>OBXW01000044.1_pt1 | contig 148573 bp, 139 predicted proteins | sample 1495431 | NCBI WGS metagenome assembly OBXW01 (sample SAMEA2580166, study PRJEB22360) | human gut metagenome | biome: human gut; feature: human-associated habitat; material: faeces | place: Denmark | collected 2008/2010 | reverse complement strand
ACCCAGTCGCCGTCCTTGTTGACCCTCAGATACCGGTCCCTGTCGGGGTTCCATCCGCCGTACATGGTTTTCTCCGCGATCTCGCCATCGATGAGATGCTCTCCGACGGTTTCGCGGGCGGTTTCGGACGGGTAGGCGCGGTAGTATCCGAGGTCGCTTCCACCGTCCATGTCGTGGACGGTATCGACGATGTCATGCAACAGTCCGATGTTCTCCGGCGTGCGTTCGATGAGATTATCGGCGTCCAGTTCAAGGGCGATCTGCGATGCGGCGGTGGCGCGCGCCATGACGGCGTCCGACGGGTCTTCGTCGCGGGTGGTCCAATAGGCGCCGTCGTTGCTGGACCATAAGGCATCGGCCGCGACATCATGCCAGTATCCGGGGTCGTTCCAGTTCGCGGACCATTCCTTGATCTCGTCGTCGAAGCCGGTCATGTTCGTCATGGCGATGTACCGGTCATGTTCGATTCCCGGTGGGAGGACCGAGTCGAACTGGTCTTCGGTGACCCAGCGGAATTGGTCGTACCTGTCGGGCTTGTAGCAATCCTCTCCGAGCTGGTAGCATTCCTCGCCGATTCCGATCGGCTCTTCGATGGCGTTGCTTCGCGCGAAGAGCGATAACCGTTCGGTCGCCTGGTCGCGCCATGCTTCCATCCGTTCCAAAGTCGGTTTTTTCATATTCATTCCTTTTTGCTCTTGGTCGAGGTGAGATTGTTTGATATGCACGCTTCACTTGCTTCCGTTTCGAACCCATGGGAGCTGGTGAGTGACTGGTTGGCAAGACATTTTGGGCGGCGTATAATAATGTCGAAGTCAAGATTTGAGTAGTCCCCAAGCAATTGGAGTTTGGATAGGCGCTCTAGCTCTTGGCTTCTTTCTTTGCTTATGTCGGCGGCGGCACCGATCTCATGAATGCGACTGTGTCGCTCGTGGATGGCATGACCGAGCGGTCAAATTCTTCGAATTCCATGAGCCTGTCATGATCCATGCGCAGCAGATCGGACTTGTGGCCGATGTCAACCATGATGGTTCCTTTCCGACGGGTCTTTCCCGTCTTCCTTTTCCGTTCACACGCCACCGTGTTTTTCGCCGCCGATATTTTTTTTCGCGGGCGAAAAATCGATATCGGTTGGGATGCGTGTGGAAGAAACGCACCATTCGATATCGGGAAGGAATTGAATTGCGTCTTGTGATCGCCGAGAAACGTTCCGTGGCCTTCGCCATCGCGCAGGCGTTGGGCGGTGTGCAGCAGGGTGACGGATACGTGTCGGCCGGAGGGGCGCTCATCTCGTGGGCGCAGGGCCATCTGGTCGAATTGTCTGACCCGGAGGAGTATTCGGACATGCCCTGGTCCGCGCATAAGTGGACGATGGAATCCCTTCCCATCGACCCGAAGTCATGGCGTTGGCGTCTGAGCGGCGCGAAGGGCGCGGCGCAACGCTACCGTTCCCTCGTCGAACTGCTCCGATCCGACAAGGTGACCGAACTGGTCAACGCGTGTGATCCGGACCGTGAGGGCGAGGCGATATTCCGTCGTATCCTCATGGCCGCGAAGGTTTCCAAACCGTCCCTGCGCCTGTGGGTCGCGTCATTGGATGAGCAGGCCATCCGTGACGCGTGGAACCGGATGCGTCCCGAATCCGATTACGATGGTCTGGCTGTAGCGGCCGACGCGAGGGCGAAGGCCGACTGGCTGGTCGGTATGAACGCGTCACGTGCGCACACGCTCGCATGGCATCGGAGCCTGTCGCTCGGACGCGTGCGCACGCCAACGTTGAACATGGTCGTCCAACGTGATCTCGCCATCGAATCACACAAGCCGACACCGTTCTGGCGTCTTATCGTGCCGATGGATGGTTGGACGCTCGAAAGCGGGAAGATCGAGGACCAGGTGATGGCGCGCCGCATACTGGCCGACGCGATGGGGCTTCCCGTGGAGATCCTGGAGGTGAGACGGCGCCGCGAGCATGCGAAGCCGCCGACCCTGTTCGACCTGACCGGCTTGCAGAAGGCCATGAGCGACAGGCACGGGCTGACCGCCGAACAGACGTTGGACTGCCTGCAGCATTTGTACGAGATGAAGGTAGCGACCTATCCCCGCACCGATTCCGTCCACGTCACCCATGATGACGTGGACGGGTTGAAGGAACTCCTGCAGCCGAAATACGCGTTGGGTTTCCTGGACCAGAAACCTGTCGAGGCGATCCACGACCTGTATTCCGCCGGCGGGTTCGATCCGATGAGGTGCGTCGCGGACGACAAGGTCCAAGGCCATACCGCGATCCTTCCGACACGACGCCTCACCTATGACGTGTTCCAGCATGACCTGACGGACATGGAACGCAAGGTCATAGCCGTGATATTGACGCGCATGTGGTCGGCCTGCGCCACGGACCGTGTCCACGACACGGTGAAGGTCGAAGCCGTGTTGGACGAGCGTCATGCCGACGGTTCCATGGAACGGGTTCCGCTGTCCGCTTCGAGCGACGTGACCATCGACGCGGGTTGGACCGCCATCGAGGGCACGTCGCGAACGGACGATGCGGAGAAGAAGCCTGTGAATCGGATACCCAACTCCCTGGGGAAGGGTCCTCTCCCCCAGTCCGGCGCCCCGTCTCTTACGGAGGGCGTGTCAGCGCCGCCGAAACCGTTCACGGAGGCCACGCTGCTGTCCGCCATGGAGCATGCGAGCCGTTTCGTCGCGGACAGTGACCTGAAAGCCGCCTTGGATGACGACACGAGCCATTCGGGAGGCATCGGCACGCCCGCGACCCGCGCCGGCATTCTCGAGAGCCTGGTCAAAAGCGGCTACCTGCAACGTAAGGGCAAGCAGCTACGCAGTACTCCCGCCGGGCGGATGCTCGTCGGTGTCGCCATCGACGAGTTGAAGGATGTGAAACTCACCGCGCAATGGGAGCAGAGCCTTGCCGACATCGAACAAGGCAAGGGCGACGAGACGGTCTTTCTGAACGAGATCCGCACGGCATGCGCGGCAATGCCCGGGCGGGTCATGGAAATGACCCGGCGGGACAATCTGCAGCAATTGGTCCGGCAGGCCGGCGAACGTGAGTCGTTCGGACCCTGCCCGCGTTGCGGCAAGCCCGTCGTCAAGACCGGGAGCGTCTGGCAGTGTTCGTCGAACAAGAGCGTGAAGGATGATGCCGGTGCCTGGAAGCTCAACGAGGGTTGCGGTTACAAGATCTTCGCGGAGAAGTTCGGCAAGAAGCTGACCGATAGCATGGTCCGCCGCACGTTGGAGGGCAAACGTCCGAAAGTGTCCGGCCTGAAGTCGAAGGCGGGCAAAACGTTCGACGCGCGTCTCGTGCCGGACCGGCAGTATGGCATCGGATTATCGTTCGACGATCTGAACAGGAAAAAGAAGTAGGCCATCACATGCACACTTCCCCGCCCTCTCTTTCAATCACCTGCATCGCCATGGGCAACGTGAGGAAAATCCTGAAGGACAGACACCTCAGCGTAAACGGACTTCTGACTTTGATCCACAGCAAGCATCCCGATTGTGGCATGCCATACAACAGTTTGCGCAGGCTTGTCTCCCATGAGCGAAAGATGACTATCGATGAGGCAATTCTGATTTGCGACGACCTTAACGTCCCGTTCACGTCCTTGTTCAGTTTCGCGGGAGAATTTCCTCACGGGCAGCTCAAGGGCATGACGGCGGTAGATATCTACCACGCCATTGAACAGGATGATCGGACCAAAGAAGGGTCAAATAATCACTAGATACTGGGGATATACTCGAATTGTTCGACAGACGATTTCACCTGCCTGGCATGAAAGGACTCTGGTTTGCTGCCTGAAGACGTATATTATGTATCAACCGATGAGGGAACCCCGGCGACTCGCTCCAACGCTTGGGATATTGGCTTTGGTCTGCAGGCTGCGGACGGACTTACCCCGTCAGACTACGCTATAGAACAGTCCAAGGAGCAAATTTCGGGAAAAGCCTCCTATGCCGAAGTCGAACATCGTCTACGTGAATACCATTCCGCGGATAGTGAAGAGGCGGAGCATTTTGAAGCTGACATCGTATCCACCAGAATCAGTTCCCTCCTCCAGACTGAATCATTCGTCTTCGCTCCCCCGATGCTCAGGCAGATTCATCGTCATCTTTTTGACGGCGTATTCAAAAATGATTGGGTTGGACAGTGGAGGCAGGTCAATCTGACCAAAAAGGAGCCAGTTCTTCAAGGAGATTCAGTTTCTTACGCTCCCTTCCATCTGATTGGAGAGATGCTGGATTATGATTTCGGTCAAGAAAAAGGACGACAGGCCAAGTATCCCCAAATCGGCAGGCATGAAATCGCTTCCTCTGCATTTGGATTCATTTCTGGAGTATGGCAAATTCATCCATTCCGTGAAGGAAACACTCGAATGACTGCTGTATTCGCGATACTGTACCTCAGACAGCTTGGATTCATAATCGGCAATGAGCCTTTCGCGTCCAACGCCCAATATTTCCGAGACGCTCTTGTACTTGACAATACTTTCGACCCCGACTTCAAGGATCCGGCTCCTCTTCGTCGTTTTATGGAAAAGGCTCTTTTCAATTCACCTATAGAATTGGAAAACCTGCGAGATTCTTATTTTGCCGTCCAAAGTACGCAGAGCGATCCTTTACCAGAGCCCGATCCATCAGTGGATAATGAGACATCTGCCGGCATAGCAACTCACGAACTCAATTAAACTAGGAAGTCAAGCAAAAGCGGACAACATATGGTGGACTGATCTTTTTATGCGTTGTGGCAGTGTAATCCACAACACATAAAAAGATCAGTCCATGGTCAACACGAGCGTCGGAACCTCCATGCCAAGTTCCTCCAACCCCACAGTCTTATCGAGCGGAGTCTTACGCCAAGCTTGCCGAGACCAGAGCCACCGCGTTCTCAATAGTGGTCACGGACGGACAGAATGCACAAGTCGCCGTCCTCAATCATGTATACCAGGCGGTTTGCGGAATCGATGCGGCGGCTCCACGCACCCTGCAGTTCCCATTTGAGCGGCTCTGGCTTGCCGAGACCCGCGAATGGAGAACGCATCGCATCACGTATCAGCGCGTTGACCCGCTTGAGGGTTTTCTTATCCTGAACCTGCCAATACAGGTAATCGTTCCACGCGTCATCAGTCCAACGCAGCATTATCACTCTCCGACCAGATCATGTAAATCGGTGGAACCTGAGCGTACCTGTGCCATGCCACGGCGGACTTTATCGAACAATCCGGGATTCTGGTAAACGCGCAATGTCTCCATAAGCGAATCGTAATCGTCGGCGCTCATCACCACCACGTTGTCCCTCGGATCCTTGTTGGTAATCAGAAGCATATCCGCGTCATCGTTCACGCGACGTAGATATGACTTCAGATCCTTGCGGAAATTGGTGTACGCGACCGCCGTGACCATGCCATCCTCCTTCAACGACAATTACATGTACAGAAAATGGTACAACAAAAGTCGGAAAGACTCAAGCATGTTGCCGTGTTCCGCTTCCATCCGTCTTAATGTTTTATATATGTTTAGATTGTTTATATTCTAGGGAATTCGACCATGAACGATATTCCACCGGCCCAACGCTTGGTCGGGGGATGGAAATGAGACCCCCCCGCCGGTTTCGGCTCTCCCAAAAGACTTCTTGCTTGTCATGAAGAACGGGAGAGGTTAGCAGTACCTCAATCGGCACTCCCCTGTTAGCCGATATCATCGTTTATGTCGAGAAAGCCTTTTTGCAGGAACTGGAGAATGAAAAAGAAGTCCGCACGGCAGTCCCATGGTCTGGATGATGGCGGCGCATCTCGACCGTCCAGAATGCGATGCGGGATACAGTGGCACACTTCTTAGCAAAGACGAAGAAAATGAGCCAAAAAGAACTCCGCATGCCGCAAAATATCAATGCATTATTATGTTTCGCGGAACAGTATGAGGTCATGAAAAATGAAATCATCCAGACCGGCAGATTTGGACTCGATGGGCAAGTCTAATGAATCTATTCGCCTATTGGATTGGAGGAACTGTGAACAGTTCTTCCTGATTCGTGTGGATTGGTTTGATTCTTCAATCAGGACTGTTTTTATGTGTTGCAGCACATATTGCTGCAACACATAAAAGGTCATTCCATGGTTAGCGTGAGCGTTGGAACCTTCACTCCGAGTTTCTCCAAGCCCACAGTCTTATCGAGCGGGACCGTTCCTCCGCTTACTCGGTAACGAGCAGCGGCTTGCGTTGTAGCATGTTCTGGATGAGCGTGCCCATGTCCGCAACCGGCAGGTAACGGGCGATGATGGTCCAGATGATGGCGACTTCGATCAGACCGAAGATGACGGTCACCGTTCCCCAGACGAGTTGCATCCAGAGTCTCGGGCCGACGGCCGCGCGGCCGGTCACGCCGGCGATCACCGTGAGGATGATGAGCGCCGGCACCAGTAGCGTGATGTCCCAGCCATCGAACCATTGGCTTACTGAGACAACCCATTCTGTGAGGGTTTTGAGGAATCCTGGAATGGTGTCTGCCATGTCGTCATCCTTTCGTGACCGGTTTCCAGTGTCGTCTGTTCCACGCGCGGCTTGTCCTGTATCGGCTGGTATGCCTGCATGCGTTGCGTTTTCGTGGCCTTGACCGTGGTGAAGGTGTGGTTGATGCGTCCGTTGAGGTTGGCCCAATGCTGTTCCTGCCTGCCGCTTTCCGCCGGAGGCCTCTCCCCCAGTGGACTGTCGGCGTCCTCCACGCCCCACATGGCCCGGTAGACGGCCACGTCGCGTAGGAGATGCTTGTCGGAGTCTCCGGCGGCGGCGAGTACTCGGTCGACCCATGCCTGCCCGGAATGGCGGGCCTCCTGTTCTAGACTGTCGATCTTGGTTTCGATGATCCGTTCGTTCTGACGTACCACGTCAAGGACCGCGTCATGCTTGCGGGAGCGGATTGGCGGCAGGATGCCACCAATCCAATTGTCATGCACGCTGCCGTTGACCCGGTCCAAGAGTCCCGCGTTCAACCGTCCCGCGATGGTGGCCGCCCAGTCGGGTTCCACGGGACGGTTCTTCTTTTTCAGATCGGGATCATCATTGATGATTCCGCGGGCGGTTTTGCGCAGGAACTCCCATTCGGGGAACATGGATTGGTCGATGTCGTCGCGGGATTGCATGTGCGCGTCGAGCATGGCTTGGACGGCCGGCGTGTACCGTTCGTCCATGGTGAACCGGCCGCGGCCGGAATCCAGGGCCGGCTCCTCGCGGTATGGGATGCCGGTCTCATCCATCATGCGTCGGACCATTTCGACCATGTCGGTTTTGGCATCCATGTCGAGCGTGAACGCGTCGCCCGTTTCCGTGCCGGCTTCGGGCATCATACCGCGTGCCGCGCGAATGGCGGCCTGTTCCGCTTTTTCCACGGTGAGTTTTCGTGGTTTCTTTTCAAGGCTTTGGCTGATGATCGCGGTCGCCCGTTTCGCGTCGGTCATGTAGGCGCGGGACCAGACTCCGCGAAGCCATTCGAAGCTTGGGCTGCGTTTGATCTTGTCCACGGTCCTCTTGTCATGTGATTTGCCGAGCATGGCGAGCAGGTGGGGGCCGGCGATGAGTCCGGCCGCGTAATCGTGTTCGCGCAACAGTCGTTTCAGATCGTACCGGTCCTTGTATTCCTGTTCCATGGTTTCGGTCGCGGTCATGACCTCCGTGTGGGTCAATAACGCGTCGAGCATGCGTGTCCTGGCTATCTCGCGGGGATCCTCTTCCGCGCCGGTGAGCATGTGGTCGACGTGACGTTCCTCTTCGCTTTTGCAGCCGAACAGGAAATGGTTTTCCTCCTTGCCGCGTGAGCCGGCGACGTATTGCAGGTTGCATGGAAGGTTCGCGTCGGATGGGAACACCGCGGCGCAACGGTCCACGGTCATGCCTTGGCTGCGGTGGACGGTGGCCGCGTATCCGGCTTCGCATGATTTTCTGAGCCAGTCGCGTGGGATGTCGCAGATGACGCCGTCCGCGAGGTTCATGCATCGTGCGCCGGATTTACCGACGGCGATGATCCGGAACGTCATGTTGTTCTCGATGCTTCTGCCGGACCGGTCCAGTATGTTCTTCGCGTTGACGCGGCATACGATCTGGTCTCCCAAGCCGACGGAGAGATTGTCGCACAGACGGCAGAGTTTGGCCGGGTCGCTTTCGCTTTTGCCTTGGGCGCGGCGTTCGAGGATGAACCGTTGGTTGATGTCGCGCACCTGCGCGTTCGTGCCGGCGATCAGGAGCGTGGACTTGCCTAGCGCCTGCCACTTGACGCACATCTGATACGCGTCCTCCTCCATGTCAAGGTCCTCTCCCCAATGGATCCGGTCGTGCGCCATGTATTCGTCGACGAGCTGACGGCACTTGTCGACGCTTCCCTCGTCCAACCGGTCACCGCCCTCACGCAATCGGAGCGTCGCTTCCGCCTCGCCCTTCCACCGTCGCCGGGATGCGGGCCCGTCCGGATCGTTCGCCCATTTCTCGGATTTCGAAGTGAATCTCCACAGGCTCGTCAACCGCGCGCACTTGTCGTGCCGGTCGGCGTAGCCGAGCATGCCTCCAGCTCCGGAAACGGAGTCGAGCTGTTTCGGATCGCCGGTGAGTATGACTTTCGCACCACGTGATTCCGCCAGTCTGGTGACCCATTGCAGGTTCCTGGTGTCGACCATGCCGGCCTCGTCCACGATGATCAGCTGGTTCGGACTGATCGTGCCCGACGTGTCCATGACGCGTTGGGCCGCGATGTGTATGCGAGCGAACAGTCGTTCCAATGGGTTGGACGCGTTGCGCAACCGCTGTTGGAGCATGCCCTCGCGTTGGATGGCGGCCATGATCCGTTCGGGATTGTTGATGGTCAGGAGCTTCGCGATGGTCATGCTTTCGCATCCGATGCTGCCTTTCAATTCGCCCACCGCCTTTTTGCTGGTGGCCAGTCCGATGACGCTGCCAGAACCATATCGCGCCTGCCATGTCTGGGCGACCGCTTTCATGGTGGTGGTCTTGCCCGTGCCCGCCGGTCCGATGATGCTGCTGACCAGACGCGGGTTCTCCAACACGTATGAGGCGGCCTTCTGCTGGTCTGACGCGAGCGGATAGCCGCCCTGCGCGCTCATCCGCTTGTTCCACTGGTCGAGCCATTGGTTTCCCTCGCCGGGCGCGTATCCGAGCTGGACGGTCTTGTCGAGGCTTTCGATCATGTACCGTTCGGCTTGGAGCACATCGACCGTCGTGTACTTGTCGAGGTCGGCGTCCTCGAACACGCTTTGCCCTTGCCGGGTGGCGATGCTCAGATTGTCCAACGCATCTTTCGGCACCTGGTACCGGTCGGGTGTGAGTTTGACGCATTGGCTGAGTGCCTTGTCGGCGATCTTGTTGGCGACGATGACGCGTTGCGTCGGGTCGATGCGCACTCCGCGCAGGAGCCGTTCGGCTTCGGCGCGCACATTGGTGCGTTTCCATACGGTGTGCGCGTGGGCCGTGTTCGCCATCGCCATGCGGGCCTGACGGTCCAGATATTCGTCCGCGCCTCCGGCGAGCCGGGTGAGGTCGGCGAGCTGGCCGAGCAGCAGTCGGGCTATGTCGTCCTCGCATTCCGCGTCCACATGCATGAGGCTGGTCTTGCGTGAGTTGACGTCCTTGAGCATCCGGTCGATCTGGATGCCTGGCGCGACTTCGCCGAGTTTCTGATACCAGTGGTCACGTTTCGCTTTCAGGGATGGCTGAATCTCCGGCTTCGCCTTACGGGTGTTCTTCCAGACTTCCAAATCGATCTGCGCCTTGCGGCGCGGGCCGACTTCCCTGCCGGTCTCGCGTTCCTCTTCCTTGATTCTCCTTTCGACTTCCTTGGCTATTTCCGCATGGCGTCCGCTGAAAGCGTCGATGAGTTCCTGCGGCACGCCGTCGACCTCGTTGACCATGGCCTTGGTGTCATGATCCTGTTTGAGGGTCCACGACCAGCCGAACCGTTCGGTGAGCAGATCCTGCAGCAGGTTCTCATGCACTTCGCTGATCTCGACCATGCCCGCATAGATCTTCCGCCCGTCCAATGCCGTCCATACCTTGTCGGACGAACGGCGCACACGGTTGCTGATGACGATGTGCTTGTGCGGCTGCGGGTCACCGTCACGACTGTCGTAATGGTCGAACACGAATCCGGCCACGCCGTCCGCGGAGACGCTGGCGACACCCCCCTGTCCCGCGCGGGTGGTCGCGTACTCGTTTTCGAAATAGTCGATGGTCATTTCCGCGGCCTTGTGCATGCACTCGTCGATGCCGTCCCTGGTTTCCTTGTCTCCGAACGCCCAGAGGATGCTGATGCTTTTCGGCTGGCGTGTGGTCAGGTCCCATCCGGCGACGGCCGCCTCCCCGTTGTCCCCCTCGCTTAGTTTGACGTCTCCGAGGTATTGGCCGTTGGATGGGTTGCGCCGTTCGTTGATGAGCTCCCGGACAGTTTTGCTGGATGCGGTGGTGCCGACCTTGCCTCCGACGAGTTCAGCTCCCTTGCCGATCCAATAGCCCGGCGGATTGCCCGCCGCCGTATAGTAGGCGCTCGGATCGGACGGGTCCAACGCGTTGTCCCCGTCGATCGCTTCCCTCGCGTCGCTGAGTGGATACTCGGCGTTGGTGAGTTTGGTCAGATTCATCGACATGTTGTCGTTTTCCCTCTTGTTCTTCCTATCGCGGTATGGGGCCCGTGTATCCGTTGTGTCTGAGCAGGCGTTCCGCGTCTCCGGGCCTGCCTTGCCGATCAATGTCGTCCATGAGTCCGGCCACGTATCCGTCGGATGGCGCGTTACCGATAAGTTCCGGATCGCGTTCCAGGATGGTTTTGAGTTGGAACATGCATGCGAGACGGCTGGTTTTCCTGACTTGTTTGATTTCCTGCTGCGCGTTCAGGTTACGTTTTCTGATTCTGTCGGCTTTTCCGCGATAGTCGTTGGCCTGGTCCATAAGCTGTCCCACGGCCAAGTTCGTTGACTTGTTCTTCCTGAATTCAATCGCTTCTTGTTTCCTCCGAGCGTACGTCTGACGACATGATCTGCTGCAGAACCGAGCGGTCGGCCCTCGTCTGGGTTTGCTTATCAGCTTGCCGCAGATGGGACACACGCCGTCAATCCGGCCGTACTTTTTATCGAGTTCATACCGCCTGCGTTTGATCTCGGAAGCACGCATGCGCAGCCCGATAAGCTGCCGGTTCTCTTTCTTTCCCATATTTCGTTCCTTTACTTGTATGCCCATGGCCCACGGTCGTTGGTCCATCGGCCTCCCGCGATGTTGTCCTCACGCCAGATGTGTTTCAACGCGGTCTCGTAGGGAACCATCTCCCTGCGATCCACATTTCCCGTGTACACGTCTTCGAGTGTTTCCCCAGGCTCTTTGACATGACCCATGAACGAGCGGGGCGCCCTGCCCTCCGGGCTCACATCCGGATCGTCGCGCCATCTGCGTGCGCCATGCCAGCGAACGCTATCGGAGATCAGATCCATCCCGTCCGAACCGATCTCGGCGGACAGCCAACGGAAGTCGTCACCGTAGTCAACAGGGATCATCGGATTGATCCGGAACATCAATATCGCCTGACGGGTGAGCTCGTAGACCATCCGGACCACCGCCCTGTCATGTTCGGGCGCGAACTCGTTGTAGTCGGCGATCTCACGGCCCAGGAACTCCAAAGCGTCCTGCCGGTCGAGCCACGCTTCCAACAGCCGGTCGTCCCGCTCCTTCTCAATACGCCGACACTCGTCAGTCTTTTCCATCCGAATCTTGCGTTTCGAATAAGCCTTGGCACATTTCCTATGCCACCGCCGATACTCGCCCTTCCTTCCCGCCTCCGTGGTCCTCTGACAGACCTCGCTTTTCTGGTTGACCAACTTCCCGCACACCGGGCAACGGGGATATTTCACTGCCTTTTCCATGCCCAACCCACATTCGCCACGCTCTTAATTCGCCGATATCGGGTCAAAACCCCGGCAGCGAATTAACAGCATCCATAAAACGGCGGTATTCCGCCGTTTTCAGGCGTCAGCCGCGAAGCCGGGTGCAAGACGCGCGTGGTTTCTTTTTGATAGGTATAGTTTTTGGTTTTTGCTTGTTTTGGCTGTTGGTCTGTCTGTTTTCTATTCAGTTGTCTTTGCTTGTTCTTTTGACTTGTTCTTTGGTTGTGTGTTGTTTCTTTTTCTGTCTGTTCTCTTCTTGGTTTCTTTTCATTTTGCTTTTCCCTGCTTGTATTTATCGTGTCTGCTCTTGATTGTTCTTTATCGCTGGTATCCGTTCCGGAATATGACAGCAAAAAGCGCGGCGGCACTCAGGTGCAGATTGCTTCCCGTACCGATCGACTATTGGTTCGATATCGGTCCAATTGCTGTATGGAATGGGAATGGGCCAGCCCGGAGGAATCGGATGAATGAGCCGGAAGAACTTCCGGCATCGGATGGTTCCGAACATGGTCCGTTCCCCCGGAGGACCAATTTGTTCTGGAACCATGGCGACCGTTCACCGGTCCATTTGATCTTTTGAACCGATATCGGGATCAATCGGCCCACCTCCGATATCGGATTCGATGGATGAAGGTTTCCGATATCGGAGCCTTATGGTCCACGTCATGTCGATGGATCGTATGATCCCATACTTGGTCTTTGACCGATATATCGGTAAATGGACCGGGGCCGATATTGGTCCGGATAAGTGGTCCAAATTGAGCCTTTGGCTTCATTCCAACGATTCGTTGCTATTTGGACCATTTGGTCCATGGCTCAAATGGCTCAAATGGTCCTGGCTCATTTCTTCTTTTGAACCGATATCAGGTTTATCGGACCGGCTCCGATATCGATGACGACATCCCCTCCGCCGTTTTCTGGTCCGTCACGCCATTGTGATCCTGGCCCATTGAATGGTCCTCGATTCTGATATCGATATGGTTTATTTGGCCTTTTGGACCAGTGATCCACTGCCTGGGTCATTTGGATCAAGGTCCTTTGAAGTCCGATATCGGATGGCTTATGTCAATTGGCTGCTTCATTGCGGCACTCCGATATCGGGCTTCGACCTAATTTACCGTTATCATCATCGTCTCCTTATTTGCTGCTTCGCTCATCCTATTCGAACTGTCTTCCTTTTGAAGCACATGAATAATTAGGGCCCATGACGATCGGTTAGATGTCATGGGCCCTAGCATTCTTGTTTTTCAGAAGGTAGGTTCCTGTGGTTCGGCGAATTGGTCCTGGACCGTGCCGGGCCATGGATCGTCTTTCGCTTCTTGGACTGGCTGGGTCGGCGCAAATTGAGTCGGCTGCGGCTGGAATACCGACTGTGCGACGGTTTCGTTGGCTTTGGTGATCTGGACCGTCGCATAGCGGATGGAGGTGCCGATGTCGTCGGCGTTGAGTTCGAAGCTGCTGCGCTTCTCTCCTGTTTCGGTCTGCCAGTCGCGTTGCACGAATCGGCCTGTGACGATGACCCTGGTCCCTTTGCGGATGCCGGAAGCGATCATGTGATCCGCCAACGCGCCGTATGCGACGCAGCGGATGAACGTGGTCTCGCCGTCCTCCCATTTGCCGTTCCTCTCGGTGCTGCTGGTCTGCGCGACCCGGAAGGTGATGACGGTTTTGCCGCCGGCCGTGCGTTTGGGTTCAAGGTCTTTGACGATGTTGCCCATAATGGTCATGGGAATCTGGTTGATTGTCGCCATGATGTTTTCCTCCTTTGTGGGATGTTGTTTTCACCTACGCATGTCTCTTTCATGCGCCTGCGGATATCAGAACGCTATTAGAAAGTCCTCCTTCCGTTCATGACCCAGAGCATCTCGCTCGCCGGGAGCCTTCGATGCGAGGAATCGATGTTCATAACAAGGTTTTAATGAACCTGCATGGCAGTTCTGGCTGCTTGGAGCACGCCTCGCGCGATCTCTCCGAAACGGTTCTGGTCGATGAAGCATGCGGAGGGGCCGAACAGTCCAGGGTTGGCTTTCAGATACTTTGCGGCCGCCGTGATTTCGGTGTCGGTGGGTGGCGCTTCGCGTCCGGCGCAGTAGGCTTCGTAGATCGCGTCGCCGACGGTGCAGTCTCCCTCGATGATCTGGCAGCAGTCATAGTCGCGGCTGTTCTCGTAGGCTCGCGCCTCGTCCAGCATGATGCTCATTGTCCGATCCACTTTCCTCGCATGGTGGCTTCATGGCAGAGCGCCCGGTAGATCATCTGCTCCTGGATTGCGTCGGCGAGGGCGCGGTGTTCTTCGGTGTCGCCGATGTGGTAGTCGGCGATGAGGTCGGTCACGCGATGGTGCCGTTTCTGCGGGTTGAGTTCCCAGCTCATTTCCTTCGTGCATAGCCACCGGCAGTCGAATCCGCTTGCTGTCGGATCGTAGACGCGTTCGGCGGCGTCGAGGAAGCTGACGTCGAATTCGGCGTTGTGGGCGATGATGGTCAACGGCTCCCCTGCCGGCCAGGTCCGGTCGAGCCATTGGTGGAAACGGAGCATAGCGGCGCCGGCTGTGGGCATTCCCTGGAGCATCTGGTCGGTGATGCCGGTGAGCCCGGTAATGAATTCCGACAATGGTTGGCGCGGGTCGATGAGCTGTTCGAATTTCGGCCGGCTGTTCTCGTTGCCTGGCTGGACGAGGAACGCGCCGATCTCGATGAGCGTGGCGCCTTCCTCTGGATGAAGGCCCGTGGTCTCCGTGTCGAGCATGACGTACATGTCGAGCGGCTTGTCGAGTGGTTCGATGCGGCGTGGATTGTCGCGGTGGATGTAACGATCCCAGTACATGGGCCTTTCCTTTCTGCTTGTTTCCTACTTTTCCAGGGTCCAGTTGCCTGCGGCGCCGGTTTCCTTGAGTCCGATCGCCTGGCGTGCCCCGTCCTGTCTTCCGTGCCGGTAGGCGGCCTGGCTGGGTCTTGTGGTTTTGGAGAGTCTCGGCTTGTCGGCGATGAATGTGACGTGGGTTTCAATCCATTGGTCGACCTGGCCGCTGCGCACGGTGACGAGTTCCTTGCCGGTGCCGTCCGATTCCATCTCGAGTCGGAGGATCTGGTATCTGCGGGCGATCTCTTCCTGGAATCCGCGGTAGTAGCCGTTCCTCCAGGCCGCGTTGGCTTTCGCGCGGGGTGTGGTGCGCGCTCTTTCTCGCCACATGGCGGCGCGGCTGGTTTCCATGGCGGTCCAGATGGCCTCGGTCTTGTCGACGTCTCCGCGGGTTCCGTAGATCGTGATGGCGCTGATCACGTCACGGCCGTTTCCTGCCCTGCGGCATCCGTAGGACGCCCTGCACCGGTTTCCGCGGGCCACGATGTTCGCGAGTTGCGCCATGTATCGGTTGCATGGATTGGTTTCCAATCGTATCCTCCGTTTGATGATCTCGACATCGTCGTGGTTCTCTTCGAGCTGCCATTCCTCGATGGCGTGTTTGTCCATGAGCCGTTGCGCCTGTTCGAGGGCGATGCGCTGCTCGTTGTCGGAGGCGGCCGGATCGTTGGCGATGGCCAGCAGTCGGCGGACGCGTTCCATGACTCGTTCCGTATTCATATGTTCGTGTGGCTCCTTTTGGCTTGGGGCGGAGGTTGTTCTATTTCATCAGTCCTCCCGGCTATTGTCCGTCGTGGGTTCTTGCCTGACGGACGGTTGACGTGCTGACGTCGAAGATCTGGGCGACGTTCCGGTCGCTGAGTCCGGTCGACTTGGCTTCCAGAAGCAGTTGTCTGCGGTCGCTTTTCGGCAGTTGCCTCATTATTGTCGCCTGTTGGCTGAAGTTATCCTTGCAGTATGCGGCCCAGCCCTTCATGCCTTCGGGATAGCCGAGCGTGATCCAGATGTGGCCATCGAACGCCTGTTGCGCGGCGTGCACGGAGTCGAGCATCAATTGGAGCAACCTGGTTCTAGCTTCCATGAAGTCGTTCCACGCCTCATCCAGATCCTGTGGATCCTGTTGTTCGTTGGACATTCGTTTCCTTCAGTTGATGGAGAGGTTGATAGTGATGGTGGGCATGTCGATGTCGGGCACGCCGGCGTCGGGCCAGTCCACGTCGGCGCGGCGCATGATCTGGTTAATGCAGGTGCTGTGCGCGCATGCGAGTTCCCACTGCCAGCATTGCGCGTTACACATGCCGTAGCAGCGATCCCACATGAGGTATCCGTCCTCATCGACGGCTGGTTTGCTGCCGTTGAGCAGGTCGCGCAGGGCGAGGACCTGGGCGCGGTCTTTGGCTTTGAGGATGGTGGACTTCCTCCAGGTCATGGAGGTGACCCAGCCGCCGCCGTCGACGATGTCGCTGTTCTTGCCGATGGTCACGGTCAGCTTGTAGTTGCACATTTTTCTTTCCTGCCTTTTATGTTTCGTTCTTTTCACGGGTGTCCGGCCCGATATGGGCCGGACATGTTGGCTGGTCCGGGTCTCAGCCGGCGAGTTCCTCCTCGAGGTGTGCGATGGCGTTGTCGCCGTCTCCCCATCCCGCGTCGCAGAAGTACTTGTATTCGCCTGCCGTGTTCCTGGTCGCCCAGTAGCCTTCCTCGCCGTCCACGCCGTTGGCGTTCCGAACCCACCAGTATTCCCGGCTACCGTTCTTTTCGACCGCGTGAAGGCAGACGTCCCAGCGGCCATGGAGTCCTTGGACCTTGATGTTCTTCGGTTCGTGCTGCGAATCGTATGTGCAATGATTCATCGGTCTTCCCCTTGGTCCTGCCGGTCCCTGAATTTTTTCTTTGTGGCCGTTTGGTCGAGCGTTAGCGTTAGCCGCCGGAACGTCCGCGAGCACGCCGGACTTTAGTCCGGCATCGCGTGGCGCGGATGTGGAGGCGGTTACGATCATGAGGCTTCAGCCGAACGGTCACAAAGAAATGGTTTCGGTCGCGGCGCGCCGATGCGCCGCTCCGTTTCCTTGGGCTGGAACGCGGCCTCCGTGGCGCGGCCCAGCCACTTGTTGGGTCCGGGAACTGGTTCCCGGCGCGTGGAGTCCAGAGGACGTTAGCCGTCCTCTGGCCGCCGGAGGCACCGCCCGCGGGTGTCGCGGGCGGGTCCGGACCTTTCTATCCAGCCTCATCGATTTGCTGGCGGAGGTCTTCTATCTCACTGGAGAGGATGGCGAGGAATTCCCGGTAGTTGTCGAGTTCGACCGCCATGTCGATGGCTTCGGCCTCCAGTTCGAACCGGCAGGAGGAAGTCCGGAGGGCGACGTGGCCGCCCTCCGGGTCGACTAGGAGTTGGTTGCGTGGCCGACGATGACGCGTGGACGGTCGGTGCCGTAGCGCAGACGGCGTAGCAGGCTTCGAATCCGGAGCGAGAGTATGTATGCTCCCGCGGGGATGACGAAGATAAGCGCCTCTACGACTCCGCCGACGAGTTCGGCTCGTGATGCGGGGTCCGCCATGAGTTCGTTGAATGCCTCGAGCATTGTTATCCCTTCCATTGTGGGGTTTCGGCTGGCCTTTTGCCTTGCCGACAACCCCCATTATATCACATTATTGTGATATTTTCTGGTTGTTTTTGCTGTTTTTTCAACGGGTTCCGTGTTTCTTCGCGGGTGCGGGCATGCCGTAGATGTCACGGACGCGCGGACCGAGGGGACGGCTCGCCCTGAGCAGGGCGAGCAGGTCGCACTCCTCGATGGGTTTCTCGCCATGTCCGTTAGCCTTGAGCTCGCGGAAGGTGCAGGTGTTGACTCCATCGTGGTGGACGCCGACGTATCTCAGGTCGTCGTGCTCGTCGATTTTCCATGTCTCGTATTCCATACCGGCCCAGGGGCTGTCGGCGATGATGTCGCCGACGTTGTCGAAGTCCACAGTGCTGGCGAGGGTGCGGCTACCGTTCCAGAGTCCGGCCTGACCGAGGATGATGACCGGATGTTCGAGTTCGAGGTGGCGTAGGTTGTCCTGCTCGTCGGCCCGGTATTCGGTGTTGAGCTCGTCGGCCGCGATGCGGATTCTTGCGTCGAGGATATCGAGGCTGTTGATGGTCTCGAAGAGGCGCTGCGCGGTCGGGATTTCGTACCCATCGACGATGTTCTTCCATGCTTTGTTGAGGATGACGTCCACGCCGTACGTAGCCTCGTCCACGGTCTCCTTTGGATTCCTGGCCATGTCTACGGCGAGGGACAGCGCCTCCTGCCGCCATTCCTCGATGATGGCGTCGATCTGGCCGGTATCGTTGGTCCAGATGATGTTCTGCATGTTTTCCTCCTTGTGAGTCTATCCGGTCCCTGAAATTTTTCTTTTGGACCGTTTGGTCGACCTCGACGTCGGCCGCTGGAGCGTCCGCGAGCACGCCGGACTTTAGTCCGGCATCGCGTGGCGTGGGCGTTCAGGCGGTTACGATTTTTGCCGCAGGCAAACGGTCCAAAAGAAAATAGAAGGGTTGCGGCGCATCGGTGCGCCGCTCCGTTTCCCGGCCCCGCCGCACCAGGCATGGCGGGGCATGGTCCGCTGTCGAAATAGTCCCGAAGCGGCAGCGGAGGGTCCGTTATCCCCGGCGCCCTGGGGCCGGGCCGGGTGGGCTCAGGCGGCTTCAGGGGCCGGACGTCGTGGGAGGGCTCGATGTCCTCCCACGACGTCTTGTTCAGAGGCTGTTGATGAAGTCGCGGATGACACGGCGGGTGGTATCGGTCTCCTCGTATCCTTCTAGGGCGTCGAGCAGACGCTTCTTCTCTGGATTGTGTTCGCATTCGCATTCGACGCACTCCCATTCGCCTTCCGGGGTTTCGCGTGCATCTCTGTCGCAGACGATGCTGCCGCATGTGCAGCAGCGGACGGTGCATTCCTCGCACATGTGCCTTCCGCATTGGGAGCAGGTGTTGCAGCACCGGCATTGATTCCCGTTCAGATGGACGCCGACATGGCAGTACGTGCCGTACCATGACTCGGCCTCGCCATCGTCGTGATAATCGGCGGGCTTCTCACGGTCGTACACCCATTCACTGTTCGGACGGTCGTACCATGGCTTGTCGGGCAGATCGTTCTGCAACGCGCAGAGCAGTTGCCCCTCAACCTCGTCGTATGCGCCGTTGAACAGGCTGTCCATGCCGTTCTCGATGCGGCCGCCGAAACCGCAGGCGGCGACCAGCGCTTCGATGTTGCGGTCGGTTGCCGGTCTGCCATGCTCGAGCAGGAAGCCCCCGACCATTCCCCACGTGTAGGTGAGGGAGACGATTGCCTCGTCATCCGAATGTTTGACGGTGTCGTTCATGGTGTTCTCCTTGTAATGGTGTCGGTCCTTGGTTTTTTCTTTTGAACCGTTTGGTCGAGCGGTAGCGTTAGCCGCTGGAGCGTCCGCGAGCACGCCGGACGCCAGTCCGGATTGCGTGGCGCGGGCGTGGAGGCGGTTACGATCCTTGCCGCAGGCAAACGGTTCAAAAGAAAATCAGGAATGGCGGCGCATCGGTGCGCCGCTCCGTTTCCCGGCCCCGCCGCGCATGGGCATGGCGGGGCACGTTCCGTTGTCGGAATCGTCCCGAAGCGAAGCGGAGGGTCCGTTATCCCCGGCGCCCTGGGGCCGGGCCGGGTGGGCTCAGGCGGCTTCAGGGGCCGGAAAATGATGGGGGCCGGACATTCCATTGACTGGAATGTCCGGCCCCCATTCGATACGCTCACCTATCAGAGTGCGTGCCGTCCGCGCCTTTCATCGGCCTTCAGGTAGGCTTCGCCATCCGTTCTGACGCCTACGACGATGATGACCATGGTTCCTTCCTTGAGAACCGGCTTGTATACCACTCTGATTCCAAGGTCCCTGAACTTGATTTTGCACAGTCCGGCCAGATGGGCGCGGTTCGCGTTGCGCAACGGCTTGCCGTATCCGCCCTGGCTGGATGGCAGCGGATTCTCGCTGACCTTGGCGATGCCTTTGAGCACCTGCTTCTGTTCGGCCTTGCCCAGTCTGCGCATGTCCTTCGCGGCTTCTTCGAGCCATTCGACCCGCCAGCTCACGCCATCTCCGGGGTCGGCGTGCCCGCGATGTCCTCTTCGGTCAGGCCGAGCTCGGCCATCAGGTCGGCGTTGGGGATGGTCGCCCGACCATTGTTATCCTCGATGCGTTTTTCCGCGAGGCGGACGTCCTCCGTGTCCTCAAGACGATCGAGAAGGTCCTGATAGTCGTTGATGCCCATCAGCACATAGGACGGCTTGTTGCGCTTGATGATGATGACGGGCGCGCGGTCGGCCTTGCTCAGCACGGCTGAGGTCCGCCCGTTGCTGAGCTCGCTGACTGGCACGAGGTCGTCAAGCACATCCAACGAATTGAACATGACAATCTCCTTATCTGGTATCTATACCATATTTAATACCATTTTAGCATGTGTGGACTCAATCCATGCATGTCTGCCGTGAATCCGGCCGATTGGGAGAGGTGGCGGGCCACCGGAATTTCCGGTGGTCCGCCACGGCGTTTTCTGTATCGGCCGTCACTGGTTCAGCAGCTCGTCGGTGCGCCGCTCCACCCCCCCCCGACCGGACCGGGCGATCGGCGACGGTCCGGCCGCCGTGCGGGCCGTCTAGTTTTTCATCGTGCGCAGCATGGTCCGGTACATCTCGCGCATCCACGCCGTGCGCGCTTCGAGCTCCACGTCATCGGCGGCGAGCTGGCTGTCCTCTTCGGCGATGTAGTCCTCGAACAGTTCGAAGAACGATGGAGTGATGGCGTCCAGTCCGGCCTGTCTGATGGTCTGCGCGTCCTTGACGGCCTGTTCGCCGTCCGGTTCGATGCCACGTGGCCGCATTTCGTTTTCGAGCCGGCGTCGGGCGGCGGCGAGCATGTCCGCGCCGCGGAGCTCGTCGAACGTGATGCCATCGTCCACGCCGGGCACGCTGCCGTCGTGTTCCCACCAGATGGGCGTGTCGGGCCAGATGGTCTTGACGGAGGCGAGGGTCGATTCGAGGTCCGGATAATCGTCGCCATCGTCCGGCTCGAATCGTCGCATATCGCCCCCGCCTTTGAAGATGGTGAGGAAGTAGCCGGAGTATCCGTCCGCGCGTTCCTTCGGCGTGCTTGCGACGATATGCGCGTAGTGCATGAGCCGGTCGTATTCGTCGAACGTGTAGAGGGCGATGCCGTGTCCCGCTTCAAGGGCATCGGTTTCGGCCTTCAGATCGATGGTTTCGATGCGTTCCATTTCCAAGTTCCTTTCTTTGTAGTTACTGGTCTTTCGGTTTCTTTCCTTCGATAGGGGGCACCGTCACTGCTGGACTGTCTTCTTGTTCCGTGATGGTTCGGACCGGAGTGATTTCCAATTCCGAACCGTCTTTTTCAAGCTGTTCGCGGACCAGTTCCCAATGCTCGCGCATCCATTGCTCCGGATCGGCGTTGTCCGGTATGTCCACTTCAAGCCACGCGCTTGAATGTTCGACGTAATCGACGGTGTATCTCATGGTCTCTTCCTCGTTTTTTCACGCTTGTGACTGCTGGCCGATCCACGGATCCTGTTCCGGGACCGCGTTGGTGTATTGCGGCAGGCTGGTGGAATGGGCTTGCTGGCGGCTGGCGCGACGCTGGTTGACGAGCTGGTTGGGGATGATGCGCGTGCCGTTGATGACGGGTGTGGCCTGTGGGTTTCCGTCGCGGTCGGTCCACGTGTTGGGATGGTCGGAGAGTTCTCCCCATGCGACCACGGCCGTGCCTTTGGCGAACGCGTCGGGCTGCTGTTGGATGGTCTGCGCGTACCGTTCGGCGGCGGGGCCGTAGAAGTTCACGTCCACTGCGGTGGTGCGGCCGTCCTCCCACTGGTTCGTCTGCGGGTTGAGCCTGCGGTCGGTGTGCATGATACGGAAGACGATGCGGGCGACGTATTGGCCTTCGGGGAAGTACTTCGGTTCCTGCGCGAGGTTGCCTTCGACGATGTTGGCGGTCTTGATGGCGGTCATGGTGTGCTCCTTACGGTTTGTTGGGATTGTTCCCGGAAAATTTTTTCTTTGTGGCCGTTTGGTCGAGCGAAGCGCTGGCCGCCGGAACGTCCGCGAGCACGCCGGACTTTAGTCCGGCATCGCGTGGCGCGGATGTGGAGGCGGTTACGATCATGAGGCTTCAGCCGAACGGTCACAAAGAAATGGTTTCGGTCGCGGCGCGCCGATGCGCCGCTCCGTTTCCCGGCCCCGCCGCACCAGGGCATGGCGGGGCATGGTCCGCTGTCGAACTTACCCCGGAGCGACAAGCGGAGGGTCCGTTATCCCCGGCGCCATGGCGCCGGGCCGGGTGGGCTCAGGCGGCTCTGGGGCCGGCTGGGTTCGCCAAGGGGCGTCGCCCCTTGGCATCGGCTCACAGCAGGATGTCCAACACGGGTTTTTCCCGTCCGCCGAGCATTTTGCTGTTTCCTTGCGGGTTTTGTGGTCTGCCGGCGGTCAGGCCGGCAGACCTGTCGTGTCGGCTTGGTGATGGTTCGCGGTCAGTTCCGGTTCGGCCATAGGTCGCCGTGGATGGCGGCCGCGACTATGGCGGCGAGACTGCATTCCTCGTCGATTGCCAGTGCGCGCATCGCGGTCAGCATGGCGCGCCCGTCCCCCATCCACCACAGTATGTAGCTGATGATGGCGAACGGCTGGGCCTGTAGTTTCAGATCGGTGTCGACGGTGTCGACGATGTCGACCAGCATCCGGCTTGCGTTCACGACCTTGTCCTTGTCGGTCTCGTGTCCGGCGTGTGCAAGCGACCATTTCATCATCCGTTCGCACCATTCGGAGAGCTGATGGTTCGGGATGTGTGGCGCGGCCGCGTAGTCCCGCAGTTTGCCCTTGTCGTATTCGGGATTGCCTGCGCAGATGACGGACAGGAGCATGGCGTCGCGCAATGCCATGCTCTTCCTCATGGATTTGGCGAGGATTTCCATGCTGTGCTTGGTGAGCGTGGCCTGTGGGGTGTCTAGTCCGTCGAGCCATTCGTCGAACGCGGCGGCGAGTTCGGATGTTGTCGCGGACGGGGTTTCCTTGATGTCGATGGCTGCCATGATGTGTCTCCTTGTGTGTGGACCGGTCCTTGAAATTTTTTCTTTTTGGACCGTTTGGTCGAGCGACAGCGTTACCGGCCAAAGCGGTTCCAGTCATAAGACGGGCGTGGATCCGTTTAGGAGACACGGCAACGTTGACGGGAGGCGCGACGCCGGTATGATCAATCCGGCGTAGCCGGACGGTCCAAAAGAAAATTCGAAGGATGCGAGCGGCTGAGCGAGCTCCGTTCCCTGGCCGTAGCCCACCGTGGGTGGGCGGAGGCGACACCCCGTGGAGCGCGCCAACGGCGCGCGGAATGGGAGAACACAGCCGGACCGCAGTGCGCCCCCGTCTTATGGGCCCATGAAAACACCGCCACAGGCGGTGCCATGGCTCCCGGACAGGGGCGCACCGGCTCGTCCGTTTCCTTCTCTTGTGGCGTGAAGACCTATAGGGATTCACGCCACATGATGGTTCCAAGGCTTTGCTTTGGCGTTCGGGGATTCTCAAGGGGCGCGGCGTCGCGCCCCTTGAGCCTCGCCGGAGGTGCGTGTGGTGGGTGGGCTGTAACGTGTCTTCGCAGCTTGCAAACTGATGTAAATATACCTCTTGTGGTATATTTATTGATATGTGGACCATTGAACTCGAACTTGTCAAGGATTGGCTGAACTCGCTCGACCGCGAGTCCAAAATACAGGTTCTCGCGGCGTTGGAGATATTGAAGGAACAAGGTCCGAATCTCAAGCGGCCGCTTGTGGGCAAGATCAACGGATCGCGTCTTGTCAGGTCGATGAAGGAGCTTCGCCCTGGTTCTGCAGGACAGAGTGAGATACGCATCCTGTTCGTCTTTGATCCCAAACGCAAGGCGATCCTGCTTGTCGGAGGCGATAAGCAGGCGAAATGGAACAAGTGGTACAAGACGGCCATCCCCGAAGCGGAAAGACGTTACGTCGCATGGCTTGAGAACCAGTACGGAAAGGAGACAAAATGAGCTACACCATCGAACAGTTCATGTCCAACAGCGGCGTCACCCGCGCCGAGGTCGATGAGGCCAAGGATCGGATGCTGGAGGAAATGCGCGTGTATGAGCTCAAGGAGGCACGCAAATCGAGGAACCTCACCCAGAAACAGCTCGCGAAGAATATGGGCGTCAGCCAGAAACGCGTCAGCACCTTGGAGTCCGGCGATGTGGACCATGTCGAAGTGAGTACGTTGAAACGCTATCTCGAAGGCATCGGAGGCACGTTGCAGGTCATGGCGGATCTGCCGGACGGACGACGGCTGCAGCTGGTCTGATCGTTCCACGGCGTGTAGCCATATTGGTTCCGAAGCGTCGCCATACATGAACGTGATAGCGGCGTTCGCGGCCAAGATCGATCTCATACTGGATCCACCCGCGGAACGGCGTGAGATCGGCGCGTGCGCACTATGCTCCACCATGCTCACCGCAGGCAGCCGCGACCAGTGGACGACATGCCCCGTATGCGGAAGGGAGGATCGCGTGAGCACGGTCAAACTCAGGCGGTTGAAGACATTGTGCTACGACGATTCGAAGATCAGCACGGCCGGCGAGGTCGCTGCCGCACGTTTCGAGCCTGTGGGTCTGGATGTTGGGTTCGATCAGTTCGTCCCAATGGTCCCGCACCCATCGTTCGGCCTGTTTTTCGTCCAGTCCCTTCGGCATATGGATCGTGAATCACCGCCACCGATGATCGGATACAGCAAACCGGCGAATTCAGAAAACTCCACCTGCGCATCTCCTTTCACCCGGCGATTTTGTACCGAACTGTACCGAACTGTACCGGACCGTCCCCGCCCGTCAGGGTCTGACCGGTCCGAATTTCATACCATAAAAAGCGCAAACGTGTTGCCGAGAGTGAGCGTCTCGTTCCCTGGCCTGTCGTGGTCGATGAGGATGCCGTCCACGGTCCAGCCCTCCGGAATGCGGGTGGGATCGTAGTCGCGGTCGAATAGGTATCCTGTGACCGTCCAACCGTTCGGCAGTCGGAGGGAGAGCTTGTCGGCGGCTCCCCCGATGGCGTCCCGCAATCGCGTGAGCATGGTTTTCCTGTCCATTTCTCAGTCCTTTGTCTCGTTGATGGTGATGCTGGTCATGATGGTTCCTTTCTTTCTATCGGGGTTCGGATGCCGGTTTCCGGCGTTCGAACCCCGGTTTTTCGGGATTGTGGTGTGTGGTTTAGTGGATGGGGATGGCGTGGATGCTTCCGTCCATGGTCTGGACGAACGTTTCTGGCTCATGGAATCGGCGTATCCAATGCTCGGCTTGTTGCGGGGTGAAGCTCGTGTCTTCGCCGCTGTCGGGGTTGAACCCGCAGATGATGAACGTTCCGGCCATGATTTCCACGAGTTCGTCGCCGCCCTCCCCTGTCGTGTCGTTCATGGTGATGCCGCGGTTGAGCGGCATTCCGTTGATCTTGCCTTCCTCGTTGCAGTAGATGCACGCGCCGTCCATGAGACCGAACGCCTCGATGTATCCTCCCACCAGCTTCTGCTTGGCTTCGAGGGTGTTGTCGATGGTGAGCCGTTCGGGCTGTTCTCCGGGCGTGATGGCCAAGATGTTGATGGTGCCGTTCATGTTGTCTGCCTCCTGTAGATGTCGGTCCTTGATTTTTTCTTTTGAACCGTTTGGTCGAGCGGTAGCGCTGGCCGCCGGAGCGTCCGCGAGCACGCCGGACTTTAGTCCGGCATCGCGTGGCGCGGGCGTGGAGGCGGTTACGATCCTTGCCGCAGGCAAACGGTTCAAAAGAAAATCAGGAATGGCGGCGCATCGGTGCGCCGCTCCGTTTCCCGGCCCCGCCGCGCATGGGCATGGCGGGGCATGGTCCGTTGTCGGAATCGTCCCGAAGCGGCAGCGGAGGGTCCGTTGTTTTTCGGCGGCGGGATTTTGCCGGCATCGGCGTCGTTGCCTGTGATATCGTCGGGATGGGTTGGGCCGTCGGTCTTTTCTAGCTGCATCCGGATTATCCGCTTATCCGAACTCCATGGACGTCGTCGTGGCGCATCTCTTCTTTGCCGCTCTTGCGTGTAGAATCAGCGGTTGTCCATTGTTTTCCGGGATGGCTTCGAGGCCGCCTGGATCCCTCGAGGAAAAGGGGTTTGGAGATCATGGTTTTCACGTGCATCGAGATGGAGACGAGGCGTCGCATGCTTGGTTTGAGCCAGGCCGATCTGGGTGTGATTCTTGGCCTGCTCGTACCGAAGGACCCGTCCGATCCCAAACCGGTGGGACAGCAGACCGTCTCCCGTTGGGAGGAAGGCGTGAACGGCCATGAGGAGCCGCCGTATTGGGTGCAGTCCGCCCTGCCGAAGGTGTTCGACAGGATCAGTGAGATTCAGGAGGCGTTGTTCAGGCGCGTGCTTCCTTTCGTGGAATCATTGGAGGCAAGCGAGGACGGTCTGGTGCATGTGCCGATGTACCGGTCGGACCGGGCTTTCGCGCGTGCGATGCCGAAGATGGCGGGCTGGCCGGCGAGCCTGTGGAACAGCGCGGCGTTGAGGGCGGTGGATTCGTTGGACGATGGCAGGGAGTACCAGTTCGATATGGTCCGCTGACTTTCGGCGTTCCCGACGGTTGTACGGTTCAGTCCAATAGGTCTTCGGCGTGGACGCCTAGCGCTTCGGCGAGGGTGACGGCCGTTTTCAGGGTCATGTTGGCAGTGGGGATGCGTCCGGTTTCGAATTCACTGATCCTGGATTGTTTGATGCCGGTGGCGTGGGAGAGTTCAATCTGGCTCAACCCTTTTTCCCTTCTCAGTCCGGCCAGTCTTGTTGTTTTGTTTGGCATTATGGCTCCAATAGCGTGTGGTAGCTGCCGACGTAGATGGTTCCGTCGTCGATGAGCTTGTGGATGCGGTCTTCGATGACGTCCTCGTCCAGGTCCGAGAGGGCGCCGTATCCGTCGAGCTGGTCTATGTCCCTGTCGTCGACTCCTTCGCCGGTGTCGCCCATGAGACTGCGGATGGTTTTGCGGATGCCATATCCGAAGCCGAGCATTCGTTCCCGGTCGTACACGAATCTGGCGATGGTCGCGTCTATTTCGGCGAGGTCCAGGCCTTGCGTGCTGGTCTTGGGCTTGGTTTTCTTGGTTTTTCCGCCCGTACTGGACGGCTGGTCGCAGTCCGCGATGTACGTGCAGTTGCCGCAATTGTCGCAGTATTCATCGTGGTCGTCTCCGAAATAGTCGAGGATCACTCCCCGGAGGCATGAGTCGGACTCGCAGTATCCGCGCATCGCGTCGAGACGCTCGAACGCGGCCTGCTGCGCTTTGGAACGGTCTTTCGGATCGTCGAGCGCGTTGCCTGCGTTGTCTGCGAGGCGTCTTTCCCAGTTCATGAAGTCGCTTCCGGCCCAGAGCATGACGCTGCGTGCGGGCTTGCCGTCGCGTCCCGCGCGGCCGGCTTCCTGGTAGAACGATTCGAGGCTTTCGCAGGGCCCGTCGTTGAGGACCCAGCGAACGTCGGGCTTGTCTACGCCCATGCCGAACGCGGTGGTCGCGCAAATCACGTGCGGCGATCCGGTGAGGAACCCGTCTTGGATACGGGCCTTCTCCTTGTCTGTGAGGGGCGCGTAGAACGCTTCCGCGTCGATGCCGGCGTCCTGCAGGCATTCGACGAGTTCGTCGCAACGGCGGATGGTGGTGCAGTACACGATGCCGCTTCCCTCATGGTTTTGGGCCCATTTCGTGATGAATTTCCTGCGTGCTGATGGTTTGAGTTCGATTGAGTCGAACCGAATGTTGGGACGGTCGAAACCGGTGCCGATCATGATGGGCTGTTCGAGTCCGAGGTCTTGGGCGATTTCCGGGACCTGTCGCTTCGTCGCGGTCGCGGTGAACGCGGCTACCACGGGACGTGACGGCAGGCCCGCGATGAATTCGCCGATCCGCATGTAGCCTGGCCGGAAATCGTGGCCCCATTGAAGCACGCAGTGGGCTTCGTCGATGGCGATGAGATCCACGCGCGTGGATTGCGCGAAGGCGGTGAAATCGTCGGCGAACAGGCGCTCCGGCGCAACGTACAGGATGCGCAGGCCTCCCCCATGGGCCATGTCGTAGATGTTTCGACGTTGCTTCGGCGTCACTCCGCTGTCGATCAGCGCGGCGGCCACTCCCCTCGCCTGCAATGCCTGCACCTGGTCGCGCATGAGCGCACGCAGCGGGGACACGACGAGCGTGAGATGGCCGGCTCGCATGGCGGGAAGCTGGTAGCAGACGCTTTTGCCGCTGCCGGTCGGCATGACGGCGATCAGGTCCCGGCCATTGAGGATGGTGTTGACGGCTTCGAGCTGTCCGACACGGAATGCTTTGTATCCGTAGGCCTTGTCAAGTTGGTTCAGGGCGGCTTGGGACCAGTCCCGTAGTTCGTCCTGCAGGATGGTGCCGGACTCGGTGTCGAGGTAGTTGACGTTCATCATATGCGGTTTCCTTTTTCCGTTTCGGGCTCGGCCTGTGCCCTCCCGATAACACCAATATTATCACACTATTGGGATATTTTATGTTGGCGCCGGTGTAACATTTGATGGTGGAAACCGTCGAACGAACAGTAAAACGGCATTTTTCGCGAATCGTTGCAGCGACATGCGTCGAGGGGTTCTCCATCTCAACGGTATGGCACGCAACGCAATCAGTGAAGAAATGCCATTTTATTTAGTCCTAAAATATGGTACTATATTATTATGTTCGAATGTGAGGAATCCGCCTACAAGCATTGGATCACCAGACCGCAGATCGACTACGTGATCACCCACCCGGTGAAGATCCTCGAGGTCGAATCCAAAAGGAAAGACGATCGGGTCATGGCTTTTCTCGGATACGTCGACGAATTCCGGGAGAAAAAGATCGAGGTCCTGGTGTCGCAACGTTCCCGTAAAGCGTTCCATGCCATGGAATGCAGGACGGAATGGCTGCGTTATTTCGATGAGTGACCGATTGGAAAAGGAGAACGACATGACAGACGAGAAGACATGGGACGAACTGTCCGACTACTACGCCGGCCACACCCCGGAAATCATCCGTGAGATCCAGGTCCCCGACCGTGCTCTCACGGCGGATGATCTTGACGACATCTTCGCCGGCAGGCCTCTCGCCGACCAGCCGCGTCCCAAAGCCGATATCCTTGCGAAGACCTATCTGACCAAGGAAATCGAGACCGAGGCCCGCAGTGTCATGAAGAGCGAAGGCATAGGCATGTCCGCACTGTTGCGAAAGGCGCTGGTCAGCTATCTCGACAGTCATTCGAAACAGGCCGGTCTGGCCGTGTGATCCGAATGGTGACAAAAAACCTGGCTGTGGTATGGGTCGGGGTGGAACGAATTCAACGTTCCACCCCGATCCGTATCCGTTATCGCCGGTATCTCAGGATATCCTTCCTCACGTATATGGATGTTTCCTTTCTGGTTTCCACATGGTTTTCATGATTCTTTGTTTCCGTTGTTCCATCCGCCTGCTTCTCTGCAGGATTGCCGTCGATGTCAGTGAACTTGTTCCAGAGCGCTATTGGGTAGGTGGTCATGAACATGCTTATCAGGATTCCACTGTTGCACGAGATCAGGGCCGCCATGCCGGGGACGATTTCTGCCAATATTCCGAAGGCAAGGAACAACCTGTAAAACATGAGGAGCGGCCGTCCAAGACGAAATGCTTTTTCGCTGTCGAGCATTCCTCTCCCCCAACCTTCGTCCTTGTATGCCAGATTGGCCATTAGAGCCAGCGTCAACAGGCTCATGAACGCCATGACGAACGCGAAGGCTCCCGCTTCGGTTTCGCCGTACGCGTGAAGGAAGAGGAACAATATGAAAAACAGGACGAATGCGGCCAGATGGGCGAACCACATGCTGCGTCTCGGCCAAGCGAGATGTACGATAAGCGCGATTGCCGTGAAAAAACATACGGCCGCGATCACTGTCACCGCATCCGGAACATTGCCCTTTGAAACGATGGCCCAGATAAGACCGACGCCGAACGGGACCAGGAGGGCCGCCAATAGGATATAGCTCCATTTCGGCAAGGTGTTTGCTTTTGCATCACCGGACATTGTGAAAAGCTCCTTTCTGATGTTGGAAAGCCATTTCATTTTCGAGGTTAGTCGAGCCAATTCGGCTTATATTTGGTTTGCGGGAATTTCCTGGTCGATTCGGCTGGAAATCTTGTAAGATCGACCGATTCACTGGTTTTCGCAAACATGGCGGCCCTTACTATCCGTTCCTCCTTCCCACCACGCATGTGATTCATTCAGGTGATTGGAGGTTCGGTGTTGCCGCGTTGCTATCGATTCGACGGGTCCACAGGCATGGATCTGCGTCCCGCCGCAGTGTTGGAGGCGGACGCCGCGCGTATAGATGAGTTGCGCCGCCGGCGCGATTCGATGGCCGTGACCACGCGTATCCGCATGGTCGACCAGCCGCCGGAAGGATTATTGCCCCTATCCCTGTTCGGCCGGACGCCTTTGCCTGATCGGGCGGCGTTGCATCCGCGTTCCATGGAGACGGTCGCTCCGGACATCGCCGGCCTGTACGTAGATTACATGACGCGAATCGCGATGGGCGCGCCCAAAAGGGTCGCGTTCCGCATTCCCCTGTTGGGCGCCCGTCTGGTCGGCCAGGGCGAGTATGCGGAATCGTTGCTGTCCAGAATGGTGGATTTCGCTTTTCCTTCGGCTCGGGCTGCGTGCCTGCTACTTGATTTCGACGCGGCCTCACGACGTGGACCGCAGTATTGGAGACCGCGGCGGATGGTTCCGGATGCGGCGACGTATTTCAATTTGACACGCATGGTCGCCAGGTCCCGCGTGTTCCTCGACGAGTATGGTCCGGTGGTATGGGAGGGATTCGGGAACCTTCTCCGTTCATTGTTCATTCCTTTCCTTCGCCGCTTGCCTGCGCCATCGGCTCACGCACCGTTCGATGCGTTTGCGTCCGATGACTTCCGGACCGACGCCCGCGCTTCTGAACACGTCCACCGGCCGGGCACCCAACTCGAGCTCGTATTCCACATAGCGGATGAAATACCTGTTCCAGGTGATCCGTTTCTCACCGCACTCGTCAACGGCGTCGAGACCACACAGGTATTGTCGTTCCTCGGCATCGAATGGCTTGTTGCATGGCCTTGCCTTCGGTTTGGCCCGGTTCATTCTGCCCTGTTGCAACGCTTCCTGTTTCAAGAGTAGTTTCACGCCTTCCGCGAGGACCTGGGTTGGCGTCATGTGATGCATCACCGCATACGATTCGATTTGTCTTTTGAGTGGCAATCCGAGACCAGTGGTCTCATCGTCATCGTCTGATGGCTTGCCGTGTGATCGTGTTGCTTTTCCCGGCCTGTTCATTGTCCCATCCCGTCAACGGAGGTTCTGGTCCTGATGAATTCGGATATCTTGTCAAGGCAGATCACGGCGCCGGCACGGGACTGTGGATTTTCAGTCAGGATCCGGTCGTAGCAGAAGTCACCGGTGCCCAAGTCTACGGCGATGATGCAGTCGTCGCTGTCGGGCCTGTCGTCGTATCCCATCGCTTCGATCCATATGGCTTCCGGTAGGATCGGAATGGTATCGCCGTATTCTTTTCCAAGGCTTCTCAACGCTGTTGCCATGGCCTTGCAGACGTCGGCGACCAGGCCGGTGTCCGGTTCCGCGTGCCGGTCGAGGAAGTATTCCGCTCCGATGTCCTCGTCGGACAGTCGGGTCGCCCGCATGCCGGCGACGGCCATGCGCGCCATGGGCACGGTGTGCCCCGTCACGGCTCCGAACCAGCATCTGGTCCTGTCGCTCATCGTCTTCCTCCTTTTCCGTGCCTCCATGCGAGGACGATCGTCACCACGCAGAAGATGATGGCAGTGGCGACCAGGCCCAGCAGGACGAGCCACAACCACCCGTATCGTGGCAGCAACGCACATTCCACGCAGATCATGATCGTCGCGACGATGCAGGCCACGATGATGACGGTCGCTTTGACGATGGGGTCATGATTCCTGTTCATCAGGCTTCTCCTGTTCCTGTTGTTTTTCGAGTTTCTTGCGCCATCGTGCGGCGCATCGCTCGATGCGTTTGCTGCCGATGACTTCCGGACCGCATCCAGCCCGGCGGAAGATGTCGCTTGGAGCGCATCCTCGCACAAGTTCCTTTATCGCGTATGCGATGAACGCCCGATTCCAGGTGATCCTTTTCTCGGTGCACGCGTCGACGGCGTCTAGACCGCACAGGTATTGGCGCTCCTGGTCGTCGAATGGCTTGTTGCGCGGCCGTGCCTTCGCTTTTGGTCTGTTCATTGTTCTGTCCTCCTTGCCGGCCTCTGGTCCGGTTGTGTGGTTTTCGTTCATATGCCGAGTTCTCCTTGGATGACGGCGTGGCTGCCGTCCGGCCCGTAATCGGGTTCGTCCAACTGCCAGGTCTTCTCCTCGCTTCCGTCAAACGGGTGCTCTTCCACGATGGTCAGTCCGCACACGCCGCAACGCATCAGGCATAACCGGCTTCGGGTCGTGCGGCCTGTGATGCTCCATGGCTTCCATAGGTGGGGCCGGTGCTGGTTCCATTGACGTCGACTGTCTGTGCCGGGGCATGCCTGGAGGGTTCTCAGACGGTTGTTCCCGCAGAGGAACAGCATGTCTCCAATGTCGGTCCAACGGTCCGTCCAGTGGATGATCTCACCGTCCCATCTAATGGGCAGCCGCTCGTCCAGGAGCGCGCTTTCCGATCGGAGGGCCGCGTCGGCCTCCCCTATCGTCGTGTCTCCGCTCGCCGTCATGGTCTCTGGCCGGCTTGGTATTCCACGCCGGCCAGGAACGCCTGGCCGATGATATTCAATGTGTGGTCGATGCCGTACCGGTCGTTTCGGTCCGACACCATGTATTTCCTCCTTATCCGGCGGGCGTATTCGTTGGCCGGTTCCACCGCGTCGGCCAGAGTGTCGGCCCATATGCGTTCTTCCTCGCTCATTTGTCTTCCTCCTTGTCGAGTGCCTGTTCCGCTTGGATGCAGAAATCCAACGCGTCGTTCCATCCCGCCCGGTACGCGATGACCCATGCCTGCGCCGGCGACTCGCCGGTGAGGCGCGCCGCGATCAATGTCCTGATGGCGTTGCCTTTGACGAATTCGTCGGCGCCGATCCTGTCCATGTCGTTGGCGCCGTCGTTTTTCCTGAGCCTGAGCTGGATGGCTTCGGCCATGAGTCGTGTCGCCGTGGTGTGCAACTGTCTGGCGCGCTCCTGGAGCTCGTTCTTAAGCGCGGCCGGCACCATGAAGCTCACCATGGCCTTCCCGTCGTTTCCCTCTCTTTTCTCTTCCATGGAGAACAATCCGTCGTTCACCGGCCCCCTCCTTCCTTTTTCCCGCTCAGCATGACGATCTGGAGGCGGATCTCCTCGATTCTTCGGTCCAGGTCCTCGACCGCGCCCCTCAATTCGATGTCCTTTTCGACCAGGCATCCGGCCGTCTCCCTCACGAATCGCATGACGTCTCGTTCGCCGCATTCCGTCGCGTGTCTCATCGCCACGCTTCCGTCAATCCATCGCTGACGGTGAGTTCCGCCCACGCGCGGTTCATGGTCTGGGCGAATCTGAGCGTCATGTGTCCGCTTGACGCGTGTTTGAGGAGTTCATGATATAGGGTTTCCGCTGTATCGCAGGCCTCGTCGTGGCCGATGGGGTCGATGTCGGGATCGTCTTGCATGGGCATGCCGAACTCGTCCATGACTTTTTTCAGCGCGTCGGACGCGGCCGTCATGCCGTGCAGTCCGTCGGCGAACATGTCCGCCATCTGCGTCGTCCTGTCGAGTCTGGCCGCGAATTTTACCGCCTGTTGCATGATTGTCGCTCCCATGTCTTCCCCTTCCTTTCATTGGGATGATGGTCGTGTAGGTTGTCGTGAGGAGGATGGGGACGAGGGTTATCGCCATGATGCCGCATACGACTCCTGTATGCCGGCTGATGAACGTGGCCCGCGGGTCGATCCATGACCAGATGATGGTCATGATGTAGCAGGCGCAGCAGATGGTGAACAGGTTCATCGCGATGGTCGCGAGGGTCTGGAGCGTCATGCGTGGTTTTCGTCCGTTCCTCATCGGTCCTCGTCCTTTTGGGGATCGGTTTCCCGAAAAAGGTTTTGGGAAGGAACACCTTCGGGGGAAAGTGTGCGAGTCTGTTCTTTTATTGTTTCCCCCGTCGGTTTCCTTCATTGATTCCACATGTCCCCATTGCGATATCGGAGGTAATGTTCGTCAGAGGATCTTCCATGGGTGCGGACGTCCCATGATGTTCTGGTAGTCGTTGGCATCGAGTTCGTTTTCGAGGATGGAGACGGTCTCGTGGTATTCGCGCATCGTCTTCACCGCGCGTGCCTGCTCGCGTCCTGCTGCGCATAGGAGCGCGACCGCGGTCGCGAACGGGATGATGGCGAGGAACGGAGTGCTTTCCACCATCGACAGGGTTATGACGAGGCAGGCTATGGCCATGACCGCTTCCAGGTCGCGGTTGTTTCTCATCGTGTGTGCCTGGGTCGATTCCAGTTCGCTTTCGCTTTTCATGCGGGCCGCGTCTTCGAGGTCGAGGCTGCTTGGACGGTATGCGTTCGGATCCGGATTCATTCGTGCGCTCCTTGCCTGGCTTTGATTTTTCTCCTAATCCGGTCACGCATGCGTTGATTGTTATCGGTACATGAAATCACGAATGGATGGCCATCTCGCATGGGCTGACCGTCCGTGCGCGCAGGCCGATTATGTCGTCTTCAAAACGCGACAGCAGTCGGTCATGTTCGTCGGTTTTGTCCGGTTCCCAGAGGACATCCGTTCGCATTTTCATATTGGTTCGTCCTTCTTTCGCCGAGGGCCGAGGGTGGATATCACCGGTATCGGGCCCGTAGATCCATGGGGATGCGTGCCATGATGTCTTCGTCGGTGAGCCATGCCTCGGTCGTGGGGAACGACAGCGGGGAGGATTGGGACGGCCATGCGCGCCGGCATAGCGACAGCAGCTGTGTGCCGTCGATGAGGTGCACGCCGGTCCGGGCCGCATAGTCGACTGCGCCCTGGGTGAAGGAGCTGGTGGTCACGACCATCATCTCCTGGGCTCCGACCGTGGCGTTCGCGCCGTGGAGCTTCTGCACGACGGGCCGTCCCACGTGGTGGTTCCGCGCGTAGCATTTGCATTCCACGATGGCCGTGGCACCGGTCTCACCGCGCATCGAGATGTCATATCCGCCGTCGTTGGTGGGCGGTGTCGTCTCGGCCATCCAGCCGAGGGTGCGGAACATGTCCGCGCAGAAGTCTTCGAAATCCGTGGGACGGTCCTCGAACGCCGAGATGATGTCGTCGATGTTCCCGCAATCGCGTCGGCGCATGGCGTGGAATGCGAGCCGGGAGCGTTTCAGCCTTTCCTCCTGGCATGGGACGATCACCTGTCCGTTTCGGCGCAGGGCACGGACGAGGTCGTACGCCTCGAACGGGTTTTTGCCGCGCAGCTTCCAGCCGTCGAGGAGGATGAGCGTCCGGTCCTTGATGACATGGAAGTCGTTGGTTCGGCGGTCCCTGGTGCCATCCTTCTTCGCGCTGCGCCATTGCGGGTATCCCATCGCGAACGAGCCGACGTCGTCCGGATGGAGGTCCACGCCGACACGTACCGAGAACGGGATCCGGACCGAGTATTGCCGTCCGACCGTAAGCCGTAGGATCGCCTGAACGATCTGATCCAATACGAGCACGTACAGAACAACCAGGACAACCAGAAGAAGCGGCTCCCATGGCACGCCGGTCTCGTCCAAAGTCTGGATGATGGAATCCATGTTTCTTTTCCTTTCATAACGTGGGATGTTCCATTCCGCCCCCGCAATCACCGCATTGCAGGACGGTTCCTCTGAGTATCCCGGTTGGAATGCGTTCCGGCAGGTCCGTGTATCGGACCCGCCGTCCGCGCGCGTCGGACAGTGGCCACCCGTCGACGTAATGCCGGGACCCAACGGCCTTTATGCAATGGGTGAAGATGGTCGGATCCGTATGGTGGTCTCCTGGTATGAGTGGGATCGTTCCGGCCTTGTTCGTAGTGTTCTTGTTCCGGCTCCCAGTTTGGAGCATGACGTCTCCATGGGATTGCGTCACGTCTCCATGATGTCGTGATGTCGATCGGCTATTAGGCTTGTTCTGGTTTTCCATCTGCTTGCTTTTCTCATTCTGCTGGCTCATGCTCATTCCCGATATCGGCTGGTATGGTGAAAGCGTTCGTCTTGGGAATAGGAGGTTTTCCATGGGATTGTTCGAAGGATTGCAGAATCTGTTCCGTGGCATCTCCAAGGGTCGGTCGGATGATTCGGACAAGCTCCCTGTCGTTTCGTCCGTCGGGTTGGATGAATCGGATGGTACGTTGCGCTTCACTGTCGCGGATGACCAGATGCAGGTGGATATGATCTGGAATCTGCTCACCGAACAGATCGGAGAATGCCGGAATCAACAATTGCCAAAACCGTTGCCCAATCCGGATGACCTGTTCCGGCCGACGCTTATAGGGGCGTGGGCCGAGGACCGCCTTGTAGGAGGCGCGTTCGTCATGCCAGACCTGGAGGATTCCGCATATTATGCCGCTGCCGGGCACGGTGATGCAGCAGAGTTCCTTGCCGTAAGGACCGCCATGGTCCAAGGGATCGCGGTGCTGCCCGAGTGTCGGCGTATGGGTGTCAGTGCCGAGATCAAACGGCATTGCGGCTTGTGGGCCGCACAGCACGGCTGTGTACTCGTGTTGTCCATCGTGACGAACGACGCCGCGGCTCGCATGAACGAGAAAGCCGGCTATCAGGTTTTGCCACCGTTGGTCACGCTCGTCGTTGAGGCGGTGGATCACGGCCGGTCCGTCACCTTCATCGGGCTTCCGTTCGATAGTGACTCTCCCGCCTGTACGCGTTGGGCTTTCGGTTTGGCTGGCCACGTTGATGGGCTTGCGGTCCGGGTTGGCATGGGAGGTGTGGCCGAGGGATGATGCCGTGATGTCGTGTAGTCGTAGGATTCTTCCTTGACCGTCCGCTAGGTCCGATATCCTCCCTCCTCTTGCGGGCGCTTCGAGCATGATCGTGTCCGTCATTTGCCTATCCTCCTGTTGCGTGGATTACGGTTTCATGTTGGTCACGCTCCAATTGTTTGTTATTAGTCGTTCACACTTATCTGTTGTAGGGTTTTGATGATCAGGGAGAGTTTCGCGTCCAGATCCAACAGTCGAGCCTCCGGAACCGGAGTCGGAACGGCGTATTGCACGCCGAGGATATGCTGCAGGGCCTCGCTTTCCGATGTCATACCCACTGCCATACGATTCACTACCTGACGTTGATGTTCCTGCACTGTCCTTGTGTAATGACGCATCACGACCTCTTGGGTGGAGTCTCCGATGTTGTCCATCGTTTCACGGACCGTGCCGCCGTTCTGCATGAGCAGGGTCGCATGAGTGACACGCAACGTACGGAACGTCGCTGTCGTGCATCCCGCCTGTTCGCGCGCTTGACGGAAATGATTGCCCAGGGTCGTCGGGGCGAGTGGTCCCTTTCCCCGACGGGACTGGAATAAATACGGGCTGGATTCGTCTTTTCGATTGGCGATATGCTCGCGGACCAATGGCACCAGCAGGTCAGGCAACGGGCACACGCGTTTGGAATGCTTCGACTTGGTCGGCCCTAATCTTAATTCTCCCAGATCGTGTTCCCCACGGCAGACCGAATGATTCACCATCATGGTTCGGGCTTCAAGATTGAAATCGGATACTCTCAACGCGCATGCCTCGCCGATTCTCATCCCACCGGCCCATGCGGCCAAGAGGACACTTAACCTGTCGTATTCCGGCATCGACTCGTATAGGGCGGCCAGTTGCGTGCCCGTCAATGGCGGCACCTCCCACGATTTGGGTTCCGGATCAGGTGGAATCGGTAGCTGGAACGGATTCGACGCCAGCAATGGCATTCCTGTACCGAACTTGTCCGAGCATGCGAGATTCATGATGGCTTTCAGTCTCTGGCACATGCGAGGGAACACCCACTCGCCTTCCGCGTGCTCGCCGAAGTACCATTTGGAAATCACGTCCGGAGTGATTTGCTTGACCGTCATGCCGCCGAACACGTCTTTTAAATGGCCCACGTCCGTCCGCAGATTACGTCTCGCCGCGCCACGCAGCGCGGTGCCATCCGGTTTTCGATGCGTCTCCACATACCAGTCGGCAAGTTCATCGAATGTCATCGATCCCGCTTTTTTCCGACGATCCCTGTCAGTCGGATGAACCCACTGTTTTAAACCACGACGGTGCATTTCGACCAGCTCATGTTCGCCGGCAAGCCATGACTCAGCATCCCGCACACTTTCAAATGATCGTTGCACTCGACGTCCATCCACGGGTGACGAATAGCGTGCAAGCCATGCGCTAATCGACCCGTCGGATCGTTTCCGCGCAACGATCGTTCCGAATCTTCTTATCCTTGTGACTTCCAGATCTGGGTCCGTCATATCAGGTCCTTCCACGCGTCAGCGTCGGCAGGGACGCCCGATTCAGGGAGGATTGCAAGGCAATGAGAGCACGAGCGTCTTCGCCATTGAAAGAGCATATGCATCTCCGGGAGACGAAGCCCCCTCGATGCAAAAAAGATAGCGCATGACAGTTGATTCGGCAAAACCGGTCAGACCTATATGTATGGCGTTTTTTTGGAACCTTAAAATGCATCTGAAACGGCACCTGGGAATGAAAAACCGGAAGGGAATATGTTGTGACGTCTTCGCCTGTTCCCTTCCGGCCTCTCTAGAGTGCAGAAGCGTTCTGTTATATGGTCTTTCCTGGTACTTCATTCGTCTTGGGAGTCAGTGACATCCACCAAAGAAGCAACATAAGTAGCATGAGATCTTTCGAGTCCAGGTGGGGGAGCTTGCTAGGATAAAAGCTCCTGCAGAATCAGTTTGCAGGAGCTTTTATCCTATCCGAAAACGCAGCAGCAGAAAGCTCAGCAACACTCCGGGAAAATATTCGTAATACAAAAAAATTTGCGAGGTGCTCTCCCCATATGGGGAGAGCACCTCGCAAATGCACCTATACGCACCTATGTCAGGCGAACAGGAAGCCCTGGCCGTGGTGTTCCGGGTAAGTGTCAAACAGTTCAGCCACGGAGCCGTCTTCAAACACAGCGCGGATGGCGCTGGCCAGAAGCGGCGCGATTGATAGTACGGTCAAACCGTCCCAACGCTTCTCTTCAGGAATCGGCACAGTGTCGGTAAGCACGACCTCTCGGACGCCGCTGTTCTTCAAACGTTCGACAGCTGGACCAGACAGCACGCCATGCGTGGCGACAACGGTCACCGACTTGGCACCGGCATTCTTGAGTACGCTGCAGGCGCCTGCGATGGTTCCAGCGGTATCGATCAGATCGTCGACAAGCACGCAGTCCTTGCCTTCGACGTCGCCCACGACTCGGTTGGCAACTGCCTGATTCGGACGGGTGATATCGCGCGTCTTGTGCACGAAGGCGAGCGGACCGCCGCCAAGACGCTGCGCCCACTGTTCCGCAACGCGAATGCGGCCTGCATCCGGGGACACGACGGCTACGTTGTCAAGTTGGTTGGCGAAACGATCACGAATGTAGTCAACAAGCACCGGCATAGCGATGAGATGGTCGACCGGACCGTCGAAGAAGCCCTGGGACTGTGCCGCATGCAGGTCGACGCTCATAATACGGTCGGCGCCCGCAGTCTTAAGCAGGTCGAACATCAGGCGGCACGAAATAGGTTCGCGGCCGCGATGCTTCTTGTCTTGGCGGGAATAGCCCAGCAGTGGACAGACCGCCGTGATGGAACGTGCGGAGGCACGCTTGAGCGCATCAATCATGATGAGCTGCTCCATGATCGACTGATTGATCGGAGCTGCGTGACTTTGCAGTACGAACACGTCCGCGCCACGCACGGATTCGGTGTAGCGCACGTACATCTCGCCGTTGGCGAAGTCGTATGCTGTGGTTTCCAGAACGTCGATGCCGAGTTGTTCGGCGACTTCCGCCGCCAGTTTCGGATGTGTTCTGCCTGTGACAAGGATAAGGTTTTTATCCGGCTTTCCTTCAAGGATTGCGCTCACCATGTCTCCAAACGTCTGTTTTCGCGTCAAGTGGACGTGACCCATATTAACCATCCGCGCAGACCGTCTCATCAGCGCGTGTTCACCTGGAATTTACCGGTACAGTCCGTGCTTGCCAATATATTGCACCACGCCGTCCGGTACGAGATACCAAACAGGTTCCCCGTGTTCCGCGCGTCGACGTACATCGGTCGAAGAAATCGCCAGCGCCGGTATTTCCAACGTATCGACCTTGCCTTCCGGCAGTTTCGCCCCTTCTGGCGATGAGTATCCGGGGCGGGTCACGGCCACGAAGTGGGCCAGATCCCACATTTTGTCGGCGTCTTTCCATTGCATGATTTCCGCGACCGCGTCGGCTCCGGTGATGAAGAAGAGTTCCGCGTCGGGATATTGCGCACGGATGTCTCGCAACGTATCGATGGTGTAGGTGACTCCCGGACGGTCGATGTCCACGCGTGATACGGTGAATTTCGGATTGGATGCGGTGGCGATGACCGTCATGAGATAGCGGTCTTCCGCGTTGGTGACGTTCTTGTCGAGTTTGAATACAGGACGTCCTGTCGGCACGAAAATCACTTCGTCAAGGTCATACACCCATGACACTTCTGATGCCGCCACCAAGTGGCCGTTGTGGATGGGGTCGAACGTACCGCCCATGATGCCGATGCGAAGCCTGCTATGCCAGTTGCCGCGCGCTGAACGTCGGCCCGTGGCCACCGCGAAACCTGCTGATTCCACGGAAAGGCCGGACATGCGCCGTTCCGGTTCCACCACATAGCTGATGGCAAGTTCGGAATCGGCTTCAGCGGATTCGGGCCGCATGCGTTTCGGTCCGGTCATGAGGCATCCTCTTTTTTTTGTTCCTGATCGGCATCCGCGGTTTCACGTCCGATGCTGTCAGCCGTGGGCGAAGCGTTGTCAGGATCGATCTTGCCCATATCCTCATCCCACTCGTCCTGCACAACACGCCTGATTTCAGCGAAGGTCGGCAACGGGAAGTCCGGCTGGTAGGCACGCCGTACCTCGGCCACACGTTCGGTGACACGAATCAGCGTATCTGTCATGCCATCGATATCCTGTTCGCGTTCCATAGCGCTGAATTTGGCGATGTACTGTTCCATGAGACGCATCTGCTCGTCGACGTTCCTGAGTTTCTCCTCGTTGAGTTCCACCACGTCGTCGGCGTCAGTTTCCGGCCAGCCAATCAGTACCGCGTCGGCATATTCGAGCGACGCACGCTGTGCCGCCGAGGCGATGCCGTCCTCGATTTGCACAAGGAACACGTATCGCACGATGCTTAATCGTTCGGAGGCGAGCTTCAATCCCAGATATGGGTTATTGAGATCCGCATTCCATGGATTCTTGACGTCGGTCATTGTTCCCTCCATCTGGCTGTCGTTTTCGTTGGTATCGTTTCGTTCGCTCATGCTCGTACCTGCCCCGTTCCGTAACCGATCCACTTGGTCGTGGTCATTTCGCGTAGTCCCATGGGGCCGCGCGCGTGCATTTTCTGCGTGGAGATGCCGAGTTCGGCGCCGAAACCGAATACTCCACCGTCTGTGAAGCGTGTGGATGCGTTGACCATCACCACCGCCGAGTCGATACGTGAGGTGAATTCCTCGATGGCCGAATAGTCTTCGGCAATGATGGATTCCGTATGTCCGGTGGAATGACGGTTGATATGTTCGATGGCTTCGTTGAGTGAGTCGACCACTTTGACGCCGATTTTCAATGCCAAATATTCGGTATCCCAGTCTTCGTCAGTGGCATGCATCAGTTTCACTCCGTCGATACCGGCTTTATCGATGATTTCGTAAGCGCGCTCGTCGGCATGCATTTCAACATTGGCTGCAGCGAGTGCGGCTGCAGCCTGCGGAAGGAACGTTTCGACAATGCCCTGATGCACGAGGAGTTTTTCAGTGGCGTTGCAGACGCCGACGCGTTGCGTTTTTGCATTGAGGATGATGGGGATGGCTTTGTTTTGGTCGCCGGTTTGGTCGACGTAGATGTGTACGTTGCCAGCTCCGGTTTCAATGACCGGCACTTTGGAGTTTTGCACGACGGTTTGAATAAGGCCCGCTCCCCCTCGTGGAATGAGCAGGTCGATGTGACCTTGGGCTTGCATCATGGCGGTGGCGCCCTGGCGTCCGTATTCGTCGACGGATGCGATGAGTGCGGGGTCGTATCCGTATTCGCGTAGCACGTCGGCGATGATGCCGAGTATGGCTGCGTTGGTACGTTCGGCCGCGTGTCCGCCTCTGAGGAGCACCGCATTGCCGGATTTGATGCAGAGCGATGCGACGTCGACGGTGACGTTGGGGCGTGCTTCGTAGATCATGCCAAGCACTCCGATGGGCACGCGAGTCTGTTCGAGTCGTAGACCGTTGTCGAGATGGTATCCACGTACGATTTCGCCGATCGGATCCGGCAGTGTGGCTACGTGGCGTACGCCTTGTGCGGCTGCGTTGACGCGGGACACGTCAAATTTGAGTCGGTCGAGTTTGCCTGCATCCATACCATGTTCAGCAGATTCCTGCATGTCGATGGCGTTGGCTGCGGCGATTTCTCCGGCACGCGCGTCGAGTGCGTCCGCGATGACGTTAAGAAGCTCGTTTTTACGTTGCGTGTTGGTTTGGGCGAGTTGCGCTTGCGCGATTCGTGCGGCGTCAGCTTTGGCGCACACTTCGTTGAGCACGTCGGTTTCCATGGCGTTGGCTTGGGTTTGTAGGTTCGTCATAATTTCCTAGATTAGCGCGAAAACGCGCCTTGTTCCGCAGCTTCGACCATTATTTCGTCGTAGCGTCGGGAGCAGGGCGCGATTTCACATGTCACGTGGCCTCAGAGATTCATATCCGGAACCGTTCTCGATCAACCATTATTCGCATGGAATCAGTGAATCTGGTCGAGGCCCGGATACAGCGGGAAGTCTTCAGCGAGCTTGTCGACGCGAGCCTTGAGGGCTTCCACGTCAACGTCCTTGCCTGCCGCAAGTGCGGTGCCGATGATGTCGGCGACCTCTTCGTACTCCTTGCTACCGAAGCCGCGGGTGGCGAGTGCACTGGTGCCGATGCGCAGGCCAGAGGCCACGCTTGCCGGGCGCGGGTCGAACGGGACGGTGTTGCGGTTGATGGTGATGCCACATTGTGCGAGGAGGTCTTCGCCCTGCTGGCCATCCATTTCGCTGTTGCGCAGATCGACCATGACGAGGTGGACATCGGTGCCACCGGTGAGGACGCTGATGCCGTTGTTCTTGACATCGTCGGCCATGAGGCGTTCGGCAAGGATCTTGGCGCCGTCGAGGGTGCGCTGCATGCGGTCCTTGAATTCCGAGGAGGCTGCAACCTTGAATGCGACGGCCTTACCTGCGATGACGTGCATGAGAGGACCACCCTGCTGCCCCGGGAAGACTGCGGAGTTGAGCTTCTTGGCATAATCCTGCTTTGCAAGAATGAAACCAGAGCGCGGGCCTCCGAGGGTCTTGTGAGCAGTGGAAGACACGACATCGGCGTATGGTACCGGACTCGGATGCAGTCCTGCGGCAACGAGACCCGCGAAGTGTGCCATGTCAACCCAGAACTTGGCTCCGACTTCGTCGGCGATCTCCTTCATGGCCTTGAAGTCTTCGATACGCGGGTAGGCGCTCCAGCCGCCAATGATCATGGCAGGGTGGGTTTCGAGCGCGCGCCGGCGGATGATTTCAGGGTCAATGCGGAAGGTTTCGGGGTTGACTCCGTAAGCTTCGGCATGGTAGAAGCGTCCAGAGAAGTTGATCTTCATACCGTGGGTCAGGTGTCCGCCATGGTCGAGTGCGAGTCCGAGCACGGTGTCGCCCGGCTTGACGAGCGCCTGGTAGACGTGCATTGGCCTGTGCGCCGGAGTGGGGCTGCACGTTGACGTATTCGGCACCGAACAGGCTCTTGGCGCGTTCGCGGGCGATGGTTTCGATCTTGTCGACCTGCTCGCAGCCGCCGTAGTAGCGGCGTCCCGGATAGCCTTCGGCATACTTGTTAGTCAGCACGGAGCCTTGCGCCTGAAGCACTGCACGCGGCACGAAATTTTCGGAGGCGATCATTTCCAAGCCGTTTTGCTGTCGGGACAGTTCGGCGTTAAGTACTTCGGCGATTTCGGGGTCCGCTTCGGCAATGGGTGCGTTGAATATGTCGTTCGGGGTTTGCGCGAGGGGCGACGCGGTCATTGAGCTCTCCTTGGCTTGGAGGATAAAACGTTGCCCGTACGAGCATGCGGGCTTAACGATGAAGTGTACGTGCATAAATCGTATGGGGGAATAGGGCGTTTCGAAACATGGAAGTAATCACGAAACAAGAAGGAAACACTCGCCGATTTGCAAATTGCATGTCGTCCCATTCCACGGACGCCAAGCATGTTTCTCCCGCCCGTAACGCTACACTCAATACTGTTTGACGTTATTGTCCGTTCTATTGCTAAGGAAATCCAGTGACCACGTTCCACAGCACCCGCAGCACCACCGATTCGCTCACCTCCAAGCAGGCCATCCGCAAAGGCATCGCCGACGATGGAGGCCTGTTCGTAACCGACTCACTGGGCGAAACCCACGTGGACATCGCATCCCTCGCAGGCAAGTCCTACCAGCAGATCGCATTCGACGTGCTGAGCGTGTTGCTGCCCGACTTCACCGAAACCGAACTCAAAGCATGCATCAGCGAGGCATACGGCGTGCAATGGTCCGACGAAAAGATCACCCCGGTCAAGCCGCTCGGCGATGACTACGTGATGGAACTATTCAACGGACCGACCTCCGCATTCAAAGACATCGCATTGCAAATCCTGCCGCGTTTCATGGCACGCACCACCCCGACCGGCGGCGACGACAACGAGAAAATCATGATCGTGACCGCCACTTCCGGAGATACCGGCAAGGCAGCGCTCGCTGGTTTCGCGGATGCCGAGGGCACGGGCATCACCGTGTTCTATCCGGAAGGCAAGGTCAGCCAGGTACAGGAACTGCAGATGAGCACACAGGCCGGTTCGAATGTAAACGTGTGCGCAGTCAAGGGCAATTTCGATGACGCACAGTCCGCAGTCAAGCGAATTTTCGGTGACCGCGAGCTTGCCGACCGCTTGGCGTCCGACTCACATGTGGTACTGTCTTCCGCAAATTCGATTAATGTGGGGCGTCTAGTGCCGCAAGTCGTCTACTATTTCTCCGCTTACGCGCAGCTGCTCGAACAGCAGGTCATCAATGTTGGCGATGAGGTCGAGTTCGTGGTACCAACCGGTAATTTCGGTGATATTCTTGCCGGATATTATGCGAAGTTGCTGGGCCTGCCGGTCAAGCATCTAGTTGTTGCGTCCGATAAAAACAATGTGCTGTTCGATTTCCTGACTTCCGGCACGTATAACCGTCAGCGCCCGTTCTATCAGACGATTTCCCCGTCGATGGATATTCTCATTTCCTCGAACCTGGAGCGCATGCTGTATTACATGTCCGACAAGGACACTCGTCTGATTGCCATGCTGATGAACGATCTGAACCAATGGGGCGCCTATGAGGTTCCCGAACCAATGCTGGCCAAGATCCGTTCCCTATTCGGCACTGGCTGGGCCGATGAGGATCAGGTGCGTGAGATGATCGCGGATTGTTGGAACAAGAACCATTACGTGATCGACCCGCACACTGCGTGCGGCTATTACGTGATGCAGCAGATGCCTCGCGATCCGCTGACGCCGCGCGTGCTGTTGAGCACCGCCAGCCCATACAAGTTCCCGCGTGTGGTCAACGAATCTTTGGGATTGGACTCTTCCGGCACGGATTTCGAATGCATGGACGTGCTTGCCGAAGCGACCGGCACCACTGCCCCAGCCGCATTGCGTGGATTGGAAACCGCCAATGTGCGTTTCGACCATGTCGTTGATATCGACGGTATGGAAGACTTCGTCGAGCAGGCCGCCAAAACCCTGTAAACGAAGCGCGCCTTCGAACCGTTAGTTCGTCACCGCCGGCCGTCCGCAATGCGCGGGCGGTCGTTTTCGTCAAGGATGCTACAGTTGCATGCTCGGAGGCGAACTAGCATGGCATCACCAACGACATCCGCATCTGAATCAATGCAGCAGAAACAATCGACACAACAATCAAACAAGCCAAAGCAGCCACAACATAAGCATGATCGTCTCATCACACGTGATATGGCGTTGGTCATGCTCGCGACCTTCTGCTTCATGTCGAGCAACATGCTTGCCAATCCGATCGTCGCCGGATATGCGGAATCGTTGGGCGCGTCCGGCATGCTGATGGGTGTGGTGGCCGGATCGATGAGTTTCATCTCATTGTTCTGCCGCCCTATCGCAGGCAATCTTTCCGACAGAACTAGCAAGCGTACGCTTGTGGCGGCTGGCACGGTACTCTATTTCGCCGCAGGCCTGCTGTACTATTTCGCGGACTCCCCCATCATGCTCATCATGGCGCGTGTGATCAACGGTGTCGGTTTCGCATGCTGTTCGGTCTGCTTGGCCACGTGGATGTCGCTTCTGCTGCCGATTCGCCATATGGGTGCCGGCATGGGATTATACGGCACAATGAACGCGCTTGCCATGGCGGTCGGCCCGGCATTCGGTATTCGCGCGCAAAAGTACATCGGCTATCGGCTAACGTTTTTGAGTTCGCTGGTATTGGCGGCGATCATGTTGATCGCCACGTTGATGGTGAAGAATGGCGGACAGCCGGTACGCAAAAAGCAGACTTCCATAACGGAGAATCCTTCCACTGCCGTAGACATTGACGGTTCTGCTGGCACAACCAAAAAACATCGTTTTTCGATCCGTTCGATTTTAGAACCACGCGTGGTGCCGTTGTCGTTGACGTTCATGATGTTCGCCATAGCGTATTTCGCGAATCAATCGTTCATAATGAACTATATCGAGGCACGTCATCTGCCGGTGTCGGCCGACCTGTTTTTCATGTTCTATGCGGTCGCGTTATTGGTGTTGAGGCTAGGGTTGCGTGACCTGTTTGATAGTAGGGGCTTCCGTTTTTGGCTTACGGTCTGCTCGTTGGGCATGCTGGCGATGCTCGCGTGCATGACGTTCCTGTTCAACGATTGGATGCTGTTGTTGGCCGCGATCTTCACTGCCATCGGCTACGGCTTGATGAGTTCAGTCACGCAGGCGCAGGCCGTAGTGATTGCCGGTCGCGAGCGCAGTGGTATTGCGAATAGTACGTATTATGCGGGTATTGATTTGGGTATGTCGGTTGGTCCGTTTGTGGGTGGTTTGGTGTATGGGCGTTTGTCTGCTGTGTGGTTTTATCCGGTGTTGATGTTGACGATGCCTGTTGCTTGGTTGATTTATTTGTTGTGTGTGAGGCGTGTTTCGCGGTAGTTGTTGGCATCGTGTGCGAGGTTTCTGCCGTAAACCATTCCAAGCGCGTGTCGTTCTAACTGTTTTTGCGGTCGGTCGTATTTTCCATATACGGCAATATGACCGACCGACGCCCATCCTGGCTCGTGCAAGGCGTCCATGCCGAAGGGGAGATGTCAAGATCGGCCCTTGCCGCCGTATTCCGTTCCAGCCTTTCCGGCTATTTGACTTGGTGGATTTTGTTGCCTTTGACCATGTAGGCACGTCGGGCCATGTCGATCATGGGCTGGTCGAACAGGCTTTCTCCGTCATAGATGGTTCCATCGAAGTCGAATACACGCATGTATGCAGCTCTCACTTCCTCGTATGCGCGCATTCAATACGCGCCATTGCACCTCATGCTAAAGTCCGAAGGCTGATTCCTTCTTATACCAAGGTGAACGGCCGGCGACCGCAATGTGCACAAATTGCACATCTCAATGCACATTCGGTTCATGTCACGTTTGGAAGGAGGAACCACCACAACAACACAGTCGGACCGCTATTCGCCCCATAGGAGCCGTTCGCGCTGCTGATACTCCTCATCGAACAACGGCTGGGCCTTCGTGTCGATGAGCTTGGCGAATTCCAGATCCTCATCTCGTTCCACCCGATGCTCAGCCATATTCCATTGGTCATGGTACGTGTAACGCAATGCCTCGGCATCCGTTTTCAGAACATGCGACCGGTAAAGGTCCCGTTCGAATAGAAGCGTATCAACCAGCCATCCTGGCTTGTCCGGAAACTTGCTGATGCCATTGACGTACTCCGCACGATACGCGTCATGGACAAGGACAGGCAACGCATCGATACGCAAAAGCTCCTTGAACATGATAAGCCGTCCGATTCGACCGTTGCCGTCCGAAAATGGGTGAATCTTCTCAAACGTCCAATGGACACGGGCGATCTGATACGGTTCATCCTCAAGTTTCGTGCACATATCAAACAGCCTGTCCATAAATTCGGGAACATCCTGCGGCAGCGCAGTCCTTGTCGGAGTGACAGGATTGCCAATAAAGTTCGGCCGAGTCTTGTAGCCGCCCACGTTGAAAAGCGAGTCGGAGACCTGTCTGGTGCCCTGCTTGAGAATGGCATGCAGGTGACAGACCATATCCCGGTCCACCGGCTCATCAGCATGGTCGAGAATCCAACGGAACGCAGCGAAATGATTACGGGTTTCCAACGCATCGTCAGGATTGACCTGTTCGCTGCCATCCGTGGTATAGGTACCGGTGGCAAATAGCTGCGCGGTCTGTTTGGCAGTAAGGGTGGAACCTTCCATATGATTGGAATTCCATGCGAACTGGATTTGTGTAGTCGTGTAAATGCCGTCACCATATCGAGTATCACGCTCTCGGATAAGACGCTCCACGATACGTTCCGCCATAACCCCATCCTTCCTTCATTCCGCTCGACTATCCTCCCATGGTAATTCATTTAGGCTAGAAACCGTGGTGGATGTCGTATATCCTGCAGGTTGGTTCCATGTCGAACGTGACCGTGTCGATCAGTTTCCATTGGCGACGGCTGATGCCGATACGATAGTCCGGACGGACCATAAGCACCGGCGCTTTCGGCTGGAGTTCCTCCAAGAGCTGCGCGCGCTGTTCGAAGCATTCATCATCGTCGATCCATACGATCGGCGCGGGTTCATTCTCTTCGCATTCGATGCGTACGCGTCGTTGGATGGTCTGCCATTTGCCTGTCTCACGTCCCCATTTGGTGACAGGATCGTACCAGGTGATGACATCGACCAGCATGGGATCCCAGCCGAGCATCGGGTCGAGAATCTGACTGCAGTATGGCTGCCAGGTGGACAGCCACCACAATTCCACAATGCCGTCAACTGCCAACGCGTACATGGCGTCGGACAGTTCGCTGGACCAGTGGATGCGCCATGAGCCTACGGGCGTGTGGGCTTTTTCGTTGCCGTCCAAGTGGAACGCTTTTTCAGGATTGTACATTTTCGCGTAGGGACTGTCGGGCTTCGCCCAGGTCATAACTTTGTTCACGCCGCCCCTGAGCAAAAGCTTGTCATCCGGAAAGGCTTGAGCACCCCATCGAAATCCGTGAACACCACAGGCTTGGAAAACATTTTCAAATCCGTCATCACCACTCCCCTTTCAATCATCAACTATCTTCTTATATTGACCTTACGGTTTCCTCACTACGTTTTACCTGACAAATACTGACAGCACCGCCATCGTTTTATTTGCTACACTCGGATTAGTTCGGCACGGACGCCGAACGACCGCAGGCACGAGCATAGGCAACCGCAAACATGGTCCATAGATACGCAAAACATGATGCGCGGACGCATCCAAAAAAGCGGTCACCATCACACAAAGGAGCGAAACATGGCAGACGAATCATCGAAGATTCCAGAGAAAACCGTCGAACAAATCTTCGACGAACGTTATCCCCTCGACAAATGGGAGGATTCAAACTACTCGATACTCGACAAATTCTCAATGCGCGGCCGCAAAGGCTTCGTCACCGGAGCCGCAGGCGGTCTAGGACGCAACGCGGCGGCCGCGCTCGCCCAAGCCGGAGCAGACGTCGCACTAGTCGACCTGCCCAGCCAAGAAGACAAGCTCACCGAACTGGCGAAAGACATGAGCGAACGTTTCGGCACCAACGTCATCGCGCTCACCTGCGACGTCACCAACGTCGAACAAGTAGCCGAACTCAAAACACAATTGGTGGAACAGCTGGGCACCGTCGACTTCGCGTTCCTCAACGCCGGAGTCAACGTACCGGGCGACGATCAAGACGCCACCGAAGAAGTATGGACGCGCACCATCAACATCAACCTCAACGGCACCTACCGTACCGGCCGCATCGCGCATGAAATCATGCGCGAACACGGTCATGGCGGCTCACTGATCTTCACAGCCTCTCTGTCCGGACACAACGCGAACTACATGATGGGAAGTCCGACGCCGGTGAACGCGTATGGCGCCACCAAAGCGGCCATCATGGAACACTCACGTTACCTTGCCGCAGCGCTCGCCAAAGATGGCATCCGTTCCAACACCATCTCCCCCGGATACGTGTGGTCTGGAATTTTCAATGGCCGTATCGACATGCCTGGCCACGACGCCATGCTCGAGGTCGTGCCGATGCATCGTTTCGGCACGAATGACGAGATTGCCAGCACGGTGCTCTTCCTCGCCAGCGACGCGTCCTCGTACGTTACTGGCACTGATATTCGCGTAGATGGCGGCTACAGCGTCTTCTAACCTCTAACAACCATCTAGCACGTTGAGGCCGGCCGTGGCTCACAGCCCTCCGACCGACCTCAACAGGCGCCTATTCGCGCTTTATATCGGCACGAAGTCCGAAGAACCGTAAGAAGCAATCACGTCGGCATCAATTCGCCAGTAGCCCGACAGCATTTGACGTTTCCGTTGTTGTCGGATGCCGATCTGACTGTGCATCGTTTGTATGGTGCGTATGGTGAGAAGAAATTATACGGCAAGGTCTATGAGGGTGTGATTCGTTCGACTTTCGTGATCGATGGTGATGGAGTGATTCGTGTGGCCCGAATCCATCCTCGCTACAGCAATCACGAACGCTTCTTGGGAATCCTTGTACAAGCCGGTTCCCACGGCGGAGCACATCGCGCCGCCAAGGCCGCCGAACTCGTTTACTGCGACGTTTTCGACAGGGATGCCCAGCACGTCGGCAAAGACAAAACATCATCACCTCGATGTGCATTGTCCTCATCTCGCTTATGCATGGCAGATTCGCGGACTTGTACGGAGGCATCTCAGCTATGCCACAAGTCATCGCTCAACCTCTTTCCAACCATGATTGCGGCCAAGAGAACGCCCACTTGGCCGCAATCACAAAACCTACACATCGAGAAAACCCGAAGAATGATACGAGCTGTCATCCGCAACCGGAACATCATCCTGTTCTTATCCTGCAACAACAATCACTGCTATGTTGCCGAAGCCTACGACTACAGACCAAGCAAACGGTTTCCGGAATCACTCCCATCTTGCTGATACGACGCTTCTCACACGCGTACCCCGCCTGTGGATGCTCTCGGAAAGAACACTCTCATTCACAAGAGATGCAGGAATGTAATCACCCGTCCGCTCATCTTTCTTGTTCACCTGTTCCGACAAGCCCAACGCCACCGCTCATCACCAGCAAATAAAATCAAGCCACTTTTCGCAGATTCCACCACATAGGCAGCACTCGCCACATGGTTGAAGGCCTCACCTGCTATATCCAGTTTTGATTTTGTATGACTCCGCCGCTTTTCGTATGACGTGTTCCTGTCGCTATGTCTATGGGTGTAGTCCACGCGCTTCGCCGTAAAATTCCTTCGTATGATGTCGTCATAGAAATCCGACTGCCGGGCACGACGTCCCTTATGGAAGTCCATGTAGTATTCAAACCCACATAGATGGGCAAAACGCCTTTAGTAAACCTGATGGCAACTTCGCTACCGTCATCACATTGAAGAATCAACCGTCCCGAGGAAAGCAACCGGGCATATGCGGGACGGATTTCGTCCCTTACTTTCCGAAGCCACTCCGCCTTCTCTTTGCTGTGGTCAGCCATCATTGCCCTCCGAATAAAAAGAAGGGAACAGATCTTTTCGGATCTGTTCCCTTGACGGGTCTGACGCCCACTGCTTGGGCGGTTCGCCACGCTCTCGCGGGACGTTTCGCTCACCCTTCCGCTTTCCAACGGTTTCGCACGGGTGGTATGCTACGCCTCCCTTACGGTTTCCACGTCTCCGACGTGGCGGAGGTATCCGGCAGTAACCTCTCGCAAGCCTTCCGCCGCCCCGACCGACGGCAAGCCGGTTTGGGGAATGGCACAAAACTTGTCATCCCAATAATAGCCCATGCACAAACAAAACCGTTCCGCTCACATCGAAATATTCGATACCGCGCTTGCTTTGGAACGAGAAAAATAGATCGTCGCGCAACGAGTCAAGCAAGCCGCGCGCACGTAAGGCGGGTATGATGACGCCTATTCGCGCTTTGTATCGGCACGAAGTCCGAAGAACGGTAAGGAGCAATCATGTCCGACATCAATTCGCCAGCGACCCCAACAGCGCAGGACTCCCCCGCATCCGCACGACTCGAAGCGGGATTAACGGCCCCGAACTTCACACTTCCCAGCGACAACGGCGATAGCATTACGCTCTCCGCATTGCGCGGTCAGAATATCGTCTTGTACTTCTACCCTGCCGCGATGACTCCTGGATGCACTACTGAGGCCTGTGACTTCCGGGACAACCTCGCGCGCCTGCGCTCCCGCGGATTCACTGTGCTCGGCATATCAAAGGATCCGATGGACAAGCTCGTCCGGTTCCGCGAGCGCGATCATTTGACGTTTCCTTTGTTGTCGGATGCCGATCTGACTGTGCATCGTTTGTACGGCGCGTATGGTGAGAAGAAGTTGTATGGCAAGGTCTATGAGGGTGTAATTCGTTCGACTTTTGTGATCGATGGTGATGGGGTGATTCGTATTGCCCGATATAACGTGCGTGCGAAGGGTCATGTTGATTCTTTGCTGCGTGCGCTTGACAAGCTAGATGGTTCAGTTTTCTAGTCTGGAATGCTTTGTTGTTTTGTTTGTGGATTAGCTTTTCTATGTGAAGGATGCAAGCTGACTCATGCGCAGAGCGAGAAGTGCTCAGATTGGAAATGCTCTATCTCGTAGAAGAACCGAAAATCTCGTCGCTCCCCTTGCGGAGGCGGTCATGAATTCTCCAAAAGGCGTAGCGTATTCCGGTAACGGTTTTCGATCAATGACACCATTACCAAGGTCGCGGGAACCGGTGTCACGATGATTATCGTGACACATGAAATTCGATTCGCCAAAAACGTATCCGATCGCGTCGTTTTCGTGGACAAAGGTGCAATCCTGGAGCAAGGTACGCCCCAGGAAGTGATTGACCATCCCCAGACGGCACGAGTCCAGGAATTCCCCAGCAAGATGGCGCTGAAATAACAGTTACCATCTATTCCACAACCTTGTCCGGTACGAAGAGCCGCCCTTTCGATGGACGGCTCTTCACATATAGCGTTTTTTATAAAATTCTTATTTGCTGAAATGCCCGAGAAGTAAAAAAGACGACTCAATCTAAAGATTATCCCCTCTGGCGCAGTAGACTTTTCCTATCAACATTCTACAAAGATGTCCGGGAGATTCGAAATGGTAGACTGCACACCTGATCCAAACCTTTTGGAATCGATGCGGTCCGTCGGATACAGCCTGAACACCGCGGTGGCGGATATCATAGACAACTCAATCGCCGCCCACGCCAAAACCATCAGCATCCGCTACTTCGACCACGGCGAAGATCCGTATGTGGCAATCATTGATGACGGTGACGGCATGGACTATGAGACGGCCGTGAACGCGATGAAACTCGCCGGAACCAACCCGAACGCCAAGCGCAATGCCAACGATCTAGGCCGTTTCGGACTCGGTTTGAAGACCGCATCCCTTTTACAGGCACGTTCCGTCATGCTTTCCACCGTTCAGCACGGACGTCAGAATACGCTCCGATGGGATCTGGACCACGTCGCACGAACACGCGAATGGGATCTCGAGACCTTGGATGAAGAGCAGACCAATCTTGAATTGCCTCGAAAGGTGCGGGATCTCATGCCCAGCACGCATGGCACATGCGTGCTATGGCGTAACCTGGATCGTCTGGGAAACGTCGCGGGCGATTCCCTGCAGGATATAGACCAAGCCATGCTCGAACTGTCCGGGTATCTGGGTCTCGTGTTCCACAGGTTCCTCCACCCATATCCTGAGGATGAAATCGAACGCATCTCGATAACCGTGAACGATGAGCCCGTGCCGGAACGCGATCCTTTTCTCGTGAACAACCTTGCCACGCAGCGGCAACGGATGCAGCGCATCCCCGGCACCGACGCCACGTTGTGCGGATATACGCTCCCCTATCAGAACAAACTGACCATGGAAGACAGAGGTCTTCTTGATCTGAAACAGGAAAAAGGACACACGCTGTTCGATACCCAAGGTTTCTATATCTACCGCGCGTACCGGCTAATCACCTGGGGCAGCTGGTTCCGCCTTCTCACCCGCAAGGAAGCAACGAAACTATCCCGCGTGCAAGTCGATATCCCGAACAACATGGATGACGAGTGGACGCTTGACATCAAAAAGTCGCAGGCCACACCTCCGAAGACCATACGAGACGCGATGAAACGCTACGTGGAGAAATTAGCCGCTCCCAGCCGCCGCACGCAGCAGTTCCGTGGACGCAAGACGTCGAACGATCCGGAAGCCCGCATCTGGGACGTCATCAGTGACAGGGACGGCTCTTTTCGATATGAGATCAACACGGACAATCCATATGTGAAAGGATTCATCGACAACCTTTCCAGGGAGCAGCGCCGCGATTTCAGCGGGATGATAAAAGTATTCGCAGCAGCGTTCCCGTACAACGACGTACAATCACGACTCTCAGTGGACGAGCATGGAGCGGAGAACGGTCTGACCGATGATGAGATACGCGAATGCGCCCAAGACATGTGGATGCTTGCAAACCAGTTAAAGCACATGAGCGCTTCAGCTTTTGTCGAGAAATACAAATCCAAAGAGCCGTTTTCCTTATGCCAGAACGCCGAAGAAATCCTAATGGAGGTATCACATGCGTAATAAATGGGAAAAAGTCAAGGCTAAGGTGAAGCTTGTTCTGATGGTGGATGACGATGATGACCAAGCTCCTTCCGAACAGGATATTGAGGATGCATTAAAAATACTCGTCTCTCGAAAACCTGAACTACTAGAAGATTCCGAGGAATACAACCGCACTTTCCGCGAATTACGTAACGAGTTAGTTCCGAAAATAGACGAAGGTATAACTCTCACTGACCAAAACTCGGCATGGAAACCATGGCTGTCAGATATGCAGTCATCTGATACTTGGGAAACCCCTCGATCAGATTCGTACTATCAGTACCTCGTCATGGATAAGAATTCCAGCTATTCGACTCTCGACTATACCGCCAATGAGATAGTCAAACTGTTGGCAGATCCACGTCGCGATCAACCGGCAGTTTCCAGAAAAGGTTTGATTCTAGGAGACGTGCAGTCCGGAAAGACCCGTACCTATATCGCTCTGATGAACAAGGCCGCTGACTGTGGATACCGTCTCATCATCGTATTGACCAGTGATAATGAGAATCTGAGACAGCAAACACAGGAACGTATCGATACTGATTTCATCGGCTGGCAGGATGGAATACGAGTGGGCATCGGAAAGTACCAGCAGAACATTGCGCACCCCAGCCAGCTCACTAACGAAAATGACTTCGTGGCAGCCTACGATAAGGCATTCCATAGCTTTCCACGCCCAACATGGAACAGCGCCGCCCCCTGCGTGGCGGTGATAAAGAAAAACGCGTCAATTCTCTCCAAGTTCAATAAGTGGTTCGACAGTCCCGAATTCGACAAGGATCTGCCCGTGCTCATCATTGATGATGAAAGCGACTACGCATCTGTCAATTCCGCCAAACTGGATGATTCTCCCACACGAATCAATTCGCTGATTCGCGACCTGTGTCAAATCAGTTCCCGAACTTCTTACGTTGCCGTTACGGCAACGCCTTTTGCGAATATCTTCATCGACGATGCGGATGAAAGTGATCTGTTCCCACAGGATTTCATTCACATACTTAAATCCCCCGACGCGTACATCGGAGCAAAGAAGTTGTTCGGCGACATGGATAGCGTTCCCGAAGATTCGAGTTGCGTGAGAGAGATTGATGAGGGTGAACTAGAAAGTTGGCTACCCGTATCGCACGGAAAGAACTACGACATCGTAGATCCCGAATTGGATGACCAAGTCAAGCATGCCGTCTGCACCTTCATTAATGCGTGCGCTCTCCGTCCCAACGCGGAAGACGAACAGCAATCCATGCTCATCCATATGTCACGATTCACCGATGTCCAGCGTCAGATTGCTGATCGGGTCAGTGGTTATTTAAGGCAGGTTGAGAATGCCGTACGATTCCATGCTGATGGAGATCCGAGAATCGATGACCTGCAAGAGGCCTTTGAAAGCGAGTATTACACGAGCACGGACATTTCCTGGGGAATGATGTTCCTACGGATAAGGCGTCTTGTCCAATCCAGCAGACTTCGCGTCAGACTGGTCAACTCTGATTCCGATGACTGGAGCCTCAGAAACGATGTCCCGCCCGATCTGACTTCCAACGAATGCACCATATTCATCGGAGGAAACCAGCTTTCCCGAGGTATGACGCTCAGTGGTCTGATTTGCAGTGTGTTCTACCGGAGAGTGACAGCTTCCGATACTCTCCTGCAGATGGGCCGGTGGTTTGGATATCGTCCGAATTACGCGAATCTGCAACGTATCTGGTTACTGCCGGAATCCGTACTTGATTACCGCTACTCATGTTCCATCGTGGAAGAACTCAAGGAATCCGCAAGCAGGATGAAGCATCTTGGCATGACGCCCAAACAGTTCGGACTTGCCATCAGAAAGAACCCGAACAAGGGTGTACGCATCACCAATGCCAGCAAGATGCGCAACGCTGTGGAAGGGATCGGCTACCAAGAATTTGACATGGCCGGTGAAATCATCGAGTCAATCAAACTCGACGTTGATATGAAACGTCGAAATCAGAATGATGAAGCATTCATGAAGCTGCTCGGCGTCTGCAACGCACCGCAAGTCATCTCATCTGTATCACCCTTGGTTGAGACACAAGTCTTTCAGAATGTTCCCGCCAAGGCCGTCGTGGATTTCCTTTCCCAATACCGATCGGGCTATAGAGATACATTCTTCGGTCCCACTCTCATGACCTATCGCGATCAGGAAATCGAGATGAACACAAGCATGGCCGAACAGTACGCATGCACCCAGCTGTCAGAAAATCCCGATATGACTTGGAATATTGGTTTCATCAACGGTAACGGAAACGAAGTGGAAGGCGTCAATTTTCATTGGACCCAGGTCAAGCGTAAATGCACATTCAGGGACAATAGACAGTTCCAAATCAATGGCGATAAAATGCGACTTGGCTCCAAGAACGATGCGCTCAAGATTGCAGCCTGTACATATCAGCTTCCCATTGACCAGAAAAATAGTTCGGAGCGTCAATACTATCTGACCAAGTACTTCGGCGATCATCCGAGCCTTCTCTTCTATCGCATATGTGTGAAGAATTTTGATGGACATCAAGGATTGTCCCCACAAGAAGGTCCCGGCATGCTCGGGGTGAAGCTCATCGTCCCGGTTGATGAGGTGAATGTGAACAAGCATCTCGGCAAAACGGTCTATATGTATAACACCGTCGCTCAGCGACGTGAATTCGCCGAATTGAGTAGGAAAGCTGAAGAATACGGTGATGATTAAATGAGTCTTTCCATAAATGAAATAATCTCCCTCTGGCGGGATGAGGCTCGACGTCCGGGTCGTACTAATCATGAGTTGGACACGTCTCTTCGACTACCCATCGTTCTTGGATGCACGGTCGATGGACTCCCCTATATCATGCTGCTTACCGAACGACAGCCCAAGACCTTAAATCGGTTGGAGGCCATCGACGTTCGTGTCAGTATGCGAGGGAACGCCAGACCTCGCGAGAAATGGGCGCTCACGTTCACCCTCCAGGATTGGAGTCTGATCCATGCCTTCGGGGAGATCTGCTTGGCTTTTGCTAATCGGATCGCGGATGCGCCCTCCGAGGATGCGGCATTGCGGCAAATATATGCGACAGTTGATCAATGGCAGAGGCTGCTGAAGATATCCCGCAATTCCGACATGGCGAAACTGCTCCGCGGCACATTCGGGGAATTGGTCGCGGCGATGGAAATCACACGACAGACTGGAAAGACCATCGAAGAGGTATGCGTCGCATGGCAGGGCCCATACGCGGCACCGCAGGATTTTCAATTCCCGGATGAGAAAACAGCTTGGGAGGTGAAGACCATCCATAAAACGGCGGAAAGCATCACCATATCATCTCCCGAGCAACTTGATACCAGCGACAGAAGCATCAAGCTCATGGTCCTCGAGATACAGGAAACGAAGGATATGGAACATGGACTGACCCTTCCCCAGCTAGTCGACAGGCTACGCGAGAAGGCAGCAGACCCCTCCACCGTCACGGAATACGTGGATGACGGTCTGGCGAGCTTGGGACTGAACCTGTATTCGGGGCTTGTCTCCCAGACTGCATTCCGCATTGGAACAATATCCACTTACCGTGTCGAAGACGGATTTCCGAGGATCGAAACCGGGACGATACCGGCTGGCGTTTCGAATCTCACGTACCATATCAGCAGAAGCAACCTGACGCCATATCTGCAGTCGGAGAGCACATCGGCCATGGTGGAGGAATAATGGAAGAAATCGAGGAATACCGGCACGATCTGTGGAACGAGGTCCTTGAGCTGGCGCGCGACCGAGACATATACGATCAGGAGGCGTTTTTTGAGACCGCGTGCGAAATCCTGCGGGACAGCGAGGCGATCACCGCCTATCATCCTGCCTACTGCCGTTATCTTATGGGCACAAACAAAGCGCTAGCCATTGATGGATATGACCAAGACGCCTTCGAACTGGACGAGTCCATCGTGGTTATCGTCTGTGATGACAAACTGACCATGAACGACCAAAACGCGCCGCAGACCATACAAGCTGCGGAGTGCAAAAAATACTTCAATGCAATGCAACGGTTCTTTGTTGCCGCATGGAACGGCAGTTATCAAGCGCAAGCCGAGGAGAGTAGCGAAACCTACGAATTCGCTCAATTCATCAAACAAAATCGCGCCGGCATTCGTCGTGCACGATTCTACTTCATTACCGATCGCGAGTACACCGGCCGTAGTGACCCAGAGGCTATCCAAATTGACCAGTACAAAAAGGAAAAGGAACGACAGCATATTAGCTGGGAATACCACACTTGGGACATCCGAAGGCTTATGGAAGCTTCGCACGCCACCGGATTGGCCGAGCACATGTCGATCGAACTGCCCGGCGGCATCGCCACGGTCAAAGCTCCTGACGATATGGAAGATATGGACACCTATCTTCTGTTCGTCACTGGAGACGTTCTTTCCGGATGGTACAAGAAGTATGGCTCGAAACTGATGGAAGCCAACGTGCGGTCGTTCCTGTCAATGCGTGGCAAAGTCAACAAAGGAATCCGTACCACCATCTGCAATCAGCCTGATAGATTCGTGGCCTACAACAACGGTCTCACTGCCACTGCCACGCATGTGGAAACAGACGGACAGGGACGGATCATCAGGCTTGATGACCTCCAGATTGTCAATGGAGGGCAAACCACCGCATCCATCTTCTACACAGGGCAAAAGGACAAAACCGATCTGAGCAGGATCATCGTCCCTGTCAAACTCGTCGTCGTTCATGAGGATATGGCGCGAGAACTCGTTCCCTATATCTCCCGGTACACGAATTCCCAGAACAAGGTCGCGGAGGCCGACTTCTCTTCCAACAGCGAGTATCAGATAAAGCTTGAGCAGTTGTCCAAGCAGGCATTGACCCCGCCTCTGCCGGGCACGATCCAGACACATTGGTATTACGAACGTGCCCGTGGCCAATACGACAGCGAGAAGAACCGTCGGGATGCCGCTTCACGTAAGGCCTTTGAGAAGGCCAACCCAAGCAAACAACGCATTAAAATGGTTGACGCCCCCAAATATCTTGTTTGCTGGGACGGGCAACCTCAAGTCGCCAGTCTTGGAGCCCAGAAGTGCTTCGCTAAATTCGTCAACCAGCAGTCGGCGAACAAGAGCGCGGCGGATGAGTTGAACGTCGATTTTTACAAGCAACTCGTTTGCAAGCGAATCATCTTTGATACCGTCTACAAACACATCAAGAAGGCCGAATGGTTCTTGGGAGCATACCAGGCGAACGTTGCCGAGTATGCCGTCGCCAAGTATTCCTTGGATCTGCGGCGTGCCGGTCTGTCCTGTGATTTCGACGCCATCTGGCGAAGGCAGTCCATCGACGCGCATATGCTCGGGTGCCTTCTGAAAGCGGGAGAACAGGCTTCCGAGGTGCTTAACGATCCACGTCGTCCCGTGCAGAACGTGAGCGAATGGGCGAAAAAGGATCAATGCTGGAACAATCTAAAAGGGAAGATGACCTGTCTCGATGCCGCTGACGTCGAAATCGTCATGGAAAAACCCAAACATGCCGCCACCAAACGAGTAGTGAAAGAGGATGAAGTATCGGCCGCTCCGGAACCGCGACACAAGGCATCCAACGAAGCCGTGGAAGAACTACCCACCGACAATGTTCTAGTATCCGACTGGCATGCGTTGACTCCCAAATCTCTTGAGAGACTCATCGCTTTCGCGACTCCCAAACACTATTTGAGTCCAAAGTCAAAGAGCTCCTTGGAGACGCTCATTTCCGGCGATGACCTTCCCATTAATGAGAACGCTTTGAACAATCTGCTCAAACGATGCTTGGATGCAGGCTTCCCGCTACGCGAACTGCAGGCAAAACCGCAGGTTCCGTTAAGGCCAGGAATAGATATCACTTCTGAAGACGCCAGCGTCGATGATAGACGTGATTTTCTCATGTCCATTCCAGAGCAGAACTGGCAGACCATAATTCAATGGGGGCAGAAACGCTACATGATCAACCAAGAAATGATGGCGGCGTTGGCGAGACTTTCCGAAGGACTTCAGCTGACCGACCGGCAGACCGTTCTGCTATGGCGTTTGGGCAATGACATGGTAAAGCGCGGTTTCCCCGCCTCCCTGTTCAAGCCCCGGGATCAACGGTAATATCCGACAGATGGCTCATCTATCCAATCGGCAACGACCTGCGCCATTTGCTGCGCCAGCAACGGTGGCACAGCGTTGCCGACCTGCCTGTATTGGTCAGTGCGGTTGCCCATGAAGAAGTAGTCATCCGGGAATGTCTGCAAACGCGCAGCCTCACGCACGGTCAGACTACGGCACTGAGACGGATCGGGGTGGATGAAGTAATGCCCGTCCTTGCTGATGTGAGACGTGACCGTGGTTGACGGCTGATCGGACAACTGTACATGGAACCGGTCCGCGAATACTACCTCTTTGCCCTCGACCGCGCCTTCGGCGTTCTTGTGGTTCGGCAACAGATACTTCGGGAAATCGTACAGCTTCGCACAAGTCTTATGTTCCTGCGCGTAAGCCGCGCAGAACAAATATCTATCCAGATCGGAATCCATGTGGTTGCGTGCAACATGCTCGGGCAACACACCGCTGCCTGCAAGATGGCCTCGATACCAGTCGGATAATGGATTCCGATCTTCAGCACCGATGCCATCGGCATGCTGTGCGGAAGGCAGATGCTTGCCCTCCATCACGGGTTCCAAGCTCGGCCCCAATGCGGATCCCTCCGGAGTGAGCATGAGTTTTTCCGCAGCCTTGCGGACGTATTCCTTCCAGTCAAGCTTGTCATGAACTCTGGAGGAGAATCCAGAACGGATGCGCGGCATCTCCCCTAATACTTGGTCGACCGTAATAACTGGGCGTGGAGTCATCACTCCGGGAGCGCCCTGGCCGCACCCGCTCCTGGTACCGAACAGGATGACCCTATGACGGGCCTGGGGGACGCCGAATTCGTCGGCGCGAACAATGAAATCATGAGGCCGCTCTGGATCTTTCACGACCATAGAATGCAGCTCGTATCCCAACGCCTCCATATCAGCACGGATATGTCCGAACACGCCTTCGCCGTAATTGCGCGCGGACAGCAGTCCTTTCACGTTCTCCATGACAAACGCCGTAGGCCTGAGCACTTCGATGAACCGCAGATAGCACTTGTAGAGCGTCTGCTTGACGTCCTTTTCGAGCCTGTCCTTATCATGGGTACGACGAGCGCGCCCGACGAGCGAATACGCTTGGCATGGCGGACCACCGATCAGCACGAGAGGACCGTCATACCCTTGCAAACGTTTCTTTGCCATCTCGACGAACTCATCATCACCCTCTTTGAGGGTTCCTTGGATTGCCTCGGCTTCGGCTGCAGCCCACTCTTCTGGATGAGAATCCTTCAATCTTTCGAGATTCTCACTGGAAGGAGTTCCGAGATAGTCGATGTAATCTTGGGGCAGCCGTCCATCCGCATCCATAAGACGGCGAGCGAACGCGCGCAACCTCAATGTGGCATGCGCAGTACGCTCCATCTCTATAGACATGATGGAGCGGAACACCGGCTCACCGTTTTCATCACGCAGGGAAGAGAATCCTTCGCTCATACCGCCTGGTCCCGCAAACAGGTCTATGACCGGTATTGGATCCATGGGCATAGTGAAAACTCCTTGAATTGAATGTCAACGGCTGCTCAAACCCAGGATACCAGGTAAATCGAAGTAAACTCGCGAGCATCGCAGGATACATACAAAAAGTCGCCCATACCGTATTTGGCGTACGTCACCACAACGCACACGATTTTCTACCCCGTATGGGGCGCACAATAGCGGATACACCATTCGAAAAAGAACAGAGGGATGTCATGGGCGACAGTAACATCCCCGAAGACTGCGGCTAAAACACAGCTCTACATAGGCGCGCTACCTCGCGCCGAACAGCCGCTTAATCCTCGCAAACAGACCACCTTTCGAGGTCTTTTTCTTTTCAACCTCCTCATTGAGAGATTTGAATCTTTCCTGAGTGACACCTGGCTTGGGCGCTTCTTCCACGTCCCAAGGATCCTCAGCTTCCCATGGATCCATGGCCGCCCAAGGATCGCTTGCAGGCTTCGAAACAGGCATCGCCGTCTCACTCTTGATGAAGGCAAGCACCTGCGGCAGGTCCTGAGGCTGCACCAACACCTCACGGGCCTTGCACCCTTCGGAAGGCCCCACAACGCCACGCGACTCCAGCAAATCCATAAGACGACCAGTCTTGGCGAATCCGACACACAGCTTGCGCTGCAGCATGGATGTCGAACCGAACTGCGAGGTGACGATCAGTTCCGCCGACTGCAGAAGCAAGTCCATATCATCGCCAATGTCTTCCAGCTCAACATCGTCCGGAACGGTACCCCAGCGGATATCGAAATCATCCATATTGCCGTCGATGTTTTTATCCGGTGTAATATCCTTCTTGTTAGATACTCGGCGTGTAGCATGTCGAGTCTGAACAGTCTTCGCCCTCCGACCATCATCCGTTTTTCTTTTTCCGTTGAGGAAATCAAGCACTTCTTTGGAAGTAACCAAGAAGTTATCGTTTATGTGATGAGCAAGATACAGTCCGTGAATACCCGTCAGTCGCGATAGAGCCGTGTACAACTGGCCGAAATCCCAGCAATCCGGATAGATAATCGCCCTATCGAATGTTTGCCCCTGCGACTTATGAATGGTAATTGCCCAAGCCAATTTAAGAGGTATCTGTTCGAATGTTCCCACAACCTCTTTTTCAATGCGTCCATTAATGAGAACAGGCTTCGTGATTTTCCACTCAAAGCTCTGCACAAAAGTAGCCTCTATTCCGTCAAACCGAACTAGGGCACCTGGACCGTCACAGTTTATGACCGTTCCCAATGCGCCGTTCATGAATGTATCTTCGGAGTTGTTGACAAGAGCCATGACTCGCGCGCCAGGTTTCAGCGAAAGCTCCTCATCAGTCGGCATATCCGACTTAAGAACCTCACCGGTCACATGCGCCACGAATGTCATTTCCTCATCTTTTAAAGCATTGAGCCTCTGCATGTTTTCATCCCGCGCCTGCGCATTGGTACTGCAAAGAATGATGGAGTCAGGCAGCGGATTGACGAGAGCATGCTGCTCTATCCAACGCGCACCATTCTTGTCGCCGAATCTGCAAGCATTAAGAGCCGCAACAAAGTGCGCATCCCTTTGCCTGATCGCCTCGCAGAGTTCCACTTCCTCGAAGTTCCAGAACGCCCATTCGCTGCTTTGAAACGCAAACACCTCTCCAACGTCGTAGCCATATTTTTCTTCCAAAAACCGCCTCTCTTCATTAGTGATGACGGGCGGAAGCTGGCAAAAATCACCAACGACCAATAATTGGCAAAGACCCTTGCCCTTCTGTTTACGTATTTTGCCGGCAATCTTCAACACTGCGGAAAGATAATCGAATAAATCCATACGGCACATGGACACTTCATCAAGAATCAACAGATCACAGTCCGGAAGCGGAGAATCCGTAGGCACAAAAGGATGCGGGTCTTTCTCCAAGGTCCGTCCCGGACGAATGCAAAGGACGCGGTGCACCGTCGAACCACCCACGTTAAGCGCGGCTATACCTGTCGGAGCACATGTAATGACGTTCAAACCCGACGTTTGAGCCCATTCAATAATCCGCTCGACAATATAGGACTTGCCTGTACCAGCGAGACCCGTAAGATAAACGTTCTTGCCTTCTTTGACTAGATCAAAAGCTTTTTTCTGACCATCAGTCAAACCATGGAAATCTCTGCCAACGCTCCTTGCCGTGGACCAAATCCGCTTATATTCTTCTTGCTTCTCGGAAAGTGTTTCAAGCGCATCCGCATTGGTCTTCTCAAGCGCATCCAGAAAGGCCTTCTCCGAAACAATCTCGATGGTGGGATTATCCGCAAGTTTTAATTCCATGGCATGCTCTTGACCTTCGTTCCATAACTGCCGAAAGCCCAAGCTGCGTTACCTCTATCGCCAACGATCACATAATTGATCCTTTTTGAAGGTCCGGTCTTCGTAACACTGCCGCCAGCCTCCTCAATCATTTCAGCGGCGGTCGATTTACCGCCATACATTTCAAAATCTCCAGAAAGCACAAATCTTTTACCACTAAAAACCGGAGTCATGCAGTTCGATACCGGGTTTTTGAGCATCCTGGCGGCCCACAGGAATCTTGCCCCTTTCTCTTCGCCAACAACAGCATCATCGGAAATCCCACCAAGGAGCTTTGCAATCTGATTTACTAGAGTGTCTCCCAAGTAAGCGTACTGCTCCTCATAAAGTTTAAGCAACTGTTTAGCATCCGCCACCGCAAAGCGAGGATTATCGCCAGCGTCGGAGATGAGCTTAATGAATTCTCCCACTTGAGCGGTCTTCTCACTTACCTGCCCGTATTCGTAAGATATCGCATATCACCTCGCCAAGCATCAACCATGCAACAGAAGTTGAAAAGCCACCCTCCTATGGACGACCTCCCCATCATCCTACCAGTTTCACACTAGCGAACACATCCCCAGAAAACCGACATCCGCGAACGCGTGCTGCGCGTCGGCGGGTGGTTTTACATGTTGGGCCTACGAATTCTGGTAAGACTCATGATGCATTGCAGACGTTGGAGCGTGCTCATTCTGATGTGCATTGCGCTCCGTTGCGGTGGTTGATGAGGCGCAGATGTTGGCGGTGCGTTGGCTGAGGAGCGTGAACGTTTGGAGTTGAAGGCGATTGAAATGCTGAAGGAGCCGAAACGTCTTGTGCAGCCGGAGCCGGTGGATCATGCTTGGTGGGATGATGGTTCCGGCGTATACAGCATCGGCTGAGGGAGCCGGTAGGCTGGGTGTGTAAATCCAGCAGAGAGGAACGTGCCATGGCGACGCGTCGTAATGATGAGCAGACAGTTGCGGGAAGGCATCGCATGATGAGGCGTGCCGACCGTGAGGTGGCCGATCCGCGGCAGGTCGAGGCGATTGTCGCAACATGCAAGATCGTGAATATTGCATACACCGATGCGGAGGGCATCACCATCGTGCCGTTGAATTTTGGATACGTATTCGACACGGAATCCAATCATCTCACCTTGTATTTCCATGGTTCTGCGACCGGGCGCAAGATGGACGCGGTCAAGGCCGTAGGCAACGCGCTTCCTGTAGCATTCGAAATGGCGACTGACTGCGAGGTGGTCGAGGGGCACACGCTGTGCAATTGGGGCGAGGCGTTCAAGTCGATCGTTGGCAATGGTATCGCGTCCATCATCGACGATCTTGACAAGGCGCGCCAGGGGCTCGCACTGCTGATGAGGCAGCAGGCCGGTATGGAGCATGTGGAGTTCACCGACCAGCAGGTACGCGCCGTCACCGTATGGAAGGTGGAAGCGGACTACTTCACCGCCAAAGTGCGCGAAAAGCCCCAGCTGCATACGCACTGACCTCATACCGCACCTGACGCAATGATGCGCTGCTTCCAAGCCCGAGGATGGGAATTGGGAACAGCGCATCAGATGTAAAACGCTAGACCGAAGTCCGGCTGCGGCCAAGTTGCAAGTCAGGCCGTAACCCGGTCGAGATAAGGTTTTAAATCAAGCCTTCCGGCGGGAACGCCGCGCGTAGCTTCCTCCAAGAATCGCGGAGGACACCATCACGACGGTCGCCACGATGGCGGGCGTCACGCTCGAACCGGTTTTGGCGAGCTTGACTGCATCGCCGCCGTTCGCGGACGATTTCACCGGATGCTTCCGCTGGCCGTTCGCATCATTCGCACCCGGAGCCTTCTGCGAATCATCTGGTGTCGATTCATGGCCTGGCGTTTCAGGCTGACCTTCCTCATCCGTCAGTCGGGCATCAACCGTGGTTCCCTTACCATTCAGACAGCTTTTCAGCTCGCTTTCCTTATACCAGGTCGAACCATCCGCAATTGGCGTGCAGGAATCGCTGAATCCGATTTCCTTCTCGTTGTGCAGCATTCTGACCAACGGCTGATACGGCTGCCCCGAAGCGTCCGCACCATCACGCACAACCACATCCCACTGCACATTCGCAGCCATCGGCGTCACACTTTCGCCACGCCACGGATTGTTCTCATACGTGTACAGTTCACTCGCCTGCCGCTGCGATCCAGGCAGCTTCAGCAATGCCGCAAACGGAATAATGGTTTCGGCATGTGCGAATCGGAACGTCGCGGCGGTGCCGGCCCGCTCCCTCGTGTCGATCGCATTGAAGAAATCGTCGAGCAACGGCTGGGCGATGCGGTAGGTCTCATCCTGACCTGCGCGCCCCGGTCCCTTCTCGTAGAAGTCCTCGGCATCAAGAGACCAAGCAAACGTCTTCGCATCCTGGGCGTGCTGACCTTGGAAGTACTGGTCGAAATTGAACATGTGGGATCCGGTGTTCTCCTGTTCCATATCGGCCGCGATGATGTACAGATTGTACAAATCCATTGCCGCATCCTGTTCCGACGCGATCTTCTTCTTGGCGTCACCGCACGCGTTCGCATCCTTGGCAGGGTCGGCGCCGGCAGCGCAATTGGCCGCACCCTTCTTCGTGCCGTCAGCCGTGTTGTACCAGATGCGCTGGCCTTCCTCCTTGCCGATGGACGCGAGGAAATCGTCAGTGAAGATTTGAGAGAGCAGATCATGCGAAGCGGTGGTCATGGACGGATCGCTCGTCACGTTTTCCTCAGCTTCGGCGATGCCCTCATCATTCGCGACGAACTGCTGGTAACGTTCCGCGCGCTCCTTGGCCTCGCCCGTTTTCTGCGTACCATCCGGATTATCGGTCTTATGGAAATACAATGTGGTGGTGTTCTTGTCGAAATCCTTGCCGGAATTGTTATCCGCAGGATTATTCGGTGCTACAACCGCATTCGCCAGCAAACCGTTGGAAGCCTGATCGAATCCTAGTTTGAAATTCTCTCCGGATTCGGTTGCACGAGGCTCACCCGAGCTCTGGTATGAGACGCGCAGTCCCTGCTTTGCGGCATTGGCGAACAGATCAGCATCACGCTGGTATATTCTCTCACCAATGCCCTGATGCTGTATGGCGCCCTGACCAGAGAGCATGCCATACCCGTTGCCCACGTTGGCCGCGGTAATGGCATTGACATTGTTGATGAATTCCTTGCCAACCTCTGGGCTAACGAATCCAGCATAATTGTTTTCCGCAGCGGACTGAGCCATCAGTGTCAGCAAAGCGTCATACTTGTAGCTCGACAGGCCACGCGAGCCATGCCTTGCCACAGACTCGGTGTATGCAAGATGGTATCTGTTCGGAATTGCTGAATATGATGTGCTCGCCGGCGCAACATACGGCTGCTTGCTGCTGTAATACCGGGCGGTTCCTTCCCCAGCCAAAGCCGCTGGCGTTGCGAGCATGGCCGCTGCCACTACAGCGCTTGTCAACGCGAGCATGCCACCGCCCACCGATTTGGTACCGCGTTTGCGCCAGGCTCCTGCCTGCCGCTGTTCCTTTGTTGCCATATGGTTTTTCGCCATTATCCTCATTCTTCTACCTCTTCTGCTTTGCCACAGTGAAGCTGTCAGACAAGCCAGCCCGGGTGACAAAATAGGCTCGGAAGGCGAACACGCAACGCCTTAAACGTGAACGATCGACAAATAATCCGCGAACGCAAGTAAATGTCGCTTCCGTCAATCGCCGACCGCAAGAGGCGTTCATGGAGCGGCGGATTTCCTTATATTCCAACAGAACCCGTACTGTTATGCGACATGCAATAACAGTACGGGTTTTCTGTGTTACTGTTATATATAACAGCTAAACAGTTTGCATCTAACTGTTCAGCTGGGAGATATATCACCTACGAAACATACAGAAAAAGAGGCACAGATTGAAGCTGATCATCTCATCCGTGTCCGGAGAACCGATTTACGAGCAGATCAAGAACCAAATCAGGTCCGCGATCATGTCGGGTGAGCTTATGGCAGGCGAGGCGCTTCCCTCACTGCGCAAGCTCGCCAAGGAACTGCGCGTCAGCGTGCTCACCGTGACCAGAGCGTATAGCGAACTGGCTGACGAGGGGCTCGTGGAGAACGTGCAGGGCAAAGGCACGTTCGTGATGGAACGAGGCAACGAACTCATGAGGGAACGTGCGCGCGAACGCATCATGGACAAGCTCCGTGAAGTTTCCATCGAGGCCAAAGCCGCCGACATCAGCCTGCTTGATCTGCTTGGCATGTTCGAGAAAGCATACAGGGAACAATCATGAACGATTCCTCACTCCCCCACGGGACGCAGCCAACCTTGGCCTTGAGCGTAACCGGATTGACGAGGCATTATGATTCCGGCTTCACATTGGATGACGTGACCTTCGACCTGCCGTCCGGCTACATCATGGGTCTGGTCGGTCCGAACGGCGCCGGCAAATCCACGTTGATCAAACTGATCCTCAATATGACCACGCGAGACGCGGGACGAATCGAAGTGCTCGGCCTTGACGCGATGGCCGATGAGGAGCGGGTCAAAGAGCAGCTGGGCGTAGTGCTCGACAGCAGCTATTTTATCGAATACATGACGGTCGACGCGGTGGAACGGACAAGCAGACCAATGTACCCGCTGTGGGACCACAATCTGTTCGACGCATACCTCAGACGGTTCGGACTCGGACGGAACAAGAAGATCAAGGACCTGTCGCGCGGCATGCAGATGAAGCTCATGCTCGCCGTGGCGTTGAGCCACGATGCGAAACTGCTGATTCTCGACGAACCGACCAGCGGTCTGGACGTACTGTCCCGCGACGAGCTCATGGACATCCTGTCCGGTTATGTTGCGGATGGCGAACACAGCGTAATCTTCTCCACGCATATCACCGCCGATTTGGAGCGTTGCGCGGATTTCCTCACGTATATCACGCACGGCATGCTGTATTACAGCGGGCCGAAAGACGAGTTCGAAGACGCGTTCCGTCTGGTCAAGGGCGGGCCGGATGAGCTTACGGATGGTCTACAGCGGGCAATGGTCGGCGTCCGCACATACGTAACTGGCTTCGACGCGTTGGTCCGCACGCAGGACATCCCACACATCGGCGGCACCGACGGTCTTCTGACACAGCACGCTTCGATTGAGGATGTGATCAGACTGACCAACACCGCGGAACATACGGCAATCGGCAATACCAACAAAGGAGACGTACGATGAACACGACAGCGAACGCGAACGCCATGACCGCCATCCTTAGGCAGATTTCCTTGGACTGGAACCGCACCATCAGCTACGGGCGGTCGTACCTAGCCATCTTCTTCGCGTACGCCCCAGGTGTTACATGCCTGATGGCGGCCACAGGGTCCACTCTCGACAGCGTTGCGGGAGCCGTCATCGGCGGGGCGGCCTCCGGCTTCCTGATGCTTAATATCACCCTGTTCTCCTATGAACAAATGAACAACCATCATTGGATGAACGGCATCGTGCCCATCAACCGCAACCACCAGATCCTCGGACGATTCGCATTCCTTATCGTCTGCGATCTGGTGGCGGGATTGGAAGTGGCCGTCAGTATCGCCTGCGCCGGCATCATCATGCACGAGCCAGTTAAAGTGACGGATGCGATCGGTTTCGCCGCGATGACCGTGCTGACCCTCGTGCTGCTCAACGCCATCGTGCAGCCGTTCCTGTACCGGTTCTCCCCTTATCGTGCCATGGCCGCCATTATTCTGAGCATCGGCGTGATCGTGGGCACGGTCATCGGACTGCGCAAGGCATTGCCGGAATTCGGAAAGACCGTCGAACAGCTGGCCGAGGCGATCAGCCGGCACCAAGCCATTGCATTAGCGGCATTCTTGATCATCGACGTACTCGCCTTGGCGTTCTCCAGCAAGATATCGCTGCATATTTACGGTAGCAAGGACATCTGAACCGAGCCAACCGGTAGACTCTTATGGAGAACGGATTTGGGGTCTTCCGAATCAACGGAAAGCCCCAAATGCATATATCCCCGTACGACACCGGTTCCTACAATGCGGCAGGCGCGTCGTGGAAGTCGAACATGACACCATCCGCCAGAGCGCAAATCGCCGGCCAATCAGCATCGGACGAATCATCGTGCATGGCCCACACTCGCATGCCGACGGACTTGGCCGAGCGCATGCCGACGAGCAGATCCTCGAATACGGTGCAGTCGGTCGGCTCGATGCCGAGCCTCGACGCGGCCAGCAGGTACACGTCCGGCCTGTCCTTGCCGATATCGCCCGCGTCGTCGACGCTGACCACCTCGTCGAAATAATCGAAAATGCCGACATGCCTCATAGCCGGCTCTCGCAGCATCGGTGGCAATGATGTAGCCACGGCCAGTTTCGCCCCGCTCGCCTTCAACGTTGCCAGGTATTCACGCGCGTGCGGCTTGGCTTCTACCACCGTGGAGTACATGACGCGCGCCATATGATCCCACTCCTCCATCAGCTCCTCAGGAGTGTCCGACAGGTTGAAGCGTGCGATCGTGTATTCGGCGATCTGCCGGAACTGCATGGCGGCGACCTTCTGCATGTAGTCGTCCGGCACTTCGAATCCACGCTTGGCTAGAAAATCGACATCCACCTGGTCCCACACGCCCATGGAGTCGAGTAACGTGCCGTCAAGATCGAAAATGGCACCTTTACCTTGGTTGCTCACGTTTTCCTGCGTCATGTCAGCTCCTTTGATGGTCGTGTTTTTCGATTTTCTGTTTTACGATTAATTTTGCGACTTGCCTGCGATTGCTGGCCACGGGTCAGTCAAGCACGGACGATTTGAGCAGTTCCTCGGCATGTTCCAGCGACGCCTCGCTCTCACTGCCGGAGAGCATGCGAGCGATTTCGTGCACACGCGCCTCTCCACGCACTTGATTGATGGTGGTGGCGATTGATCCGTCATCCGTTTCACCTTTGGCGACCACGTACTGCTCGTCCGCCCAAGACGCAACCTGTGGCAAATGGGTGACGACAATGACCTGCGCGGATTGAGCGAGTTTCGCCAATCGCGCGCCAAGCTCCACCGCGGTTTTGCCTCCGACGCCCGCGTCGACCTCGTCGAAAATGAACGTCATGGGAGGTACGGAACCGCCCGCCACCACATGTTTTTCCGCCGCAACGAGTTCAAGCGCGAGCATGAGCCGGCTCAGCTCGCCGCCGGACGCGCTTTTGCCCATCGGCATTTGCGGCGAACCCGGGAACGGCGTGAATAAAAAATCGATGCCGTCAGCGCCGGAAGCGTCCAAATGTTCACGTTCCGATACACAGATCTCTAGTTTCGATCCGCTCATGGCAAGAGATTCGAGTTCCGCAGTGACTTTGGCGGCAAGTTCCTTCGCGGCAGCGATACGCCTTTTGCTTACCGCACGCGCCGCCTTCAACGCTTCACCGAACAGTTTTTCACGTTCCGCCTGCAATTGACTAACTTTTTCTGGAGACGCGTCCAAATCCTCCAAGTCGAACACCGCTTGATCTCGCCACGCAATCACGTCCGACAATTCCGGGCCCCAACGACGAACCAATTCGTCAAGCTCATGAATCCGCCCGTTGATGGCGTCCAAGTCTTCCATGCCGAGATCATTGTCGACTTCGCCCGACAAGGTGAACACCACATCAGACAAATCAGTGCTGATGGAATCGAGCCGATCGGCCAATTCCGAAAACACGCCGTCCACGTGAATGGCACGAAGCGCCTGCGACGCGCGATCAATCAAATCGGTGGCGCTGGATGATTCAACATCGTCAACAACCTGCGAAGCGTCCAACGCGCTCAACGCGCGGTTCACGCCTTCGGCGATCTCAGCCGCGTTCTCAATGCGATCACGGCGAGCACGCAACTCGGCCATCTCCCCCGGCTGCGGATCGATGCGGTTGATTCGTTCAATGGACTCGCGCAGGTAGTCCGCCTGCTGACGCATGGACGATTCCTGACTCGACAATCGTTCTAACCGCTCATCCATGGCACGAAGCGCGTTCCAAGTCTTGCCGTATGCGGCCAACGCCACATCATCGCCGGCATAGCGGTCCAAAAACTCACGTTGCCGCGCCGAAGATGCGATACGCAACTGGTCGGCCTGACCGTGAATCGTCACCAATTCCGCCGCGATCGAGCCAAGCACGGAACGAGGCACGCTACGACCAGACAGCATGCTGCGGGAACGCCCGGAAGCAGGCACCTTGCGAGACAGGAATAGTTCCCCATCCTCAGGTTCGAAACCCGCCTCATGCGCCGCGGCAACCGCCGCCGGCGATGAGGCGACCTCGAACACGCCCTGTGCCCACGCTTCGTTCGCTCCGACCGATACACGGCCACCGTCGGAAGGACCACCGGAAATCAGCCGAATCGCACTCAACAGCATCGATTTGCCGGCACCCGTCTCACCGGTGATCGCCGTCATACCGCCGGCAGGCGCGATCAGTGCAGAACGGATCGGCCCAAGATTATGAATCTCAAGTTCTTCAAGCATCAGTGTTTTTACTCGTTCGCTTCTTTACCTTCCGGAAACACATGCCCATGATGCACTTCCCCGTTTTTACGCGCCTGCTCGCGCCAACCTACAGCAGGAAGATCGAATTTCGTGACCAAACGGTTCGTGAACGGCACGCCGGAAAGACGGGCCAGACGCAATGTGCTCTTCGATTCGCGCACCTCGACCCTGGTGCCCCGCGGCAACGCACATTGGCGACGGCCATCGCAGCAGATCCAACCGTCCGACGCGGAATCCTCGAGAATATCAATGGCGAATGTGGAACCGGAACCAATAATCAACGGGCGCGCGAACAGGGCATGGGCGGCCAACGGCACCAACTGCAACGCTTTCACGTTCGGCCACATGATCGGCCCTCCGGCGGAAAACGCGTATGCGGTGGAACCGGTCGGAGTCGACACGATCACGCCATCGCAACCGAAAGAGCTCATTTCCACATCATCCACACGAATCGACAGTTCGACCATTTTGCCACGGTCGGCACGCTCCAACGTGATGTCATTCAACGCCCAATCCTCAATCGGCTCGCTTGCCCCCGGCAGCCACACATCGACATGCGCGATCATGCGTTCGTCAATGGAATAATCATGCTCGGCAACCCTGCGGATCGCCTCACTCATCTGAAAGCTTTCAAACTCCGCCAAAAAGCCGACATGTCCCAAGTTCACGCCAAGAATCGGCACACTGGTGCAGTGCACCAGTTCAGCCGCTCGAAGAATGGTGCCATCCCCGCCGAGCACCACCACGATCTCAGTACGTTCGGAAACCACCGGCGGCTGCTTGCCGAAATCCGGCGCCTCGATATTGTCAATGATCGACACTTCGAAACCGGCCTGGGTCAGCTGCCCGACAGCCTCCTCAACCACCGTGCCACTCTCCCTCAGACGACTATGCGTCACCACCACCGCATGACGGGTACCGAACATCGTTAATCCCTTTCCAGCAAAAGGAAACGCCCTATGGAAAACGCCCATGAAGACGTCACCGACCTCCAGTGTAATCGAACAAATGAACGAAAACCGGCAATGCGCGTCGAAAACATGCCAAAACCCGCGAACACGCCTCAAATCCGTCTCCGATGCAAGCCACGAATCAGGAATGTCAGCCGTCAAATAGCCTGTTAGTCGCACATATGCTTACAATAGCTCACAGGAACGAAGACCGAACATCGTAAGAAAAGGAGAGAGGAACGGCATGTCAAACCTCGTCTTTGACGAGTCCTCCTCCAATCGTGAGGCCTCACATGGCTACGCATGGTGGTTCTCGGGAGATACTTTCGAGAAGGCCATGGCGGAAGACCGCAAGCCACGCAAGCGCGGCCTCACGCGCCGACTCGTCAACCATCCAGGCCGTCTGACCATCTTCTACTTTCTGACGCTCGCGGCGTTGTCCACTACGTTGCTGATGACGCCCATTGCCACGCCGAAAGACGAAACCACTACGTTCACCACCGCGTTCTTCACCGCAGTATCCGCCATTTCCACATGCGGAATCTCCATCGTCAACTCCACCACGCATTGGACCACCTTCGGCCAAGGCGTGCTCATCTTCGCCGTGCAGATGGGTGGCCTTGGCGTCATGACATTCGCCTCCTTGATCGCATTGGCCGTGAACCACCATCTCAAGGCCACGCAGCGCATGCTGACCGCCAACGAACTCGGCACTACCAAGCTCGGTGAAATCAAAGGCGTGCTCACCGTAGTCATCACCACCGCATTCGTCATCGAAGGCATCACATTCGTCGCATTGTTCCCCGGCCTCTACAAGGTCAACCACGGTAATGTGCGCCACACATTGTGGGAATCGCTGTTCTTCGCGGTCATGGCGTACAACAACGCCGGCTTCACCCCCGACGGCGCCGGTCTGCATGTCAACAACTGGGCGGTCGGCCTGCCGATCCTAGCCAGCGCTTTCTGCGGAACCCTTGGCTTCCCGGTATTGCTGAACCTGATGCGTTCCTGGCGTATGCGTCGTCCTCCGAAGCGTTGGAGCCTGCACACCAAGCTCACACTGACCACCACGTTCTGCATTGTGATCGCCTCGTTCACGTGGTTCCTGCTGATGGAATGGAACAACAAGCTGCTGTTCGCCGGAAACGGCATCGAGCCGCGCCTCTGGCACGCCATGGTCGCGGCCGTCATGCCACGAAGCTCCGGATTTGACCTGTCGTGGATGCCAGGCGTCAGCGACGCAACCAAAGTGTTCCTGTCCATCGTCATGTTCATCGGCGGTGGCAGCACCTCGACCGCAGGCGGCATCCGCGTCACCACGTTCGCGGTGACCCTGCTGACCTGTCGTGCCGCATTCACCGGACGCCACGACATCAACGCATTCCACCGCCGCATCCACACGCAGGCGGTTATGACCGCCGTGGCCGTAAGCACGGCATGTCTCATGCTGGTCACCGTGGTGTCGATGGCGCTGATGATCATCACCGGCTGCTCGCTGTGCGACGCACTGTTCGATACCTGCTCCGCGTTCGGACTGGGTGGCTACTCGGTGGGCGTAGCCAGTGAAAGCAGCCCCACGGTGCTATACATTCTCGCCGCAACCATGTTCATCGGGCGTCTCGGACCGCTCACCATCGCCTACGCGATTTCGCGTCCACACAATCTCGAGGCCGTCCGCTACCCCACCGAGCAGATCGTGGTCGGCTGACGATACGGCTTCATATACTTGCAGTTGCCTGCAATCACACATGAATATAGATTTTTGAAGATGGAATTTCGAAAGGTGCATAACATCATGGCCAACAACACCAGAAGCGTTCTCGTAGTTGGTTTGGGGCGTTTTGGCAGCTCTGTGGCCACCACGCTCGACATGATGGGCCAGGATGTGCTCGCCGTCGACAAAGACGGCGAACTGGTGAACCGTTGGTCTTCGCAGATTCCCACCGTGCAGGCCGACATGACCGATGTGATGGCGTTGGAGCAGATCAACGCATCCGATTTCGACACGGCCGTCGTGGCTATCGGCGACAGCGTCGAAGCTTCCGTCATTACCGCCGGCAATCTGCTCGACGCCGGCATCTCCGACATTTGGGCCAAATCCGTGTCGAAGGAACACGCCCGCATTCTGCAACGCATCGGCGCACGCCACATCATCAACGCGGAAACCGACGCCGGCAAACGCGTCGGACATCTTGTGTCCGGCAACTATCTTGACTACATCGAGCTTGAAGGCGCGTACAACGTCGTCAAAATCCATACCCCCGCGCATGTGGTCGGCTACACCATCGAAGACGCTCGCGTGCATGAACGCTTCGGCATTACCGTGGTCGGCATCAAATCGCCGGGCAAGGAATTCGAATACGGTTCGAAAGAGCTCATCATGCACCGCAACGACGAACTCATCATCATGGGCAAGCAGAATCAAATCGACCGGTTCCTACGCAGCTGACACGCTCTTTCCATATGGAAAAATCCGGAATTTCATAATCATGATTTCCGGTTTTTCTTTTACTTATCTTATTTGCCTTGATTACACTGCAGACACGGTTCTCTCAACCGGTCGCTGTTTCACTGCATGACCGCGTACAGCAGATATTCGATATTGCCATGCGTGCCTTCAATGGGAGATACTGTTGTGGCGCGCACGTCAAGCCCGTTGCGTTCCGCGCATGCCACGACGGAGGACAGCGCCTGTTCGCGTAATTCCTGGCTTTCGACAATCCCGTTTTTCCCAAGGTTGCCTTTGCCGACCTCGAACTGCGGTTTGACCAGCAGCACGATCTGCGCCTGCGGTGCGGCGATTCTTGCGATCACCGGAATCACATATGTCAGCGAAATAAACGATACGTCGGAAACAATCATTTCCGGACGATACGGCAAATCCTCCGCATACACATCGCGGATATTGACGCCGCTCATTTCGATAATACGGTCGTCATGCGCGATTTTCGGATCCAATTGCCCATGGCCGACATCCAAAGCGATGACCTGCGCGGCATCATTGCGCAATAGCACGTCGCAGAAACCGCCGGTGGACGCGCCGATATCCAAGCAACGTAATCCTTGCGCGGAACGCAATCCGACGTCGGCGAACCGTTCGAACGCGCCGACAAGCTTGTATGCGCCACGGGAAACGTAGCCGTCTCCCCTATCGGCGGCGATGACGTCATCACCACCGACTTTCGCCGATGCTTTGGTGACGGTGACACCGTTCACACTGACTTTGCCATCCGCGATCAGACGTTGCGCCTTGGAACGACTGTCGGTCAGACCACGTTCCAACAACGCAACGTCAAGACGAACAACCTGAGTGGAATCACTGTTTCGCAATGGTTTTCCAATAATCGGTACGAATTGTTCGTTAGGAAATACGGAATTCCGGAACGATCACGCCACTCACATCTCGCCCGCTGTCGGCCGCGGCCCACATGGCGCAGCATGCGGCACGCAACCCGTCGACACTGGTGATGTCGGTGACATACAGGCGGTCGCCGTCAACGCGGGCCTTCGCATCGCGGCACAGCCATGCGCCCTCATCATGCACCACTTCAGGAGCGGGCTCGTTCAAGCCCCGCAGATCTTTGGCGATGTAGGTCGGGCGAAGATACGCCGGAGCGAACATGAGTTCGCGCGGATCGGTGACGCCGGTCAACACCGCAAGGGAATCGTACCCGCCCCGATTGCCCGCCTCGATATCGGTGTCGAGACGGTCGCCGATGGCGAGGCACTGTTCCTTGTCCACCGGCTCGCCATCATCATGGGCTGCGAGAATGCGCGCCTCGTCATACATGGCGGATTCCGGCTTGCCTGCGGACGAAACCGGTTCCACACCGGTGGCATTGATCACCGCCATGATCATGGAACCGCATCCCGGCGCGATGCCAAGCTCACGAGGAATGGTCAGATCACGATTGGTCACGAAATAGGTCGCGCCATGCTCAACGGCATAGGCGATTTGGGCCATTTCGTTCCAAGACATGTCGGGATACCATCCTTGGATGGCGGCGACCGGCTGCGCTTCTGCGGAATCGACGACTTCAAGACCTTGCTTGGCCACTTCCTCACGCAGATGCTGGGCGCCAAGCACGAAAACCTTCGAACCTTCAGGCACGGCACGTGCCACCATGCGCGCGGCGACAACCGACGAGGTGATGACCTGCCAGGATTCGACATCCAAATCGAACCCCTTCAGCTGGTCTGCCACCACGGCCTGAAGTCGGGACGAATTGTTGGTGGTGTATTCCACCGTCATGCCCAAGGATTCGGCCTTGCGGATATTCTTGGCAGCATGTTCCACCGGGTTCTTACCACGGTAGACCACGCCGTCAAGATCAAGCAGTGCCAGCGAGTATGCTTCGCTGAGCGGCTGATTCGTGGACTTCAGCATGCGGGCCACGTCACCTCACTTGTTATCTTCGGAGGATTCGGAAGAAGCATCCGAAGACTCTTCGGCCTCTTCAGCCTCACCGTCATCATCGGCGTCATCTTCCGCAGCATCGTCAGCTTCTGCCGGCTCGTCATCGGATTCCGCGCCTGCTTCCGTCTCTTCGGCCTCAAGCTGGGTTTCGTCGTTGGTTTCGCCGTTCTCGTCGATGGCTTCGGATTCGTCTTCCTCATTCTCAGGGTCTTCCGGAGCGTACTGCGCGTCATCTTCGGAAATGCCAAGCACGTCCATGAGTTCGTCGTTCAGCTCCTGCATGTCGTATTCGACAACCAGATCGTCGGAAGTCTCATCATCCTCAACATCGGCGTACTGCAGTTCGAGCTTGTCGAGCAGACGATCCAATGCGATGGCCTCATCGGTACGGCCGGCCTCTTCAAGGAAATACTGTTCGGCCTGCACCGCACGCATGCGGTATTCGCCGGCCAATCCCTTGGAACGGCCCAGCGTGTGCACGATCTCGATGGCCTTGTCCCACATCTTCAGATCGCCCAGAGCGCCAGCGTACACCAAGAACATTTCAGCCTTGGCTTCACCGCGCAGATACTTGGCGTCGTCGCTCACAGCCACTTCGATGGCCTTCTTCGGCTCGCCCACGCCACGCTCGCAGTCGGCGATGAACGGCAGATAATCCAGGAAACCGTTCATACGGAACGCGGTGCGGAACTCACGCAAGGCAAGCTTGTAATCACCCTGACGGTATGCCACGAAGGCGAGTGTCTCGCGGGCGAAATCGATGCGGGAAGCCTGGCGGGCCACCCACTTGGCATGTTCGAGGGCCAGCTCCGGGTTGCTCTCCTCAAGCGTGTACGCGGCAAGAATGTGCAGACCAATGTTTTCCGCATGTTCCTTCGACAGGCCACGCAGGCGTTCGCGATCGTCGGTGGTGAGCATACGCCATTCGATGCCCTTCGGCATCTTCGGCTCATCAGGACGACGATGCGTGTACGGGTTCTGCGAGGGGAAGCTCACCGTGCCATCGGAATTGCGGCGCGGCTTGGCCATGTACTCGCCACGCTTCTCCTCACGGTAGGCCATCTTCTCTTCGCGGGTGAACTCGCGACGCTCCTCGCGCTGCTGCTGGTCGCGATCCTTGTGGAAGTCACGGCGCTGATCGTCACGACGGAACTCCTTACGCTCGCCATCACGGAAATTACGGCGTCCGCCATCACGACGATCATTGCCACGGTGGTCGTCACGACGGAAGTTACGACGATCACCATCACGATGGAAATCACGGCGATCATTATCGCGGTGGAAGTTACGACGGTCGCCATCTTCACGACGGAAGTTACGACGGTCGCCATCTTCACGACGGAAGTTACGACGGTCGCCGTCACGGTGGAAGTCTTTACGGTTTCCGTCACGTCGATCGTCACGACGGAAACCGGAACGCTCGCCATCGCGCTGGTAGCGAGGATTGTCTCCACGACCGCCACGATAATCGCGATGATCGTCACGACGCTCGCCGTCACGGTTGAACTTGCGCGGACCGTTATGGAAGCGGCGCTCCTGGCCTTCCCCCTCACCGTCACGACGGAAATCGCGGTCGCGGCGGAAATTGCCGCCATTGCCCTTGCGGTAACCGCCCTTATGATCGTCGTTATGGAAGCCTCCGGCCTTGTGGCCGTAGGACTTGCCGCCATTGCCACGCGGCTTGAATCCCTTGCCGCCGCGATTGCCCGGCTTGCCCGAGCCGTAGGACTTGTGGTTGCCGTAGGACTTACCGCGCGATCCGCGCTGTTCTTCTGCCATGCTGTTCCTTATATTCCTTGTATTCCTTGAGGATGATCTTTGTTGTTCTTCGCTTACGTTTGCTTGTGCCGCTCGCGATTGCCTCACGCGTTTTCGACGACGCCAAGGGCCTTCTTGCCACGACGGATCAATGCGAAACGACCATGCAGGAAATCGTTTTCGTTCAAAATCTGCTCTTCGTCTTCAACACGGGCGTTGTTCAGATACACGCCGCCGGCCTTGATCGTCTTGCGCGCTTCGGAAATCGACTTGAACAGTCCGGCCTTCATGCCGGCTTCCGCCACACGGTCGCCCACCGCGGCCTTGGCGAACTCACCATCGATCTTCACACCGTCAAGAGCAGCTTCAAGCGTAGCCTCGTCAACACCTGCAAGATCGCCGCCACGGCCGAACAGCGCACCAGCCGCCTCAATGGCCTGTCGGGTAGCTTCCTCACCATGAACCAGGCTGGTGACCTCCCAAGCCAAGGTGCGTTGCGCCTCACGCGCGCCCGGATTGGTCTTGCTTTCCTCCACAAGACGTTCAATCTCCACCTTCGGCAGGAACGTGAACACCTTCAGCAGGTTTTCCATCTCGCTGTCGGGACGGTTGAACCAGAACTGGTAGAACTTGTACGGGCTCAGCATGGTTCCGTCGAGCCAGACGGCGTTACCCTCGGACTTGCCGAACTTCTTGCCTTGAGCGTCGGTGATGATCGGGCTGGTGAACACGTTCACATCCACGCCACGTACCTTGTGGATCAGGTCAAGACCGGACGTGAGGTTGCCCCACTGGTCGGATCCGCCAAGCTCAAGCACGCAATGGTATTCGTCGAACAGGTGCAGGAAGTCGTTGCCTTGCAGCACCTGGTAGCTGAACTCGGTGAAGGAAATGCCATCTTCGGAATTCAGTCGACGGGCAACGGTGTCTTTGGCGAGCATGGTGCCCAAACGGAAGTTCTTGCCAACGTCACGCAGGAAGTCGATGACGTTCATGGAGGCAGTCCAATCGTAATTGGACACAAAACGAACCGGGTTGCTGCCTTCCACTTCGAGAATGCCGCCGATCTGCGCCTTCAGACGCTCGGCCCAACCAGCCACGACGTCTTTCGGATTGAGCGTACGTTCGCCCGACTGGCGAGGATCGCCGATCAAGCCGGTGGCGCCGCCTACCAGAGCGATCGGATGATGGCCCGCTGCCTGAAGGTGACGCATGTTGATGAGCTGCACCAAATTGCCGATATGCAGAGAGGCAGCAGTCGGATCGAAACCGCAATAATAGGAAATGGGATCTCCGTTCAACGCTTCGGCGAGTCGATCCCTGTCAGTGGACTGGGAAATCAACCCGCGCCATTCCAGTTCATCGAGGACGGACTCGAAACCGGCCTCCTTGAAATCGATGACGTGAGCCATAGCTGTGCTTTCTCCCTATTGGATTGCGGATGATACTGCGTTTTACGCATCCTACAGTCTCGCAGAAGATGAAGACAGGCACACGCGGTGTTTTTGCCATCATCCATCAACCATCGTGCATACAAGTAAAGTTAGAAGGAGAATCCCCACACCAAGAAGGGAGATATCTGTATGGACCGCAAAGGCATGAAGGTTGCGGCTAAGAAAGCCCAGAGAAAACATTATTGGATGATAGTCGTCATTTGTCTGTTCGCTTCGGTATTCGGTGTTGCGTACGCATCATCGACGCTCTCGGTCAATATATCGCCTGTCGTTCTTTCGAGCGGCAGGCGATTTCATGTCGTTGCTTATTGCGCGATTATTTGCGACGATGCATTTCGTGCAGAGTTTCAATGATCTTGCTGTATTTGATGGAATCCGTGAAACGCAGACGTGGGAATGCGTTGATCATACGACGCTGCTGCTTGTTCAGGATAGATGCGGCATTGGCCTGCATATTGGCAAGAATCTCCTGCGAAGAGTCCGACCAATCCTGAACCTTGTCTTGTACCTTGTCACGGAATTTGTCTCGGAAAACGTCCGTGCCCCATTGCAGAGAATCGCCGGCCTTCTCCGCATATGCCTGCACGGTTTCGCTGAACTTCGCAAGATTATCGGCCAAATCGATGATGCCGAGCACTGTGATAATGGTATCCGCGACGATAAGCGTCATGAAAATCACACACATCCAATGCACCGCAGGCAAAGGAATCATCTGCGTAACACGATTCACTTCAGGCTGTATCACATCGGTGATGAGCACACCCAGCAAACCGAACACCACCGCTCCAAGCAGACAAATGCGCCCTTGAATGTTGAATCGGCGATGACTGTAATCCCACCACCGCGCGTGGAATAGCTTTTCCATGCCCCATGACGTGACGTATTCAAGCATGCATGCGCCAATCGAGGAGATGAGAAAAACAGCGAAGGGATTATGCAGATCATGCAGTAACACAATCGCAAGAACGGCTCCACAACCGTAGATCGGACAGATGGGACCATTCAGGAAACCACGATTCACCAAGCGACGTTCCGAAACGGACACAAGAATCGACTCGTATACCCATCCGGCAAATGAATAGAACAGAAACCATAAGAACAGGTATTCCAACAGGAGCATGCCTTTGAGCCGTCACTTTCCACTTATGCACGTATTGGTTTTCGTCTTATAAAAGCGGTCAAAGCTGAACGTCTCCCGTGTGGCGCTGATCTTATCTGCGATAGTCACCAAATACCCTTCAAGATACCGAGGCGGTATCGGTGTCAAAGGAAACATATGGTTCTCAATGCTGTCACGTTCCACTCTATTGAGATGGAAATCGCGCATGGCATTGCGCATGGCGGTGCCACCATGGGTGAAACCATGCATACGATGCCGGCCACCATCATGAGCATGCCAGTCGTATAGAAAATAATCATGCAGCAAAGCGGCGCGAATCAACGAATGCAAATTCACCCTATGCCATAAGTGCAGCCTGTCTGCGATCCATACGGTCAGACAGGCCACACGAATGGAATGCGCAAACGTGGTGACCACGCCATGCTGGTAACAAACTCTTTCGATCTGCATGTGCTCATGACATAGTATTTCCTGGCCGTGAAGTCGAACAAGCTGCTGTATCTGCGTTCGTGTCAGTGGCACCGCTTTGCCTTTGTTTATGTATTGTTACTGTGGTTACTTAAGCAATGATTCCGGCGTCTTATATGCCGGGCCATCACTGACGGAGTTTGCGAAGGCACGCAGCTGTTCAATGGCGGTTTTCGCGGAAACGATCTGCTCGCGCACACGCAGCGGAGACGTACCTCCCTTGCCATTGCGGGCGGAAACCGAGCCTTCGGTGGACAGCACTTCGCGCACTTCAGGCGCCTTGTCGGCCGGAAGGAATTCCTTGAAGACCTCGACAAAGTCATCGTCAGTCAGGTCCCACAGTTCCTGGCCGCGGTCTTCGGCGATCTTCACGCATGCGCCGGAAAGCTCATGCGCATGGCGGAACGGCACTCCGTTCTTGACGAGCCATTCGGCGATGTCGGTGGCGAGGGCGAAACCGGTCGGGGCTTCTGCTTCGAGGCGTTCCTTGTTGAAGACCATGGTGCCGACCATGCCGGTGAACGCGGGAAGGAGCACTTCCAGCGTGTCGACCTGATCGAATACGGCTTCCTTGTCTTCCTGAAGATCACGCGCATAAGCGGTGGGTAGGCCCTTCAGCGTGGTGAGCAAACCGGCCAGATCGCCGATGAGACGTCCGGACTTGCCTCGTGCGAGTTCTGCGATATCCGGGTTCTTCTTCTGCGGCATGATGGACGATCCAGTGGAATAGGCGTCATCAAGGCGCACGAACGCGAATTCCTGAGTGTTCCAGATGATGATTTCTTCAGACAGTCGGCTGATATCGACACCTGCCATGGCCGCAATGAATGCGAATTCGGCGACCAGATCACGGCTGGCGGTGCCGTCGATGGAGTTCGCGGTCACCTTGGAGAAACCAAGTTCGCGGGCCACGGCCACCGGCTCCAAGCCAAGGGTGTTGCCGGCGAGAGCGCCGGAACCATACGGGCTTGCGTCGATGCGCTTGTCCCAATCGGCAAGACGTTCCACATCGCGCAGCAGCGGCCACACGTGAGCCATCAACTGGTGTGCGAGCAATACCGGCTGGGCGTGCTGCATGTGGGTGCGGCCCGGCATGACAGTGCGTCCAGCCTTTTCGGCCTGTTCGGTCAGTGTCGCGGCGAGGCCGAGCAGCATTTTGGCGATGACGCGGCTGTGGCGACGGAGCCACATGCGGATCAGTGCGGCGATCTGGTCGTTGCGAGAACGGCCGGCGCGGAGCTTGCCTCCAAGTTCGTCTCCGGCAATCTGCAGCAGTCCACGTTCCAATGCGGTGGCTTCGTCCTCATCGTCTTCGATTGGAGCAAATGCACCGGAATCCACACGACGCTGCAGCTCGTCGAGAGCATCTTCCATACGCTGCAGCTCGTCAGCGGTCAACAGTCCCGCGCGTCCGAGCGCACGGGCGTGGGCGCGTGAGCCTGCGATATCGTCGTCGGCAAGACGCCAATCGAATTGGGTGGACTTACTCAGTCGCGCGAGTTCCGGAGACGGGCCGGACTTGAAACGGCCGCCCCACAGGGCGAGGTGTTCACCATTGGTTGTGCTCTCGGTCATTGTTATTTCATTCTCCTTGCAGATATGGCTGAGGGAGAGAATACCAGTCAGGATGGTCCTAACGGTACACTCTCCCCCATTATCGAGACGATTTGGTGTAAAAACCCGCTTACTCGACGCTGTTTTCCGGAACCTCGATTCCATTGCCGAACTTGACGTCGCGGGCTGCGGCCACACGGCTCGGCAGACCGTAGATGTCGATGAAGCCGTTGGACGACTTCTGATCGAAGCTGTCGCCGGAATCGTAGGTGGCCAGATTGTAGTCATACAGCGAGGTGTCGGAACGACGACCGGTCACGACGGCGCGGCCACCATGCAGAATCATGCGGATTTCGCCGGAAACATACTTCTGGGTATCTTCGATGAAGGCGTTCAGGGACTGCGTTGCCGGGGAGAACCACTGCGCATCGTAGACTAGTTCGGCCCAGCGCTTGTCGATATCACGCTTGATGCGATGCTGCTCGCGTTCGAGGCAGCAGTTTTCGAGTTCCTGGTGGGCGGTGATCAGTGCGATAGCGCCCGGAGCCTCGTACAGCTCGCGGGACTTGATGCCGACCAGACGGTCCTCGATCAGATCGATACGTCCGATACCCTGTGCGCCTGCGCGACGGTTCATCTCTTCGATGGCCTGCAGCGGAGTAACGTCGTGACCGTCGATCTTGACAGGGATGCCCTGCTTGAATTCGATGACGACCTCATCTTCGACCGGCGGGAATGCCGGATCGTCGGTGTAAGAGTAGCAGTCCTTGGTTGGGCCGTTCCACGGATCCTCAAGGAATCCGGTTTCGATGGCGCGGCCCCACACGTTCTGGTCGATGGAGAACGGGCTCTTCTCGGTCTGCACGATCGGAAGCTTGTGCTCCTTAGCGAATGCAATCTCGACGTCGCGGGTCAGCGACAGGTCACGGATCGGGCTGATGGCCTTCAGCGTCGGGTCGATGGAGGAGATGGACACCTCGAAACGGACCTGGTCGTTGCCCTTGCCGGTGCAGCCATGGGAGATGGTGTCGGCGCCGAACTGATGGGCGGCGCGCACAAGATGCTTGGAGATGAGCGGGCGGGAAATGGCGGAAACCAGCGGATACACACCCTCATATAGGGCGTTGGCCTTCAGCGCCTTCATGCAGTACTCATTGGCGAACTCGTCGCGGGCGTCTACCACATACGCTTCAACGGCACCGCAGGCAAGCGCGCGCTGCTTGATGGTTTCGAGGCTTTCGCCGCCCTGGCCGACGTCGAGGGATACGGCCACGACATCCTTGCCGGTGCGTTCCTTCAGATATGAAATGGCGACGGAGGTATCCAGACCACCGGAGTACGCCAGAACGAGACGATTTTGATCGCTCATGGTTTCCCTTTCTAACATCAAACGTTATTCATCAGTATATGCAATGCTCTGTATATTTATGCATATACGGTGCGTCGTGTCCACTATATGGCTATTCAGCCTTTGGACACAACGTCCAACAGCCATTGCGCACGCTGTTTCGCATAATCGTCATCGGCGCAGATCACCATGACGGTATCGTCCCCGGCAATGGTGCCGAGCACTCCGTCGATGGGCTGCTTGTCAACCACACTTGCCACATACTGAGCCGCGCCAGACGGCGTGTGGACCACCACCAGATTCCTGGCCGCAGCGACCGAAGTGACTAATCCGGAAAGCACACGGTTCATCTGCTGTTCCGTTTTTGCATCAGGATTGGCCGATGCGGCTTCTTCTGGCTGTTTGCCCAGCGCATAGGCCACGGTTCCGTCAGCCAAACGGGTTTTGGTGGCATGGATCTCGTCGAGATCGCGGCTCAAGGTGGCCTGGGTCACTTCGATGCCCTGATTTGCGAGAATCTGCGACAATTGCGATTGCGAGGTGACGATGCGCGTCAGCAACGCCTGCTCGATGGCGCTCAATCGAGCGGCGCGTGTGGCGGGGCGTTGCAGCGCAGGCATTTGGTCCGTCATCAGGCCAGCAGGCTTTCATCGCCGCGGGCCTTGCCGGCAAGCCAAGTCAGCAGCGCCTTCTGCGCATGCAGACGGTTACCGGCCTCATCCCAAACCACGGACTGTGGTCCGTCGATGACTTCGGAGGTGACCTCCTTGCCACGGTATGCAGGCAGGCAATGCTGGAAGATAGCATCTTCCTTGGCGTAAGACATGAGATCGGCGTTCACCTGATAATCCCAGAACGGCTTGGAACGGATGGAGTATTCCGATTCTTCGCCCATGGAAACCCACGTGTCGGTGAACACGCAGTCAGCGCCGGCGACCGCTTCCTTCGGGTCCGTGGTCACCAGCACGGACCCGCCGGTTTCGGATGCGATGGCTTCGGCATCGGCAACGATCTGCGGATCCGGCAGATAGCCGTTCGGGCCTGCAACGCGTACGTTCATGCCAGCCACGGCACCGCCGAGAAGGTAGGAGTTTGACATGTTGTTGGCCGCGTCACCGAGGTAGGCGATGGTCTGGTTCTTCAGATTGTCGACGCCCCCACGATGCTCGGCAATGGTCTGGAAGTCGGCAAGAATCTGGCAAGGGTGGAATTCATCGGTCAAAGCGTTCACCACCGGATGGGTGGAATACTTCGCCATTTCCTCCACACGATCCTGACCGAAGGTGCGCCACACCACACCATAGGCCATGCGGTCAAGTACACGTGCGGTGTCTGCCACCGGTTCGCCACGGCCCAGCTGGGATCCGGACTTGTCGATGACCAGCGGATAGCCACCCAGTTCGGCAACGCCAATGGAGAAGCTGGAACGGGTTCGGGTGCTCGGCTTGTCGAAGATCACCGCGATGCCTTGCGGTCCGGCGAACGGCTGATGGTAGAAACGGTTGTTATGGAATTTGATGGCAAGTTCGAGAACCTGCTTCTGCTCTTCATGGTTGAGATCGTCATCGCGCAACATGTGGCGCAATTCAGGAGTTGCCATTGCTGGCTCCTTTCAAAAGATTTCCGGTTCGTTGTGATTGGCGGCTATGTTCAGTCGTTGGGAAGATCCGTGGGGATCTTCGCGAGGATGGAGATGGCCTGATCAATATCCTGTTCGGTCACCACCAACGGAGGGACAAGACGAAGCGCATCCGGCGCCACCGCGTTGACGATCAGACCGTGCTCCAACACCCAATTCATCGCCGCATGCGCGCATGGATGGGCAAGTTCGACCGCATCGAGCAAGCCACGTCCGCGCACGGAGACGAAGAGCGGATTACCGCAAGCCATGATGCCGTCACGCAATTGCTGACCACGCGCCTCGGCGTTGGACACAAGGCCGTCTTCCTCAATGGTTTCCAACGTGGCCAACGCGGCGGCCGCTCCGAGAGGATTGCCCGCAAAGGTGGAGCCGTGGGATCCTGGGGTGAACAGCGCGGAAAGCTTGGCTCCGAATGAAATCATGCCGCCCATCGGGAAACCGCCTGCAACGCCCTTGGCGAAGGTTACGATATCCGGAACCACTCCGCCCGCAAGATCCTCACGCTGGAATGCGAACCAGGATCCGGTGCGCCCGATGCCTGTCTGGACCTCATCGATGATGAGCAACGCATTGTTGTCGTCGCACATCTGACGGGCCTTCTTCACGTAGTCGGCACCAAGCGGGCGCACGCCGGCCTCACCTTGAATCAGCTCCATGATGACGGCGGCAACAGGACCCTTGCCATATTTGCCGGGACCGGTTTCGGCGAACGCGTCATGCAATGCGGCCTCGTCACTAGCTTCGACAAATTCGATATTGGGAACCAGCGGCTCGAACGCTTCTCGGATAGCGGGCTTCCACGTTGCGGACAGCGCGCCCATGGTACGCCCATGGAAGCCGTGGGTCATGGCGATGATACGTGCCGGCTTTCCGCCAATGGCAGGCGATGCGCCCGGTAAGGTGCGGCCATACAGTTTGGCGAGTTTCAATGCCGCCTCGTTGCCTTCCGCTCCGGAGTTGCCGAAATACACATGAGATCCCTCGGGAGCGCCTGCAAGTTCAATGAGCTTCGACGCAAGTTTGATCTGCGGCTCCGTGGCGAAGTAGTTGCTCACATGGGCGGCTTTGGCGGCCTGCTCGCTGATGGCCTTCACCCATTTCGGATGGGCGTAGCCGAGCGCGTTCACTGCGATGCCCGCAAGGAAGTCGAGGTATTCATTGCCATCGACGTCCCAGATATGCGCGCCTTTGCCATAATCCATAACGCGCAGAGGCGTGCCGAACACGTTCATGTGCACCTGGGAGTACTTCCCCAGCCACTTGGCGTCCTCACTGCCGAGGTTTTCCAACTGTTCAGTTGCCATACGAGCTCCTCATTTCAATACCGTCTTCGGGAACGACCATGGTTCCAATGCCGTCTGTGGTGAAAATCTCATTCAGGATGGAATGCGGCTTGCGTCCGTCGATGATGTGGGCGCGCGGTACGCCTCCGTCGATGGCCCTGACACAGGCCTCCATCTTGGGGCGCATGCCGCTTTCCAAATCCGGCAGCATATCGCGTAGGTTCTCCACGCCGATACGTCCGATCAGAGAGTCCCTGTCTGGCCAATCGGCGTACAGGCCATCCACATCAGTCAACACGACCAGCTTGCTGGCGCCAAGAGCGGCCGCAAGCGCCGCAGCCGCGGAATCGGCATTCACATTCAATACTTCGGTAGCATCATCCTCATTTGGAGCCACCGAGGACACGACAGGAATGCGTCCGGCATTGATCAGGTCTTCAACCGCGGATGCGTCGACGCTCACCACGTCTCCAACCAAACCAATATCGGTTGGAGAACCATTGATGATCGGCTTGCGCTGCATGGCGGAAAAGAGCGCACCATCCTCACCGGAAAGACCGACCGCGAATGGACCATGGGCGTTGATCAATCCGACAAGTTCACGGGAAACCTTGCCCGTCAAAACCATACGCACCACTTCCATGGCCTCCGGCGTGGTGACCCTCAGGCCTCCCTTGAATTCCGACTTAATGCCCAAAGCCTTAAGCATGTGAGAAATCTGCGGACCTCCGCCATGCACCACAACCGGATGCAAGCCGACCTGTCGCAGAAACACCATATCTTCAGCGAAACAGGCCTTGAGATGATCGTCGATCATCGCATTGCCGCCATATTTGATGACGATGCGCTGTCCAGCGAATTCCTCAAGCCATGGCAGTGCCTCGATTAGCACTTCCGCCTTTTGGTCGGCGCGCAAATCGGTATGCACGTCAAAATGGAATCCAGGTCCTTTGAGTTCCTTGGTCATTACCGTTCAATCAGCTTTCGTAATCTGCATTAATGTGTACGTATTCGTGGGTCAAATCGTCGGTCCAGACGGTCGCTTCCGCATTTCCCGCATGCAAATCGATGTCGATGTGCACCTCGCGCGGAGTCATATCGACTTCGGATCGGTCGCGTCCGGCTCCGCCGTTCTCACAGATACGCACGCCATTGACATCAACCGTGACTTTATTGGAATCGTATGGCGCGACTTCCGGTGGCACAGTGCCCAACGAGCTGACAATACGTCCCCAATTCGGGTCATTGCCGGAAATGGCACATTTCAGCAAATTGGATGCCGCTACCGCACGACCGCAAGCAAGCGCCGCATCTTCCGTGGTGGCACCAGTCACCTTGACACGGATGTCATGGCTTGCGCCTTCACCATCGCCAATGATTTGGCGTGCCAGAGACGCCGTGGCCTGCGCTACGAGATCTTTGAATTCGTCCGGATCGGGCTCAATGCCCGAAGCGCCGGATGCGAGCAGGAGCACCGTATCGTTAGTGGACATGCATCCGTCCACATCGATTCGGTTGAACGACATTTCCACTCCAGTATTCAACGCCGCCTGCAACTGGCCGGCGCTCACCACGGCATCCGTGGTGATGACGCATAGCATGGTGGCCAACTGCGGGGCAATCATGCCCGACCCCTTGACCATGCCTCCGATACGGAAGCCGTTGGAGCCTTCCAACTCAACAGTTTTCGGCTTGGTGTCAGTGGTCATGATGGCATGGGACGCATCCGCACCGGCCTGAGCAGTATCGGCAAGGGCCGCGAACGCTTTGCCTGCGCCAGAAAGCACATGGTCAAGAGGCAGAAGCTCACCGATCAGACCCGTGGAGCAGACCGCGACATCGCTGTCTTTGGCACCTACAAGCGCCGCGACCTTTTGGGCCGTGGCCTTGGACTGCTCATATCCCGGCTGGCCAGTGCATGCGTTTGCGCCTCCGGAATTAAGGATGACGGCTTTCACATGACCGTCGGCCACAATCTTGCGCGTCCACTGCACGGGAGCCGCGCAGAAACGATTCGAAGTGAACACTCCAGCAGCCGCATCCAGCGGACCGTTATTGACTACAAGAGCCAGATCCTTCTTGCCTTCGACTGCGGAAATACCGGCTTCCACGCCGGCCGCGGAAAAACCTTGCGCAAATGTTACACTCACGGTGCCACTCCAATCTTCGTCAATCCTGCATCTTCGGGAAGTCCCAGCGCCACGTTCAGTGACTGCACAGCCTGTCCTGCCGTACCGCGGTTGAGATTATCGATGGCCGCGAACGCCAGCAGACGTCCGGCCTTATGATCAACCACCACTTGTATATGGGCGGCATTCGATCCGATGATGTTTCCGGTGGCCGGCATCACGCCTTCCGGAAGAACCACCATGAAATCCTGATCCTTGTAAGCGTCAAGCCAAACCTGTCTGATCTGCTCGTCCGTCATCGCCAAAGCCTTGTCGGTGAGCTTAGCGGAAACCGTGGCGAGAATGCCTCGAGCCATCGGAGCGAGAATTGGAGTGAATCCCAACGTGAATTCACTTGCATCGGAAGCGTTCTTGCCTGCCGCATGGGCGAGATTCTGCAAAATCTCTGGAATATGGCGATGCGTGCCTCCCACTGAATACGGCAATGCGGATCCGAAGGCCTCTGCGGCCAGCAGGTTGGTACGCTTCAGGTTCTTGCCGGCTCCGGAATAGCCGACCACCAAGTCAGCCACAATGTCGGTCGGTTCGACAAGTCCTTGGGCCACACCTGGCTGGAGCGCTAGCGTGGTAGCGGTCACATTGCATCCCGGTCCCGCGATGCGTTTGGTTCCGGCAAGAGATTCGCGCTGCCTGATGTAGGAGCCGTCCGCCGCAACGCCTGTAATGAGCTCAGGCATGCCGTAAGTCCAGTGCTCATAGAAGTCGCCGCCGTAGAACTCATCCCATGCGGTTTTTTCCTCAAGCCTATGGTCGGCCCCCAAGTCCACCACCACGGCATTCGGATCAAGCTGCGAGGCCAATGCGCCGGATGCCCCATGAGGCAGGGCAAGAATAATGACATCATGCCCATTAAGCACTTCCGGAGTGGTGTCTTCCACCACAAGGTCGGCAAGTTGCGGAATATGCGGCATATGCTTGCCAAGCTTGTCACCAACGGATGAATGCCCGGCCACGCACGTCACTTCGAAATATGGATGGGCCGCAAGGATACGGAGGGCCTCGCCTCCTGCATATCCGGTCGCGCCGGCCACAGCTACTGTGTATTTGGCCATGTCTCGTCTCTTTTCATTGACTCACTGAAAACACATTCAGCATACACTTTATGCATTACATTGCATAATTATGCATTCATTTCGTGTCGCATAGTGGTCACTGCGTGACTATGACGATTATTAAAAGACTGGGAAACACACCGAATCAGGCGGTGATCGATTCGTCTCCTTGCTCTGATCCTGCACCGCCAAACATATTCTGCAACGCCTCGTTATACAGGTCAGCGACGGAAAGTCCATGCATCGCCAACCAAATCACGGCCAAGGTGTACAGCACGTTGATGATTACCGCGGCAAGGGCAAGACCATGCCCTTTCATATGGAGCTTCTTGGTACGCCACATCGAGATCGCGCCGACCAACGCAGGAAGGACCGGCACCGGCATCAGCACGGCAAACACGAGAGACATGATCGCATAGGCATCCCAATGACCGTATGCGGGATTCTGCCGAGGATCGTTAAGATCCAGATTCGGCAGATAGGGCATATTGCCCCGTTGCGGATATCGGTTCGGATCATACGGATTTGGCCCATACGGATTGGCACCGTATGGATTCTGTTGTCCATTCGCACTGTACGGAGGCATCGGCTGTTGCCCATTTGAAGGGTATTGCCCCGTTTGGTATTGCGTATTCTGCTGCCGAACGGCATCCGCGGGTTGCGGTTCAGGTTCAGGCGCGCCATACACGTATGGATCGTAGCCGACTGGCAGCTGACTGCTCATCGCGCCATATTCGGGTTGGCTGATTTGACCATACTCCGGCTGTGAAGGCGCAGCGGCGTCAGAAGATGACGAAACCGGAGCAGCATCAGCCGTCTCCTGACGTTCGTCGGTGTTGTTCGGCTGATACTGTTCCGGTTTGTTCATAATCATCCTCTGTTCTTGGGAAGGTTGGGATCAGGCGCGCAGCTGCGCACCCAGTTTGGATGCTTCATCCACAATACGCTTGCGGATGGCTTCGCTGTCTTCGGAAGCGAGAGTCTTATCCGGAGCGCGGAACGTGACCGCGTAGGCCAAGGACTTTTCGTCTTCGCCCAGCTGATCGCCGGTGTACACATCGAACAGCTCAATACTTTCAAGACTGTCTCCGGCGGCTTCGACGATGACCTGCTTGAGTTCAGCGGCCGTAACGTCGGTGGACACCGTGAAAGCTAGGTCCTGCTTGACCGGCGGGAAGGTGGAGATCGGCTTGGCCTGCACCGGCTTACCACTCAACGTGGCGAACAACGCGGTCAAATCCAATTCAAAGGCCGCGGAATGGGCCGGGAAGCCCAACGCCTCGTTAATGTGCGGGTGAAGCTCGCCGACCATGCCGACGAATACGTCACCGGCCATCACGCGGGCCGCGCGGCCCGGATGCCATTGTGCCGGCACGTCTTCAGCATTCGGCTGATTCAGTGTTAGAGCTGCGCCAATACGGTCGGAGATGCGCTGCACCGCCTCGACGGCGTCAGACCAATCCACTGCGCGGCGCTCGCCCAGCCAACCGGAGTCAACGGCGTTGCCGGTCAGAATACCAGCAACATGCATCGGCTGATCCGGAAGACCGGCATCAAGCGCGGCAAGCTGCTCGTCCGTCGGCTTGACGGCACCCGGCAGTGCTGGAATCGCAGGAGCGTTCGGATCCCACAGATACACGTGGCCGATCTCATACAGCGACACATTCTCCACGCCGCGACGCAGATTGCGCTGAACGGTCTGTGCCAGCGTTGGAATAATATCGCGACGCAGGAACGGACGATCACCGGCGAGCGGGTTGGCGATCTCCACGCTGACGTTCTTCGTCTCAGCGGCGTCCAGCGCGAAGTTCTTGTAATCCTCATCGCCGACGAATGGATAGCTCAACGTTTCCACCATACCGTATTCGGCAAGTTCATCAGCAACCTGGCGCTTACGCAGCTGCTCGGCAGTCAGACCGACCTTGCCTTCGACCGGTGCCGGAGGCACGATGACAGGAATCTCGTCATATCCGACAAGACGCGCCACTTCCTCAACCAGATCGCACGGCTCGTTCAAATCGGGGCGCCAACTTGGGGGCACCACGGAAAACTCGCCATTGCCGCCTCCGGCGACGGAGCAACCGATATCGGTAAGAATGTCGCTGATGGTGTTCACATCCGTGTCAAGTCCGGCCACACGAGCCACTTCCGAAGCTTTGAATAGGATCGGACGGCGGTCGGAGACGGTATTGAAGTCGGTCGGGTGCTCGCTCGGCTCGCCATTGCCGTACTTAATCATCAGTTCGGCGGCCATTTGGGCTGCTGCCGGCTGCAGCTGGTCGTCCACACCGCGTTCGAAACGACGGGAGGCTTCAGACGGAATCTTGTGACGGCGTGCGGAACGCGCGATCGACACCTGATCGAAGTGCGCAGATTCCAGCAGGATGTTCTTGGTTTCAGCAGTAACCTCGCCATACATGCCGCCCATCACACCTGCGATGCCAAGCACACGGGAGCCGCGTGCGCCGTTCGGGGAATCGGTGATCAGCAGATCTTCGACGCTCAAATCGTGATCCTTGCCGTCCAACGTGGTGAGCTTCTCACCTTCGTTGGCGCGACGCACCACAATCGGCCCTTCGATCTTATCCAGATCGTAGGCATGCATCGGCTGTCCCAAGTCGAGCATCACATAGTTGGTGACATCCACGGCCAAGGAGATGGAGCGCATGCCAGCACGGGCCAAGCGGCGACGCATCCAGTTCGGCGTATGGCTGGCCGGATCGAATCCCTTGACTGCACGAGCGTAATAGCGATCGCATCCAACAACACCGTGAATCGGATTATTGTCGTCGACGATCACTTCGATGTCGGTCTTGATGCCTTCCGGCAGGCCCTTGGTAATCGGCGCCTTCTCGTTCAGAGCGACAGCCGGATCGGTGTAGGCCGCACCGGTGGAATGATGGTATTCGCGAGACACACCACGGTATGAGAACGCGTAGCCGCGGTCCGGAGTGATGTTGATCTCCAGCAGCGGCTCATCCAAGTGCAGCAGGTGCATTGCGTCGTCGCCCGGCTGGAGCTTCTCATACTCTTCCGGGGTGAAGCCGTACTTGCGCAGCAGGATGATGCCGTCATGGTTATCACCCAATCCAAGCTCACGTTCGGAAGCGCACATGCCGTTGGAAATATGGCCGTAGGTCTTGCGTGGTTCGATCTTGAAATCACCCGGCAGCACAGCGCCAGGAAGCGTCACGACGACCTTTTCGCCGGCAGCCATGTTCGGCGCGCCGCAGATGATGCCGCGCGGCACCTTGTTGCCGTTCTCATCGGTCTCGTTGTATTCGTCGCCGACGTCAACATGGCACCAGTTAATGATCTTGCCGTTCTTCTGCGGTTCCGGAGTGGCATCGACCACATAGCCGACGACGATCGGACCGACCAGCTGGGAGGTGTGGATCTCTTCCTCTTCGAGACCGACCTTCACCAGATCTTTGGCAAGCTGTTCGTATGTAAGGCCTTCCGGAACCTCGACATGGTCCTTGAGCCAATCAATGTCAACCATTGGCATGGGTCAATCACTCCCCCATCACAAACTGTTCGCTGAATCGCACGTCGCCTTCGACCAGGTCGTGCATGTCGTTGATGTCGTGGCGCAGCAGCAGGGTACGCTCCACGCCCACGCCGAAGGCGAAGCCGGTGTAGACCTCGGGATCGAGGCCAGCGGACTTCAGCACATTCGGGTTGACCATACCGCAACCGCCCCATTCGAGCCAGCCTGCGCCGCCCTTCTTATCGGGGAACCACAGGTCGAGTTCGGCGCTCGGCTCGGTGAACGGGAAATAGCTCGGACGCAGACGCGTCTTTGCTTCCGGACCGAACATGGCCACGGCAAGCTTGTCGAGCACGCCCTTCAGGTCGGCCATGGTCAGATGCTTGTCGACCGCAAGAGCCTCCACCTGGTGGAACACCGGGGTGTGGGTAGCGTCGAGCTCATCGGTGCGGAACACACGACCCGGGCAGGCGATGTACAGCGGCACGCCACGAGTGAGCAGACCACGCACCTGATCGGAGGAGGTCTGGGTGCGCAGCACCATGTTGGACCCGACGAAGCCTGCGGCGTCCTTGGCCTGATTGCCCTTAACGTAGAAGGTATCCTGCATCTGACGTGCCGGATGGTCGGGGCCGAAGTTCAGCGCGTCGAAGTCGTACCACTCGGTTTCCACTTCAGGACCGTCGGAAATCTGCCAGCCCATGGAGATGAAAAAGTCTTCGACATCCTCCATCAGCTTCGGCAACGGATGGCGCGCGCCAAGTGGCTTGCGGTTGACCGGAAGGGTCATGTCCACGGTTTCGGCGGCAAGCGCACGGGCCTCTTCCTCAGCCTTGACCTGCTGTTCCTTGGTGCCATACGCACGACCGAAGTCAGCGCGCAGCTTGCCCATGATCTTGCCGGCGTCTTTCTTCTGGTCCTTCGGCAGCATGCCGATGGCCTTGCTGGCCTGCGTCATCGCGGATTCCGCTCCGGCGTACTGCGTCTTGATGGCTTTCAATTCCTCCATGCTGGAGGCGTTTTCGATTTTCGCGATGCCCTCGGCAACCGCATTGGTTACCGCTTGGGCGTCGAATACCGCACCTTCTGCCACGAGATACCTTTCTCATTTCCCGTTTGTTTTACGCGAAAAACGCGCAATTTCAACGTTTTCCGACTCTACATTCTTTCAACATGACTCGACATAGCCAAGCTCAGCAGCATTACCGACGAACTAGTGCCGAGGTTCAAGGATTCCGCTTTGCCATAAAGCGGTATGGACACGATCCTATCGGTTCGTTCCAAAACTTCCTTGGTCAATCCACGCGCCTCATTGCCGAACAACACCGCTTTGGCTCCGGCAAGCGTTTCCGGCATGGCAATTACATCCGTCAGAGATTCCGGTTGTCGGGAATCCGTGCCATATACATCGGCCGCATACACTGCCAGCTCGTGAGTATCGCACCATGCGAAGAAGTCGTCCGTTCCCATGGTCAGAATCGGAAGGTGGAACAGTGATCCCGCGGTGGAGCGGACCACTTTCGGATTGAACATGTCCACGCAGTCGTCGACCAATACCACGGCGGAGCAGCCGGCCGCATCGGCGGAACGAATCACGGTTCCGGCGTTACCGGGATCGCGAACCTGCCAAAACGCGGCAACCATCGCATGCCCGTCGAAATCGTCCAGAACGGCGGACGAATCAAGGAAAGCCTGCATATCCGCGACGGCAAGCACGCCTTGCGCGTCGGCGCTCATACGGTGCATCACCGCATGAGTGACCTTGTGCACATACACGCCGGATTGCATGGCCTTGCCCGCCATCTGCGCGACAACAGGTGTCGCAAATGAGGCATCGGGCTGTGCCGACTCGACCTCAACGTAGAGGTCCTCGACAAGTCCTGGATGGTATGTCAGCAGCTCACGCACCGACTGAGGGCCTTCCACCATGAAACGGCCAGACCGTTTCCGCCCTTTTCGATCGGCGAGTTCGGACACGCGGCGGACGCGCTCCGACTTGGGGTTCGCAATGACTTCGGATTTTATAGGCATACGCGTTAGCCTAACACCATTGCCGCAATGAACGCCCCGCCCATGTCGCGTTTTTAATTCAGAAGACTTTCAGATTCATTCCAGCTTCAGTCGAACAATCCTTGGGGAATTCGCTAAGAGCGATTTTTTATCATCGGTCTCAACGCCGATCGCGACGGCGGCCCCTCACCCCTTCTTTCATCAAGGAAACATCATGTTCGTTGTGAAAAACGCATGGAAAAGCGTCACGAGAAACAAAGGACGCAACATACTGGTCATCATCATCGTGACCATCATCGCCATTGCCGCCACCATCGGCCTGTCCATTAGGCAAGCGGCCACAACCGCGCGAAACACTGGCTTGGAAAACACTACTGTGACCGCGCAAATCAGTCTTGACCGCGAAAAACTCATCAGTGAATCACGAAACCAGTCCGATTCCAGCGAATCCGACGCTTCAGACCAGTCTAGTGAAGGCAGGCCCAATGTCGGCGGTATGGGCGGCGGCAAGGATTTCGGCGGTACGTCCATGGTCAGCGGCGATTTCTCGCTCGTCGGCTTCTCTTCGGACGAAGCGGTTTCCAATACATCGAACGGTAGCTTCACCATGGTTGACGGCAAAGTGTTCGGCTACGATAAATCCAGTGACGGCGACGCAATTATTTCCAAGTCACTCGCCGATTTCAATGCCCTCTCCGTAGGAGACACCATCAGCGTGGCCGATCCGAATGACACGGACACCACTTACCAGCTCACCATCGTCGGCATTTACAAGAATTCCACCGATTCCACCCAGCAGATGGGCGGGCCGATGGCCTCCAATGCCTCCGATCCGGCCAATGCCATATATACGTCGGTCTCCACACTGAGATCGTTAGGACTTGATGCCGACGCGGACACCGATTCCGCCGCAAGGCTGAATTACACGTACGTGTTCTCCAGCAAATCGGATTACGAAGCATTCTGCGAGGATGCAATCAACGCCGGACTCGACGATAACTATGCCGTCTCCTCCGCCGATGTGGAGAATTACGAATCCAGCCTGGTGCCGCTCAACAACCTGTCGAAGTTCGCGTTGACACTGCTTATCGTGGTGCTGGCTGTCGGTGGCGTGGTGCTGGTGATCATCACATTGCTGAACGTACGCGAACGTAAGTATGAGATCGGCGTGCTTGCCGCGATCGGTGTGAACAAAGTCAAGGTTGCGGCGCAGTTCACCTTGGAATTGCTGATCGTCACCATGATCGGCCTCGCATTGGGCGCCTGCGCCGGTGCGGTAGCTTCAGTGCCGGTGTCCAACCAGTTGCTGGCAAGCCAGATCGAACAACAGCAGTCGCAGCAGACCAACCAACGCGAACAGTTCGGTCGCGACATGCAGGGGTCGGCTGATGGTTCCGGCACTGGTGCGCAGGATTCCGGAAATGCCAACGACTCCTCGAATTCCACGGATTCGCAGAATTCCGATAGTGCATCCAACCAGAATTCGGCCATGCCGGGCAAGGGCGGCAACGGTCCTGAAGGCATGATGGACCGCGCGGTGAATTACGCTTCCTCTGTCAACGCAACCGTCAACCTCACCGTGGTGGGCCAACTGCTGCTGGTAGGTCTTGGGCTGACGCTCATCGCTGCATTAGTCGCAGTCGTATTCGTATTGCGATACGAGCCTTTGCAGATTCTTGCCGACCGTTCCTAAACCATCAATCATCATTCGTTGAAAGGATTTGACATGGCCAAAACAGACGAGACACGTCTTGATCAAACTACCGTATCAACCGACAAAACCACCAATACAGCTTCGCAACAATCCGATATGCCTGTGCTGAGATTGGACGATGTGAGCTACTCGTATACCAAGGGCGGCAAGCGCGTGCTGAAAAATATCAGTCATGATTTTCAGTCGGGCAGTGTGCACGCCATCACCGGACCTTCCGGCGCTGGCAAAACCACTATGTTATCGCTGATTTCCGGGCTTGCCAATCCCACAGAGGGAAAGGTGTTGTACAACGGCAACGATTTGTCGAAGCAGGATCGATACCGGTACCGCAGTCATGATATCGACGTTATTTTCCAAGGTTTCAATCTGTTGCCGAATCTGACCGTCGCGGAAAACATCATCCTGTCGATGGACGCTTCCGGCAAGACCTTCGACCGTTCGAAGAAAGAGATCGTCAACGATCTGCTTGTACAAGTGCATCTGCCGCAGGAATATGCGAACGAACGCATTCTGCATCTTTCCGGAGGTGAGCAGCAGCGTGTGGCGATCGCCCGCGCGCTCAGCCACGACCCAGCCATCATCGTGGCGGACGAACCGACCGGCAATCTCGACCTCGCCACGCAGGACGACATCATGGGCATCTTTCAAGCCTTGGCACATGACGAACAGCATTGCGTCATCATCGTGACGCATAGTCCGGAAGTGGCCAAGGCCTCCGACGAGATATTCGAACTGGCCCCAATCAAGCGACGCCGTTAACAGACCTCGCACGGCCAAGCGACCCCGCGCGTATTGCGCAACCAGCTGGACCGACTACCGCAAAAGCCCTATGACATGCGTTTTTCAAAGCGCTCGCATGCCACAGGGCTTTTGGTTGGACGGTGACGTTATGATTGTCTCCGTCCGAAGTACAGGGGTGCCGAATACGGCTGAGATGGGCGGTGGTCATCGCCCGGACCTTTCGACCTGATCAAGATAACGCTTGCGTAGGGAGTACTGGGAAAACGTGTGGCTCCCATTAAAGGGACAAGGCCCTTTGTATTTTCGGCGCGCGCAAGCAACCGACGAAGGAGAGAGGGAACCATGGCCGGGACAGCGTCATCGTCAGAAACAACGCAAGCGGCACCATCGCAAAACGCAGAACCACCGCGAAACGCGAAGGAAACCACGACAGAGCGGACCGTCAAAAAAGCCACCATGAAAAACACACTGCTCGGCCTGCAGCATGTACTCGTGTCAAACGTGTGGCTCGACCCCGTGTTCGTGGCCGGAGCCATTGGCCTTCCTCTGGCGTTGTCATCAAACATGGTGAATGCCATCTTCATAGTGTCCGGTCTGGTCACGCTCATCCAAGCCACAAAACTGGTGCGTCTTCCCATCGTGCAAGGACCGTCCGCCGCATTCGACGCGCTGATGATTTCCGCCGGTGCTGCAGGATCATTGGCCGCCGCCGGCACATCCATATTCGTCAGCTCGCTAATATTCCTGGTATTGTGCCTGACCCGCGTGATCGAAAAACTGCGGTTTCTATTCGCTCCAATCGTGTCGGGGGTAATCATTCTCCTCGTCGGCGTGTCACTCTCCGGCTTCACACTAAGCGAATTCCTTGGCGGCGCGCCAGGAGACCCGGGATTCGCCGATCCGAAGACGCTGACCGTCTCCATCATCACCTGCATGCTGGTGGTGGCGCTTTCCCAATTCGGCAAAGGCATGCTCAAGGCGCTGTCATATCTGATCGCGCTGGCCGCAGGCACCATACTGTCTTTGGCGTTCGGCATGGCGGACTTCTCCGAAGTGGCGTCCAAGCCATGGATCGGTCTGCCGAAGTTCATGCCATACGGCGGTTTCGACTTCAACGCCGCCATTTTCGTACCGTTTTTCATAGCCTATATGGTGGCCATCATGGAAGCGCTTGGCGTGTACCAAGCCGCCACAGAAATCCAAGGAACAAAGCTTGAAGACCGCCAGGTGCGTTACGGCCTCGCCGGAGAAGCGGCCGGATCGGCGGTCTCCTCACTGATCGGCGGTTTCACCACCACCGCATATCCGCAGAACGTGGCCTTGCTCAAGGTCACAGACGAAGGCAAGACCCGCACCCGTGTACCGGTGATTATCGCAGGTGTGGTATTCGTGACGCTTGGTTTCATACCGAAAGCCGGCGCCGTACTGTCGCTCATCCCCTCCCCGGTAATCGGCGGCATCTTCCTGCCGGCGGCGGCCAGCCTCATCAGCACCGGACTCAACACGTTACGAAAGGCGGAGAACAACGATCAGACCCAAGTGGTGATAGGCCTATCCCTCCTGCTTGGCATCGCATTGCCAAACGCATTAAGCGGACTTGAAGGCGGCATGCACGTGTTCTTCTCAAACTCGATTCTGGTCGGCGCATTCAGCGTAGTGATACTCAAGGCCCTTATCATCGATCTGCCAAACGCAATCGCACGGCATACGGACAAACCCACGGAACATACAAAACAAGCAGAATAATCAACATCATTGAGGCAATCCGACATATGACGGAGAGGATATGGTAATGGACATGCAAGCATCGCAGGAATCCCTGGAACTCAACGGACAGAAGACGATCATCAAGCAAAAAGTGCTCGATTTCATCACACAATACGGTTGCTCCCGCGCACCGGACGAAGCGTTCGACACGCTCGCGAAACGCATCTTCGCCTTCCAATTCGAGCATAATCTGCCATACCGGGCCTACTGCATGTCCAAACGCGTCACCCCGCAAACACTCACCGACTGGATGCAGATTCCGCCCATGCCCGTCGACGGCTTCAAAATGCTGACGCTCACTTCCGTGCCCGAACGGGATTGTGAAGCGGTATTCACCACCAGCGGCACCACGCATCCCGGTCAGCGTGGCCGTAATTTTCACCCCGATCTGGAAGTGTGGGACGAATCGATGATCGTGCCGTTCCGGCATTTCATCATGCCGGACCGCGAACGCATCCGTATCGCCGTTCTCTCCCCCGCGTGGGATATGAACGAGCATTCGTCGCTGTCAAGGTATTTGACCCGTGCTGTGGAACAGTGTGGTGCGGAAGGCAGCGGCTTCTTCTTTCATGAGGATGGTCTTGATTTCACTGGTGTTGAGCGTTTTCTTGACGTAGCAGTGTCCGACAATGCGCCGGTGATGCTGATGGGCGCTTCCTCGGCTTATCTGTATTTGTTGGATTATTTGGACAAGCAGCATAAAACCTATCGTCTTGCCTCTGATTCGCGCGTGTTCGATACGGGCGGGTTCAAGAGCACTCGCACCGATATGACGGTTGATGATCTGTACGCGGCATTTGCTCGTGCGCTTGGCGTGGACCGTTCGCATTGCGTGAATATGTATGGTATGACGGAGTTGAGTTCGCAGATTTACGATCAGAACATCCTGTCCTATTACACAGATGGTTCATTGAACTATTCGAAGGAGACGCCGTCGTGGGTACGTTCCGTGTTCCTCGATCCGGCCACGCTTGCGCCGGTGCCAGACGGGGAGCAGGGTGTGATCGCGCATTACGATTTGGCGAATTGGAATTCCTGCCTGGCGATTTTAACGGAAGATCTGGGAATGAGATCTTCTTGTGGTTACACACTCAACGGCCGAGCGAAAGGCGCCGAGGCGCGTGGCTGTTCGATTACCGTTGATGAGGTAATGGCGGCCAACGCATGAGCGTCGTCGACGTTTTTTACGCACCGCGCGGTTTCGCGTTCGACGATTTCGATACGCATGATGTTTCATTGCCCGGCGGCGATACGGTGACGCTGCGTTTCCCGCGGCTTGATGCCGGTATGGTGCATACGCTGGCTGATTCCGTACGGCAGCATCGCGATGCGACGCTAGCACGGTATTCCACGGATAGAATCGTCGATGTCATCGCGCGGGCCGCCGAGTTGTGGACGAATCCGCAATATCCGGAACGTCGGCTTGCGGAACGTCTTATTCCCGCGATTACCGGTTACGATGCCTCCATGGTACGTCTCGAGCTGAAACGGTATATGCGCATGTTCCGGCGACGGGAATTGCTGCGTTTCGTTGATGATGAACTGGATTGTCCGCAGATGCTTGATGAGTATCGTCCGAATCGTTCGGGCGGATATACGCGGCTGTATGGACCGGAATTGTCGTTCCACGTGTTTTCCAGCAATGTACCGGGTATTCCGGTATGGAGCATGACGATGTCGTTGTTGGTGAAAAGCGCGGTTCTCGGCAAATCGTCGTTTGATGAGCCGCTGATGCCGGTGTTGTTCGCCCGTTCTTTGGGAAGCGTCGATCCTGATATGGCGGATGCCTTGGCGATTATGCCGTGGCATGGCGGCACCACGGATTTGGAGGATGCCGCGATTGGCGAGGCTGACGCGGTGATCGCGTATGGCTCATCGCATACCACTGAGGCAATCCGTCCACGGGTGCGTGCCGGGAAGCCGTTCCTGAGTTATGGCGCGAAAATCGGTTTCTCGCTAATCGGCCGTGAGTCCCTGCGGACCGACCTGTATACCGATACCGTGCATCGCATGGCGGTTGATGTGGCCACATACGATCAGCAAAGCTGTCTGGCTCCACAGACCATGTTCGTGGAGCGCGGCGGGGCCGTTCCTCCCTCGCAGGTCGCTGAATTGCTCGCATGTGAGTTATCGTCCCAGCAACGTAAATATCCCTGTTCCACACCATCCGAAGAGGAATCGATGGCGATTCAGCGGCTACGTTCCACCGCGCAGATGAAAGCGTTGCTGGGGGCCGGATCAATGGCTGGGGCCGCGGACGGCGCGTCCGACGATTCGTTCGTCATACAGTCGCGTTCAGGCACTGATTGGACGGTGTTGTATTATCCGTCCGTCGGTATGGCCGATTCGCTGTCCACGCCGTTGAACCGTACCGTCAATATCGTGGCGGTCGACCATATCGAAGACGCGCTGCCTTCGTTGCGTCCCTATGCTCAGTGGCTTCAGACTTGCGGCGTGGCGCTTGGGCCGAATCGTCTGTTCGACGTGGCGCAACGCGTCGGGTCGGCAGGTATCGACCGCATATGCCCGCTCGGGGAGATGAACCGCGCGAAATCCGGCTGGCACCATGACGGCGGTTTCAATCTGCTCGATTTGGTGCATGTGGTCGATATCGAACGCAACACCGATATGTACTGCGATGGTTTCGATATGGATGTCGAATAATCACATTCAAGCAATCACACGAAACCCATATGTCCAAAACCGAAAGGAACTTCCATGCAGCAGTCCGATTCCTTGCCATTGAAGGGACGCGTCGCGTTGGTGACCGGTTCGAGTCGCGGCATCGGCGCGGCGATCGCGTTGCGACTGACTCGTGCCGGCGCATGCGTGGCCATCAACTACGTCAGCGATGACGAGCGTGCGGAGCGGTGCGCGCAACACATTATGAATGATTGTGGGGCGGCCGGTCGCGTGATTACCTGCAAGGCCGATGTCACCGACTACGGGCAGGTGCGCGACATGGTATCCACTGTCGTCGCCACATTCGGTGGATTGGATATTCTCGTCAATAACGCATTCGCCCGCTATTCGTTCGACCCACGCAACCGCAAGACATTCGACACCATCGGATGGTCCGATTACACGACACAGCTCGAAGGATGCCTCAAGGGCGCATACAACACCTGCAAAGCTGCGCTGCCGCAGATGCGGCGTCAGGCCGGAGGACGCGTCATCAACATCTCCAGCAATCTCTTCGACTCCCCGATCGTGCCGTATCATGACTACACCGCGGCAAAAGGTGCGTTGGTGGGTTTCACCAGATCATTGGCACAGGAGGCTGGAGCATGGGGCGTAACCGTGAATGCCATCGCGGCCGGGCTCACCATTGGCACCGAATCGAGCCGCGCCACCACTGAGGATGTACGCGAGCGCATCATCGCGTCTACACCGTTGGGCAGACTCGCCACCGCCGATGATATCGCCGGGGCCGTGGCTATGCTGGCCAGCGATGACGCCTCATTCATCACTGGTCAGACCCTGCATGTCGACGGGGGGTTGGTGATGCGTTAAAGTGTGGTTTTGATTGACGGTTTGTGATGCCGGCATGTTCGCCGGCGAAGAAGGATGGGTATGAACATCACCGTGTATCTCGGCGCGCATGAGGGGAACGATCCCATATATAAGAAAGCCGTTGAGGAACTTGGCATATGGATTGCGGACAATGGCAACAGACTGGTGTATGGCGGATCCGACGAAGGATTGATGGCCGTGATCGCCGATACCGTACTCGCCCGCGGCGGCGACGTGACCGGTATCGAGGCACAGATGTTTGTGGACAAAGGCGTTGCTCACCATAACCTGACCCAACTGGTTGTCGTGCCGAATATTGTGGAACGACGGACCCGTATGATCGAGCTTGGAGACGTGTTCATCGCTTTCCCCGGCGGCACGGGAACGTTGGAGGAAATCAGCGAGGTGGTGTCGAAAATCTGTCTTGATCAGCTGGACCAACCTTGCATCTTCTATAATCTCAACGGATTCTATGATGATATGAAAGCGTTCCTACAGCGCACGGTCGATGCGGGCTTCTCCACCACGGAACGTCAGCATGGTATCTATTTTGCATCTGATCTGGCCGAAATCGAACGTATCATCGCAACGCATAATGCATAGGGATTGCGTGGCCGTCATCCGGAAACTTCAGGTCACCGGCAGGACTGCATGCAGAATCGTCATGAACGTCAGTCCGATGATGGCCGTGACGGTCAGTGAGAAGCCCGCAAGTTTCGCGTTGCCGGTCAGTGAATCAGTGAATTTCGTGGAGAAGATCGTCACCGGCGCAAACGCGGCCAGCACCACGATTTCTCGGACGCGTTCGTCTAACGGCAGAAGGAACCATGCGGACAGCGCGATGATGATGCTGAACAGGAACCGCCATGCGATGACTTTGCCCAATTCCGAACGGTCTTTGTGATTGTCAGGAATTTCCATCATCAAGCCGATCATGGCCATTGCTGCGAACGCGTTGGCGCACGGCAGGGTGAGATTGAACACCAGCCCCTGCACCACCTTGTAGGATTTGTCCGAGAAGATGTGGATGCGTTTGAGCAGATAGACACTGATGATGACAAGGAGCAAAGATCCGGCCTGAAACAACATACGGCTGAGTATAGGAGTGCTGTCAGCGCGTCGTAGGTGACTTGACACAATATGACCGTGCGGCATAAACATACTTATGCATGCTCATACCGCACGGATATGAATTGCAATCGGTGATGCATTTCGAAACGTATGATTTCGTATGTTTCAGATGATCATCATATTATTTGGTGACAGTAGTATTCAGGTACTACCATGTAGTAGTAGTCGGCATGTACACCCTTCGCACAGTCTGCGGCCACGTTCGTATGCCACATACGGAATTACCGGAAGATCCTCACTGAGCACCTTCTCACTCTCCTGATAAATACCGATGGTCTTGTCGAGGTCAGTTTGTCTGGCGGCGCGACCTGGACGACTGGCTGGAGTCCATGCCGGAGAACTCGACATGAAAAGCGCATGCCCCCACACAAAACCAAATGGTTTGTGTGGGGGCATGCGTCTGAAGCCACGCATAAGTGGCTTATAAGTTACCTGAGCTATTCTGTAACTGCTGTTTTCCAACCGGCAGTAAGGCTCAGGAGCTGTGGCTATCAGATGTGGAAGTACAGCTCATACTCCAGCGGGGTCGGAGCCAGGCGAGCCTGGTCGATTTCGCCACGCTTGATGCCGATCCAGGTTTCGATCAGGTCGTCGGTGAAGACGTCGCCTGCGGTGAGGAAGTCGTGATCTTCCTCAAGGGCGTCCATGGCCTCGGCCAGGGAGCTCGGAACCTGCTTGATGCCTGCATGCTCTTCCGGCGGCAGCTCGTACAGATCCTTGTCGACCGGCTCCGGCGGTTCGATGTGGTTCAGGATGCCGTCCAGACCTGCCATCAGCTGTGCGGAGAAGGCGAGGAATGGGTTGCAGGACGGATCCGGAGCGCGGAACTCGATGCGCTTTGCAGCCGGGGAGGTGCCGGCCAGCGGAATACGGATAGCCGCGGAACGGTTGCGTGCGGAGTACACCAGATTGACCGGCGCTTCGAAGCCCGGAACCAGACGGTGGTAGGAGTTCAGGGACGGGTTGGTGAAGGCAAGCACGGAGGAGGAGTGCTTAATCAGGCCGCCGATGTACCAGCGGGCGAGGTCGGACAGGCCACCATAGTTCTTCTCATCGTAGAACAGCGGCTTGCCGTCCTTCCACAGGGACTGGTGGCAGTGCATGCCGGTGCCGTTGTCGCCTGCGATCGGCTTCGGCATGAAGGTTGCAGCCTTGCCTGCCAGAGCGGCGGTCTCGTGAACGACGTACTTGTACTTCATCAGGTCATCGCCTGCGTGCTGCAGGGAGTTGAAGCGGTAGTTGATCTCCTGCTGGCCAGCGCCGGCGACCTCATGATGGGAACGCTCGAGGATCAGGCCGACCTTCTGCAGGTTGGCGACCATGTCGTCGCGCAGATCCTGAGTGTGGTCGATCGGCGGGACCGGGAAGTAGCCGCGCTTGACGCGGTTCTTGAATGCGATGTTCGGGGTGCCGTCGTCTTCGGTGTCGACGCCGGAGTTCCATGGAGCTTCGATGGAGTCAACCTCGTAGAAGGAGCGCTGCATGCTGTTCTCGAAGCGCACCTTGTCGAAGATGAAGAACTCGGCTTCCGGAGCGAAGGAAGCGGTGTCGGCGATGCCGGTGGACTTCAGGTAGGCCTCGGCCTTGCCTGCAACCTGACGCGGATCGCGGGAGTACGGCTCGTCGGTCAGCGGGTCGACGATGGAGAAGGCCACGTCGAGGGTCTTGTGCTTACGGAACGGATCGACGAATGCGGTGGAAACATCCGGCACCAACTTCATATCGGACTCGTTGATGGCCTGGAAGCCTTCCACGGAGGAACCATCGAACGGCATGCCGTCGGTGAAGGCGTCCTTCAGGAATTCGCTTGCCGGCACGGTGAAGTGCTGCTGAACACCGATCAGATCAGTGAAGCGAACGGAGACATACTCGATGCCTTCCTGGTTGATAAGGGCCTCAGCATCAGCCTTGGTTTCAAGTGCAGTCACGGGACCGCTCCTTTCGAATAAGTAACTTACAGGCTCTTAGTCTAGGAACGTGCGTTTCGCTCACTCGCCAATTGGGTTACGAGAATGTTTCGTAATGACATATTCGAAGGATGATTTCGCAGAAAACTGGGATTCAATTGTTACGAACGCTCATATTCGCTTGCGCAAAACCGTTCAATTTGTGGACATTCGTGTCGTCGCACCGTCCGCAACGCCAGTTCTTTTCCAAACCTTACGTAGGCTCATGGAAAGATGAAATAAAAAAACCTCGATTGCATATCAATCGAGGTTCCTGCACGTTATACCGGATTGTCAATCCCGGGCATCAGCGGCCACGCATGGCACGACGGCTGACACGCTGCGGATGCATCGGGTCGACACCCTTCGGAATGCCCATGCCGTTCTTCATCTGCAGAGTGCGCAGACGCTCGTTGAGAACGTTCAACTCGGTTTTGGTGAGTATGAAACGGCTCTTCGGATGGATGGCGGCCACCAACTTGTTCTTGTGGTGGGTCGGCAGGTAGCTCTTGCATTTGAGCACGGTCTTACGCAGGTTCTTCAGGCTCGTCTGGTTCTTACCCTGGCCGACGTAAATACGGTAGACGGGAATATCGGATCCGGCGGTCACGCCCTTGATGTTCTGTTCCTGACGATCCATGGCACGCTTGACACGGCCGTATTCGCCTTCGCCCAACAGATAAATACCGTTGTAGCCGGTACCGCGCCAGATGGCATCCTTGGTCTTCGGATCAACCCACACCGGTTCCTGCGGAAAGTTGAAGCCAGCCTTGTTGATGTTGCCGAGAACGCTGATGGCGGCGCCCTGACGGCCTTCAAGCTTGGCGTATCCAACCTTGTCGGCACGGTTGGTGAGCATCATGGTGGCGAATAGCAGGCCAAGCATGACGGCCAGGATCATGGATGTGATCCATCCAATCACCGACCACTTGAATACGATGCCAAGTACCACGAACACGATGATAGGCGCCACGAACACGCCTCCGCACAGCCACGGAAGAGCCTTGTCTTCGGCATGGGTGTACTTGAAGATCTGAATGATCTGTTTGATGGTGCTCTGCTTCTTCTTTGGCTCTTCTTTGTCTGCCATCGACTTCCTCACTTGGTTATGCGGTTACTCACACTGGAACGGTAGTTTATCAGGAACCATGCCATATCGCATGATTTCCGCTGTTTCCCCTTTATTGACGAGGATTATCGGGTGTGCAAAGGCCTGCCATCCGCTTTGAGCAGCGCCTCTCCGAACGATTCGCTGAACGTAGGATGCGGGTGAATGAGCTTTGCTGCGTCGGCAAGCGGTACATGGTTACCGACCAGCTGTTCGGCTTCCGCGATCATATCGCTGGCTATCGGACTGACGATGTGCACGCCAAGCACAAGAGGAACGTCGGGAGCGTCAGCCATCGCACCGCTGACGATGGTCATGGATCCGCCCTCCCCACTCATGAGCATACGCGAGTTGGACAGCATCGGATATGCGGTTTCCTGCGGATCGACAATGGTGTCACGTGATTTCGCCTCGCTGAGCGTAAGCCCGACGCTTGCCGCCTCGGGGAAGGAAAACACGACTTGCGGCACGGTTTCGTCGACGACAGGTTTGGGATCAAGTCCCGCGATGGTTTCGGCGATGGTGATGCCCTGCTCGAACGCACGGTGCGCCAAGGCATGCCCCGGCGTGATATCTCCCAAAGCCCATACGCCTTCCACGTTCGTGCGCCCGTACGCATCGGTTAGAACATAGCCACGTTCATCCAATGCGATGCCGTTGGAAGCGAACCAGTCGGCATCGGTGTTCGGCATGCGGCCAATGGCAGCAAGCACCACTTCGCCATACGCGGTGCGCTCCTCACCGTCATCACCCTGCCTGTAGTGCACGGTAGCACCCAAGTTTGCTCCAGTGTCCACATGACTTACCGACGTGCGCGCCACCACATCCACGCCACGTCGTTTGAGCTCACGCGTCAACGTCATCGAAGCCCGCCTCTCCCAAGACGACAGCACGCGATCCTTGCGAATGAGCAAGGTCACCTTGCATCCCGACGCATTCCACAATGATGCGAATTCCAACGCCACCGCGCCAGCGCCGATAATCACCGCGCTGGATGGGAACGTGTCCAATTCCAGAGCCTGCGTCGAATCAATCAACGCTCCGGAAAACGGATCGTTAGGCAACGGCAGCGGGCGCGAACCGGTCGCGAGAACAATATCGCCGCCTGAGATCGTAAGTTCAGGTCCTACAGGTTCCCCTACTCCCGCCTTGATGGAACGCAGAACCTGCGTCTCTCCCAAGGCCGGCGCAACATGCACCTCATAACCATTTTTCAGCTGTGCCTCGCCACGGAACACGGTGACACCACGGTGCGACAGCAATCCCGCCAATCCCTTCGTCATCGTCTCCACCGTGGACATACGGAAGTCACGTAACCTGCCGAAGTCAATGCTCTGCAATGCGACATTGACGCCCATACGCTCCGCCCGACGTACGTTCTCCACACTATGCGCGGCCGTCAGCAACGCCTTCGATGGAATGCACCCGCGATTGAGGCAAGTGCCGCCCAACGTGTCGTCGCGTTCTACCAATGCCACCGTTTTGCCAAGTTGGGCAGCTCGTAGTGCCGTGGAATATCCGCCTGGTCCCGCTCCGATGATGACGATGTCGAAATGCTGTTCAGTCATGCCTGTCCTCGTTGATTCGTGCGTTACAACTGGTTACATGGTAATGGAAAAGCCGCCGGTTTTCGCCGACGGCTTGAAAAACGATGGCCGCGATGCCCGGCAGGAGCCGATCACTCCGGCCAGTGTCCACGCTTATCGTAACGCGGCTTCGGCAGACGCCAACGGCGCATCTGGATCGCACGGCTCCACGCATAGGAACCAGAACGCATGCCCTTGGCCACGGATTGCTCGCCGAACTTCTCAATGAGTTTCTTCTTGAGCTTACGCCACATGATCACCACGTCAATGATCACCGCGAACAGGTACACATACATGAGTACCATCAACGGCAATGCCAACGCAGGCCACTGATATGTCACGAAAATCGAACCGATCAGAATGACGAACGCAACCGGAATGAAGAACTCACCGAGGTTAAAACGAGCGTCGACGTAGTCACGGATGTAAATTCGCCATGGCAGACGCTCTGCCTTTGGCATGTGGTTGATGTCGCCCTTCTGCATGGCATCGTACTCGGCGTTCTCACGCTCGCGCATACGCGCCTTGGCGGCCTTACGGCTCGCCTCGCGGTCCTTGGGAACCAACGGGCGAAGATTCTGCGCCTGAGCATCCTTGCGCTTCGGCGTCGGACGACCCTTGCCGGAAGTGGTTTCCGCAACCTTGGTCTCGACAGGCTCCTGCGCCGTCTCTTCCTTCTTGTTAAACAAACTCATGCCTATAGAGCGTAAAGTGACGTATCGACGCCTTGGTCCTGCCCTGTCAACAATTGGACGCGCCGATTGAGACCGATACAATGGTCATTCGTTACACGCATATGATCACGCTGCGTTGTTGTATGGCAGCACGTCTTTGTAAGGAGCAATATGGCAGCTTTACCTGTCGAAGAAGTTCGATCACGAGTCGAAGCGGATTTTGACCGCATCGTCAACGTGCTTAACAAGAAAATCGCATTACAGTCCATTTCGGCAAAAGGCATCACCGCGGATCATATGAAACGATCCGCCGAATTTGTGGCCGAAGAGCTCAGCAAGGTCGGCGTAAACGCCCAAGTGGTGCAGTCCCATAATCCTAATGGCACCCCGGGCGCTTGGGAAGTCATTGGTTCGAAGATTGTCGATGAGGATGCACCGACCGTGCTTTTGTACGCGCATCACGATGTGCAGCCGGTACCCGACGCCAGCGCATGGAACACCGACCCGTTCGTCGGCACTGTAATCGACACCCGCCTATACGGGCGCGGCTCGGCCGACGATGGCGGCGGCATCGCCATCCATTCAGGCGCATTGCAGGCCCTCGGCGACGATCTGAAAGTCAACATCAAAGTCTTCGTCGAAGGCGAAGAGGAAATGGGTTCACCAAGCTTCATTCCCTTCATCGAAGAACACAAAGACGAATTCGACTCCGATGTGATCATCGTCGCCGACTCGGGCAACTGGTCCGCGGAAATCCCCTCCCTCACCACATCACTTCGCGGCAACACCGACATCGACGTGCATGTCAAGGCATTGCATCACCCAGTGCACTCCGGCCAGTACGGCGGACCGATCCTCGATGCGAACACGCTCGCAGCCATGCTGATCGCCTCCATGTACGACGAACACGGCGATCTGGCGGTACCGGGCGTCGCCTCAGAAGATCCAATCGGCGGACTGCAGCGAGACATGGACGAGGCAACCGTGCGTACGGACGCCGGCATCGTCGATTCCTACCGTCTGGCCGGCACCGGTTCTTTGGCCGCACGCCTGTGGACCAAACCAAGCGTGACCGTCATCGGTTTTGACGCGCATCCGGTGGAAGGATCTTTCAATGTGATCTCCCCTGAAACAACGTTCCGCCTCAGCCTACGCACCGCCCCGAACCAGCGTCCGGAAGAGGCCCAGGAGGCGCTTGCCGCATTCATGGTCGAGCATGCCCCGTTCGGTGCCGAGGTGTGGGTCGACAAGCTTGATAATGGCATGGGCTGGGCCATGGATCCGAATGCCGAAGCCACCAAGGATGCCATGGAAGCCATGGAAGAGGCTTTTGGCGTGGCTCCTGTCAACAAGGGTGAAGGCGGTTCGATTCCGTTCATTCCGGAATTGCAGCGTATTTTCCCGAAGGCCCAAGTCTTGGTTACCGGGCCGGAGGATCCGAAGGCCAACGCGCATAGCCCGAACGAGTCCATCAGTCTGCCCAGTCTGAAGAACAACGTGATCACCGAGGCGCTGCTGCTCGACAAACTCGCCAAGTAGCGGATGCCACGCTTTTTAAGAAAAAACATACAAAAAGGACGTTCCATTCTGTGTAATGAATGAAACGTCCTTTTTGCAATCGCCGCAAATCCAACAATCTCGAGCTATGAGATCATCTGTTCGATCAATTGCCGGTACCGGTGAAAGCCCAATGCCAGTAGCCCGTGAAGTAAGCGCAAGACAACGCAATCACTGGCACTGCCACACAAATCGCATAAAACAGCCAGTCGACGGCGTTCAAACGTGATTCCCGGGCCTGACTACGTGGAGCATCCGATCCGAAAGCACGCGCCTCCATGGCGGTGGCAAGCTTCGTGCCGCGTCGAATCGACACAACCAATAGGCTGAACGCCTGGGAAAATACGCGCTTGATGGCGCTACCGTCGCCCAGTCCACGAGAGCGGCGGGACTGCCCAAGCGCACGCCAATCATCCTGCAGCAACGTGAACATGCGCATGCCAGCCAAACCGCCATATACGAATCGTGACGGCAAATGCAGAATCTGCACCAAACCATCGGCCAGATCGGTCGGGTCAAGGCCAAGCGCGAGGATCACGCCGGGAACGGCAATGGCCGCCACACGTAGGAACGTGGCCAACGCCAAATACAACGATCCCTGCGAGACCACAATGACATTACCAAGATTGACCAGCACGGCACCGGAGGTTTTGCCATACAATGACACGGAAATGAAGCTTCCCGAAGCTGCGACCCATACCGGCCAGGTTTTACGAAGCACCGTCCATGGAGCGACGCCTCCAATCCAGAGCAGCAGCATCTCCAACGCGAACGCCACCGATGCGGAAACCACGTCCAACGTCACGAACATGGGAATGCACAATATCAGCGCACCGATGAAACGACTGACCGGATTAATCTTCGCTACAAACCATGACGGCGACGCCGGCTTGGCGTCATCATGACGTTCCCTATGCGGCACCACGCTGATAGTTTTCAACTGTTCCATCTCACTCCCCCTCGCTTACGAGAATGCGACGCGCACCCAGCGCTTCGATCAACGGCTCGTCATGAGTGACCATGATAACGGAACAGCCCGCGTCGCGCGCGCCCGCTATCAGCCTGACCATTTCCGTCCATGTGGTGAAATCCTGACCGAATGTCGGCTCGTCCATCACCAACACCTTCGGCGCCGCGGCAAGCATGGACGCCACGGAAAGGCGACGCTTCTCGCCGCCGGACAACGTGAATGGATTGGCTGGGGCGAACCGTTTGAGGTTCAGCCGTTCTAGCATCATATCGGCGATGGCGTAGGCCTCGTCATCGGTTTTCCCCATGGATTTAGGGCCGACTGCCACTTCGTCGCGCACGCTGGACGTGACGAACTGGTGTTCCGGCTCTTGGAACACCATGCCGATTCGCCCAAGAAGATCCCTGCTTTTCCATGTGAAGACGTTGTTCTCCCTATGTGCGGGAACCATGCTTTCATCCATACTTACCCGACCGGAAATCGGCTTGAGCAAGCCAGCCAAAGTCAAAGCGAGCGTGGATTTTCCCACGCCGTTTTTGCCGGTCAGGGCGGTAATCTCGCCGGCATGGAACGCGAGGTTCACATGCTCGCCAAGCGCGAATTCACGTCCGAAGCTGAGATCCTCGGTTCGCAGAACAACATTTCCCGACGACTGATTGGATTCGGGAATATGGCTTTCGACGGTGCGCCCCGGAACCCAGGCACCACCTTTTGTCAATACCGGCGCCATGCTGCCAAACACTTCTTCCGGAGTGCCGTCGGCGATGACTCCGCTGACATGCGAATCGGATTCCGGCTTGCCAAGCACAATGACACGGTCCACCAAATCAAGCCATACGTCGATGTGATGCTCCACCACCACCAAGGTTTCATGGGTTCGGTCAAGCACATCACGTACCGCATCATGCACTTCCTTGACGCCTTCCGGATCAAGGTTGGCGGTCGGCTCGTCAAGCAACAGCAGCCCGGGATGCATGGCGAGTACGCCGGCCAAAGCCAGACGTTGACGCTGCCCGCCAGAAAGCCTGCGCGTGGAGCGATCGAGTTTCATATAGCCAAGTCCAACAATGTCGAGTGATGAACGGACCCTGCTCCAAATCTCATTTTTTGGCAGATTCAGATTTTCACAACCAAAAGCAGTATCGTCTCCCACACGTTCCAGAATCGTCTGCGCATCGGGATCCTGCAATACCAATCCTGAGCGCCCACGCGAATGGCGGGCATCCGTTCCGTCAATCAGCAGCTCACCCTCAAGTTCGCCTTCATCATCACCGCCAAGCACGCCGGCAAGACCGGCCATCAACGTCGATTTTCCGGCACCGGAAGCGCCCAACAGCAACACGCGCTCCCCCGGCTGTATGGTGAAATCCACATGCCTTAACGCAAAATCCTTACGTGAGGCATGCCGCCATCCCCAATCGCGTGCGACCACCCCGGCTGCGGAAAACGGTTTTCCTGCATCAGTACCCATGAATCGTTCTTTCATTCCTTTTGCATTTGACATTCGCAAGGCGAACACGCATCAAAGAAGTCCCGTATCCACTCACCATGAATGTGATACGGGACTTCACAAACGAATCGTCAGACCAGTTCCTGCGTGCGGCCGGATTCGAAACGGTCAAGCACGCCTGTTTTGGCGATGGCCACCTGTAGGAAATACATCACCATCCCGGCGAGCACTGCACCGGAAATGATGGAGGTGCCTAGGTAGATGCTGGCACGCACCGTGCTCCAGGCCGGGTTGGTGATCCAGTAGTACAGACCGCAGCCGATACCTGCGAGGGCGCCGGCAATGGTGGTGGACAGCAGGTCCCACTTCCTGTAGGCGAAGACTGCGAAGCCGATTTCCGCACCAAAGCCCTGCATGATGCCGACGATCAGCGAGCCGCCGACACCCCACTGGTTGCCCATGGTGAGCTCAAGCGCGGCGGCAAGGGTTTCCGCGAACAACGCGGCACCAGGTTTGCGCACGATAATGGCCGCCAAAGGACCTGCGAACAGCCAAAAGGCGTTAAGCAATCCTTCAAAACCAGGGGTCACCGCTCCGAAGAGAGCCAGTGGTGCGGTACAGACAATGTCCCAGCCCCAGAAGATCACACCGGACGCAACGGCAATGATGGCAGCCACGACAATATCGACTACACGCCACTTGTTGTTGTGCTTGCGCACTACGGAAGACTGCTTTTCTTCAATCATAGGATATGTGCCTTTCTCTCTTTGACAAGGCACGGGAATGGAGAGACGTCCGTGCGCCGGCATTACCCGGTATACGTTCATACGGTCGAAGCGTTTGCTTCCTCTCAGCCATACGGCCCCCGTGTCTGCGCTTGATACTACACAGGGCGCAAGATTTTCACAAGGGCCGTTTCATTTTCGCTTCGTTTTTGGTATGGAATACGCTCGGTTTTTTGCAATGGCCTGTCTTCGCGGGTTTCCCTCCCATACTGAATGCAGTACGGGAACACGGTTCCATAGAGTTTTACAGGGGCCTGCGCATCAACGATTCAGCTAGGTTCCTGAATGTCTCGCCAATATCGTCGGCACGTAATGAGCCATCCTCATTCAGCACGGCCGGACGTCCGGCCTCACCAGTCTCCCTCAATTCCGGTTCCAACGGAAGCTGAGCTAGCAAAGGAACGTCATAGCCGAGGCTTTCGGTCAGCTGTTCCGACACGCGCGTGCCGCCGCCTTCGCCGAAAATCCGCAGACGTTCGCCCTTGTGCTCGTAATAGCTCATGTTTTCCACAACACCACGTACTTTCATCGGCACCTGCAGCGCCACCAGGCCGGAGCGGACCGCGATGTCGGATGCGGATGGCTGCGGCGTGGTGACCACCACCAGTTCCGCGTTCGGCAAGGCCTGGGCCACGGAAATCGCCATATCGCCGGTGCCTGGAGCCAAGTCAAGCAGAAGCACGTCGGGCTCGCCCCACCACACGTCTGAAAGGAACTGTTCGAGCGAACGCTGCAGTCTCGGCCCTCTCCAAAGGATCGCGCGATCAGCGCCCGCAAACATGCCGATGGAAATCAATTTCGTTCCCCAAGCGGTGACGGGCATGAGCATGCCATTCAGATTGGTGGGTTGCGCGTGCACGCCGAACAGTCGCGGCAGCGAGAATCCATAGATGTCGGCATCAATGGCGGCCGTATCATAACCGAGCGCCGCGAAAGTGGCGGCAAGATTCGCGGTGACGGACGATTTGCCGACACCGCCCTTGCCGGATGCTATGGCGAAAATACGGGTTTTGATGCCCGGCTTGTTGAAGGGATTCTGCTTGCGCTCGGCTTTGAGACCGGCAACGAGTTGGGTGAGCTTGTCTTGGCTCATAGATCCGACTTCGATGCGCGGCAGCAGCGTTGCATCCGGGTAGGATGCCACCGCTCCGTTGATCTGGTTGGTGATGGTCTGCGATAATGGGCAGCCTTCTACCGTCAGTTCGACCTCCACACGAACCTCATAGGTGTTCGCCTTACCTTCCACCGGTATCGCGTCGATGGCTGCGATCATGCCCAGATCAGTCACAGATCGACCCAGTTCCGGGTCGATTACTTTGCTGAGTCGCTCATAGATGCGCGCTTCGATGGTGCGCTCGTCGGTCATGGTTCCTCCTTTAGCCGCGTACCAGACTAGCGTCTGGAGACGCGGCATGCCAGAGCTTTCTTGCGATTACGTTGCCAGTTTGACGTGCCGGTGTCACACCGTTCCATTTTCCAGCAGTATTTTGAACTGGTCCTCGTTTAGCATGGGAACGCCTAATTCCTCTGCTTTGGCGGCTTTGGCACCGGCGTTTTCGCCAATGACCACCCAATCGGTTTTCTTGCTGACGGATCCTGAGGCTCTTCCACCGCGGGAGATAATCGCTTCTTTGGCGGAGTCACGCGAGAAGTCAATCAACGAACCGGTGACAACCACTGTTTTGCCTTCAAGCGTCTGCGGTAGTGTACTGATTTCAACCTGCTCCGCACCGACTCCAGCAGCCTTCCATGCTTCCAACACCGTGCCGCGCCAATCGCCTGGTTCCTTGGCCGATGCGAACCACGTGACCACCGATTCCGCGATTTCCGGACCGATGCCGTCTATCTGTGACAGTTCGTCCACACTGGCGCGTTCGATGGCGTCAAGCGATCCGAACGTATTGGCGATAACACGTGCCGTAGGAGGACCGAGTCGCCTGATGGACAGAGCCACAAGCACACGCCATAAGTCGGCGTGACGTGCCTTGTCAATTTCGTCAAGCATTTTCCTTGTGTTTTCCGCAGGGCGTATATATACCGGCTGCACGCTGGATGCTCCGGAACGCGACACCTTGGTTTCCTCTCGGACCACCATAGCATCCTCAGGCACATCATATCCGGGATATTCCGCGGATTCATCGACTTCGTCCTTACGCTTTCTCGCCACTGTCGGAGTCGTCCAAAATGCCGGAACCTGATGCCACAGGCCTGATCCGCCGATACGTTTGCGTGTTTTTTTCGGTTTACCGTTCTTGCCGACGGTTTCATGAATTTCGATGATTGGCGCTTCTCGCCATACGCGAACATCCTGCAAATCGGAGGATGTCAGCGAGAACAGGCCGGCCTCGCTGGACAACACCGGCGTTTGCCGAGCCGGCAGTTCCAGCCCTTCCACCGGCTCGTACGGTTCTGGCTCCTGCCCCGGTGCCACCACGATTTCCGTGATGTTCGGCGCGTAGATCGCCACCGAATCAGGGCGATCCTCTTCCGGATTCGTCAACGCGATGGCCGATTGGTCACCCAGATGTTCGATATCGAACGCCTTTCTGGACGCCAGGTTGATGATGCGTTCGGTTAACTGTGCCGGGCAGGACTCCACGTTCGGGCAGCGGATGTCCTTGTCCCCCTCTTTGGCTGGAGCGAGTTGTGCCCCACAGCTCGGGCACTGCGAAGGCATCACGAAACGGCGCAGCTGGTCCTCACGTCCTTCCCTACGTTCCAATACTGGACCTACAAGTTCGGGAATCACATCGCCTGCCTTGCGCACCACAACGGTGTCGCCGATAAGCACACCTTTACGTTCCACCTCGAACGGATTGTGCAAAGTGGTTCTCGACACCGTTGAACCCGCAACATATACGGGCTTCAGAATAGCCACCGGTGTCACGCGGCCGGTACGCCCCACTTGCACGGTGATGTCAAGCAACTCCGTGTTGACTTCCTCCGGCGGATACTTGTAGGCGATGGCCCAACGTGGCGCACGCGAGGTCGCGCCCAGCGACCGCTGCAACCCCAGATCGTCCACTTTCACGACAATGCCGTCGAGCGCATGCTCGATGTCACCGCGATGCTCGCCGTAGTAGTCGATCATGTCGAGGATTTGGCTGAATGTGGTGACTTCACGGTTGTGCGGAGAGACCGGTATGCCCCACTTCTTGTATAGCTCGTACGCCTCGGATTGGTTGCTGACGATATCGTGGCCATTGCCGCGTTTGGCGCCCCATTGGAGCGTGCCGATACCGTGCGCGTAGAAACTAAGCCTTCTGGTGGACGTGATGCGCGGGTCTTTCTGGCGCAGGCTTCCTGCGGCCGCGTTGCGCGGATTAGCGAAAGGCGCGCGTCCCGCATCCTCGCTTTCCCTGTTGAGCGTGTTGAAATCATCCCATCGCATGAAAACCTCACCGCGGATCTCCACGAATTCAGGAATATCCTCCTCTGGTCCGGCAAGATTCTGCGGAATGGTGGAGATGGTGCGCACATTGAGCGTGATATCCTCGCCAGTCACACCGTCGCCTCTGGTCAGACCCTGTTCAAGTACGCCATTACGATAGATGAGATTGAGCGCAAGCCCATCAATCTTCACTTCGCAGGTCATTGGCAGCGGCTTCGTATCCGACCAATCAAGGCCTCGGATGACACTGTCATACCATTCACGTAATTCCTCAAGCGAAAAGACATCGTCAAGACTCATCATGCGTGACGGGTGACGCACCGATGCGAAATCATTGGAGAAGGTGCCCCCAACACGATGCGTCGGCGATTGCGTAGAGTCGAGGGATGGAAACTGCGCCTCCAAAGCCTGTAGGCAGCGCATTCTCGCATCGTAGGCCGCATCAGACGAAACCGGCGCATCATCGATATAGTATGCAATCTGATCGGATTCCACCCATGCTGCCACTCGCGCCCATAATCGCGCCGCGGCTTCAGCACTCATCGACGAAACGTCAAGCCTGTCCAGTCGCATGGCGTCCGCATCAGTCGCCTGCAATGCGGCGATCCACCGTTCGCTTCCCGGCGCATATGAGGCGACTCCCCCATCTGCCGCCACGGGCGTCGACGTGCCCGCGGCACCGCCATCCGTTTCGGGAGCGTCAAAATCCCATGCGAGCTGTTCGGAATCGTCATGCCTTGTCATTGTCACTACCTTGTCAACGTTTTTCGATGTGCTTTCAGTACTGTCGGTCGGCGGCACTTCGAACAGTATCGCACAAATGTTCGATTAACGTGCCGTCGACGCTGAATTATTCGCTCCGGATGGCGTCAGTCAGTTGTTCAACGATCTCAGGAACTGCATCTGCACCACGTCGGCCCCGTCTCGTTCCTCGTCATCCATTCTGGATGCGGCCACCGAAAGCGTTCTTGCCGGCACGAACATGCCCTCGTCCACGCAGACTCGCGCGGCCTTGCGCACCAAGGACGCAACCCGCGTGTTGGGCCATACCGGCAGTCCAGCCTGCGCAAGCACATGCATGGCTTCCGGAACATTGGTAGGCACTGGAATGCACTGCGATTGCGCGCGTCCGATCAATTCCTGAAGCTCACCTTCCAGCATGGCGATACGCCCCGGAGCGATCTCTTCGCTCATGATATATGAGGCGGCCGCAATGTCGAAATGATCGCACATCCATTCCGCGTAGGCGAGCCTATAGTAAGCGAACGATGCATCCTCACGGTCGAGTGCGACATGCAACGCGTTGAGACATGCGGCTCTAGCCGGATCCCAATCCTCGGAGCGTGCCAACTGCACCGCCAGTTTAAGGTGCGAGAGCGGATAAGCAGGCGCGTATCGCACCATCGCGTTGAGATGCGGCAGCGCGGCCTTGACTCCTTTGACCTGTGCGAGCACGTCAGCTAGTTCCATATGCGCATAGAACAGGTTGTCAGGGATAAGCACGGTACGTTCGCCTTCCGTAGCAAACATACGGTTATAGATGACACGTTCCGCATACGAGTTGAAATACCGTGGCACGCCCGGATTCGAAACGAACAGCTGATCCATTCGTTCCAGCGCCGCTTCGGCCAATTCCACGCTCTGATCGATCTGCCCGGAAAACAGCAGATCCCTCGCCTTGATGCGCTCCGCATCGAGCTCGTCAGCCACGCGGAATGAGAAATCCGGCGTGTCCCTACCATCAATAAGAGCGCTCGTCACTTGCGGAGCCAAGGCCGTTAACTCAGGGTCGGAGATGGCATTGATGACGTCCATGGCCTGCTTCGCTTTGGCCACCGATTCCAGATGGGGGTCCTGCGCGATCCTATGGAATTCGCCAACCGCGCGCTGCAGCAGATCCACACGTTGGATGGACAGCCCTGACATGTCGCGGCAGCCAAACAGTTGCGCCGTATCATGGTCGAACGCGGCGTCAGAAAGCTCGGGCTCCTCCTGGCTCCCCGCCGGAGAGAAACGGCTGTCACGCAGGTCGAGTGCAGCATCCACCGGCTTCAACGCTCCAAGACCATCCACATCCATTTCCGCGCCGAACATGCGGTACGTGCCTGTCGGATCAGACAGTCCGCACTCACCTAACCGTTCCATGAACTCGCTTCTGGTAAAGGTGACCGTCACCAGATTGCGCACGGTTGGATTCTTGCGAAGCTGGCTCAACGGATCGTCGCCATCCCCGTCGAAATCGTTATAACCGATCAGACCAGCATCAAGACCATCATGCGTGGAATGCTCGGAATCGCCCTCCTCGCCGGTGGACTCGTTTGAGGCTTCGTCAGGAACCGCAAACGCCATCTCGTCGAAGTCGATATCTTTCATCAGAGCCTCGAACTGGCTGTTCAGCGAATCGTCCGCATCATCGCCATCACCGTCATCGGCACCCAAGTCAGCGGTTTTCGGCGTCACTGGCCGAGACGGATCCCCATGGAAATCGCCGTCCTTCGGATCGGCTTTGGATCCGGAAACGCCCATATCTCCGGTACGGATTCGTTCGAACGCGGCCAATGCCTCGCTCATCAGCTCGCTGATGGCGGAATCCTGCTCGGCCACGGCCTCCTCCAAACCAATCGAATCAATGTGCATCGATACGCGCTGGATGCCTGGATCGGCACCGAAACTCAACGCGGCCATCATCAGTCCGACACGCAGATTGTAGTCCGCGCTCATGCGAGCGCGTTCGGCGTCCGTCATGTCCACCCATGCATGGCGTGTCGCATCGTATCTGGTGGACGGCATCATGGAAACGCCTGCGGAAGTAAAGCCGATCGCCATATTGCCGTCCTTGAGGCTGCATCGGAAATCCACGTCGAAACGGTATGGAAGGCGCATGCTGCGCAGCAGCCGAGACATTGTCTGGCGGTACACCCATTCCGAACCGCCTTCGCGGCCTAAGGCGACGCCATCCGTGCCGCCCTTCGTGTTTTCGGCAATGGAACGCCTGGTTTCCGAGGCGATGTCCACCAGACGCATGACGGCCTGCACGCCATCATCCTGCCGGGAGTCGAGGATTGCGCCGAATTCGTCATCCGGTTTCAATGCGATCAACGCCGGATTTTCCAGCAACGCCATGTCGATCTGCGCCGCTTCGGCTCGTGTCACGGTGTCTTCCGTGGGGAGCCTGCCGATACGGGCGTTGCGTTCCAACCATGAGCTGACTGCGGCGAAACGGTTAAGATTGCCTTCGATGTTCAGCGCACGCAACGATGCCGAGAACGGCAACGTGGAATCCCATGCGAAGAAGTAGCAGCCGGAATAACTGGACGTGTACAAATGTAGCGGTTCCGCACCATGTACGGCCTCAAGGCCTTGGTCTTTGTCGAGGGCGCCGGCCTCGCGCATGAGGTCGGCGAAATAATCCTCGAGTCCGGAGGCACGCATGCCGTGCGAGCGGGCACTCATCGTGTCTCTGATAGATCGGCGGATCGCGCCCATCGGCGCTTCTCTGTTGAGCCTACGGAAAATGTTGCCCGTGCCGAATCCTACGAGTAGTCCGTTCATTTGCGGCAGCATGTAGGCCGCGAAGAACGCGATGGCGATGGCGTCACGGTATTCCAGGTCGAATCGCATGGCTTCCGGCAGGTTGGCGCGCATCTGTTCAAGCGTGTAGCGGTTGCCGACCTTGAGCCAGGATGCGAGCCACATCATGCGTCCTCCGGGCATGCGCCCTACGACACCGCCTTGTGATGCGCGTACCATTTTTGGCGTGCCGTTCGTAGCATGACCGAATCGTGGGCCGTCCGGCAGAGTGAGGGTCTCCTCTTTGACGAAGATGAAGCGTGGGTCCAGTTCCTGCACGTCCATTTCAGGATCGGTGCCTGCGAAGACGCGCGCTTTGTTGTCGGCGAGCGCGATTTGTGCGAAGTGGTTGGTGTCGGTGAATAGGCCGATGGAGAAGGCTTTGCCTTGGGTTTGCGGTAGTTGCGCCCAGCCGAGTTGGAGTGTGTTTGGCACGCCTTCGAAACCTTTGATGATGTGTCGTTTGATGAGTGGGTTGAGTTTGATGGCGTTGCGGGTGAGTTCACCGACGATGTCATCCGGCGTGTCAAGGGCTTTGCCGAAGGGGTTGGTATCGGCGGCGCTGTGGGGGTGTTTGTTGTGGTTGATGAGTTGTCGTACCCCTTGCATGGCGTGGTTGAGCATAGTCCGTCCTTGGTGCGGATGGTGTGCTGATGGCGATGCTGGTGTGAGGTGTGACATGTGGGCCATTCTTTCAATTCAATGCGACATGCAGCCTTTAGAATAATATTTGTGGTTTTTTCGAAACAGCGTTTTCAGGCGCGTCATCGTGTGCGCGCAGCTATTGTAGCCGCTTTTGTTGTGGTGGTGTTGGTTGAGTGCGTGTTGTGTAATGTGCCTTTTTTCCGGTCGTTGGCGGCGTCGGGTGATTCGGCGGCTGCGTATAACACGTTGGGGCCAGGGCTTGAGCGTCGTGATGATGGGTTGTTGGAGGTTATTGATCCGACGCAGGCGTATTTGCAGGTGGCGGCGGATGGTTCATCGGATTATGTGCGTGTTGTTCCTGTTCCTGATGAGGTGCTGCAGGGGGCTGAGCAGCAGGGTGAGCGCGTGTTGCGTACGGTGCGTGTGCGTCCTGATGCTGATCGTAGGGCGTGCGAACTTACTTCGGTGTCGTTGGATTCGTCTCGTTCGTTGTATGTGAGGGCTGCGGCTGGCCGTACGGTGCGTGTGCAGGTGGTGGAACCGAAGGGGTCTTTGATTCCGTTTGAGGCGGTGCGTGCGAATGTGCGTGTGCCTTTTTCGGTGAGTCCGCTGCGTGTGGCGTTGTTGGTGTTGGCGCTGGTGTTGGTGGCGTTGTGGCGCCCTGGTTCGCGTTTGTGGAAGGTGCCGTTGGATACGTCGAGTGTGCGCCAGCGCGTGGCGTTGGGTGTGTTGCTGGCGATTCCGGGGGTGGCGACCGCCGCGGTGGTGGTGTGGCAGTTGGTGTCTGCCGTACCGTTGAGCTTTCATACGGATGGCATGTATACGTATGATTACGATCAATATGATCATGTGGCTCGGGCGTTGCTTGATGGTCATGCGTGGCTTGATTTGGATGTGCCCCAGGGGTTGCGTGATGCGGATAATCCGTATGATGTGGCAACCCGTCAGCAGTTGCTTGCCGATGGCGTGAGCCCTGTGTATTGGGATTATGCGTTTTTCAATGGGCGTTGGTATTCGTATTTTGGTGTAGTGCCGGCGTTGCTGTTATTTGTGCCGTATCGTGCGGTGACGTCGTTGTGGGTTGATGGTGGTCTGATGATGCCGTCGGGTGCCGCGGTGCCGTTGCTGATGTTTGGTTTTTTGGTGTTCGTGTGCCTGTTGACGATTCGTGTGATCAAGCGTGTGCGTCCGCATGTTTCGGTGGCTGCGGTCAGCATGTTGTGCGTGTTTGTGTTGTTGGCGTCGAATGCTTCGTATTTGTGTTATCGGACGAATTTCTATTCGGTGCCGATCGCAGCGTCTTTGTTGTTGAGCACGTTGGGCTTGTGGCTGTGGTTGGGGGCCGAACGTCCGTCCGCGGCCAACGCTGGCGAGGATGGTAAGGTGAATGCGGTCGGATCGTTGTCGCTGCCTCGTTTGGCTGCCGGCTCGGTGTGCATTGCTGCGAATGTGGGTTGTCGTCCGTCGTTTGTGGTGGTGGCGTTCGCCGCGTTTCCGTTGTTCTGGCCGCAGATTCGTGCGATTGCCAAACAGTTGCGTGATGGCGTGTTCGCTTCTGGCGCGCATGGGCGCGCCTGCGCCATGTTGCATACGTTGCGTGCGCCTTTGGCCGTGCTGGTGCCCGCATTGGTTGTAGTGGTGCCGTTGTTCGCCTATAACATGGTGCGTTTCTCCTCGCCATTCGATTTCGGTTCGTCATATCAGATAACGGTCACGGATATGACGAGCTACCATCAGTCGTGGTCGAATTTCATTTGGACGGTCGCATACTATCTGTTTTTGCCGTTGCGTTGGACGAATATGTTCCCGTTCCTTGCCGTCGACCCCACCCCATTGAAAGATTGGGGGTTCACGGAGGCGATGCCTGGAGGCCTGTTCGTCATGGCGCCTCTCGCATTGGCTTCGCTGGCATGCCCATTCCTACGCCGGCATATGCGCGCTCGTGGTCATGTCGGTATGTGGCGTACACTGACGACGTTCCTGCTGTTAAGTTTGCTGATTGTGGCGCTTGACGCGCGCTTGGGTGGTCTTGGGTGGCGCTACATCGCCGATTTCGGTTGGCTGTTCGCCTTGGCTTCGTTGCCTCTGCTGCTCATTGCGTTGGATTGCGACCGTCCGCGGCTGTGCTGGCTGTTGCGCGTACTGGTGTTGGCGCTGCTGCTGTTCATGTTGGCGGTGACGGTGTTGTCGTTGTTCCTATATGGTCGCGACGACGAGCTGATACGCAATAATTCCGGTTTGTTCCATGACGTGCAGTCGTGGTTCACCCTGATATGAGGCACGGCGTTTTCAGGGTTATTTCAGGGTTTTATTACGGTTTGTCCAATAAAATCTCCGGTTTGTTCCGAGTTTTGCGAATAATAGTGGTGTCGTAACTGTTCGCTATGAGATGAACCCTTGTTGGAGACATCAGCTATGAAATCGCTTCCACTTCTGTCTAACCATCCTCGTGTTAGACGCTGGACCGCGGCCGTGGTAGCATCGGTCATCGCATTGGGCGTCTGTCTCGCCAGCTATGACAACGTCGATGCGGCCATCAGACAAAACAGGATCGAACGGCTGAACGCACGTATCGAGAATGTGTACACAGCCGACTATCAGAATATGGCCGACGACAAGCTCGAGCAGGAAAAAAGCAAGTCTGCCGCCACGGAAGATGACATGTTCGTCACCGAGGATCCGTACGGCACCAACACCACGTCACTGTATGTATATTTCACCACCGACGACTCGGTATCCGTATCCTATACCGTGCATGCGGACGGCTACGCGGATTTCACCCGTGACGCCTACCAGCAATCGCAATACAGCAAAACCCATGAATTCCAGATACTCGGCCTTATTCCCCGGGAAAAGAACACCATCACCATCACGTTGACCAACGCCGATGGCAAATCCCGTACGCATACCTTCGAGCACAGGGGCGCTTCCCTGCTTGGCAATGAGGAAGTGCAGCTGGAGCAGACCGTCGTAGCTGATTCCGGAGAAGACTTGGGCGATGGCCTGTATGCCATACTCGGCAACGATTCCGACGAGCAGGACTTCATGTTCTATTATGATACGAACGGCGTGCTGCGCGGTGAGATTCCCGTGCTCTACTATCGTTCGCATCGTCTGCTGTTCGACGATGACGGGCTCATGTGGTTCTCCGCTTCCACACACCACATGGCAGCGATGAACCGTCTCGGCAAGTTGGAGAAGATCTATGATCTTGGATCCGACTATATTCTGCACCACGATTACGCGATGGACGCCAATGGAGACATCGTGCTGTTGGCCACCGAAATGGGCCGCGACGACAATGCCGTGCAAGATCAGGTCATCAAGCTCAACACTTCCACCGGCAGTGTGACCCGCTTGGTGGATTTCGGCGAACTGTTCGCCGACTATAAGGCCTCCACCACGCATGCAGGAACCGACGAGTCGGATTCGAGCGCCCAGAATCGTTGGGATTGGCTGCATTGCAACACCATCCAACTGTTGGATGATGGTTCCGCGTTATTCTCCGCACGCGAAACGTCCACCATCATCAAAGTGGATGATCTGGAATCAGATCCGACGGTCGACTACATGATCGGCGAGCCGTCCGTGTGGGCAGGCACCGATGAGGTCAGCAGTTTCCTAGCGAAAGACGGAGATTTTTCCGATACCGGCGGACAGCATTCCATCACATACGTCGCCGATGATTCGTTGCCTGACGGCCAGTATTACCTGTACATGTTCGACAATAATTTCGGCACTTCGCTGACGCGTCCTGATTTCGACTGGACGGTGATCGACGGAATCTCGATCGAACTGTCTTCCGACACGGCGAAGTCGCAGTATCGCAAATATCTGGTCGACGAGAATGCAGGCACGTATACGGAAGTGTCGTCGTTCGACGTGCCGTATTCGCCGTATGTCAGTTCCGCACAGGAATTGGACAACGGACAGATTCTCATCGATTCGGGCATGAAGGGCCTGTTCGGCCAGTACAACGAGGATGGCGATCTGTTGGTGCAGTTCAAGATGACGTTGAACAGCGCGTACGTCTATCGCGTGTACAAGTACGATTTCTCGGGATTCTATTTCGACTGACGCGTAAGCGTTCGCGAATCTTGATGGGGCTGGAATCTGAACTCCTTGTGGGGGTTTGGGTTTCCGGCCTCGTTTCGTATGCGGCGGGTTCGGCGCGCCCGTACAATGGGCAGCATGGGTTTTTTCGATTCGTTGTTTTCAGCCAAGCGTCCCAAGGGGGCGCGTGATGTCACGTTCACGCTTGACCAGGCAGGCCATACGTATGAGGATGGCAATGTCGGTTTGAAGCCGACGTCGTTGACGATCACTCCGGAAAGCAAGCGTGTGGCCGTGATTGGGCTGAATGGTTCCGGTAAGACCACGTTATTGCAGTTGTTGGATGGCGTGTTGGCCGCGACGTCCGGTTCGGTGCGCATCGACGCGGATGGCGTTGCATACGATCCGTCGGTGAAGCGTGATCTGAAACGTATCGAATCGATGATTGGTCGTGTTCGCCGCGAGGAGATTCCGAACAGTTATTACAAGGCGGATTCCATTCGTGAGGCGATTGATGAGCCGTTGAAGAAGCATAAGGTGCCGGAAAGCGAACGTCAGGCGATTATCGGCAATCTGTTTGCGCATTTCGATTTGGCTGCGGTCGCGCGCGAGTCTGCTTCCGCGTTGGATAGCGAGAAGCGCCATCTGCTGGCGATTGCTTCCGCATTGAGCTTCTCTCCCGCAGCGATCGTTGCCGACGAGCCGACTAAGGGTTTGGATGAGGTGGCGTCCGCGCATGTGGCGAAGGCCTTGTTCAATTACGACAAGCAAGTGGTGTTCGCCACGCATGACACGGAACTGATCACACGCGCGGAATATGCGATCGACCGCACACTGGTGGTCGACGACCATCAGGTGGTGTTCGACGGTGGCCCGCATGAGGCCGTCGCCTTTTACACAGATCTCATCCGAGCCAAATACGAGGCATCCAAAGCCTGATTCATATTCCGATCGATTCGTATTGGCCGCTGTACCGTCATTGGCGTTAATTGCGGCACAGCGGCACGATTCAAGCGATCATTGTGTTGACGGTGTCAAGCACCACTTGCACATTATGCCGAAATTCGTCGGATTCCGGCAGCAGCGAAATCGCAAGATAGCCGTTCGAAGTCATATCAAAGAAGTAGCCGGGTTGGCCTGAAATTCCATGGCGTTCGATCATGGCCAATACCAGCTCGTTCTCGTCGAGTACGCTCGGCACGCGTAACAGCACGTTCCATCCACCCTCGGCACGCAATACGCTGACCATACCGTTTTCGTCGGCGTCCAGCATGGCATGCAATGCGGTGAGATTGGCTTGCACGCGGTTTTTTACGCGCGTAGTCTGAGCTGGAGCCTCCTGCAGCATGAGGGGAATCTGTTTGGCGATGATTTCGCTCATCGGCAGATAGTCGTCGGCGATCACGTCGAGCCTGCGCTTGGCTTCTTCCACCTCTCCTGCCGGGCCGGATACTTGGATCCAACCGACTTTGGCGTGCGGCGCGGCCAACGTTTTCGAAAACCCGTCCAACGCGAAGGTCAATGCACCTTTCTCTCCCGCAAGACGCGCGTTGCCGTCGAATGGTTCCAGATCGTAGTCGTAGAACACCTCGTCGGCGATGATGGCCACCTCATGGTCGTGGCAAAGCCGCACGATGGCTTCACGTTCCGACGGTTTGACATATGAACCAGTCGGATTATTAGGGTTAATGAGTACCAGTGCGCGGATACGTTCGCCTTCTTCACTTTCAAGTGCTTCGCGCAGTTCGGCCACATCGATGTACCAAGATCCGTCGAATCGCTGCTGGTATTCGATCATGTCGACACATTCGAGTCGTGCGATCGATTCGATGAGAGGATAGCCGGGTTTCGGCGCGAGCACAGCATCGCCGGCGTCGCACAGGAGTTTGATCAGCCACGAGTATGCTTCGGACGTTGAGCTCAGTATGTACAGGTCTTCGACGGCAACATCATTGCCTCGCCCTTGAAGGAATGCGGCCAACGCTTCGCGTGCATACCGTTGGCCGTGTGGCTCAGCGCCATATATGTCTGGCAGAAGTTCCGGCGCGAGCGCATGCTTGGTTGGATCGGAGTCGTTGAGTTTGCCGAGCGTGATGCCGCTTGTTTTGGCTTCCGCTTCCGCTTTGGCGATGGGATTGGGCTCGCTGATATCGACTCTGGAGGAAAAACGCATAGTCTCCACCATACTCCTTGGGTTGCGCAAGTCGTTACGTCAAGCAAGATGGTATGCCTTCGCCTCACAAATGTTGACGGTATAAGCGAGAGCCGCCCGACGAATCGGACGGCTCTCGCTTATACAAAAGTTGGGAACCTTAATGGTTCACGGCATCACTTCTGCTTGGTGCTTGCGTAGTACGCGGCACCGATGATGCCAGCCTCATTGTGCAACTTGGCTGCAACGATCGGGGTCTTGATGTCGATGTACGGCAGGAACTTCTCAGACACACGAGACACGCCGCCGCCGACGACGAACAGCTGCGGATCCAAGTAGAACTCCATCAGGGAATAGTACTTGGTCAGTCGCTTGGCCCACTTCTTGTAGCCCATATCAAGCTTTTCACGGATAGAGGATGCCGCGTACTTTTCGGCGTCGCCCTTGCCTTTGAGCAGTTCCAGGTGGCCAAGCTCGGTGTTCGGGATGAGTTCGCCGTTGAAAATCAACGCCGTGCCGATACCGGTACCCAGCGTGGTTGCCACGACCAGACCATCCTGTCCCTTGGCTGCGCCGAACTGCTGCTCGGCAAGGCCTGCCGCGTCAGCGTCGTTCACCACGGTGACTGGACGTCCGCAGGCTTCGGAGAACACTTCTGTGACGTCTACGCCGACCCAAGACTGGTCTAGGTTGGCCATGTAGCCGAGCTTCTCGCCAACGTGGATCGGCGCCGGGAAAGCGATGCCGACCGGAGCGGATTCGGGAACCTCGAAATGCTCGAGCTGCTGGCGAACGATTTCACCGACGGCCTTCGGAGTGGAAACTTCCGGGGTAAGAATCTTCAGACGCGGTTCGGCAAACTCGCCCTTTTCGAGGTTAACCGGGGCTGCCTTAATGCCGGAGCCTCCAATGTCAACGCCAAACGCCTGTGCAGTTTCAATCATCTTCGACCTCTCCTATCAAGGTACATAGTGGGTGTTATCGAACCGGTAAGCGCCATAGTAACTCGCCCCATGCCCCAAAACGCGCCGAAAAAGCATAAATGGTGAATACGATTGCATAATTTTTCGCAATGAAATGATTCATTCTGCAACTTTTTTCTGCAAACGATTCGCCCCATGTCAACTCAACGCATCGGCATGGGGCGAATCGTAAGAAGATGACCGTCTGAAGACGGCGCAACCGCATCACTTGAGCGGCGGCATCGGCTTCCAATCCGGATCATGCAGCAGCTTGCGTGAATCCCACCAACCCTTGGCTATCTGCACCAAGCCGGTCTTCACATGCTCTCGGTCCACCATCACCAGACGGATGACTTCCTTGGCGGCGGTCAGCAGCGTACCCAGACCGAACATCAGCGGACGGTAATCGCCGAACGCCATGAAATAGCGCGCCATGTAGCCTCGGTTACGCATGATGTGGTAACGGTTCATGTCAGAGGTGGAGTTGAGCTGGCGCACGCCGGCGATATCCCAATTGCCGATTTCACGAGTGCGGCGCAGGATCACGTCGGGCACTACGATCGGGTTGGTGACTTTGCTGGCGCGGTAGCCGTACATCGTGTCGTCCCAGTAGATGAAGAAACGCGGATCCGGCAAGCCGATCTGTTCGACGATGTTGCGACGGAACAGACCCCCCTCAAAGCACAGGGTGTTCATCACGCGGTAGCCGGGGCGTCCGAATGCGGCCGGAGCGATCGGATTGGGGATGCCGAGGGGAATGATGAAATCGTATTGCCAGTAGAACGGGCCGCCGTCATAGTCGTATCGGCTGCCTTGGATCACATCATGGCTGCCGGTCCACTTGGCGAGTCGTTCGATGGCTTCGGGCATCACGGCCACATCGTCGTCCATCACCCAGAACCATTCGGATCCCAGCTCATATGCCTTCTTCACACCTGCGGAGAATCCGCCTGCGCCGCCGAGGTTGTCGGATTGAGGCGCATACACCACGCGACTTTCGTTGCCCGACTGGTCGGCGATGGTATTGCCCCACTGCGCGGTGACCGCTTCACGGAAATCGTCGACCATGCCTTGGGTCGCATCGCTGTGCTCGTTGTCAACGACGATGATACGCCATGGTGCCACAGTGAGTTTTTCGATGGATTCGAACAGGGTGGCGAGCAGCTGCTGACGCTTGTATGTCACCACGACGATAGCCAGCTTTTCGATGGTGTTCTTCGCAACTTGCTTTTCAGTCATACGTTCTATTCTTGCACTCGCCCTCAACCGAACATCGCCTGTGTTCGCATCATGCGGCACGATTCTATTCGGCGGACAGGCTCTTGCACATTTCGGACGGCTTTGCCATAATGTACGGCGTAATGCAGGGGAACCCGTGTTTGTCGGGTTGAGATAGGCCAAGTGAGGCCTGAACCCTTTGAACCTGATGGTTAATACCAGCGTAGGGAGGCATGTCTAATGACTGCTGTGACATCAACAACCAATTTCGATTATGAGTTCGACGCCGCCAAAGGCATCCAACGCAACAATCTTCCTCCGTTCGCGCAGCGCATGCGCAAGGCTGCTGACCTGGTTTGGGAGGAAGGCTACCAGCAGCCGTTCATCCGCGAGCTTGGCGAAGGCACACTGCAACGCGAGCGTTTCGCCTTCTATCTGCTGCAGGATTTTCGTTATGTGAACGATTACGCCAGAGTGCACGCTTTGGGATTGGCCAAGGCCACCGACCCTGAAATCATGGCGTTCATGCTCAAGGTGCAGAACGGCGCCCTGCAGGTCGAGACCGAAGTACACCGCTCCTACTTGGCCAGCTATGGCATCACCGAAGAGCAGATGAACAATGTGCGCCAGTCGGCCTTCGCGCGTGCCTACACGTCGAATATCCTTTCCATCGCCTATGACAAGGATATTCTCGACATTCTTGTGGCCGTGCTGCCATGCGCCTGGGTGTATGCGGATTATGGTTACCGTCTTGCCGCCGAGTTTGCCGACACGCTTGACGACAATCCGTACAAAAGTTGGGTCGACATGTATAAGACCGACGAATTCTGGCAGGATTCCGTGTGGCTGCTCGAACATATCGAGAAACTGGTAGCCGACGCGAGCGAGGAGCGCAAGCGAGAGCTGATTGACATTTTCGTGACCGGCGTGGAGAACGAGTACATGTTCTGGGCCAGCGCGTACGACATGCAGTACACGTGGAAGCCCGAATGGAATCAGGAGCGCTGACACCGCTCCATCGCATGTTTTTCTGACTTCCGATTGTTTATTCTCATTGCAATAGGGCGGGTGCCTTCTGATTGGTTTTCAGAAAGCACCCGCCCTGTTATGTTTGGTCGCGTCAGTTTCCCGCTTTATTCGCGTACGAGACGAATATGCTCCACGTCATCGCGATGGGAGCGGCGATAGAGCACGAAACGGTTGCCGATAACCTGTACGAGTTCCGCGTTCAGTTCTTCGGCCAGCCCCTCGCCCGCTTCCTTGGCAGTCAGTCCGGATCCGTCGAGCACGGAGCATTTGATAAGCTCACGCTTTTCAATGGTCTCGTCTGCCTGCTTGATAGCGGTTTCGCTCAAATCGTTCTTGCCGACCTGGATGAGCGGATTGAGCTTGGTAGCCAGGCCACGCAACTGCTTGACCTGCTTCTTGGTTAATGCCATAACTTGTTCCATTCCTATTTATGATGCTTGCTCAAGAGTAGCGTGAGGGCAGTAAAATCTTGCATATCACTCCCCGCGCCTTTGATGGCGTTCACACCGTTTTCGATGTTCTTGCGCGTGTTCAGACGTGCTTCTTCGGCGGCTTCGCTTTCCAATGCGATCAGTGGAGCGCCATGCCCGTCCGGAATGCTCAGCATAGTCCAGCGATCAGGGTCAATGCGGCAATGTACGACACACTCACACCGACTACGGCGATGTCATGTTTGGCGATCCGCATGATTCGCCAGTGCGTGCGCATGATGCCTTCCTCGTAGCATCGTGCGTCGAGTGCAAGGCTGAGATTATCGGCATGGCGTATCGCTCCTGCGAATACCGGAATGATAATGGCGGTTATCGCTTTGATCCGCTGTACGAATGTTCCTGTTTCAATGCTGCCGCCTCGGGCTGATTGCGCATCCACAATGGCTTTCGCTTCGCTTCCTAACGTGGGCAGGAACCGCAATGCGAGGCTCATCACCAACGCGATCTCCTGCGCATGGATGCCGAATTTTACGAAAGGTTTGAGCAACGCTTCGAATGCGTCGGTAATGGCCGTGGGAGTGGTCGTGGCAAGGAATACCGCTCCGACGATAATGACCGCAACGAATCTGCAGGCGTACAGTATAGCGATACGCACACCGTCGTCAGTGATTGGAATCGGTCCGATGTTCGCAAGAACATTGCCGGATCGTACGAAGAACACATTGAGCAGTCCGCAGAACACGAACAATGCAAGGAACATGCGAATCGATTTGAACAGTTGTTTCACGCCGATGCCTGATGTCGCAACGATCATGCCGGTCAACAGTGCGGCCACCAGTAACTGCCAGAAGGAGCGGATGGCGAATGCGGAGAACATGACCGCCAACGCGCTCACCATCTTCACGCGCGGGTCAAGCCGTTCCATAAAACTGCGGTTTTCACGGACGTCTCCCTTTGCATGTCCGGAGCCAAACGTGTGCAGATTCTTCGAACCTGCCGTTTCGGAAGTGACATTGGTTCCGATATCTCGAGTGACGTCATTACCGTTTTGTCTACGATCAAGTGCGATCACCCGATCGGCGAGCACGTCGATTTCCGTTTGCGAATGGGAAATGATGAGTATGGTGATGCCTTGTGCGTGGAGGGTTTGGATGAGATTGTGCACGCAGGTTGTGGCTGCCTCGTCAAGTCCTGCGGTCGGCTCGTCCATAATAAGGATCTGCGGTTGGCATGCGATGATGCCCGCTATGGCGGCAAGTCGTTGTTGTCCGCCGGAAAGATCGAATGGCGAACGATCGGCAAGATGTTCGATATGCAGCAGCGTCATGGCTTGATTGACGCGTTCGGATACCTGCGTTTGGTCAAGATGTTGGTTGCGTGGTCCGTAGGCGATATCCTCGGCTACGGTTTCAGCGAAAAGCTGACGTTCGGGATGTTGCATGACATAGCCGACGGTGGCGCGCAGTTTCTCGCGGTCCGCACGCTTGAGCGACTGCATATTGCCGTTGGCGCGTTGACGTGCGACGGGAATGGTATTGATGGTAATGTTGCCGGATTGCGGCTGGTCCAGCGCGCAGAGAAGACGCGCGAGGGTGGTTTTGCCTGCACCGTTATGCCCTGTGATGGCCACGGTTTCACCCTTATTGATGGTTATGGAAAGCTTATCGAGCACAGGCTCGCTACTGTTTGGATATTGGTATATCAGATTACGGATTTCAATGATTGGTACAGCTGATGTTGGCTTCGATACACCATTTGCAATATTGGATTTGGCAATTGGGTTGTCTTCTTGCGCTGTGTCTGATTCGTCCATTTCCGGAATACTTGCAGTATTACCGCGAGCGCTTTGCACGATACGCCCGTTATCCAGGCGAATGATGCGGTCGGCATTGACGAATTCGTCACGATGGTGGGTGACGAGAATGATGGTTGTGCCGTGCTGCTGCAATTCGTCAAGAATATGCATGATGTCGGCGCGGCCTTGCGGATCGAGCATGGCGGTAGGCTCGTCGAGCACGAGGATTTCGGGACTCATGGCAAGCATGCCGGCGATGGCGACGCGCTGCTGTTGGCCTCCGCTCATTCGCGTGGGATCGGCTTCTCGTTGTCCGCTCATGTCGACTGCGTCAAGTGACATGGCGATGCGCATATCGATATCATCATGCGCAATGGCGAGGTTTTCCGGACCGAAGGCAACATCATCCTCGGTGATGGTGGTGACGATCTGATCTTCCGGATGTTGGAAAACCGCCCCGATACCATGCCGGGCGCTGCGGTAAGCATCAGCGTGCGCGCCGGCGTCATCGAATACGTTGTTTCCCAACAGCGTGGCATGTCCGGCATCGGGTGCGGCAAGTCCTGCGATGATGCGTGAAAGTGTGGATTTGCCCGATCCGTTTGGTCCTGCCAAGCATACACGTTCGCCTTGGCGGATGGTCAGGTTCACGCCGTCGAGCGCCCAGGTCGCGCCGGAGTCATATGTGAAACGAATATCACGTAATTCGACCGCAATGGTGTTCGTGTCGCTGTCAGGGGTCATGGAATCGTCTTTCATAAACGGAAGGAACCTTCCATACGTCGAAAGGTTCCTTCCTATTCATCAATATGCGGAATCGATATGGTGAACGAGGCTCAGCGGTTCAACAGGTTGGAGATCGGCTTGTAGATCAGGAAGGTGACCACGCCATGGATGGTGAATTTCAACGCGTTGAACGGCAGAAGCGCCGGCACGATCAATGCCACGACCTGTGCGGTGGTCATGTGCGCGTAGAACGGTGTGACGATTATATTGCCCACAATCGCCATCGCCAAGGCTGCGATCGCACCGACGATGATGCCGATGACCGCGCCTTTGCGGGTCTTGTTCCTGCGGTAGATCAGTGCTGCCGGCACGGATAATGCCAAAGCCACGAGCACGGCCATAAGCGTGCCCCATGGGTTGGTAAACAGGTGCGGCAGGAAACCAAGCACGCTGACGATTACCGCCGCCGCTGGCCCGTAGGCGAAACCTGCCACCAGGCTGACAATGCCGGATGGATCATATTTCAGCCATTCAACGCCTGGCACAATGGGAAATTCCACAAAGCTGACGGCCATCGACAGCGCCACGAACAGCGCATACATGGCGATGCGTTTGGTGGACCAGCGTCCAGAGTCGGCCACGCCTGTGGAATGCGCGTTGTCGGGGCGCGTCATGCTTTCGCTGGCGATTTCGGCGTCGTTGTTTTGGGTATTGTTTGGTGAGGATACACTCATGTTGAGCCCCGTTTCTTCCATCCGGACTTTGACCGTTGGCTCCGGATTCTCACCGGATCAGCCGCTTTCGCGGGTCGCGGGCTTCGGCATGGGACCGTTATGAACGTCAGTCGTACCGTTACCGCCAGTAAGGATTTTCACCTTCCCTGAAACTTGCACGACAATATATACGCCCACCATGCGATATTCGCAACCTGTGTTCCGTTTTTATCTTGCGCTTTGGAACGCAAAGATTCCTCCGACCGCACGTCACGACAACAGGCCGAGCAGGTCGTCCTTGCTGAGTGTGCCGACGCCTCCGGATGCGGTGCCGTCGGTGAACTGCTGGGCGAGTTCGCTTTTCTTTTCCTGAAGTTTGAGGATGCGTTCCTCGATGGTGTCTTTGGCTACGATTTGGTACACGTTCACATCCTGCGTCTGGCCGATACGATGCGCACGGTCGGTGGCCTGGTTCTGCGCGGCGGCGTTCCACCATGGGTCGGCGTGCACCACTACGGATGCGCCCACAAGGTTCAGTCCCGTGTTGCCCGCCTTGAGCGAGATGAGAAATACGGGAACATCGTTGCCGTTGAATTCGTCCACCAGTTCCACACGGCGTTTCTTCGGTGTCTCGCCGGTGATGGTGTAGAAGTCCACGCCATATTCAGCCAAACGTGTACCAATCAGGTCAAGGAATGAAGTGAACTGCGAGAATACAAGCACTTTCTTGCCTTCGTCCATGCACGTGGATACGAGTTCGCAAATGGCGTCAAGTTTGGCGGAAGCGTTTTTCGCATCCGCATAGACGAGTCTCGGATCGCAGCAGATTTCGCGTAGCAACGTGAATTCGGCAAGAATGCGGATTTTCTTGGTATTGAAGTCGGCATCCTTGGTTTTGGTAAGGGTGGCGCGCAACCGTTGTTCGTGTGCCGCATAGAGTTTGCGCTGTTCGCCTTCCAATTTGACGGTGAGCACGTTTTCGAACTTGTCAGGCAAATCGGTAAGCACGTCTTTTTTCAGACGTCGTTTAATGAACAGTCCAACCAAAGCCTGCAGTTTGTCAGCCATGACGGAATGTTCCGGACCGGGTGCCATGATCGGCTGTTCGTATTTTTCTCGGAACTTCGTGTAGGTTCCGAGCAATCCGGGCATGAGGAAGTCGAATATGCTCCACAGTTCGCTCAACCGGTTTTCGATGGGCGTTCCGGTTAACGCGAACCGGTGTTCGGCGGTGATTTGCTTAACGGCTTTGGCTAGTTTGGTGGCATGGTTTTTGATGTATTGAGCTTCGTCAAGTGCCATTAATGCGAATCGGCAGTCGGCATAATCATCCACATCTCGACGCAGCAAATCATAAGAGGTGATCACCACATCGGTTTGCTGCGTTTCGTTGGTTGCAGGCGAATTATTCCATTGCTGCGCCACGGTTGCGATGAGTTTGCGACGTTGTGCTTTCGTGCCTGCCACGACTTCGATGGTGAGATCCTGCGTGAACTTCTCGCATTCGGCGGCCCAGTTGTATACCAGGGATGCCGGGCAGACAATCAACGCTGGGCCGCTCCCCTTGCGAGCTTCCACCAGTGACAGCAATTGCACGGATTTACCCAAACCCATTTCGTCGGCGAGAATGCCACCGAAGCCTTTGTCCCACAAGGTGGAAAGCCATTGGAAGCCTTCCACCTGGTATGGGCGCAGTACGTTTTTGAGGTTGTTGGGCACTTCGTATCGTTTCGGGTCGATGATTTTCACATCGTTGACATAGTCGACGAACGATTCGCTTTTGCCGTCGTCATCAACTTGAGCATCCAAGAGGAACGCCTGATATCCGGGAATGGTGATTCTTCCGGAATCAATCTGTTTCTCATTAAGGTCAAGATCTGTGGCAATTTGATCAAGTTCATGCAGATCGGCATTCTTCAGATCAACGAATGTACCGTCCTTGAATCGATGGTAGCGGCGATTCCTGCGGTAGGAATCCAGCAACGCACCGACTTCGTTCATCGGCACTTCGTCGGCTATCGGTGAGATTTCAACCAGATTCGAGTCGATGGACAGTCCAACCTTCACCGTGGGGCTGCTTGGCATCATCATGCCGTCGAACGCGGCCGTGGAGAACACCTGCCCGACCGAGCGCAAGATATCCACGCCTTCGGTGAGCAAGAGCAGAATCGTCTGTTCGTCTTCCTCACGAACCCGCGCCACGTCAATGGAACTCCATGTCGGGAAAAGCTGGCGAACCACCTGCACCGCGAATGATTCGCGAGCCGTATCTCGTTTGATGAGCGCCGCTTTCGACCGCGAATCCGGATTAATCACGCCTCGTAGTGCTTTAGCGGTCGGCACCAGCTGGAACACGAAATCGCCGTATCGTGCCACAGCCTCACAGGTGATGCCTTGCAGATCACGGTCCAAGTAGAATTCGATCTGGCAGTCGACTCCCATCTGTTCGGCGACTTCCTGCGGAATATCGAAGCCAATGCCCGCTTCGGTAAGTTTTGGCAGTATTGTTCGTGCGAACATGGGCCAGTCGTTTTCCGCGATGAACACACCATCGCTAACGTTCGATGCGCACAATGTCATTAACGCGTCCACTGCGGGAAGGATGCTGTCGGTGCAACGGAAGAGTCCGCTCACTGGCATCATATGGGAATCCGTCGGAGTGCCGTTATGCTCGGCACTCATGAGGTACACGCCCCGCTGCCCAACAATCCGATCCGTGATGGTACGGTTCGACGTGATACGCACGCCCGACGAAGCGCCTTCCTTCACATATTCGGCGATGAACCGAAATTGCGGATTGCCATCGAATATGGCGATAGTATGCGATCTGGACTCCCCTGGCGTGGCCACTTCGACATAGTCCGGAGTGAGCTGCCGCGCCCTCTCACGCCCCTCATGCTTGGGAGCTTCCAGCGGCCCACGTGCTATCAGCACGTCTTCGATGTAGTCCTGTTGCGGTTCCGCTTCGAACAGGTTCAGCAGATCGCACAATTCCCCATCGGTAAGCATGATTTCACGTTCGATACGCACGTCTGGCGCGTAATAGTAGTTGTTCTGCAGCTGTGCAGCGACACGTGATCCAACAACACCTTGCAGGAATCGGAACAGCTGCAGCGAGAACGGTTCGAGCATGTCCGGAGTGTGGGTGAACGAGAGTTTCTGCCCGTATGACACGTATGCCCCATTGTGCATGTCGGCTACGAATTTGGAAATGCTTTTGATGATATAACTTGCGTCACCGCAGCCGATTTTCAACGTCAGGCCCCACAGCTCACGGTTCATGATCAGCGTGGGCTTCAGACATACGCTTCCCGGTTTCACCATGATGGAACCGCTCTTGCGTTTTGTTTTCGTGGCCCCTTGCGTAATGGCGCCTCGTTGTTCGTCGGCGAGACGGCTTTTCGCGTCGACGATGCGTTTGAGCACGTCAAGCTGCGCGCTCTGACCGGTATTGTCATTCTTCGCATCCAGCGCACGCATGTAGTCGGATAGAATATGCGAGGTCACGCCACTTCGCTTGAATCCGCGGAACCGTTCGGGCTGGTCAAGAAACAGCAGCAGCATTGCGGCGACATGCTTGCATATGCCTGTATAGCGGCGTCCCCCAGCCGGATCCGAATCGAACTCGTCATCGTCCTGCACATGGCCGAACGCCGATCCTGAACCGAAATCATCATAATCATCGACATAATCGTATTCATCGTCATCATCGTCGAAACTGCGATAATTTGGATTGTTGCGGTAGCTGGGCGAATATGCCGACGAATACGTGCCATAACCGTGCTGCGAACCGTTGAACGCCGGGCAGGAGCAATACCTGGCCAAGAAAAGCTCATCATGCAAATCAAGCGTGGCCTGCACTTCGTATCGGCTGGACGGTGAGGTGGTGCCCCGCATATTGGCATGCAGGGTGATGCGATCGGAATCGGAGTCGTTCAGGCAATGCAGATCCGACATTTTCGCACGCCACTGGTTGGCGATTCCACGGGCACGCTGCAATACAGGCTGACTGCATTCGCTGCGTAGTTCGTCAGAAAGCCATGACAAAGTATCCGCCAACTGAACCCCAATCGTTCGCACATTTGTTCTTATGAAAGAGTATCAGCACAGCGGAACAGGAAAGCCGTGGCTGCAATCCCAGCCACGGCTTCGCTCCATACAGGTTATATCAGCGGCAACGCTTGGTGAGCGGCTGCCATGGATCGAGTTCCACCGGTTCGGATTCCAGCAGCGCGAGGGTGGCGTCGTCGAGGTATTCCCTGCGGATGATAATCTCGGTCACATAGCGGTCGAACCATGCGTCGGAGGCCACGTAGTAGCCGTCCTCGCCGTTGTCCTTGCCCCAGCTGTTCTCCACCTTCCAGCGGTTCGGCTTGCCTTGTTCATCAAGGTTTACGCCGGTAATGGTCATGGCATGGTTGCTCGGGCTGTCACCGTATTCGAGGCCGTGCGCCTTGTCGAAATCGAAATCGGTGCCGAACAGCTGGTCCACGCGCACGCTGTCGCAGTCGAAATAGCCGGCCGCGCGTAGCGAGAATTGGGTGCAGTCGCAGGCGAACCAGATCGGATGGCCGGCGCTGATCTGGTCGACGGCGGCCTTCTTGAACACGTCGAGCGGCACGTTGATGAATTCCATATCCTCCGCTTCGGCGACATTGGCAGTGTAGCGGATGCGGTAGCGTTTGTTGAACGGACGGGATTTCATCGGCACGTTGCACAGCGTCACCAGATCATCGACGTCCACCGGCACGTATTTCCTGTAGAATTCCATCGGCGTGATGCCGGTCTCACGGATCTGCCTGCGCTCGTCCTTGCCGGTCTTTGGATTGTCGGACTTGCCTTCGTCGGCTTTCTTGTCGTTTTTCTTGTCATCGTCGCTCACGCGGGCCAAGAAGTCGAACCTCTCCGGCGGCTCACCAAGCGAGATGGCGCACATGCGGTACACGGTGGACATGTCGTCTTCCTTGACAGACCGCAACTCTTCAATCGAAGCTCCAGCGGCATGGCGTTCGCGCAAATCCGCCGCGAACTGACGCAGCCTGCTGTTGAGATACTGTTTGAATGCGTCGGAATCCTTGGAATTGGCGGATTCCGGATATGCGTTCTTCGGCACAAGACCGTACTTGTCAACAAGGGCGGCGAACATCTGCCACCAACCGCCATCGTCGGCCGGACCATAGTTGATCTCCTGGAACAGGCGGCTGTCGGTCGGCTCGTCGAGCGTGGAAAGCACGTTCTCAAGATATGCGTTGGATTTCTCCATCGCATCCCAGAAAAACAGGTAGGTTTCGGAGAATTCGAAATCGTCAAGTCCCCATTTGTGCATGAGCTCATAACGCAGGGTGTTGAGGGACGCGAACATCCAGCAGCGGCCTGATCTACGTTGGTTGGTGATGGAGCCCTGCTTCAGTTCTATGGAGAAGTCGCGCGGCAGCGAGCGCTGACCCTTGTAATCAGTGGCAGCTTCGAGTACGCCCACAGATACCGCCGCGTTGGCCGCCACGAGATTGGCGCGGTCTGCGTTGAAGTCCTTGGCGTATTGCATGAGACGTTCCGATTTGATTGCCTTGTTACTGTTTGTCATATCGCCGATATTCGCCGTATGCCTTGACAGAAAGGCACGTTTCAGCCCCCATTTCGTCCTGTTCCAATTCCATTTCGCTTATATGTGGCAGATTCAGCCACTTGCGGAAAACCATTTCGCTTATATGTGGCACTTTCTTCCACGCCAGCGCCTCCATAACCTCGGGAAAATACCCCCTTGTACGGTTTTCCCAAAAAGCATCTGCCACATATAAGCGAAATGACATCAGGCGGAATGGGAAATCTGCCACATATAAGTGATTTGACTTCGATTTGCGGGTACGCTGATAGCGTGTGAGAGTTTGGAGATGAGGAGCATATCATGCGTCGTCACAATTCGATGATGTCCGTATTGTCCGGATTGCTGGCCGTGGGGTTGGTTGTCGGCTTATCGGTTGGATCCGCGTTGGCCGTGGAACCGACCGATAATACCGGTGCCGGCCAGAGCGCCACTCAAGCGCTGGATTCGTTGGAGGTCAAAGGCCGCGCCCCGAAGACGGGGTATAAGCGCACGCAATTCGGCAAGGCATGGGCCGATGTAGATCACAACGGTTGCGATACACGCAACGACATCCTCAACCGTGATCTGACTGACGTGAAGCATAAGGTGCGTACGCACGATTGCGTGGTGGAATCCGGCCAACTGCATGATCCGTATACCGGCAAGGACATCGCGTTCAAGAAGGGATGGAAGACCTCAACAGCGGTACAGATCGACCATGTGGTGGCGTTGAGCGACGCATGGCAGAAGGGCGCGCAGAAACTCAGCCAGACGAAGCGTACCGAACTGGCGAATGATCCGTATAATCTGCTGGCGGTACAGGGAAAGGCCAACCAGAAGAAGTCGGATGGCGATGCGGCCACGTGGTTGCCGTCCAACAAAAGTTTCCGTTGCGAATATGTGGCACGTCAGATTGGTGTGAAGCACAAATATTCGCTGTGGATCACGCAGGCCGAGAAAGAGGCCATATCCAAGGTATTGTCCTCCTGCCCGACGCAGACCGTGCCTGATTACACGGGAGTCAAGGATTCTACAGTCGAGAAGACCACCGAATCCGAGCAGACAGAACAGACGCAGGCCGAACAGCCAGCTGAGCAGGCCCAGCAGAATCAGCAAACGACACAGGCGCCTGCGCCCGAACCCGCTCCGGCTCCAGCTCCCGCGCCCCAGCCAGCGCCACAGCAGGACGTCTACTACCAGAACTGTACCGCGGCACGAGCCGCTGGCGCCGCGCCTATCTATCAGGGTCAGCCGGGCTACCGTTCACAACTGGATCGCGACCATGACGGAGTCGCCTGCGAATAAATCCAATACAGTGTCTCCACCTTCCGGTTGCGAGACGTATGGTGCTGAGGCACAGGAAAAGCGCCGGATTATTCATCTGGCGCTTTTCCTATGTCTCAGCATTTTCCGTATTTCCGCGGTGCAGGCATGAGAACCGCTATAGCCTGCGCAGCTGCGCGATATCATCGCGCAGCTGGTTGACGGTGTCCGTCAGTTCCCGCACATTGTGGCGTAACTGTTCCGTTTCCGATTCCGCCTCATCCGCACGCTTGTCGGTCTCGTCACGAACACGGTCGACGATCCATGAAGCCAGCGTCGCGGTGACGATGCCAATCAGGGCAACGCCGGTTATCATCAGTCCGATGGCGATGCATCTTCCCTGCCATGTCACCGGGGACAAATCGCCATAGCCGACTGTGGTGACGGTCACGAACGACCACCATATCGCTTCACCGAAATCGGTGATGGAAGCACCTGGAACCCCACGTTCCACATCCAATTCGGCAAGGGCTCCGATATACATCAGTAGTGTCACGCTGCAGCATGTGTACAGTGTGATGCGCCCACGCACCGCCATGCCACCGGTACGATTGAGCACGTTGAGCACTGCCACCAGACGCAGCAGTCTCAATGGCCTGAAGACGGGCAATGCGATGGACACCAGCATCAGCAGATTGTCTTTGAACCAGGTTTTCTTGTCTTCCGCCAGCAGGATCGAAACGACGTAGTCGACGATGAACGCCATCCAGATGATGTTGATCACCATTTCACACAGCAGGATATGCGTCCTCGCCAGCACTTCCCACGAATACGCGAACAGGAACATCAATGCCAATGCCGTCATGAACCATTCCGTCGCACGACGCCATTTGTTCAATGTCATACCCTTTCCTTTCTTTCCGACTGCCATCGACTGCCATCATGCGGATCTCCCCGCACGCGTGGCCGTCAGCCTTTAAGAGGCATGCGATTGTCAAGCGACTGACCGTTGGCGTAGCAACGTACATTGCCTAATGCGATAGCGATGATGCGGCGCTCGGTGATCTCAAGATGGTTGCCGCCCGCCACATGTGGCGTGATGAGGCATTTCGGCTCGCGCCACAGCGGCGAGTCGGCCGGCAGCGGCTCCGGTTCGGTCACGTCGAGCGCGGCACCACGGATTCGTCCTTCCGCGAGCGCGTCAGCAAGTGCCTGGCTGTTGATGGCGTTGCCGCGGCCAGCGTTGATGATGATGGAGTCAGGTTTGAGAGATGCGATGCGTTCCGCATTGAGCAGATGGCGCGTTGCCGGAGTGGATGGTACGCACATGGCGATCACATCGGCGTATTGCAGGACGTCGTCGAGGGAATCGAAACCGATCATATGATCGACGCCCGGCGCTTCGACGGCGGGATTACGGCGAATGCCGATGGTTGTCATTCCGACGTTTTTGCAGAGTCGTGCGAAGTGTGATCCGATGTCGCCGGTTCCGATGATGAGCGCCGTTTTTCCGTTAGGGCTGATAGCACGGCCCGCGTCCTGCCACATGGCGTTCGGGTTGCTTGCCGCGTAGATGTGCAGGTTCTTCATGATGGCCCACATCATGGCGAACATGTGTTCGGAGACGCTTTGTCCGTAGGCTCCGGTGGCATTGGTGAGCATGGATCCGGGCTGTAGGATGCCGGGTCGCTGGTATTTGTCGACGCCGGCACTCCAAGTTTGAAGCCATTCGAGTTTGGGGCATTGCGCGCATTCCTCGGGCGCGATGTTGCCGATGACCGCGGTGGCTTTGGCTTTGAGTTCCTCCGGCACTGCGGCGGTCCAGCTCATGCTTCCCCGTTGGGTCGAATCGCCGACGAATTCCTGTGGTATGTCTTTCGCGGCACGTATGAATTGCGCACGTTCGGATTCGGTCAACGGCAGGCAGTTGACGATCAGTTTGCGGTCGTTCCATATTCCCATGCGTTTTACCCTATGGCAATCGTCGGATATAGGGTTTCACGTTGGGTTCTGGGTCAGACGCCGAGTTCGTCGGTGTCAAGGATGATGGTGACCGGACCGTCGTTGGCGAGCCGCACACGCATGTGGGAGCCGAATCGTCCTTCTTTTACTTCGAGTCCTTGTGCGCGCAGGGCGTCGTTGAATCCGTGCCATGTCTGTTCGGCGTGCGCGGGCGCTCCGGCTTTCACGAAGCTTGGGCGGTTGCCTTTGCGCACGTCCGCGTATAGCGTGAATTGGGAGATGGACAGCACACTGCCGTTCACGTCGTGGATGGAACGGTTCATTTTGCCGTTCTCGTCTTCGAAGACGCGCAGGTTGGCGATTTTGCGCGCGAGCCAGTCGATTTGTTTCGCTCCGTCCGTGTCTTCCACTCCGGCAAGCAGCACATAGCCGATGCCTATATGCTGTGGTTCGAATGTGGTGTCGACTTCTCCGCTTGTCTCGTCGACCACGTCGACGGATCCTTCACTGACCTTCTGCAATACGATGCGCATATTCCGTCCCGTTCTTTTCAGCCGGCGTAGTCGACGATGGCCTGCGTGACCTGTTTCAGGTAGTCGAGTGACGTCTGCCAATCGTCCGGCACTTCGATGGAATGGTTGGCACCAGCATACGTGCGCACATGGTCGGTGAGCAGATGCGCTTTGGCGTCATCGTAGTATGGGTCGGCGTCACCTGCGCAGATTAGCGGCATCGGGCTGCCGGCAGTTCCCGGCAGCGGCGCGGGAATGACCGACTTGTGCCTGTCGAATGGCGGCGGGTTGAGTACCGGGGTGAGCAGCACCACGCGCAATCCTAGTTTTGCGGAATGCGGATATGAGAGTGTGGAGAGCGATTTGGTGACGACCAGCAAATGCGGCTCCTCACCCGATTCGGCAGCATGTTCAAGCGCCGCCTTGCGCCATTCGTCGACCACGCGTTCCATGCAGGCGATCATTTCCGGAAACTCGACGCTTTCCGTCAGTTTCAGGTCGAGCCGGTCCACGAACCATCCGTTGGCCGCAAGCGCCTGCGCTGCCCAGTACAGCAGCGGTCGGTCTACGGTGTATCCGATGCCCGGCATGATGAGCACGTGCTTGCCGGTTTCGGTGTTCTTCACATGGTTCTTACCCCATGGTGTGACCGCCGGTGTGACGTTTTTCGTTGTTGGTTGCGTGCCGTTCTTGCCCATGCTGTGTTTGATTCGCCTTTTCGTGTGTTCCGTCCGTCTTGGCCGGCCGTTGTGGCCGGCGTCGTTTCCCATATTGCATGCTAGGCGGCGCCGGCTACAATCGTTTCCGTCAGTTCACCATGCATTGGTTGCCGAACTACGGACCGACCTATTACGCCGCTTTCGTGCACGATCCGGAAGGCAACAACATCGAGGCCATGCTCGCCTGAGCGTCCGACAGCTCAACAGCGACAAAACCAGATCCCGCCATACGTAATGTTCTCATGGCGGGACCTGTCATATTCCCCGAGAATCAAACATCTCATCAGCCGTGTGGAAACGCGGGCCGTTCTCCGCTGAATATTCATGGACTTCCCGCAAGGCAGAAAACGTATCAGTAGGAACGGCGCTTTGTTGAGGAAGGTCTAATGAAAGTCGGAACTCGTACGTGTCTGGATTGGAGCACATGTGCGCCCTTAGCCCTGGTTACTTGAACAGGTCGAACAAGCTGAACGTGGTCTTCTTGTAGATGGTGTTGTACAGCTTGCGCTTGGGATGCAGCCAGCCCATGCCCTTCTTGCCGTAGCCGGGGATCAACGCTTTCTTGACCGCGCGGGTGGTACGGCCTTTCGTACGCGCGGACAGGCTCTTCTTCCAGCTGGGTCTCCTCATCCCGTATTTCATGACGGCCTCTTTTCGGACGGTTATGTATCACTCAACATTGCATACGCATCGGCTGGA
>OBXW01000032.1_pt1 | contig 178139 bp, 113 predicted proteins | sample 1495431 | NCBI WGS metagenome assembly OBXW01 (sample SAMEA2580166, study PRJEB22360) | human gut metagenome | biome: human gut; feature: human-associated habitat; material: faeces | place: Denmark | collected 2008/2010 | reverse complement strand
CGTGAGCTTTTCTCTTGATTTTTTAGAAAGAGGAACATTTACTGAATATCCCTATTTACATGAATCTGTTTTTATTATATCCGGATTATGTACTTTTATCTTTCTTTCTCCGTGTCCTCTGCGTCCTCTGTGGTGAGAAATTATTCAAACTCCAATGTTCCGAAAAAGTCGGGACGATGGAAATCCGGTTTCTCTATTTCTATCGGATTCCATGACAGGAAATGGGGAGTCTGCAACTCATCACCACATTTATAGAAGTTAGCTTTTATCTCTTTTCCATCAAGAGAATCAATCTGATGTTTGAAGAACACTTTATAAGGGATAATCAAGGCTACTTCCCAACCGGATTCGTCAGCCTGCTCTTCAAAAGGCACATTACCCAAACTGGACCAGCGTTGCACAAGGGCGGTTATTTCTTTCGGAGCATGTTCACGGCCATTGCGTGCAGGACCTGCACCAATCAGAATCGTTCCGATGCAATTACATTCGATATTATAATACACCCCGTCATCTGCCGGTATAGAAAAGAATTCTACACAGGAGTCGGTCCATACAGAACCATTATCTTCTCCATATCTGGCACGTATACTCTCTTCCTTTACCTTAAAATGCAACAAAATAGAGTCCTGCGTGTGAGCTATGCGAAAATTTACTTTAGGCTTGTAGGGATACTCAGCCCAATTAACACATTGAATGGGTTGGAAATCAATCTTTTCTTCATCGAACAATTTCGGAAGCGAACAAGCCTCTACGTTAGCCGCACTAATTTTCTTTACTTTCATATTTCTTTCGTTTGGATGATACAAATATAGTTACTTTCTTCTAATAAGGTTCACAGAAATCAAATAAAAACGATATATTTGCCAATAGTAATACCTTAAAAGAACGAATTAGTGAAAAAAGTAACCCTTTTATTTCTGCTGTTTTTAAGCATCTCTGCAGTCCATACACAAGGTCAAAACATCACTTTCAGTCATTTGACCACGGATGACGGCCTTTCACAGTTCTCTGTCAATAGCATGTATATTGACGAAAGAGGAATTATATGGATCGGCACACGCGAGGGACTGAACCGGTATAACGGTAACGATATCAAAAGTTTTAAACTCAAAAAAAATGATCCGAACAGCCTGTTCAGCAACACAGTATTGCGTATCACCGGAAATAAGAAGGGGAAAGTGTACCTGCTTTGTACCGACGGTATCGCAGAATTTGACCTGACTACTCAGCGGTTTAAAACACTACTGCAAGGGAATGTAGACGCCATCTACTATAATGAGAAACTATATATAGGTAAAAGAGAGGAAGTTTTCGTGTATAACGAAAGTACGGGCAACTTCGACCTTTATTATCATTTGGCGGGAAAGGATATCACTTTATCCTGCCTGCATCTGGACGATAAAAAGAACCTCTGGATGGGGACAACCGGCAACGGAGTTTACTGCCTGTCGGAGAACAAAACAGTATCCCAACCTATCACAAAAGGCAATATCACAAGTATCTATGAAGACTCCTCCAAAGAGTTATGGATAGGTAGTTGGGAGGAAGGACTATACCACATAACGACAGACGGTAACATCAAAAATCTTCGGCATGACCCCCAAAACCCGAACAGTCTATGTTCCGACTTTGTCAGAAGCTGTTGTGAAGACAATGCCGGTAATTTATGGATAGGAACATTCTACGGTTTGAACCGTTATGACAAAAGTAGCGGTCAGTTCCAGGTTTACACAGCCGATGACAGCAGACCGGACGGACTCACTCACTCTTCTATCTGGTGTATTGTAAAAGACGGTCAGGGAACCATCTGGCTAGGAACTTATTTCGGAGGTGTCAATTACTTTAACCCGGAGTACGAAATATACACCCGCTACAAAGTAGGAAACACAGAAAAAGAAGGTTTAAGCAGTCCGATTGTAGGAAGAATGACAGAAGACAAAGACGGTAATCTGTGGATTTGCACCGAAGGGGGAGGTGTCAATGTCTACAACCGGAAAAGCAATACCTACCGTTGGTATCGACATGAAGAAGGGGAAAATAGTATTTCGCACAATAACGTAAAAGCGATCTATTACGACAGGAACAACGACATCATGTGGATTGGTACACATCTGGGAGGATTAAATAAACTCGACTTGCAAACCAATCGCTTTACCATATATAGGATGAAAGCAGGAGATCCCGCTTCACTGCCATCGGATATTGTACGCGATATCGTACCCTACAAAGACAAGCTGGTCATCGCCACACAAAACGGAGTCTGCCTTTTCAGCCCGTCCACAGGTAGTTGCCGACAACTTTTTAAAGAGACCAAAGAAGGAAGAAATATCGGCATGGTGGCCAGCCTTTGCTTCGATAAAAATGGTACTTTATGGATTGCGGCCACCGGAGAAGGAGTTTACTCTTATCGCTTTGATAGCGGGGAGCTGACCAATTATTCACATAATCCGGCTACTCCGAATAGCCTCAGCAATAATAACATCAACAATATTACGCTGGATAGTAGTGGCAACCTGTGGTTCTCCACTTCCGGAAGCGGTCTTGACCGTTATCGTGAAGAGAGCAATGACTTCGAGAATTTCGATGTACAAAAAGATGGTTTATCCAGCGATTGCATCTATGAAGTATTCGAATCATCTATCCAAAAAGGAAGTTTATTATTAATCACCAATCAAGGATTCTCACAGTTCGACTATCCGCACAAGAAGTTCTACAATTATGGTACGGAAAACGGATTCCCGTTAACAGCCGTCAATGAGAATGCCCTATTCGTAACCCACGATGGAGAAGTATTTTTGGGAGGTATTCAGGGAATGATCTCTTTCTGGGAGAAGAAGTTGCATTTCACACCGAAATCATATAGTATTATTCTTTCACGCCTGTTAGTCAACGGTAAAGAAGTACTTCCCGGAGATGAGACGGGAATTCTCGAACAATCCATCTGTCATACTCCCAAAATCAGTCTGAAATCAGATCAATCCATGTTCAGTCTGGAGTATGCAACATCCAATTTCATTCCCGCCAATAGAGACGAGATAGTCTACCGCCTTGAAGGTTTCTCCGACGAGTGGAACCATACATACCGCCAACAGACGCTTATCACATATACCAACCTGAATCCGGGCAAGTATACATTAATCATCAAATCGCAACGGGACGGCATCGAAGAGGCACGGCTCCAGATTCTGGTACTTCCTTCCTGGTACGAGACATGGTGGGCTTATCTGATCTATACAGTCATTACAATCAGCCTGTTCTGGTTCCTTATCCAGAACTACAATTCACGTATCAAGCTGCGGGAATCATTGAAATACGAAAAGAAGCATATCGAAGACCTGGAAGCACTGAACCAGTCCAAACTTCGTTTCTTTACCAATATCTCCCATGAGTTCCGTACCCCGCTTACCCTGATTGTAGGACAAGTGGAAACGTTGTTACAAGTACAGACATTTACTCCTAATATATATAATAAGGTATTAGGAATCTATAAGAACAGTCTACAGTTGCGGGAACTGATTACAGAATTACTTGATTTCCGTAAACAGGAACAGGGACACATGAAAATAAAGACGAGCAAGCATAATTTGGTGGAGTTCCTCTACGAGAATTATTTGCTCTTCTTAGAGTATGCAAGCAGCAAGCAGATAAACTTCAACTTCATCAAGCAAACAGATGACATTGAAGTATGGTATGACCAGAAACAGATGCAGAAAGTAATCAATAACCTTCTATCCAATGCTCTGAAACATACCAAAGCAGAAGATACGATAACAATCAAGGTGTCGCAGGAGCAAGACCATGCCATCATAGAAATAAAAGATACCGGTTCGGGTATTGCTGCTGCCGAAATCGATAAGATATTCGACCGTTTCTACCAGACCGAACATCTGGACTCATTGAACACCGGAGCCGGAACAGGCATTGGTTTGGCGCTGACAAAGGGAATCGTAGAACTGCATCACGGCACTATCCGTGTGGAAAGTGAACCCGGCAAGGGAAGCAGCTTCATCATCACCCTCAAGCTTGGGAACCAACACTTTACGGAAGAGCAGATCGTCAAGGAAGATGTAGAATCCACCATTCAGCAACCAACAGACGTGTTCGTTCCTTCGGTTGAGGTATTGCCCGATACCGCATGGAAAGAAGAAGAGAACAACAAGCGTATTGAGGATGCCAAGATGTTGATTGTGGAAGACAATGAATCTATCAAACAAATGCTAGTCAGCATTTTCGAAACATTCTATCAGGTCACAACCGCATCCGACGGAGAAGAGGCTTTGGAAAAAGTGAGGGAAGAGATGCCTAGCATTATATTAAGTGATGTCGTCATGCCCCGTATGTCCGGAACAGAACTTTGCAAACGAATCAAGACAGACTTTAATACCTGTCATATTCCGGTGGTGCTGTTGACAGCCCGTACTGCGATAGAACATAATATTGAGGGACTGAAAATCGGTGCGGACGACTATATCACCAAGCCGTTCAATACAAACCTGCTGATTTCCCGTTGCAACAACTTGGTTAATTCCCGCAGACTGTTACAGGAAAAATTCAGCAAGCAACCGCAGGCTTTCGCACAAATGCTGGCTACCAACCCGATGGATAAGGAAATGCTGGACCGTGCTATGGCTATTATTGAACGCCATTTGGACAACCCGGATTTCAACGTCAACATTTTCGCCCGCGAAATGGGTATGGCACGTACTAATCTGTTTACCAAGTTGAAAGCCGTTACCGGACAGACTCCGAACGACTTCATCCTAAGTATACGTCTCAAGAAAGGAGCTGTCATGCTCCGGAACAATCCGGAACTAAATATCACGGAAATCTCCGACCGAATCGGCTTCTCTTCTTCGCGCTATTTCAGCAAGTGCTTCAAAGAGATTTATCACGTCAGTCCGTTGGCCTACCGTAAAGGGGAAGAGAAAGAAGAAGGGGAAGAAGAAACAGTGTAATATCCGGTATTATCAAGAGTGTACTATTTTGTACTTCAGTTGTACATTACTAGTCATCCTTGTTTTCTCAATTGTTTATCTTTGTATCAGTAACATTACCCCCTAAAAGATAAACATTATGAGAAACGTTTCACGCCTATTCCCGTTATTGCCCGGCATTGCCATGCTAACCGGCTGCAATCACGCATCTCAAAAGAACAACGGACAAAACGTTCAGAAGCCGAACATCATTTATATATTTGCGGATGATCTTGGTATCGGTGACTTGAGCTGTTACGGAGCGAGTAAAGTTAGTACTCCCAATATTGACCGTCTGGCAGGACAAGGAGTACAATTTACCAATGCTTACGCCACTTCAGCTACCAGTACCCCTTCCCGTTTCGGGCTCTTGACGGGTATGTATCCCTGGCGGCAGGAAAACACGGGTATTGCTCCCGGAAACTCGGAACTTATCATCGACACTGCCTGCGTTACAATGGCCGATATGCTGAAAGACGCCGGATACGCTACCGGTGCTGTCGGCAAATGGCATTTGGGACTGGGACCGAAAGGCGGAACAGACTTCAACAGCCAAATCAGTCCGAATGCGCAAAGTATCGGTTTCGATTATGAGTTCATCATTCCGGCAACCGTAGACCGTGTTCCTTGTGTATTCGTTGAAAACGGACGTGTAGTGAATCTTGATCCGAACGATCCCATCACCGTCAGCTACGACCACAAAGTAGGTGACTGGCCTACGGGAGAAGAAAATCCGGAACTTGTGAAATTAAAGCCCAGTCAAGGACACAACAATACCATTATTAACGGTATTCCCCGTATCGGCTGGATGACCGGAGGAAAATCCGCTCTTTGGCAAGATGAAGACATAGCCGACATTATCACTGACAAGGCTAAGAACTTCATTGCCTCACATCAGGAAGAGCCCTTCTTCTTATATATGGGTACGCAAGACGTGCATGTACCCCGTATCCCCCACCCTCGTTTTGCAGGAAAAAGCGGACTTGGAACACGTGGCGATGTCATTCTTCAGTTAGACTGGACTATCGGTGAAATCATGCACACATTGGACAGCCTCAACATAGCGGACAACACTATCCTGATCTTTACCAGCGACAACGGTCCCGTGATTGACGACGGTTATCAGGACTATGCCTACGAGAATCTCAATGGTCATACTCCAATGGGAATCTATCGCGGTGGCAAATACAGTGCTTACGAAGCCGGTACCCGCATTCCTTTTATCATTCGCTGGCCTGCTAAAATACAGCCTTCCAAACAACAAGCGCTTTTCTCGCAGATCGACACTTACGCATCACTTGCTTCGCTTCTGAATCAGCCCTTGCGCAAGGGTGCAGCCCCCGACAGCCAGGAACATCTGGATGTGCTTTTAGGCAAAAACAATACAGGTCGTGAGTATGTAGTCCAACAAAATCTGAATAACACACTTGCCATTGTTAAGGGAGAATGGAAATATATTGAACCAAGCGATGGTCCTGCTATTGAATTCTGGACAAAGATGGAACTGGGTAATGACAAGCAGCCTCAGCTATATGATCTCTCATCCGACCCATCGGAGAAAACAAATGTAGCGAAGTCACATCCCGAGATTGTAAAAGAGTTATCCGCATTATTGGAAAGTGTAAAAGAAGAATAGAAATATGAGAATAATAGATTTGTATGATTTTGCACCTATCTTGAATAATAACACCCACTACACCCACGCAAAATCCATACATTTGTAGAAAATATAAAACAGTGAATATGCGTTACAACAAAAAGCAATATATCACACGATTTTTCTAACCTTATTGAAAACGTATAATAAAATCGGACTTTAATCAATTTAACCCCCTAAAGAGAGGAACCGTGAGGCTCCTCTCTTTTACTTTGACCTCTGTTGAAAAAAGTTATTTCATAAAAGTAAAGAATTGTCTGCTCTTTGAACATCAGTAGGCTTCTTTGATTAGCTCTATTCTCATAAAGCGAATGTTTTTCTCACTCTCATTCTGGATATCCTCCCCAAAGAATCCCAAACGGCTAAACGTGCCTGTTGCATTCACAGAAAGTTCCAACCCTTTTGCGCCTTTCTGCTTGAAGTGTACCGTACCGATATCACTCCATGTTTCCGGGTAGGAGTTCTGGCGTACATTGGACAACTCCCCGTCTTTCTTCATCAATACGGAATTGAACGGAGTATTATCATCCACTTTCAATGTAATTCTAGCTCCCTCAGCAAATGATCTTCTCCAATGGCGACTGGTGAATACACGTACTTTGTAAGTACCCGGCTCATCAATCACACATTTCAGCTGCAACTTACCAGTACCTGCATGGAAGTTTTGTGTATTTCCACCCTCAGCAATCGTCAGACTTCCCTCTTTGCCCGGAATAATCTTACCATTTGCCACCGGAATACTGACTACATTCTCGTTCATGTAATTATCCTCGCTAAAACGCACCGGAGACTTACATACCAACTTCAGCACCGGAATTTCATCATAATTCAGATGAGCAGGCACTGTCAATACCGGATACGATTGATCAGTCACCATCACTTTCTTACCGGAAGCAAGTATTTCTGCCTTTGTAATGGATGTCAACAAACCCTTCAATGCAATACAACGGTTCAGAGGTTCCCTCAAAAGATGCAGATAAATCACATTACCCTTATGTGTAACATACCCCCAAGGGAAGTTATCATTAAAAGGATTTCCGGTTGTTCCGTAGACAGCTTCCGAATTCTTCTGCATCCACCTTCCGATGAAATCCATTATATCAATGCTCGGTTGTGGTACGGTTCCATCCTCCTTCGGACCGATATTCACCATATAGTTCACTCCACGACTCGCACATTCTATCAATGAGCAAAGAATATCTTTCGGGCTCTTCCAGTTTTGGTCGTTCTTTTTGTATCCCCAAGTATGATTCATGGTAGCCACCATTTCCAAATCCATATTCACACGCGAACAAGGCATCTCATTGTCTCCCAATGCTCCATAATCTCCCAGATTATAACCCACACGACCATTCACAATACATTCCGGCTGTAATTCTCTGACTACATTTACAAATGTCCGACTCTGTTCTTTCGTCAAGTCAAACGGAGTGTCATACCATAACAAATCAATTTTACCGTATCGGGTAAGCAATTCCCGCATTTGCGGTAAAGCCTTTTCCCTGATATAACGGTCCAGATTCGGTTTTACTTCCGATTTCGGCTTACCATAATGCCCGTCATATTCATTCTGCATCACAGCAGCGTCTTCTTCCCGCCAATCTTGCCGATGAGAATAGTAGAATCCGACTTTTACCCCATGCTTACGGCAAGCTTCTATCAGTTCTTTCAAAGGATCTCTTTTATAAGGAGTACGCTCAATATCAAAATCAGACACCTCGCTCGGATACATACAAAAGCCTTCATGGTGTTTAGTCGTAAATACAATATAACGAGCTCCGGCTTGCTTTGCTAATTTCACCCATTCTTCCGGATTATATTTAGCTAACGTGAGTTTATCAGCCAGTTTCTCATATTCATTGTTAGGGACCTTGGCAAAATTCTGTATCCACTCACCGATGCCATCCACCGGCTTTCCATTCCATTCACCGGCAGCAACTGAATACAATCCCCAATGAATAAACATACCAAAGCGACCTTCACGCCACCAGTCCATATCTACCGACTGTTGTGCCTGTCCGTAAACAAACGCCCAACTCAACATTAATATACTTAACAACTTCTTCATATTCATACCATTCTTTCTTGATCTACTATTTCACTAACGACACATAAACAGGCATTCCCTGGGACAATACAGTCTTCAATACTGTATTTCCCGCTGCATTCTCTTCCAACGTAATCTTTTGGCTTTCATCACCGCTTTTCACAGTCCATTTACCCTTCAGCTCTATTGAAGCTTGTGTAGGTGTAGTCCGCCAATTATTTTTGCCAATCGTTTTCGGACGAAGATTAGGATTGCACAACGCCAGTTCCAGTCCGCTTCCACTTTTATCCAGACGTTCCATTACCAGTAACTCCGTTTTAGAAGCACATACCACTCCCGCCGATAAATTAGAGACCGGAGCAAACAGAGCGTATGCAATGGTAGATGTAGGAAGATACTTCACTATATGCACAGAATCTTGTGCAGTGATGACCTTAAACAGTTTCTCCTGCTCTTGCTTCTTGGCAAGTTCCTTCATCCGTTCGGAAGTAGTACCCGGAACAACCATAAACTGGTAACTTTTCTTTTCCGGCTTCACCCCATGATGAAGATAAGCCTTTGCAGCAGTCTCCTTTCCCATTCCGGCAGCCATACCCGCTGATGAAGGAGTAGTCTGTTCACCGTACTTAATCACCAACCGGTCGTGTCCTTTCGGAACAAAATACCCGGTAGTGGTAGGAGTAACCATCCAAGCGGCAACCTGTGGTTCTATAATCTGTTCTTTTCCTGCTTTCATTATCTGTCCGTTTACAGTCATATCTCCGGATTCTTTAGATACAATAGATTGGAAAAGATTTGTAGCAGTAATCCATTCATCCGAATAGTCGCCTTTCGCCTCTATATCAGTACCAAGACTATACAACATTCCATCAACGGCAAATACAGACTTGCAGAAAGAAAGGTTAGTCGGTTCAAAACGACGACTTCCCCAACGATCATCCTGATCGAAAGCAGCCGCAAAAAGGCCACAGTCTTTCCAAGCCAATGCTCCTGCAAAATTAGTCGTTGTTGATTTTTGGTCGAAACGGTCAGCATCATTTTTATTAGGCGTCATTTCCTTCCAATCCGTATAATGTACTGTAGTACTTCCGGGCATCATATTCCAGTCCCAACCGGCACTCTTCTTTTCTTTATCAGCGGGATAACCACACTTGGCAAGTCCACCTTCATAAAGTATTTCCAGCGTTCCATGACTTTGGTATCTGCCGAACCGGTTGGTTTTATTATATATCTCTCCACCCCAAAAGTTGGTAGTCGGACAACGCATCACTGCCAGCCAATTACCCTGTCTGTAAACTCCTGCCGGGCTGAAATTAAACTGATAAAAGCCATCCGCTTTCAGTTCGGGAGCGTCCTTATACTTCTTCGTCTTATAAAAATAATTGTAGTAAGAAGCTAATTCCTGATCATACGGAATCCCTAGCACATCTCCTCCCACTTCAATCAATGTCTCAAACAATTGTCGCGAGAAATTAATCCCCAAACCGGTAAAAGGGTGTCTGCCCGCCATACTATTCGCAAAATAACGGTCTTTATCCGATTCAGAACGTACCGCCATCAAATAAATACTAACCACAGCTTTGCTCATCCGTTGATACGCCTCCTTCTCAATACGGAAGGAAGTGCCTTTCAGTCGTCCCATATATTCCACCCAAGTGCGATATGAATACATATACCCGTTATAATGGGTATTATGATGAAATCCTGTTCCGTCAGGTTTCAGTATATCATACCCGCTAGGGCTGTACTGGGTACATCCCGACAGGAAATGAGAAAAGGCAGTCAAATCTTTGATAGCTTGCTCATCATTCGGATTGTGAACCACACAGATAAACAAGTGCGGAACAACATTATAAATATAATCAGAGTTCACCTTTAATTTTAACTCTTCCGCATTCAAATACAGCCATTCGGCCTCCAATAAGTTCCATACAGCAGCAATCAACCTTCCTCTTCTTATATCATCACATACGGACAATGCACTCAGCAAATCAGCCGGGACTTTACGTACATCATCATAATTACTATACTTATACTTGGGAATACTCTCTATGATATTTCCCGTAAAGAGAAAATCCAGATAGAGATTAAAACTCTTTTTAGCCTCACCTCCGTCACGTTGGGCAGCAAAAGCCAATGCACGCACTGTTTTAGCGATATCCCGTCCCTGCTGAAGAGTTATCTTACCCTTATTTAATATTGAAGCACCGGTAACCGTTGTCTCATTTACCCGCTCCAATTGGTACAACTGCACTTGCATCAAAGCAGCATCTATTTCCTTTTGATTCGCTTTCGGAACGGGCAGTTTATACTTTTTCCTAAACTCCTTCAACTCTTTCTTCTTCACTTCCACATCAGACACTGACATTTCTGTCTGTGCCGAATAGTTTGTGTGGACATTACCCATAGTATAAGGGGATAGACATATCCCTACACAAAATGGTAATAAACCAATCCAGTTCTTCAATTTCATAATTATTTATCTTTTGTAGTAGCTTTCTTTATACCTATTTCAACGCTTTCAGCCAATCAGGCACAAAACCCAAACGACGTTCCAATTGTGCCTCATACAATGACTCCGGCTCTACCGGAGTACCATGACTTTCGTCAAGCTTTACCTGCTCTTGTACAAAATTCAACGGATCGCCATGAAAACCGACAATCGTCGGAGGCAAGAATTTCCATCCTTTAAAACCGATGCGCCACCAGTCGAATACTCCGGAAGGAGCAGAATTACCACTCGCCGTTCGGGATCTCTCCGAATACATATTCCAGATAGTAAGATCATCCAAATGATTGGGCAACTGATCATAATCACCTCCTTGACGGAATTGCATGAACCCACCCTTACAAGCATCTATCAATGTGGCACGAGGTTGTGTGGCATGAGACTCGAAGCAAGCGTCTTTCCCCCAATGCACACGCCAGATAACCGCCCCCATACTCGGTTTGGAAACACCGCAAGCGTGATATTGCCCGGCACCTTCCTCACGTGTATTTCTATCATCAATCAACAATCCATCCGTACGGTCTGTCACCTTACCGATAAACACACGCGAAGAACCTGCGGAACGGATAGCGGAATGTCCGCGATTACCATCTATCGTGATATCATAAGCCGACACATTGGCACTATTGATAATGGAAGTAGCTTCACTCACACTTGTGAACTTCACACGCCGCATCCATGAATTAGTCAATCGAACCATATTCAACGGCTTGTATGCACCATCGTCCTCCCAAGTGCCATGATGTTTGAAATCATCTTTTGCCTGTCCCACAAAAGACAAATCCTCCACTCCCACTTCTTCATAATGCGGATACCGATGAATCTCCCATTTCCAACGTGCTTCCACTTCATGCATAATCGGCTCTTTAAAAGTAATACGATTACCACTTTTAGCTATAATCTGATGGAAATCCTGTATCTGCACACCCTTCTCTATTATATTAGTCATCGTTGCCTCCGCCTTATATGGAGACAATTCTTTATCTACCAGTTCAGAAGTATTATCCTTTAAATACAGACACACCCAATCACCCTTGTTCAAACCGGTTACATCATCTACTTCTACCACATAGGTACCTTTTTTTGCGTCAGAGGTTACAGTGCACATCTTGCGGGTATCCGAATTATGTTTCAGTTCAAGCATACATGGGGATGAATACATCACCTCTGTACTTCCAGGCAAATTAGGAGTCGCCATAATCAACTTAGTCTTATCCGGACCGTCACCTTTAATAACCAAATGTCCGCCAGTAATAGGAATACTATAACTTGTATTATTCCCTTTACTATCTGTTGCATACGTTTTTCCCGCTTCCGGCTCTCTCATACCATTATCGTCCTCATTATGCAACACATACTCTCCTTCAGGGAAATAGATCACAACACGGGCATTCGGATTATTGCCATTTGTATCATTCTTGCGGGTCAGATTCTTCTCTTGCAAAATATCAATCAATGCAGCCCGAGCTGTCAGATTTTTCACATTCATCCGTTCTTTCACATTCATCACCTCATATCCCAAAGAGAAGCCATCTGGAGGAGCTACTTCCCCATGATGATATCCGGCATACGAAAAATCGAGCAGAACATTATCCGAAGTTCCTAACACAAATTTATTCCAAGCTTCAGTAGTACCTTTTCCCAGCACAACAGAAGTTATTATCAACTCTCCACAACACAAAGACAAACCGACAGTCTTATTTTTTTCATCAGCGACAAGTCCATTCATTAAAGAATAAGCAGCCGATGTAGTAGATATCACATCTGTCGGCCTACTAGTCAGTTGCTTCCATTGCATCCCGTTGAATGACACTTCCCAATAGTTCTTTTCATTTAGCCTCAACCGTGGTACAAATGTCCCTTTTCCCGTTTTGGCAAGGGCAGCTACCGGCTCACCGTTCACGTCAGTCAGTATGTCCTCCGTATTATAGAACTCGTATATCCAATATCCTTCTTCATTAATCCCCAATATGGGAATTTCCTTTTTTTCGTTTTTCCCTACCTCTGGATAGATCCTTAGAATATGACCGTTCTCCAACTCCATTACCCAAACGTTGTCCTGTTCCTGGAAATAAGTGAGCACCCTCAACTTTCCATCTGCCAACTGCTGCATATCAGCAATATCCTGATTCATTTGTGCAATATACGCAGCAACCTCCGTCTCCGGAATCTGCCCTTCGATATATTCTTTTGAGTCTTCATCCTTACATCCAAGCAACAACACCTGTGATATAATCATACTTATCACAGGTGCCATTTGCCGGAATTTCTTTACGAAATTATTCATTTATTCCAGTATTATTATTTCAAAGCCCTTAACCAAGCTGGTACTGCTCCCAGACGTTTTTCCAACTGTGCCTCATAAAGAGACTCGGGAGTAACCCTCGTTCCAGTACTTTCTTCATAAGCAAGCTGGTTTTCCTCTTGTGAGAATGTCACGGCCTGGCCATGAGTACCGACTACGATAGGCGGATAAATCTTCCACCACTTATCTGTATTATTCCACCAAGTGAAATTAGTAGAAAAGTCTCGCTTCTGTTCATCAATTGTTCCGGTCACATTCAGATTCCATATAGTCAAATCACTCAAATGATTCGGCGCCTCATCTTCTGCGCCACCTGCATGATAACGAACCAACCCACCACTACAATTATCAAATAGAGTAGCACGAGGTTGTGTGGCATGAGATTCGAAACAAGCATTACTACCCCAGTTCGAATTCCAAATCACATTACCAATACTTGGTTTGGAAACACCACATCCATGCCACTGCCCTTGACCGATAACTCCGTATTTATTAGCAGTTCCATCTTTGCTTTGATCATTTATCTTACCAATGAATATACGTGTCGAACCGGCAGCACGTACTGCTCCATGTCCACGATTACCTCTGATTTCAATATTATAGGCAGAGCAATTGGCTGATTCAGAAATAGTCAACGCCTCACTTACACTCTCAAAATCTACATTACGTACCCAGGAATTAACTAATCGTACCATAGCGATCGGTCTATATTCTTGATCATATCGCCATGCATCTACGTTACTCGGTGCACCATCACCGTGATGATAATAGGGAGTGATTGCCTGGCCTACGAAAGTTAAATCCTCTATTCCCACATTTTCGTAATACTTATATTCGCGAATTTCCCAACCCAAACAATCGTCATACTGGGTGTCAATATCATGCATAATCGGTTCATAGAAAACAACGCGATTACCACCGACTGATTTTATTTGATGAAATTCCGTAACTTTAATTCCGTAATTATCATTAGATTTCTCTGCCGTAATAGGAACAGGCTGTTGTTCTATTGACCACGAGCCGGTCGGGGTAATAGGACCAAGTTCTTTTGCCAATAAATCTTTATTACCACTCCGCAAACGTAACTGTACCCATTTACCCGGCTTCAATCCGGTAGTTGAAGAAACCACAAGATTAGACTCACCTTTCTTCGCATTTTCTACAACATTCGCCAATAACGGAGAATGTCCTGCATTATTCGGGCTATTAGTATGTTTGATACTTAACATAGGAACATTAGTAGCCTCCGTATCTCCATTCGGCGTTTTCATCACCAGCCGAGTCAATTGAGGACCATCCCCCTTGATAATGAAGTTTCCTCCTAAAATATCATAAGGGAAGTTTTTTCCAGCTTCTTCATGCAGAACATACTCACCTGCAGGAAAGTAAATCACAATCTTGGCATTCGCATTAGTAGCATTCGAAGTCGTTTTACGAATAAGTTTATTTTCATCCAATATACGAATAAAAGCTTCTAAAGCAGGAATATTCTCCTGTTCCATACGTTGTTTCACATTACAAACCTTATACCCCCAAGCAAAACCATCCTTAGGAGCAGTTTCACCGTGATCATATCCGGCATACGAATAATCCAGCAACACATTATCATCACTATTCATTAAAAATTTCTTCCATGCCTGTGCCGTACCATTATTAACCGTATTCAGTTTAAGTATACCGTTACCCGCACGAGATTCTAAAGTAATAGTATTGGTTACTTCATCTAAAATAACGGAACGATAAAGAGAAAAGTTAGCAGCCGTTTTCTCAGCCAACGATGGAGCAATATTATCACCTAAACGTTTCCATTGAATTCCATTGTAAGAAACCTGCCAATAACCGTCTTTACCTAATGCAATTTGAGGAGTAAATATACCTTTCCCCGTCTTGCTTAAAGCAGGAGCAGGATTTCCTTGCAGGTCAGTAAGGACAGCTGAAGTCCCGCCTAACAGATAATTCCAATAACCATCTTCGTCAATACTCAGAAGAGGAATATCTTTATCTTCAGTAGCCTGAGCATTAGCGTCTACAATCTGTTGATTGCTAAGTTGCAATTTATAGAAGCCTTTACTATCAGTGATATAATCAACAATCTCCGCTTTATTATCCATCATGGCCTGATAGGCGGAAATATTAGTGTTGTATTGAGCAATAAGTTCCGTTAACTGTTCAGGTTGCTCTGGAATAGGTTGATTACTTATTACTTCATCATCTGAACAAGATATAAATGACATAGCAATAAATAAACAAGTAGCCAAATAGTGTAAACGATATTTCATGTTTTTCGAATTTAAGTGGTACAATAAGAAAAGAAGAATCTGCCAGCTTCTATTCATGCCAACAGACTCTCCTTTATTTATTCTAATCTGTTGCAACAACTATTCGATTGTTGCACCTATGCCTTGATATTCAGGCTTAAGAGTGTATTTACCTTCGGTATCAACAAGTGTGCCATCAACAAACGGAGTTGTTAACTCTGGGATTATGACATTATCCTCAAAAACCTTATTATCTCTAAAAATACCCCATATCAACGGATTGTCTTCAATAGTTGTGAATACTTTGTTATTGGAGATATCTTCAATATCAAAAGTCTCCATACTTCCTAATTCTGATAAGAAGCTAGCCGTTGCATTTTTATTTGCTATAAGAGCTACATCATACCAAACTAAATTATTCTTCATCTTCCATCCTTTCCTATAAGGTATCTTCATAAGACCAGAAGTAGAGTTATCATGATTCAATAATGTATTTATCAAGGTATTATTCTCAATACAAACATCTATTCCATCCAGCACAGTGGCTTTAGCTGTTGTCATTAATGGAGCTAATGAAACTGCTTTATTTTCTGTTGTACAGTAAAATACATTATTACGTATCGTCATATTGCCATATTGTCCTTGATCATATCTTAAAAACAAGGCTGTCCGATCTTCTTTAGCTTGCTGTGCCGGTATCGCTATATGGCAAGATTCTATCAATAAATTCTTTATACCAGATTTAGCGTTATTGAAATTTGAGAAATTTTTGTCTACCATAAACTCGATTCTACAATGATCAAAATACAATCTCTCAATTATATTCCCAGATAGATTAAACCAATAGACACTACTAGTTCCTTCTGATGACAAAGAAACACCTTTACATAAGAAGCCTATGCCTTCTGCTAAATTTCCTAAAGAGATATTACCTGTGGTAGATATTTTAGAAGAATATTTATTATCTTTCCTTTCTGCAATCAAAACTAAATCAGTAACAGGACCACTTTTTTTCACAGTAGCACCATCTGCAATAAAATAAACACCTGTGGCAGGAACAGTTTCACCATCTTGAAGTAGTTTCGCATCCGGATAATCAAACTTATTAATCACCACATCCCCAATCTTGATATCAAATCCAGCCTGATACTCCGCCCAGTAACTGTCCGAAATCGTTTTAGCCTTTATTTGATCAGTAGCTGTATTTACTCCATGAGTGACTTCTACCCTAATTGTACATTCACTCGGAGTGGAAGGAGGAGTTACGGTTACGGTAACTTCCGTAGTACCGGCTGAATACTCTGAAACTTTCGCATTCCAATCTGCCGGAGCACTTACCCTAACCAAATCACCATCTGCCAAATTTACTTTTACTGTAAAAGAAGCCTCAACGCCACCAGCTATCATCCAAGACCCGTCAGCCACACTTTCCGGAACATTGATGGCACATTCCAAACCTTTCACTACAGGAATTTGGTAAACTTCACTGCCAATCGTAACATTGAAACAGCCGTCTTTCACCTCTACTTTATTTATCAACGGAGTATTTTCATTTACTCCTTCTGCTAAGCCATTTTCCAAAAAATCCCAAGTAGAACCATTATCGTAGCTTACCTGCCAATACTTCTTGCCATCAGCATCTGGGTTCGCTTCAATCTTAAACTGCGGAGTTATCGTCGCATCCTCACCGTTTTCTGCTTTAGCACGCCATTCGGTCTTGCTTCCGGCAATTACCCAATAACCGTCATCACTGATATCAATAGACGGATAATTACCTCCTACCTCGCCCTGCGTCAATGTCAATGTCTCACCATTGCTTAAAGTCAACGTATAGGTGTCACCATCAATGGAATAATCTGTAATCGTTTTATTGCCATCCAATGCTACACGCAAGATATTCATCTCATCGTTCAACCGTTGTACTTGTGCTTCCACACTCGCCACACGGTCTTTCAAGGCATCAATGTCCTTTTCTAAATCGTCTGTGTCACACGCAACAAAGACTAGTGCCAACAAACTGAATAATATGAATGATTTATAGTATCTCATAATAATTTCTTTACTTTATTGATTCCACTTATTCACTAACTGTCACTTTCAACGATTTAATCAAACGATAGCCCTCCTTAGAGAATATCTGAAAATGAACATCATACACTCCCGGATCTACCCCTGTCGTCTGAATAGTCAATGACGTATCGGTCAAATCTATCATCAGAGGTGTAGGATCAATGATTATCTTATCCACATTAATCTGTTCTACTTTCAACTCTTTCAGAGTATTCTTCGCAATCGTTACAGAGGTCAGACTAGTTGCTCCATCTGCAAAAGTCATATTCAGTCCTCCCAACAGAGGAATATCTGTTGTACCTCCTCCTGCAAAAGAAAAAGTCATTACATTATCCTTAACCACCACATCCGCAAATATACTTCCGGGAATCTTTGTAATATCCGCAATGTTATAAGGTCCTCCGATACGCTGTGTTTCGCCACCTGCAATGGTATAGCACCAATAGCCCTCTTCATCAATTGAGATCGTCGGCGTTTCACCGTCTTTTCCGTCTTCAGGCTTTGCCTTACTAGACAATTTTATTGTTTCACCATTGAGAGTATAGGTCCAATAACCGTCTTCACTGACTCCCAATACCGGTATATCTTCGTCAGGTAATCCGCTATAAACAGTCAGTTCCATACCATCACTCATTTTCAAGGTATAATTGCCTTTCTCATCCATAGAATATTCAGTGATAAGAACAATTCCCTGCATAGCCTCTTGGAAAGATTTAATGCTTGTATTCAGACTTTCCAAATTATCGGTTAATGCGTCCAAGCGAGCATTCAGTTCATCAATGTCTTTGCGTATATCATCCTTATCATCACACGCTGTAAAAGTAATGACAGGTAATAGGCTTAATAGTAGTATTAATATCTTTTTCATATTATCTTAGTTTTAACGTTGAGCACCGTAGGCTTTATATTCATCTTTAGGAATAAATGTGCCGGTTGATTTGTCGAAAGTTTTTGTATTTTTCGTATCAAACAGATCAATATCCTTACTCGTAAACGATATCGTTTTATCATCAACTTTATTTTGGAATACATTGAAATTCAATGAACTGTCTCCTACGTAAGCATAATTATCCACTGAACTTATCAGCTTCATTTCATTCGGTGAAGCAACTCTAATCAAAAATGCTGTATACTCACGATAAGAAGAAAAATAATATATGTTATTATCCACCACAGCAGTGCCAAGAGTCTTAGGATAAAACAAACCAATATTGTTCCCTGTATACGATGACTCAATATCAATAAATGTATTACGAGTTACTACTAGGTCATCTATTCTATGATTATCCTTACCATTGAATACTTTAAAGTTCTCCAAATTATTATCTTGAGACGGTGTTCCCGAATAATAAACAATATTATTATCGAATTTCAATGTTTTACAACTCAATGTATTTATTAAATACAAGTTAGTACCTGCTTCTTTTATTTCCACCTTTGATTCCGACATCTCAAAACGATTCAGGTTATCCGTTCCATCCACATTCTTATCCGTTATGGATACCAATAGACCTTTTGTCGCAATCAACCCATTTATTTGACATTTATCAAATACCACATTTTTATCACCTCCTTGTACCCACAAAGGATAATCTTTTATTGTACAGTTAAAAATTACATTCTGACAAGCAAATGTTCCAGTAAAAGTAACTTTTTGGCCAATTTCTAATTTGATTTCCGTTACCTCCTCCGTATTTGGTAGAATAATTAGATTCTGTACTCCATCTTCAAAGCCACAAGTTAGTTCTTTCCCATTCTCTGAAATGAAATAAACGCCACCTTCAGTCAATTTACCATCTGCAGGAACAGCCTTAATATCACCATATAATTCTCTTGTTATTTCCAATCCACCTACACGGATCGCTTGACCATCATTATATTTTCCTTCATTTGTGTTCAGTTCTTTCGGTGTTTTCACTTTTATCTTATCTACCGCCCACAATGAACCTTTCTGCACCTGAACAGTTATATCGGAAGTGTTATTCGCAGCAGCACGAGTATTCATAGTCTTGATTGTAGCAGCAGGAGCATAGATATACAATTTATAATTGTTACCTTTATCATCCGCAGTTTCCAGTTCACTCAATGTCGCCCTCCAACCCTGCGGATAAGTAACTTGCGGATTTTCACCTGTTATCTTCACAAGCACTTCTACTCTTGTATCTTTCTCGATTACCCAAAAACCCTCTTCGTCTAAACCTATGCTTGTCTTATCAATAGCGCAAGCTAAATCGGCAACAATAGGAAGTGTATGTACCGTGCCATCTGTCATTGTTACCACAAAATTATCATCTACCACTTCGGCTTTCACAAAAAACTGATCGCCCAAAGAACCGTCAGCCACATTTTCACCGCCAGTTACAGGCTTCCACTCACCGTCACCAAAGCGTACCTGCCAATCACCATCCTGCACACGGAACTCAGGATAACCTTCACCATTTTTTCCCGGCTCACCTATGGCTATCACACCGGTAGGTTCTCCATTGATATACCACATTTTATCTTCTCCTACTGTAACTTCAGGCTCATTTATAGTTCCAGGTTTACCTATAGTCAACGTCAATTCCGTACCATCGCTCAGAACAATTTTCTTCTGTGTAACCTCTCCATTATCGGTTACATTCTTCACCTCACTGATTGTCTTATTCTGCGTGTCAAGAATATAAGCTATCACCGCCAAATTATCATTCAACAATTTCACCTGTTCCTCAATAAGCGTCACCCTATCTTTCAGGTCGTTCACATCATCTTTCAAATCATCCGTTGTACAACCTGTAACGGCAAAGATCATCAAGAAGAAAAGTATATACAATTTTATGTACTTCATAATCTGTATAGTATTTAAAGTTATTCTGTTACATTGATTATCAACTCACAAACCTTAGAATCCTCATGTGCATAACTAAAATTATTCATCAGGAATGTAGCGGTATAAGTACCCACCTGATCGTATGTATAACTATAAGTATCCACATCCAAAGAAACATCTTTTACCTTCACGGGTAAATCTGGTTCCGGACATTCAAGGAAATTCAAATAATCAGAAACCAACCAAGTATATTTCCAATCAAAACCAGAAGCCGCTCCTGTAACGGTGAATCCGCCATTTGCTATACTGCTCAAATTCCACATACCCGAAACTCCTGTTGATACAGAACCATACTCACGGTCTTTGGGCATATTAATCTCATCCTGATCCTTAAACACTGTTTTATTCTTCATATTCAAAGGAGTAAAGCCGAAAGAAGATGCATAAGCAGTTGTCACACGTCCGTTTCTCCAAGTTGTTTCAACACGCATACCAGTAAAGTTGAATGTAGACTGAGGGATAGGAGTTCCATCACTATAAGTTGGATAATCTGATGCCTTTTTCCCATCTTTATTCAGCACAATAGCCAGTGTAAACTTTTTACCTATAAATTCTTTTACTGATCTACTATAATTTAGCGCACTGGCAGCACTACCTAACACTTTGTTAGGCAACTCTTCCCGTGATATCAAAGCTTTCCATTCTGTCGTTTTTTCTACTAAAATCGAGTCCGCTTCAAAATCAGTCTTACTCATTCCCGGAAAAAATGTAGTAGTTTCTAAATTAGGGGCTTGTTCTTCAGCCATATAAAAGACATCCAATTGGTTAGTACATGAATTTGCATTTCCTGTTGCTGTCCAAATTCCAAACTTCAACTCACACGATTCAACATCTTCAGCCGAATATTCTTTCCGATCTCGATAGACATATTGATGACCAAGCTCACCACTAAAGAAAGACACATAATCCGGATCACCATGAAGAAGGAATGTGATCGGAGTTCCTTTCTTTACAGTCAAGATATTTCCCTCATACCTTACATTCTCATCAGTTGCCACGCTCACATTGGCATCCGTTAAATCTCGGTCCAGTTCTTTTTCACACGCAGTGAAGCAAAAAACGCCCAAGCTTAATAATAACAATTTATATGTTTTCATCGTTACATTCTTTTCTTAAATAATTAAATAAACTCAAGGTGATTACCAACCGGGATTATTACCTGTAATAAGTTTGTTCACAGCTTTTTCCGCATCCGGAATCGGAAAATACTGATAAGCAGAAGTCACACGGAAAAATGGTGCAACCTGAGAACCTTGATTCCAATTTATTCCACTTAACGCCAAATCTACTTGTTCATTCATCTTATCCACAAATTCTCCCCAACGAATTAAGTCAAAGCGACGAGTAAATTCAAAACATAATTCCATAGCACGTTCATCTTTTATAGCATTACGGAAAGCGTTCTGCGAATTAAGATCATTTGTATTATCTGATATTCCTGCACGTATACGTACATCTCGAAGACATTCTTTTGCCAAATCTGTCGGATATCCCCAATATTCATTTTCCGCTTCGGCAACCATCAGCAACACATCTGAATAACGAAGAATAGGAAAGTTAATAGAAGTGAGATTCTTATTTCTTTTGGCAGCAGGCTCATATTCACGACGGAACTTCGCACAACATAAATCCTTTCTTACTTCTTCTGGTGCAACAGCTTTCTTATAAACATCTCCTCTTTGACTTCCTTTATTAACGAATTCCTTACCTTCGTCCGCTCCATCATAATCATAAGATTTCTCGCCATACCATCCAGATCCTGTTACTAATTCATACAATTCCTGGTTCTCAAAAGTTCTCCCTACAATACCGGTTTTACCTTTAATATCCTTATCTGCATCCGAATCAAGCGCACGATACGTAAAAGGTGCTATGTTCCAAGTGAAACGTTCTTTATCATTATTTCTTGTATACAAATCATAAAGCTTCGGTGTAGCCCACAAGAATCCGTAAGAGTATCCCGGATCAGCCTTTCCAACCAAACTAGATTGAGAAGAAAAGTCTGCACATTGAAGCCCGATTGTATTACCAATACGTCCTTCAGAACGAACATCACCTGTACCGTCACCTGCAAATTCTACCTCCCAAATGCTTTCATTAGAACCAGATGTATTGTACTTATCTGAACACATATCAATAAATGCATCCCAATAATCTTCTGCAAGATCGTGACCCTCACCCATTACCAACTGTCCGAAATGACTGGCACGTTCAAAGTAAGATTTCGCTTCCGCAGGTTCCGGTTGGTCATCACGATTATGCTCACCTGCCCAGAACAAATAGACACGCGCCAAAATTCCCCATGCGGCAGACTTTGAAATACGATTAGGCTTATATCCCAGATCTTTGGCTGAAAGTAAACCTTCATCGGCTGCCTCTTCCATCTCTTTCACTATAAACTTATAAATCACATTTTTGTCGGTACGGGCAATATCTTTGTCAGTTACAGTACCGGATGAATAAGTAGATTCCAATTTCAAAGGAACATCTCCCCAACATTGAACCAGATTAAAGTAATAGAATGCACGCAGGAAACGAGCCTCCGATTTATATTGGGCTGTTTTTTCCGCACTCATACTCGGTACATTGTCAATATGTTCAAGTAGCATATTCGCACGTTCGATACCACTATACAAATCCGCCCAGAACTGTGTAACAGCAGCGTCACTGGTTGTCGTATTGTTACAAATCAAACCTGTATTAGAAATACGTCCGGTAGACCCGCCATAAAATTCCAAGTCGTCACCGCCTGCAAGAACCATGTAATCATTACCATAAAAAGAGGTCTGCGATAGATTTGCATAAATACCGGTCAGGAAATTGGAAACTTCCGTTTCATTTTGGAAGTAATTTTCCGGAGTAATCTTATAAGGCTCCTTTTCCAAAAAGTCACATGAGGCCATCGTACATGCGGCTACCAAAGAAAGGAATGTTATTTTTATCGTTTTCATAAATTCTTATTTATATCTATTATCTGATCAAATAATATTAAAATCCTAAATTGACTCCGAAGTTGATTGCATAAGCTCTCGGATAAGCAGAGTAGTCAAGTCCCGGCGTTAAAGCACCGTTACGGATAGACACTTCAGGATCATAACCGGAATAGCCGGAGATTGTCCAAAGATTCTGCCCTGCCACATATACACGGGCATTGCCGATTCCCCACTTCTTAATTACTTTCTTCGGCAGAGTATAACCTAATGTCAGAGTTTTCAGACGTAGGAAAGAACCGTCTTCAATCACACGCGAAGAAACCACTTTATTAGAACTTGAGTTCTTGGCAACCGGAATATCACTATACGGATTTTCCGGAGTCCAACGGTTGGCATAACTTGCATATTGGTTCAAATTACGTGAGTTGTTCACGTTTTCAAAGAACAAACGGTTGGCATTCAAAATATCGTTTCCATAAGACCATTGGAAGAAAATACTCAAGTCGAATCCTTTGTACTCGAAATCATTCGTGAAACCACCCGTATGAATAGGTAAGCCACGTCCGATCATCGTACGGTCGTTGGTATCTATCACACCATCACCATTCAGATCTTTATATTTCGGCATACCCGGCTGTGTATTACTTTCGCTGGAGAAGTAAGGAACACCCGGACGCAACACATACGTATCACCTGATTTGTAGAAATCCTCGTATTTATAAGTGCCTTCATACTGATAACCGTACATCATACCCATTGAATAACCCTTCTTGGCAATATAAGTAGGTTGCGTATTGTAGGCCTGGTCGAAATAAGCGGCAGTCAGCAATGATGTCTGGTTTTCAGCCAGTTCCAGCACCTCATTCTTATTGAATGCAATATTGAAGTTAGTACTCCATTTAAAACCGTTTTTCTGGATGTTTACTGTATTCAAAGTAAATTCCACACCCGAGTTACGTACTTTACCCACATTTTTCATTGCACTCTTGAAGCCTGTCGTGTAAGACAAATCGGCATCCAACAGCAGGTCACGGGTAGTCTTCATATACCAGTCAACATTGATCCCGATGCGTTCGTTAAAGAAGCCCAGATCCAAACCGACATTCCATTGTTCTGTTGTTTCCCATTTCAGATCCTTATTTAACAAGGAGATAGGCACCATACCGATACTGTTCAGGTTATTCTCAAACGGATATACACCTGTCTGAACATTATTTGAAGTTGCCTTCAACATTTTCAATAAAGCATACGTTTCATACTCGCCTACACGGTTGTTACCTGTCAACCCCCAGCTTGCACGCAACTTACCGCTAGAGATGACGGATTTATATTTGCTCATGAAATCTTCTTCAGTAAAGTTCCATGCCAAAGAGCCTGAAGGGAAGAAACCGTAACGGTTCTTTTTAGCAAACTTAGAAGAACCATCGACACGGAAAGACGCTGTCGCATAGTACTTCGATTTATAATTATAATTCACACGCCCCAAATAAGACATCATAGACCATGAAGACTTCTCCGAGCTTGTAGTAGCGGGAATACCTTCACTCATACCTGCCATTCCCATCGATTCATTCGGGATGTTGGTTGTTTTGAAAGAGTAGTATTCATAATCCGAATTCTGCAAGGTAACACCCAGCAAAGAATTAAAGAAGTGTTTCTTCTTTATATTAGTCTGATAAGTCAAGACATTCTCGTTCAACCAAGTCAGCCGTTGATTGCGAACCACCTGAGCATTTACCTTATCTGTTGAAATAGGGCTACCATAACGTGTCTTCGAGTTATTGAAGGTATCATTGTTACGGGCGTCATATGTATAGCCTCCCGACACTTTCAACTTCAGACCTTTAATGAATTCATATTCCACAAATCCGTTCAACTGAAGATTGTTCGTATAATTCTTACGGTATTCATTCTTTAATGACATAATCGGATTGAAACGATAGTCATTCGTCGGCTCTACCGATGAATCGAGTGCGTTATCCATCAATGTGCTCAATGGAACATCCGGTTCAGTCACAGGACGATATCCCCATACACTATAAAACAAGTTATTCATACCACTGGATGAATATAAAGAGGTAGAACTACCTGTCTGGATAGCACGTGAATAGTTGGCTGTTATGCTCATATTCAGTTTACCGCGACGGACTACCGTATTCATACGTGTCTGGAAGCGTTTGTAGTTTGAGTTCAGCACGATACCGTCCTGGTCAAAATAAGAAGCGGAAGCATTATAACGGACGCCTTCCGTTCCTCCCATCAAACTGACGTTATGACTCTGCTGCCAAGCGGTACGGAAAATTTCATCCTGCCAGTCATATTGTGCAACATTGCGATAATCTTCCAATGTCCATTGCTTACCTTCATATTCTTTCAGATAGTTTTTCTTAGTATCTGCCGGAAACATTTCGTTCTGCAACTTTACAAACTCGTAGGCATCCATCATAGGAATCGTATTGGTAACTTTTTGCACACCGAAACTTCCATCGTACTTAAGCTGCGGCTTTCCAATCTTACCTTTCTTTGTAGTCATGATTACAACACCGTTAGCACCACGTGCTCCATAAATAGCCGTAGCCGAAGCATCCTTCAGCACATCTACTGATTCTACATCGGAGGGGTTAATAGTAGCTGCGATAGCCGGATCTTCTACAGGGAAACCATCAATGACATACAACGGAGAGTTGTCTTGAGTCAAGGAGTTATTACCACGGATAACGATATTCATCGTTCCACCCGGCATACCTTCGCCTGAACTCACATTTACTCCGGCGATACGTCCTCCCAATGTCTGATCGAATGAAGAGGAAGGGGTTTTAAGCAAATCTTCCATATTTACCTTTGCCACAGCACCGGTCAGGTCTTTCTTCTTGACCTCCTGATAACCAACGACAACAACTTCGTCCAACGTTTTTGTATCTTCTTTCAATACAACAGACATAGGTTTCGATACATCAACCGGCAACTCCTGCGTCGTGTATCCGATAAAAGAGATAACAAGAACAGACTTCTTGTTGGGAACATTAAGTGAGAATTTACCGTCGAGATCGGAAGTCGTACCTTGTGTGCCTCCTTTTACTTGGATGCTTGCACCAGGAACCGATTCTCCTGTTTGATCGATGACAGTACCCCGTACTAGTACTTGGGCCACAGCAAGAGAGAATGAAAATAAGGTTAACAGTAACACACTGAGACCTCTCTTCCATGATAACTTAAATTGGAATTCGGTTTGCATACTATTCGTTTTACATTTAAAATTAGATTAGTCAATGCGCAAATTTAAAGATACATCCACAATTTTACCAACCAAAATTATTCAATTATGGTACAAAAACATACATATCAAAGATATTCGATATATCTTTGTGCAAAAAGAGCATTATGCAACAGCTACCCATTCATTTCGCCCCACTACAAGGCTATACAGAAGCATTTTACCGCAATGCGCATGCTACCGTTTTCGGTGGTATAGACACTTATTATACCCCGTTTGTACGAATTGAGAAGGAAAGTTTCAGGAATAAAGATATCAGAGAGATTGATTTCGCAAACAATCATGTGCCGCATTTAGTTCCTCAGCTGATTGCTCCGTCCGCAGAAAAAGCGGAGACCATTCTTTCCCTTTTCATTGAAAAAGGATATGGCGAAGCAGACATCAATCTGGGATGTCCTTTCCCTATTTTAGCCAAACGGCATAACGGCTCGGGAATACTTCCTTATCCGGAAGAGGTCAAGACATTATTAGGTATAGTCGTAAAGTACCCGCAAATCCGTTTTTCCGTAAAAATGAGATTAGGCTGGGAAAATCCGGAGGAGTGTCTCGCCATCGCTCCCCTATTAAACGACCTTCCTCTAAGACAGGTAACGATGCATCCCCGCTTGGGCAAACAGCAATATAAAGGAGACGTAGACCTCGAAGGCTTTGCCGCTTTTCAAAGCGTTTGCAAACATCCGCTTATTTATAACGGTGATATAAAAAGACGGGAAGATATCCTGCGCATCCAAGAGCAGTTTCCCATGCTGGCGGGAGTAATGATCGGACGGGGATTACTAGCCAATCCGGCATTGGCACTGGAATACAAAGAGAACCGTACACTATCCGCCGATGAAATGAGGAACAAGCTATACTCCATGCACACCTCCGTATACAGCCAATATGCCGCACAATTGGAAGGAGGGGAAGGGCAACTGCTCAATAAAATGAAAACCTTCTGGGAATACCTGGCACCTGAAGCAGACCGGAAATTGCTAAAAGCAATCCATAAAAGCGGCACATTCCAGAAGTACAACCAAGCCGTTCTTAGCTTTTTTGGTCAACGATAAGTTAATTGACGGTTATTTTTTGTAATTTTGCGCCCGTCTATAAACAAACACATGATGAAAAAATACATTCTAATCTTTCTTTGCCTGATGATTGTATCGGGCAGTTTTGCTCAAATAAAGGACTTCAAGTTTAAATTTTACGGACAGATTCGCACCGACCTCTACTACAACAGTCGCGCCAATGAAGAAACCGTAGACGGATTATTTTATATGTATCCGAAAGATAAAGTACGTGACGAAGACGGAAATGACTTGAATGGAACGCCAAGCAGCAACTTCTATACTTTATATTCACGTCTGGGAGTAGACGTGGCCGGTCCTAAACTGGGGACAGCCAAGACTTCCGCCAAAATAGAAGCCGACTTTCGGGGTACCGGTACTTCTTATTCGGTAGTCCGCCTGCGCCATGCTTATCTCAATCTGGATTGGGGAAAATCGGCCTTATTGCTCGGTCAAACTTGGCATCCACTATTTGGAGATGTTTCTCCGCAGATTCTGAATCTTTCTGTCGGAGCACCTTTTCAGCCATTCAGCCGTGCACCACAAATTCGTTACCGCTATACTAATAAGAACTTCCAACTGACAGGAGCTGCCGTATGGCAATCCCAATATACCTCGCAAGGTATCGATTTAGATAACCCCACCAAGAGTAAAAAGAGCCACGAATACTTGAAAAACGGCTGTATTCCGGAAATTTACGTAGGAGCCGATTATAAAAACGGAGGATTCCTGATTGGTGCGGGAATCGAAATGCTATCAATGAAACCACGAAAGGAAGCTATCGGTGGAAATGGGAAGAGATTCAAAGTAGACGAACGAATCACTACTTTATCCTATGAGGCTCACATGAAATATACCAATAAAGATTGGTTTATCGGAGCCAAAAGCGTTTTGGGCTCCAACCTTACACAGGCTTCCGGACTCGGTGGATTCGGTATCGAATCTATCGATGAACGTACAGGAGAACAGAAGTACACTCCAATTCGTGTTTCCAGCTCGTGGTTCAACCTTGTCTATGGAAAGAAGTGGAAACCGGGAATTTTCGTCGGATACGCCAAGAACTTGGGAACAAGCGACGAATTATATGCTCCGAATGGAAAAGCACAACTTTACGGAACAGGTACAAATCTCGACCAATTGGTAACGGCGGGTGCAGAACTGACTTATAATGTTCCTCACTGGAAATTCGGACTGGAGTATACGTTAAGCACAGCATGGTATGGTTCTCTCAACCCAATGAACGGGAAAATTAAAAATGCGCATGCTGTATGCAATAACCGTATCGTAGCGGTTGCCATGTTCATGTTCTAACCTCTCTCATAAAGTTAAACTCATCCATCTGCTGTCATCCGTCACATAAAAGGGGATAAATCATTGATAATAAACCTGTAAGACTGTGACAGCAGTGTGTGATGGCAATGTGACAGAAGGAACTGCTGTCACACGTTGCCAGCTTATTACAGTCAATCTTATGCGGAAGGAACTATACAGTTTCAGCCGTTAGAAACTTTAGTTTCCATACGCGGAAACTTTGGTTTCATTGGTAAGAAACTTCAGTTTCATGCGCTTGAAACTAAAGTTGCAAGGCAGGAAACCAAAGTTTTCAATGTAGGGAACTACCGCTTCTCCAGCATGACTTCAAGACTTGCACCATCTTTGCAAGTGAAGCGGAGTACTGTTTGTTTCTTGTCAACGGAGAGTACTTTACAGAACGGAGTTTCCTTTATATTCCACTGTCCTTTCAACGTTACAGTTACCGGAATCTCACCACTCTCGTTATCAATCCACGGGCGGGAATAGATACTGCGCTCTACCCGCTTTCCGTCTTTATCAAAAGCCTCGTCGCTTGCACCGCGATACAATGCCAAATCCGGTTGCGATACGGTCAACAACATCTTTTCCGGAGATTCTTTGCGAATCATAACCAGGCACGAAGTATCTGTCCGTTGCAATAATCCGCCGGGAAGCAACGCTTGTGGAGTTTCAAACAGTACATAAGAATAGATATTGTCCGATAAAGACTGTACGATGTGGGCATTACGGTCTTGTTGGAGAACTTTATATGCAGGCTTCTTGGCGAACGCTTGTAAGGTAGCCGTACTTGTCTGCGGAAGAACAGCATACTCATAACTTCCACCTTTAGGGGCTTTTCCATGATCGACAACCAATGATACCCAATCCCCTTTCGTCTCCTTACCGGTATCCTGCATACGGGAATGTTGCGGGAACTTTTTCTCAAAACGAGCCGTAACGGGTACATAATATCCGGTTCCGAGATGATCCATCCATAATTCACCTTCACCTTGATAACCTTTCCAATAATCATGTCCCGCTTTGTCGGTTACCGCCAATTGGAATATAGTGGTTTCAGTAGGATATTCTGCATTGGCGTTTTCAATATCCGATCCTAGACAAACGATTGTTTCACCGATGAAATGGAAGGATTTACGTGCCCGGTGAGTTCCGTTATACTTATCATGTTCATGCAACTTCATACCGAAGTTTCCATTCTCTTTCTGTTGTGACAGTCCGCCGGCAAAAGCTTCATCGGAATAGAGCATCTCTTCCATACCGGAGAACCTGTCCACATTCATAACTTTCGCTTTCAACTGTTCGAGGGGAAGATGAATGGAAGTCACACCCGGAATACGGTTCCAGTCGAAACCTTCCTGTTGCCATCCGCTAGTAGCAGGAGTCACAATCTGTCCCGGAGCTGCGGTAAGAATCTGCAAACTTCCATGTGCAAAGTAACGGCCATAGAGATTACGTCCCAAATAATGCTCGGCCGCCCAAAGATAGCGGGAATGTCCGCGAGCCACTGCCGACCAGTTACTGCGACGTTGCACAGAGGCACAACCATACCCCAACGCCAGATTTCCCTGCGGATCAGGTTCGGGCCGGAAACCTTTCTCTACGAGCCGCTTTGCAATCTTTTTCTCTTGTGCATTGGATACCTTCGGCATATACTCCGGTTCTTGGCCATCGGAAGAAGCACCGGACACCAAGCGCAAATAAGCGGCTGCCATTTCTTCGTCAAATTCCGCCTTTCCATCGGGAGTTCCCGCCATAGCCATCATTGCATAATGCATCGGCACCAATTTCCCCTTTCCATCGGGATGACGCCCGGACAAAGCCAATGGGAAGTTCAGCTTATTGCAATAAAAACGCATGGCAAGTAGCACATTCCTCACTGTTTCATGCGCCAGCTCAGAGACAGCAAACTCTGTCCGGTTGAGAAGATAAATCATATTAGTCGCCCCATCCAAACCACCGACGGCATAAGCCGGATAAAGGTTGCGATGATGAAAAGCAGCGCCATCCACCTTAAACGAACCGGCCAATCCCGGAGCCGGACGACACCCGTAATCTATCCAACGGGAAAATGACCGCAAGTATTGTAACTTTTCAGGAGTATCTTCCATCATCAGAATGCTTGCTATACGGCCGGTAGTCTGTGTATTGAATGAATCCATATCAATACCGTTACTTTCCGGCTTCGGATATACTTCATTAGTGATGGCATACCAACGCAAGGTACGTTCGGCTTCCTGCAATTTACCAGCCTCACGCAACACATCCTTCATCAGAAAATAAGCCAGATACAGACCACGGACACTATACCCGTAATGATGAATATTTCCCCAACAACTACCGTACGTCACTCCCTGATCGGTAATATGGTCATACATTGCCAGGAATTTCTCCTTCATTTCATTCTGAACTTCCGGATTCGCCGTACTATTATTATAGGCAACAGCAATTCTCTTCATCAAGTCGAAATAAGCACGCATCTCCACCCCCATCTTGGTCAGCATATCTTTGTCCCAATTCGGTATAATGCGTTCATAAGCTTCCGAAGCACGTACCATAAAAATAGGTACCCCCGAAACCTTGCCATTCTTATAGGTAATCTGATAGAAATCATATTTCTTGCGGATGGTCTGTATCTCTTTATCCGATACTTTACCTTTTGTATAGTTCATGTCACGGAAACGCTTCTCCAGCAACTTCATCTCTTTCTTTTGCGCCTCGCTCACCGGAGTCAGTTCGATATCCGGCTGCAACAATGAATGTTTATAGACAACCAACCAATGATTATTAGTTCCGGCATTGACAAAAGGAACTTGTAAGTCGGCTGTTTGCTGACGGGCATCCACCTTCGTCGCAGTGATCAAATGATCGATGAAAAGGCTTCCTTTTTCATTCGGAGCAACAATACGAAGCTCATTCATCCCTTCTTCCGGAGTACCCTGCATATCCCGTTCATAGCAAACCCATGCTGCACGCCAACCTCTGAAATTGATTCCGAAAGGAAACGAAGTACATTGCTTGCCATCTTTCAAAAACTCAAACTCAATTGTTGCGTCCTGAGGCTCCTCATTGTACACCCATATTATAAAAGCAGAAAGATATAAATCTTTACCCGTCGGATCTTTCTTTTCAAACTTTAAATCCTTCTTCAATTCCAATACCCCTCCAGGCTCAAAGACCCATTTCAGCGAATGTTTTCCGTCTTTATAATGTGTATCGGAAATAGAGAGTTGCGAATTGACACCTGTTATGTAATCCGGAATCTTCGATTCCTCAAAAGAGAACATCCGCTCGTCGGTCACGACTTGCGCATGAAGAAATGCTGAATACAAAAATGAAAATAGGGTAATCACCCGTAATCTGGTAAAGAGTTGTTTCATCATGGGTATTTATATCTTATTTAGGTTTCTATATGCGGTATAAACAGTCTCAAAAAGAAGTCACTTTAAAGCCGGTAAACAACACGTGGTTTTGCAAAAGGCGCAGGCCGAAATGTCCGTCTCCTTCGTTTCCGGTGAGGGTATAGCGGAATAATTCTTCACCATTCACCGCGTATGTAGTCATTCCTTTTTCTACCCGAATCCGGATTTCATACCATTTATTGGGTACAAGCAAATGCGGCGTATCAGTATACTCCTTCAATAACGGTTTGACTTTATCATCTGCAATACCATAATATTCTCCTCTGTAACGTCGAAAACGGGTGGTAGAATTATCATTTCCCCCGTATCCAACGTAAAAAAGGTTCAATGTATTATAGTTCTTAAAGACACCGTTGCGCCACTGGCTGCGAGCAAAAAGATCGTCGGGATGTTTAGGATCATTGGCAGCCCAAAAGCAATTCAAATCACTCAGACGATCGTGCCTTCCCCCTTTCATCACCATACAGATATGGTAACTGATTTCATAATCACCCGTCAGACGCTGTGAGGACCATAGAGTCAACCCACCCGGTACAATCAGTTCCAATGTATCGGCATGTTCTATTATCTGTAAAGCATGGGATTCATCTTCTATTTTCCACTGTTTTACAAAAGAGCTAGTATGTTGCGCAAAAAGCACCACACTATCCAAAAGAAGAAAAGTAATCAGACTGTAGCTAATAAAAAATCGCTTCATTATTTATGGTATTAGTTTAAAGATCATTCTTTCGGATACAAAGAAACCCCTCTTTTCGAAAAAAGAGGGGTTCAAATTGTACAAAATACCTCAAATAACGTATTGGGTATGCATTTGTATTACCAAGCTTCTACTACTTTTCCATATAATGGTGCCAAATACCAATCTTTATTCTGAGCTCCATTACTTTGTGCCCATTCAGTAAACTGAGGATAAGCTTCGGCAAAAGGCACTCTTTCGTATGTATGCTTCACACCCACAGGTACTTTTACCCCCCAAACGAAGCCGTTCTTATTACAATATGGAATACCATTTATCATTTCAACATCAGCTTTTGCTGCATCAACATCATAATTTGTATAGAAACGGGTTGGCTCATATCCTTTCATGTGAATCTCTTTATTATCATTCGTCACAATAAAGAAATTTTGTTTCTTTGTATCCAAAATCAAATTTCTATAAGCTTCCAGTTGATTTTTCCCTTCATTATCAGTGATTTCAGAACGATTCTTACCGGCAAACTTAATTTCAGCACGTAACATCGGTTTTCCTATGACAATATAACCTTCTGTTGTTTGAAAGAAATTCTGTTTATCACCAAGTGCGGACAATCCATCCAACATAATCACCGGATTACCTGTCTTTGCATCGACAGTCAGTTTATAAGTATTCATATTTACCTCTACAAAATCACCCCCAGTTTCTTCTCTGACCATTTCTTCTTCCATACCTTGTCCGCCTTTCCAAAGAATACGAGAAGTAATCTCATTAATATACTTCTTATCAAGTCCAATCAACTCCACACCCAACTTTGTCGGATAATATCCTCCTTTGGCACGAAGATCCAAAGTAAGCAAAAGCCCTTCTTTATAGCCATGTGCAGGTAACAAGTTTTCTACTTGGCATTCGGTAACCTTTAGGTCATACTCGATGACAACATCATTCAAATCGTTGTCAGGACCATTAGATTGCTTCGGCCAGTTGTCTTCAAACATAGCAACTCCTGTGTTATGATAAAAACGAAAACCCGCATCCTCTTCACTTGTTGGCGCTACTGCATCCTCCAAATTAATAGAACCATCTGCCCGAGTAACCGCTTTCAAATTAATTGTCCGTACTTGGGGACCTGACATAGCAGCATATTTAGCATATACAGTCTGAGAATGCATCGGAATATTCAAATCCACAGTTGTTTCACCTTCTACAAGAGCATTCTCCAACAAAGGAATTTTACATTCCGCATCAGAATATAAAGAAATAAGTGTCTTGTTAGCCGATGTTATAGATACCGAGACTGTACGGCTTGTCGCCCAGTCAAATCCCGTAGAGATCTTGTCCGTAGAACTATCTCCCGTTGTTGCTTCATTGTCACTGTTTGTACAGGCAACAATGGTAAATGTTCCCATAAGGACATACATCAAACTTCTAATTTTCATCATAATTCTCAAATTTAATAACTGTTCATCTTCCTTTTCTCAATTGAAACCACGCTTTATGCCATCCATAAGCGAGCCTCTTTTGTTAACCAATCACAAAAATACTTAACATTAAATCATATAACAGCCTTGTTTATCTTTAATTTTTACCCTTTCCATCGAAAATAACAAGTAGCCATAAACTTACCGCAAAAGCTTTGTTCATCGGCGATGGATAATATATACAAGTTATTTCTTATATTTGCATAAGACAAGATATTCCATACAACAAATATAAGAATATCGCTTTGAATATACAAGTTTTTTTGGCTAAATATATCAAAAGAAATGGAGCAAGTATTATATGGCATAGATTACATAGAATATTATTTCTATTGGATATATTACAAGTTTATTGGCTATCCTTTAATAATAAGAATATGTTCGATTGCTGTAATGTTCTGCATCATTGCGTACCTATTTCTTTTATTACATATCATATATGGTATATTCAACAGAAAGAAAGAAAAACGTAGATACCAAAAGGCTTATGACAAATACTATGAAGATATGCTATCTATCTCTTTAGATTCCAGCACAATAAGTGACGAAGAGATAGCTGACAGACTGAAGTATGATACCAAAAAGCGTCCTAAACCCAACGAGCTTCGTATCATTACTCAACTGCTGACCGAGATAAAGACTGCACATGAGAATGAAATCAATGAAGTGAACTACCATTCAATACAAACTGTATTCCAAATAACCCGTTTCCTCGAACATGAACTTCAATTCGGAGCTAAGAGAGCCAAGATACAAGCCCTGAAAATCATTCAATCCATCAATGGATATGCCTCTGAAGCAGTATTGGTGCGTTTCCTTTATCACCGTAAAATAGAGCTAAGGAATTCGGCACGCTATACATATATGTGGCTAAGTCAGGGAAACCCGTTCCGTTTCTTCGATGAAGATATCAGCATGAAGCTAAGGCAATGGGATATGATGGAATTACATGCTATCCTCGAACACCGCCGGAAAGTAGGCTACAATACGCCTAGTTTCATTAAATGGGTAAATACTTCGGCTGAAGAAAATGTGAAGATATTCTTCATTAATGAAATCAGACTTTATAATGAAACAGAAAGTGCTCCGACTCTCGCCAAGCAAATCAATGCCCGTTCTGTAGAAATACGAAGCGAGGCAATAAAGACGTTAGGTAAACTTAAGTACAAAGAGGTAGAACCGAAGCTAATTGAGATGTACAATGTGCAGCCCGAAGAAGTCAAACGGCAGATTATCACAGCTATTGCAGACTTGAAAACTGATAAGGCTTTAGGATTCCTGTACAATGCTTACGATGACGCTGACAATTGGGGAACAAAGCGAGTGATTCTGAAAGCCCTTTACGATTACAGTGCTATGGGCAGGAAAACATTCGAACAATTGGAGAGAAAAGTCGATTCTCATACAGCGATCTTATTCGCTCATACAAAACACCCGCTTATTAACCAGTTAATATAAAAAGAATATGAAAGATATACTATTTACCTTCTTCAATTATTTCGTATTCTTTTATACGAGTATGCTGGCGATATCTTTTATCGTATTCGCTTTCCTCTCTTTCATTTCTTTGAAACGGAGAAAAGACTACTATGTGGAAAGTTATGTACGGAAAATTATCAAAGAATCTCCCTATACACCGGGTGTTTCGGTCATTGCCCCTGCCTACAACGAAGAAAAGACTATTATCGATAATGTTAACTCGATGCTTGCCCTCGAATATCCAGTTTTCGAAGTTATTATCGTGAATGACGGTAGCACGGACAAGACTTTGGAGAAAATTACCGAATATTATGAACTGATAGAAGTACCATACGCATACATCGAACGAATCAAGACCAAACCGTTCAAAAGGCTTCTGAAGTCTACAAATCCGAAATACAGCCGCCTCATCGTTGTCGATAAAGAGAACGGAGGAACGAAAGCGGACGCTTCCAACGCAGGTATCAACGCCTCTTCCTATCCTTATTTTATCTGTACAGATGTGGACTGTATTCTGGAGAAGTATGCATTGTATCGTTGTATTTCACCGATCATATCTTCTGACAAACAAGTGATTGCCGTGAGCGGAACTATGCTGATGGCTAACGGTTGCGTAGTGAAGGACGGGCAGATTGTTGATGTCAAGACTCCGCGTACCCCTATTCCGCTTTTCCAGAATTTGGAATATATGCGTTCCTATCTGATAGGTAAGATGGGATGGTCGGCCATCAACGGGATGCCGAATGTATCCGGTGGATTCGGGCTTTTTGACCGTTCCGTAGCTATTGCGGCCGGAGGTTATGACGGCACTTCCTTTGCGGAAGACATGGACATGATTACCCGCATGGTAGGATATATGTGCGACTTCTCCCGGCCTTACAAGATAGTGCAGATACCGGACACCTGCTGTTGGACGGAAGGACCTCCCAACCTGGCAATGCTTTACCGCCAACGTACCCGTTGGGCACGGGGATTATTCCAAACATTAAGCGTCCATCACAAGATGATTTTCAAGAAAACCTATAAACAGATGGGGCTGTTAACCCTACCTTATATGTTTATCTTTGAATTCTTGGCACCCATCATTGAGGTTACAGGATTCAGCGTTTTCATTTACCTGGCTTTCACAGGGGCTGTCAACTGGAATACGGCATGGATGATTTACCTGACCATTTATGTATTCTGCCAATTCCTGTCCATCGTGGTTATCACTTACGATTACTACGTCGGAATGCTTTATAAAAGAGGATACGAATATTTATGGATTATCATTGCCTCCATATTGGAACCGATTTTCTATCATCCCATCATTACATTCTGTTCCCTAAGGGGATACCTCAGTTATTTGACCAAGAGAGACTTCAAGTGGAAGAAGATGGAACGGACAGGATTCAAACAGAAGACAGGAAATGCCAATGAGGAAGATACCAAAGTCAATCCTGAACCCGCAACAATATAAGAATGTATAAATAACAAGATAAGATGAACAGAGTATTTCTCCATAAGATCACCATATTAGCTTGTTTGCTCCTGCTGATAACCTCTTCCATCGGAAGCGACAAAGGTTTCCAGACGCCGGAGCAATATGCCCAGATCATACAGGAGCATTTTGCCAATGAAGAGTGGGAAGCGGGGAAAGCACTGTTGGATGAAGGACTTCAGAAATACCCGAAAGTCTCCGATCTTCAATGGCTCATGGGTAAATACTGGTTCCATGAGAAAGACTACGATCAGTCTCGTTATCATCTTGTCAAAGCGGTGGAGGATAATTATAATAATGTCAATGCCAAACATTTACTGGTGGATGTCGAAGACATCACAGAAAATTACTCCAGTGCGATTTGCTATGTAAATGAGTTGCTGGAAGTAAATCCGTATTGGCGCGGATTGTGGCGCAGAAAGATTGAGTTGTACCGCAAACAGAACAACGATGTGGAAGCCGACCGTTTGCTGAGACGTATCAATCAGATTTATCCGAACGATACCATTTTACGGAAGGATTATGTATATAGTCTGGAAATGGGATATCGCCAGATGAAAAAAGGCGGTAACCGGAAGGAAGCAATCGAAAGACTGACCGAGCTCATCAAGATATCTCCCGATAATGAAGAGTTTTATCTGGACATTATCAACCTGCATTTGCAGAAAGGTAACCGGGAAGCCGCTTTAGGCTGGTCGTCCAATGGATTGGCGGCTATTCCCGGAAGTTCCGCACTTATCATCAAAAGAGCCGGAATTCTCGGTGAATTGGCACGTTTTCCGGAAGCATTGGTATTTGTACAGGAACAGATGAGAAGAAATAACAGTCCGGCAATACGGCGTATGTATAACAATCTGTTGCTGGAAGCCGCCCGCTCCGAAAAGCAACGGGATCCTTATGTACTCTACGGAATGGCTTATGAAAGCGGAAACAAGGATAAGGAAGCATTGGATTATCTGCTGAATACCTCCGTGACAAGAGGATACACCGATGACGCGCTCTTCTATATCAGAGAGGCGAAGAAACAATACGGTAACACAGACAAGGGAATCTTGTATAAGGAATATATGCTTTATCGTCAAATGAATGAGGACGATCTCGCTTACTCGGCTTTAAAGAAGCTGTATGATATGTATCCCGACGATTACGATATTACTTTGGCTATGTCTTCCCTTCACATGAAAAAAGCCGAAAGACTTATGGAACTCGGCCTGTATTCGGAGGCATTGCCTCATGTATTATTCGTTTCACAAAGGCATATAGACAACGAAGTAAACGGTGCCGCATGGGAAAAAGCACTGAGTTGCTATATCAATATGAAGCGTTACAACGAAGCGCTCGCCACATTGGATACCATCACACTTCATTTCCCCGATTACGAAAACGGCACGTTGAAAAGGGCATTTATCCTCGATAAAATGGATAAAACAGAAGAAGCTCTGCAACTTTATCTGTCTGCCATCGAACAGAGTGATGAGGATATGCGCATTTTCTACGTAATAGGATACGAGGAACTGGCAATTCCTTACATCAAGAAATGTATGGAAGCGGGGGCTACGCAGAAAGCATACGATGAAGCCGTCAAACTCGTCAGCCTGAATCCATCGAGTGATTTAGGACTACGCTATGCCATCAACTCGTCTGGATTATTGGGAAAATACGATGAATTCGAGAAATATACGGCACAAGGTATCAATTTCTATCCGGAAGAGCCATTCTATCAAGCCAAAAGGGCTACCGTATTGGACCGTGACAAAAAATACGAAGCTTCGCTGGAATTCTTGAAGCCGATACTCAATAAATATCCGAGTAATAAGGAGATTATAGGCGCTTTCTCGCAAAGCAGTGAATACCGCGCTTTGCAACTGACAAAAGCGAAAGAACCTGAGCAAGCCCTTGCGGTGCTTGACACAGCGTTACTTTTCGACAGTCAGAACAAATCTTTGAAGTACACAAAGGGAGTGGTGTATGAGGCTAACAGACAAGCTGATTCCGCATACTATTATCAGAAGTTCTACGAGCCTTCAATCATGGAATATCGCTCTTTCCAACGGCATTTATCGGGCTTACGAAGCATGACGCTTAAAAATGAGATAGCCCTGACTTATCTGCGTGCCCGCTATGGTGAAGAGGATATTATCACCTCTGTCGCCACAGCCGAATATACCCGTAAAAACCGGAAAAACACTTATACCGGATGTATCAACTATGCCGGAAGAAGCGGATCGGCAAGCGATAGTATGGAGGCGGAGGAACAGACGCCGGGCGGAGTCGGCATTCAGGTACAAGGCGAATGGGCGCATCACTTCTCACCGAAATGGAGCACTACGATCAATGCCGCTTTTGCCACCAAATACTTCCCGGACATTACTGCCGATGTAGCATTGCGCCATTATCTCAAGAATGATTGGGAAATAGCGGGACATGTCGGCTACAGACGGGTAGCTGCCTACAACAAGCATTATGAGTGGAATAACGAATTCTTTATCGGCAGTAACGGAGAAAACGGATACATATTCACCGGATGGGATGAGTCGAAAACAAACCTGCTCACCGTTGGCGGAGAGGTAGCCAAGATCATCGAAGAGGTCCGGCTTAATGCCAAACTCGACCTTCACTTCTTTAACTCCAAATTCTATTACAATGCGCAGGTCGGTGCGAAATATTTCCCTGCCAGCGATGGAAAGACAAATATCAATGCCATGGCAAGTATCGGTTCGGCACCGGAAACGGCCGTATTAGACTATGCGTTGCCCGGTTCTTTCTCACATACCAACACAATGGTAGGTTTGGGAGGCCAATATATGGTCAGTCCCAACATTACCATCGGCCTGATGGGGACTTGGAATACCTACTATAACCAGACGAATACAGTGCGGGGAAAGGATCCGATCCATCGAATAGAAACGGTATCGACACGCTATAAAAACCTATATAATATCTATGCACAGATCTATATTTCATTCTGATAAGCTATGCCCCCTACTGGCAGGAATGATATGCGTTTGCTGCCTTTTATCCGGCTGCCATATGCAGGCGCGCACCGAGATATTTGCCTCCAAGGAAGGCTACCTCATCACAATCGGCGAAGACCCGACGGACAAAGATACCCGATGGGCCAAATACCTGTACGAGCACCTCAAAAAGCGTGCAAATGACGATGAAATGGTCGCTTTCGGGGTATCAGAGAAGGAAATGTGGCGTGTTATCATACGCATAGATCCGACCTTGCAGGAAGGGTTCAGGATCGCCATCAAAGGATCGGAAATAGAACTCACAGCTGCCGATGACAGACAAATGTTGTGGCTGCAATACCAATTGATAAAAAAGATAAGCAAGGAAGACCCGCGTATCAATGGTTCCGACCTTCCTCCCGCCATCATCAATCTGACAGATACTTGCGGTACGTTTGCTTTTGATTATCAAAGTATCTATTCCCCTTCCGGTCTGAATCCCGATTATACGGGAGTAATGGGACTCAATAACTTTGACGACAGTTGGGGTATATGGGGACACAACCTGAGAAAAGTATTGGGAGACAATGTAGATAAGGTATATGCTACCATCCACGGTAAGACAGACGACTCACAACTTTGTTTCTCTTCCGAAGAGATGTATCGGCAAATTGAGAGCTATATCGTAGATAATATCGGTGAAAAGGGAAGTTCTCGTTTTGTCATTGCTCCGGATGATACTCCGTACGCCTGTACTTGCGCCAGTTGCACAGCGATGGGAAATACGGAGAAGAACGCAACACCTGCCGTCACAGAACTGTTACTCCGGCTGTCGCAACGTTTTCCTAAACATTCCTTTTTTACCATATCCTATCTGAGCACCAAGCAGGTTACGGACAAACAGTTGCCGTCCAATGCAGGTATCATTGTCAGTGCCATAGACTTTCCACTCCGACGGATAGACGGCAAGAATGCACAGGAAAAAAAGTTTATGCAACAGCTGAATCAATGGAAGAAAGTTTCGAAGAACATTTATATATGGGATTACATCAACAACTTCGATGACTATCTGACACCTTTCCCCATATTGAAGATAGCCCAGCAGAGACTCCGGTTCTTCAAGCAGAACGGAGCCAGTGGCATTTTCTTCAACGGAAGCGGATACAGCTATTCTTCTTTCGATGCAATGAGGACTTTTGTACTGTCGGCACTTCTCATCAACCCGGAACTTCCCGTTGAGGAACTGGTCAGAGACTATTTCAATCAAGAGTACCCCCTATCAAAGAAATGGCTGTACGACTATTACATTAACTTGGAAAACAGCGTCCAGTCCGGTAAGAAGTTAGGTATCTATGTCGGTATTGCAGAATTGGAGCAGTCATTCCTCAATCCGGAGAAGTTTATCAAATTCTATGATGAAATGGGCGATTATGTTTCCGATGCGAAAGGGAAAGAGCGTAAAAAGCTCCATGAACTCCAGACAGCCTTGTCTTATACACGTCTGGAGATGGGACGCAACCACAGTTATGATCCTTACGGATATGCCCAACGAAACGGAAAACAAATCCAACCGACTCCGCAAGTGCGGAAATGGCTTACCCAACTCAAAGAACATCATGCTTTCACGGGGATGGAGTACTATAATGAATCGGCCGATGAAATCGACTACTATATAAAAGAATGGGAACAGTATATACTTGCTTCCGACATTAAAAAGAACTTATTTCTCGGAATCATGCCTTCTTCAACTCCCCCAACGGACAAAGATGGGTTGAAGAGACTTACAGACAGCACGCACGGTTTACCCGGCAATTATCATTGCGGCTGGACAACTCTTCCGAAAGAAAAATATGAAATCAGTCTGCCTGTAAAAGGTATCAATAAGACAGGAAACATTTATATCAGTTTCTTGAATCTTCCCAGACATCGTTTCTACCCTCCCCGGCAAATCGAAATATCGAAGGACGGAGCAATCTATAAGACAATCAATCTGGAGACGGATGATTCCGTTGAAAAGGGCGAATTAGTAAAAATAACCACTCCTATAGATTTGAACAGGGCAGAACTGGTAAGTATAAAGGTCATGGGAGCTAAAAAGCCAAGAGCCCAGATCGGTATAGATGAAATCGCATTCGTTCCATAAAAAGTAAAAATAAGGTAACCCCTAACATAAAACATCCACTATGAACAAATCGGTACTTTATATCCTCTTATTAACAGTATTACCCTTCTTCCTCTCAGGGTGTAAGAAGAAAGTACGTCCTACAACTATGGTCATAAAAGACTCGGTAAGGCACTATTATCCTATCAAACAAGGGCAACAACTAGATATCATGTTCACAATCACCAACACCGGTGACGCTCCTCTGGTCATTTCGGATATCCAGCCTTCTTGTGGCTGTATCATTCTGGATAAAAGTTCACATATCATCATTCCGGAAGAGGGTATCAGACAATTCAAGGCAACCTACAACAGTATTAAAAATATAGGCGAGGTTGTTCACCGCATCCGGATTTTCGGGAATATGCTTCCCAACGGGAAAGCGGAATTGACCTTTGATGTCAATGTAGTACCGGACGCCGACTATACACGTGACTATGAGGAACTCTTCCAAGAGTTCAATGCCAAAAACGGTATTGTCAAAGAGATGGTGGACGGAAAAGAGTCCGAACTGGGGTATTATGTAGGGACGCCATAAACAAAGTTCCTACCGGCTATTCGCTAGGGATGTATTTCCTTGAAAGCTGCATTCTCTTCCTTTACCTGTTGTATCGTCTGTTTCAATTCAGCAATAGGCAGATCGTAGCCGTACCATCCTGTATAACAATCTACTACATACCATTTTCCATCAGGCAAGAGCTGGAATTCGACACGCAAGTCGACTTCCGATTCCTCATAACCGGCTTCAAACACTTTGCGATCAGGCTCGTTCAATGTGAATTTGGAAACATAAATTCCCCCCTCTTCTTGCGCGATACGTTCTTCTTTCATCGTCTCGCTATCCAATAAAGGCCATTTTTCCTTAGTAAAAGGGAATGTCTTCTCTGTTTCACCATCATCCGCCAATAAGGTAATCGGAGTTTTCAACGGGAACTTAATGCGAGTGTACTGGAATGCTGCACTGGAAGTAAACTTATCCAAAAACGGTTTGAAGTCCTCACCGGATTGCGCCACCGCCTTACCGGTGGGAATACCAGCAAACAACACTATCATCAGCAAGCAGTATACAAACTTTTCAGCTCTCATAACACGATATAAATTAAGAGTTTGATTGACACTGCAAAGATAATGACTAGTTTGATATCTTGATTATTTGTGCCGCAAATATTCATAACCAAAACGGCAATACAGGCATTTTCTCCGGTCGCAATACTCTTTCTGCAACTGTATCAACGCCTGACTGTCCGCCGCACTGACCACCGGAAGACCTGCCGCACTCCACGAACGGATAATATGATTGTCTTCCGCTTTCAATTCTTCCAGAAAGCGTCCGGCACGTTCGCACATTCCCTCGTCTGCCTTATGCAGTCCGTAGGTATAAAGAAAAGGAACTACAGTATTGATAATAATCAGGTCTTTTGACCGTTCTCCCATCGTTTTCTTCTTTTGCGAGGAAGTCCGGCCGAACAGATAATGACTTTCCCAATAAGAAGAAGTGCCGACCTCAAGAAGTGTCCTCACCTCCGCCAGTGTCCCTGCTTCCAGCAACCGCGAGAACAGCTTACCCCCTCTTTGATAAAGGTAGGCCAACTGAGCCAGACGAACAGTAGGAAAGTTTTCGGGACGAAGTCGGAGAAAACGCCAAAGAGTAGCATTCATCACTTGGGTGAATTCAAACTTCCGCTGCAAGTAACGGAACTCCTTGATAAGACGTAGACTATACTCATCCTCCTGCCCTTTTTTAAGAAACGAATCTTCCAACAATCCTGCCAAGCCGTAAAAGAAAGCCTCTATCTGGAACAAATCATTGCGATGTTTATCTATCGCACGGAAAGGCAACATTCCTGCCCACGTTTCAAAAGCGTCTCCATTCAAGCCGAAACCGAAATTGCGGGCAAGAGTGACGAAGAAGGCATCCTCCCAATTATGATTGCAATGCTTAAGGCGCTCCGTTATCAAGCGGGCTTTTTGTTCCAAACGTTCCGTTTGCAAAGCTGTCAGCCAAGAATGGACGGTAAGTTTGGGAAGAGAGGCGAGGATAGGATAACAAGCCGGATACTGATCGGCTACACAGAGCTCATGATAGTGAGACTGCACATTTTCAGGACAAGTCAATATTAATTGCGGAATTCGCCCGCCGTCCGTGCGGGTTACCTCCATATCCGCCTCACCGACCACATGAAGAATGACCGAATCGTATGCTTTATCCTTATCGTGACCGTGACGGAGCCAATCCGAAGAGTGTATATGTATTTCTATATTTCCCACCCATAGCGTACCGTCAATTTTTAGTTTCGCATTAAAAAAGTCAGGACCGGCATTGGGATTTTGCAGACCGGAATCAATCACTTCTACCGGTAAGCCTTCAGTGGTTTGCAGTACTTTCAGAGGAAATAATTTATGTTTCCACACGTAGTGGAGAAGATGTTCCATGTTAACAAGACGTTAATGTGCACTGCAAATGTAATAAAAATCCTATCTTTGCAACTATTATTTTGAATATAAGTCAGAAAACAATGAAAATAGCATTGATCGGTTACGGAAAGATGGGCAAGGAGATAGAAAAGGTAGCCCGTAGTCGCGGACATGAAATTGTCTGTATCATCGACATCAATAATCAGGAAGACTTCGAATCGGAAGCATTCAAATCGGCTGACGTAGCCATTGAGTTTACCAATCCGATGGTAGCTTACAGTAATTATATGAAAGCCTTCAAAGCCGATGTGAAGCTGGTATCAGGCAGCACCGGATGGATGACCGAACATGGCGAAGAAATCAAAAAGCTTTGTACGGAAGGTGGAAAGACCCTTTTCTGGTCGTCCAACTTCAGTCTGGGAGTTACCATCTTCTCGGCTGTCAATAAGTATCTGGCTAAGATCATGAATCAGTTCCCCAATTATGACGTGACGATGAGCGAGACGCATCATATTCACAAACTGGACGCTCCGAGCGGAACAGCCATCACTCTGGCGGAAGGTATCTTACAGAATATGGACCGCAAGGACAAATGGGTGAAAGGAACATTCGCCGCACCGGACGGGAGCATTAGCGGAACCAACGACTGCGCTCCGAACGAACTTCCCATCGCTTCCATCCGTGAAGGAGAAGTGTTCGGTCTGCACACCATTCGGTACGAATCGGATGTGGACAGCATTACCCTCACACACGATGCAAAAAGCCGTGGAGGTTTTGTACTCGGAGCTGTATTGGCAGCCGAATATACAGCCCAGCACGAAGGATTCTTGGGCATGAGTGATTTATTTCCATTCTTGAACGATTAAGATTTCAGAACCTAGTTCAAATATATACCATTATGAGACAAGCCACACGCGCACAATGGATTAAATGCGCCATTGCTATTCTTCTTTATCTTGCCTTCCTTATCTGGGTACGGAGTTGGTGGGGATTGATTGTTGTTCCTTTCATTTTCGATATTTATATCACAAAGAAAGTACCTTGGTCTTTCTGGAAAAAGTCGAAGAATCCGGTTGTCCGCAGCGTGATGAGCTGGATAGACGCCATTGTTTTCGCACTGGTCGCCGTTTACTTCGTCAATATCTACATCTTCCAGAACTACCAGATTCCCTCCTCCTCGTTGGAGAAATCATTGCTGGTAGGCGATTTTCTGTACGTAAGCAAGATGAGCTACGGTCCTCGTGTGCCGAATACACCGCTTTCTATGCCGTTGGCACAACATACACTGCCCGTCTTCAACTCTAAATCATACATAGAATGGCCACAGTGGAAATATAAACGAGTGCCGGGATTCGGCAAAGTGAAGTTGAACGATATTGTCGTATTCAATTTTCCGGCAGGTGACACGGTAGCGGTCAACTACCAACAGACTACAGATTTTTACACGCTGGCTTACGGTGAAGGACAACGTATCTATTCCAAACGGATCGATATGGACAGCTTAACTCGTGCACAGCAGCGTGCCGTATACGACCTGTACTACGCTGCCGGACGGAAACAGATTTTAAATAATCCACGTACTTACGGGGAAGTCCTCTGGCGTCCTGTAGACCGCAGAGAGAATTACGTTAAACGTTGTGTAGGTCTTCCCGGTGATACGCTCCAGATTGTCAACGGACAAGTGATGATTGACGGTAAAGCGATTGAGAACCCCGAAAACCTGCAATTCAACTATTTCGTACAGACCACCGGTCCGTACATTCCCGAAGATATGCTTCGTGAACTGGGTATCAGCAAGGACGACACCATGCTGATAGAAGACTCCGGCTGGGAAAGCGGATTGCTGGAAATGGGACTGGACAGCCGGAATGCACAGGGCAAACTGAATCCGGTATATCATTTCCCGCTAACCAAGAAGATGTATGAAACGCTTTTGGGCAACAAAAAGCTAATCAGCAAAATAGTAATGGAACCCGAAGATTATGCCGGACAGATGTATCCGCTCAATCTTTATACCAAATGGAACCGCAACAATTACGGTCCGATCTGGATTCCTGCCAAAGGAGCTACCATTACCCTCACAGAAGACAATCTGCCTATCTATGAGCGTTGTATCGTAGCCTACGAAGGCAACAAGCTCGAAGTGAAGCCGGACGGTATCTACATCAACGGTGAAAAGACCGATCAATATACCTTCAAGATGGACTATTATTGGATGATGGGTGACAACCGTCATAATTCCGCCGATTCCCGTTATTGGGGATTCGTGCCCGAAGACCACGTAGTAGGCAAACCGATCGTCGTATGGCTGTCGCTCGATAAAGACCGCGGATGGTTTGATGGTAAGATCCGTTGGAACCGACTCTTCAAGTGGGTAGGATGATAAGTGTACGGATAGAATAGCGTGATAAGGTGATAAATATTGATGAACATTCGTAAATTCAAATGGACACTAGCATTTGCCGGAGCAGTAGTCGTAGTGCTTCTGCTCCGGGGATTTGCTTTTACATCCTACCTTATACCTTCCACCGGTATGGAAAACTCCATTTTCCAAGGTGAACGCATCCTAGTCAACAAATGGAGTTACGGGTTACGAGTTCCTTTCATGTCGCTCTTCTCCTATCATCGTTGGTGCGAAAGTCCTGTACAGCGACAAGATATCGTAGTATTCAATAACCCTGCCGGAATCCGGCAACCTGTCATCGACTGTCGGGAAATCTATATCAGCCGTTGTCTCGGAGTGCCGGGCGATACGTTATTGGTCGATTCTCTTTTCTCCGTTATTTCTCCGGAGGCACAGTTTAACCCGGATAAGAAAAGACTTTATTCGTACCCCGCTTCAAAAGAAAATCTGATTACGTCACTCATGCATACCCTTTCCATCACCAACGACGGATTGATGGGAAGTAATGACAGCACCCATGTGCGCAGTTTCAGCCGCTACGAATATTATCTGCTGGAACAGGCCATGAATGGGAAAGAGAGCTTCGTTCAACCTTTGTCAAACAAAGAAGATGCCGAACCAAATCCGCTGATTGTCCCCGGAAAAGGGAAATTTATCCGGGTCTATCCCTGGAACATGACCTTGCTGCGGAATACCCTCGTGATGCACGAAGGCAAACAGGCAGAAATAAAGAACGACACTCTCTACGTGGACGGAAAACCCACACAACACTGTTATTTCACCAAAGATTACTATTGGATGGGGTCTAACAATACCGTCAACTTCTCCGATTCACGGCTCTTCGGATTTGTCCCGCAAGACCATATCATCGGAAAAGCCTCCATCATTTGGTTCTCTAAAGAAAAAGAAACAGGGTTGTTTGACGGATATCGATGGAGGCGTTTCTTCAGAACAGTAAAATAATCTTCCGGATCATAAAAGAAACAACCCCTTCATTATATCTCATAATATCCTTAATAACAGAGCCTCCTAAACGAATTAAAATGAAAGAAATGAACATCGCTTATTTATCTTCAGCCTATCTCGCTCCCGTTGAATATTATACCAAACTACTGGCTTATGACAAGGCATTTGTAGAACAACACGACCACTATATCAAACAAACGTATCGTAACCGGTGCACCATTGCCGGTCCATCGGGTGAGTTAGCTCTTTCCATCCCAACCGTAAAGCCCGATACATTGAAGTGCCCAATGAAGGATATCCGCATCTCCGACCACGGCAACTGGAGACATCTACATTGGAACGCCATCGAATCGGCCTACAACAATACTCCTTTCTTTGAGTACTACAAGGACGACTTCCGTCCTTTCTACGAAAAGAAATACGAATTTTTAATCGATTTCAACGAAGAACTATGCCGGATGGTCTGTGAATTGATAGATATTCACCCCACCATTGAGCGCACTTCCGAATATAAGATGGAGTTTGTTCCCGGAGAATCCGATTTTCGGGAAGTGATTCATCCGAAAAAGGATTTCAGGGAAGTGGATAAAGAGTTTGTTCCGCAACCTTACTATCAGGTTTTTGAGTCCAAACTGGGTTTTCTACCTAATTTGAGTATCATAGACCTGTTGTTCAATATGGGACCGGAAAGTCTGTTGGTACTAAGCGGTGAAAGATATACAAATGGATGAAAGTCTTATCAAAAGAAGTCCTACAAGATTAAAACATAAAGCTAAATCCTTTATTGTGAGAAGCTTTATATTTTTGAATTTCCAAAGACAGTGATTTTCTCAATTGCACCGCCATGAAATCCCCAAAAGGCCGGTTGGTTTCATCATCTTGCGCCTGTTGTAAAGAAAGGATATAATCTGCCCTATCCTCCTTAAAAATCTTAACGGGGAAAATTAGGCAATAAAAAACGCTAAGTCAATTTGTTGCAATCACTTAGCGTTTTCCGAGTACCCAGACTCTCTGTCATCTCCTTAAAAAATCTCTAACCAAACATCTACCTATTTCAACTCAAATGGTACAATACCTTTAGTATCCCTGGATGAACTACCGATAATTGCTTCAAACTTGCCCGGTTCGGCCACCCATTCGTGTTTGGCATCATCAAAGAAGCTCAATGCTTTCTTATCAATCGTCAGCGTTACCGCTTTCTCTTCTCCCGGAGCCAGTTTCACTTTCTGGAAACCTTTCAACTCTTTGATCGGACGAGGGAGAGAGGATTTCTTATCGCTGATATAAAGCTGAACAACTTCTTGCCCCTCACGAGTTCCTGTATTCTTCACATTGACCGTGAAAGAGATAGTATCATCTGCTGTCATTGTTTTCTTGTCAGCCGAAGGCTTTCCATAGGCGAAAGTAGTGTAGCTCAATCCGTGTCCGAACGGGAACAACGGTTTGATTTTTTCTTTATCCGCCCAACGATAACCTACAAAGATATCCTCACGATAGATTTCATTAATAGTATCTCCCTTATGTTTAGACTGTGCCAGTTCTTCCTTATTGCCCGGATATTCGCCCAATTTATGAGCACCCACATCTTCCAGTTTTGCCGGGAAGGTGAAAGGAAGTTTTCCCGAAGGATTGGCGTCTCCTACTAATACGGAGGCAAGAGCCGTTCCGGCTTCCGAACCTAGAAACCATCCCTGAACAATAGCAGGCACTTCATTCACCCAGGGCATGGCTACCGCATTACCGGAAATATTAACCACAATCAGGTTTTTATTTACCTTTGCAAGTTCACTAATCACTCTATCCTGTGCGTAAGGCAAACCTAAAGAAGCGCGGTCCGAATCTTCACAATCCTGATAGCTACTCTTATTCAGACCACCGAAAAAGATTACATAATCAGCATCTTTAGCCACCTGCAGAGCCTCAGCAAGGAGTTCATCTTCCGAACGGTCATCTTTCAAGTTCTGTCCTGTCTTCACTCCATTATATTCTCCTGTCGGATCGCCTACGTATCCACGGGCATATACCACCTCCGCTTTTGAACCCACACGGCTTTTCAATCCATCCAACGGAGAAACCTCATATTTCACTTTCAAAGAAGAACTACCACCGCCCACTGTCATCATCTTAATCGCATTCTCACCGATAACAGCAATCTTCTTCGCTTTGTTCAGATCGATAGGCAACACGTTATTATTATTCTGCAAAAGAACAATACCCTCCTCGCCAATCTTTCGTCCGGCTTGTCCGTGCTCGGGAGAGCCTAAAGAACCGAACGGTTTGTGCGGATCCATTGAAGTACGGAATATCAGACGAAGGACGTTGCTAACCTTTTCGTCCAGTTCCTTTGTTCCTACTTTACCCTCTTTTATCAGTTTCAGGTAAGGGAAAGCAAGGTAATAATTATCATACGCATTTCTCGTTCCTGCAGACAGTCCGTTCGTCCAGGAACCAAATTCCAAGTCCATACCATTGTGAATAGCCTGTTCGGTGTTGTGCACACCACCCCAGTCGGACACTACAACGCCATCAAAACCCCATTCATCACGAAGAATATCTTTAAGCAGACGTTTGTTGTGACAAGCGTGCTGTCCCTGATAAAGATTATAAGAGCCCATAATCGACCATGTTCCACCTTCCTGAACAGCCGCTTTAAAAGCAGGCAGGTATATTTCATAAAGAGCACGATCACTCAATTGCACATTGGTGGTATGCCGGTTGAACTCCTGATTATTCAACGCATAATGTTTCACACAGGCAGCCACTCCGTTCTCTTGTACACCTTTGATGTAAGGAACTACCATAATGGAAGACAAATAAGGATCTTCGCCCATATATTCAAAATTACGTCCGTTCAAAGGGGTACGATAAATATTCACACCGGGGCCTAACAAAATATCTTTCTTCCGGTAGCGTGCTTCTTCACCGATACTTTTTCCATAAAGGTAGGACATTTTGGGATTCCATGTCGCGGCAAGGCATGTGAGTGCGGGATAAGCAATACAAGAATCGTTTGTCCATCCTGCCTGATTCCATTCATCCCATAATACTTCCGGACGGATACCGTGAGGCCCATCGGTAGCCCATACTTCCGGAATACCGAGACGGGGTACGCCTGCCGAACTAAATTTAGACTGTGCATGAATCATCCTGACCTTTTCTTCAAGAGTCATCCGGTTCAACGCATCTTTCACTCGCTCTTCGATTGGCTTGTTTGTATCCAAATATACCGGTTTCTGCGCACAGACAGGCAATGCGGTCATTATGGACAGGCCAAGTAACATTGCTTTGAGTTTCATATTCATATAATTTCTATTCTTATTCAGACTTTACTACCACAGTATTCATACTTTGAGCCAGATTCTCAATTGTTGATTTCGAACCATCCAACGGAGCATAGATTTCCAAACTGGACTTCAACATACTTCCATCACAAAGTTTGTTTATTTCTTCCTCATTCATTGCCGAACGGTAGAAGAACAGTTCACTGTACTCTCTGCCCTCTGTAGAACTATTATCACCGATAATAAACTTACCTACAGTCAGTCTCTCGTTCAATTCTCCTGCTAAACTCTTATCGGTGTATAGCAATGTACGTCCTTGTGCATAATAATGTGTCAAAGATACTACATGCCATTGATTATCCGTAACATTTCCACCTACTATTTTACCTTGCGATGGAGAGTTATATACTACCTTTCCCTCCTGAATCTTCAAAGTTCCCATAGTATTGCCACCATTTGTAAAAGTGGCAATCGTTCCATCTGTAGCACCTTTCACCTTAAAAGAGATTGTAAACGGATGTACTGTTTCTTCCGGAGTAAATTCTAAAACCTTTCCCGCCAAAGTATATGAAGTTCCGGAGACACGTGCAGGAAGAGTCTTACCAGCTTCTATTGCATCAAACAACGAAGGAACCATAGCATAAAGGAATTCACGGTGTCCTTCTGTATTCGGATGATAAAGATCCGTACCATTCTGATAACCGTCTGCCCATTTACCACTACCGTTATCTATTGCACCTAACATATTGACAGAAGGAAGATCCCACTCATGAATCAGCAGATTCATCTGTTTTACATATCTATAATCGCTCTCCTCAAAATCTCCACGAGTATAATTATTCATCATCACGGGATATTTACCGTCTTCACGCGCTTTACTAATCAAAGTCTGCATATTGTCTTTGAATTGATTATAGATAGCCTGCTGATCGGCAGCCCCATGTATTCCCTCATTACCCAAAGAAAGTCCGAAGATAACATACTTGCCGCAGTCATACAACAAATCATTGTAACGAGCCAACAAATTCAATGTACTGTTTCCACCAATAGAAATACCAGATGTATACCATGGCAGACGGGTCTCCTGATTCTTGAAACGCTCGTCCTGCAATTCACCGAACATATAGGCATAACCATGATTACTGTCTGCCCCCTGTCCGTTAGCGACAGAAGATCCCATTACAGAAATCTTAAAAGGATCTATACCTTCTTCACCACAATCAATATAGAAAGCGAAACGACGGAGATCTAAAGTGATATTATACGTACCATGATTCAAATTTATATCACTGGAAGAATAGCCAGAATTGGAGAAAGCCACTTCATTAGGAGTATCAGAAATACGTTTCATTGTATAATCCCAACTTTTGTTCATAATAAAGTTGAAGCGGGCACGGTCACTTGCCGTACCAAGTCCGGTCAGTTTTACCCGTCCACCCCATACACCTTTACCTTGATAGGCAAGCGGTACACCAGCTCCGGCATTCCAACCTCCTTCCGTAACACTCCCAACAATACTCCATTCTTCTACCGGAGTAATGGTATAACTCTTCTTTGACATATCCACTACAATATATACCGGACCTGTCACCTCTGCCGAGATACCGTAACTATTCATCGCCACAACACCAGGTTCATGTCCCTTTCCAATATCAGTAGATACACCCTCCGATGTTACCCCCTTGAAAGAAAACTTACCCGATTGAAGTGACAAAAAAGCTTCAAACTTATTACTTACCTTGTCTGTCGGAGAAATCATGTGCATAGGCACTTCTCCTTCTTCTACCGCACTACCGGTTATTGTCAACGAAGTAAATGTTTGGGGACGTTTTACATCGGTATATTCTTCTAGCTTCAAAGCATTTATTGCCATATATGCTCCCGTACTACGAGAAACAGCAAAGGTCAGGGTGCCTTCTTCATCCGGATAGACTAATCCGGACTCGCAGATATTAGCAATATTCTGGTTAACCCCTTCTCCGCCTAAATTTGTTCCGGCAATCTGCAACTCACCTTGATAACTGTTCAACCCGGACATCGTATAATAAGCAACACGTTTCTCTGTGGCACTTCGGCTACCGAACGCATAGAACTTATATGCCTTCTCCTTATCCAAGCCGGAAATGGTAAAGTTATTGCCATTCTCCCCACTCTCTATATAGAAATAATCTTCTGTAGCTGTAGATACGGCAAAATCTTTCAACAACTCTGCGTCAGGAGTTAACAAACCACCTCCGCCAGAACCTCCATTAGTAGAAAAACGGGTATTCAACGTCAGTTTATAGCCTACGGAAGTCCCTTCCGAGTTAACAAAGTTTTCAAATACAGAGTTAACAGCAGCATAAATCCCATCATTATTATAAATGTTATTCCAATAGTGTCCGTTCTCATCCGGACTTTCAGTTTGAGATCCTCTCGTTCCCCCTCCTACCGAACCAAAATCAAAATAAAGAGTTTGTACCAATACAGGATTGATAGGCTCCGGCGCAGGTATCACTACCTCTTCGTCTTCCCCCGGTATGGGAGAAACAACAGGCTCATCGTCATTGCAAGACCCAACAGTAAGCACTCCAAAGAGTGCCATAACCAAAAGTATATGTTTTTTCATGTCCCTTCTTTTTATAGATTAATATATGATATAGTTATCGTATGCCGGACCATTCTTCCATTTTCATGATATTCAAAGGGATATAATCACCTGTCGCACGGGAGACTGTAAACAAAATCTTTCCTTCTTCATCCGGATACACCCAATCCGATTCACAGATATTCTCTACATTATGATTCTTCCCAGTACCTCCACAATCGGCGCCGGCCGCCTGTAATTCTCCTGCCCATTCGTTTGTACCAGCTATCGTGTAGCGTGCTGTACGAATCTGAGTTGCGTCTCGACTAGCAAACATATAAAATTTGTACCCTTTATTTTTATCCAAGCCCGAAAGAGTAAAGTTACCATTATCTTCCAACTTTTCTAAGAAGAAATAATCACCGGTGGCTGTAATCACTGCTAAATCACCTAATTTGTCTTTATCCGGATTCGTCAAACCACCTGCTTTATTAGCCGTAAAACGTGAATTCAACGTCAATGAAAAGCCTGTCTGATCATTCCTTGAATTTACAAAATTGGTATAAACAGAGCCCTTCTTTGCATAAAATCCATCATTATTAATAATATTATTCCAGTAATTTCCATTATTATCCGGGGAGACTGTCGGTTCCCCGCGAGTTCCACTTTCATTACCACCGAAATCAAAATACAATGTCTGTACTAGTGTCGGTTGCGGTTTCACCTCTCCATCTGAAATCTTCTTGAAAGAAATTACTGCCTTATCATTTCCGGCTGTCAAATCAACAGTAAGTACATAGGTCGCTCCCTCTTCCAGCTTTACATCATTAGCAAGTTCAAAATTTTTGCTATCTGTCAACTTCAACAATGCTTCTGTACCGGAAGCCAATGTTATCTGAGAAAATTCTCCTCCATAACCATTCTGGAAGAAGAACTTAGCACTTATATAATCAAAACGGAAACGCTGTCCTATTGATGAACCATGTTCAGGGCCTGCCACTCCGGTAAACTGATATTTCTTTGATGAAATTTCCGGCATACAATAGTTGCTTCCGATATTCCACCCAAACTGGCTATCCAATGAAGGAGAGCCGACTCCCCAACCCATTAACCAAATAGCACCATGTCCGTCATCAGAAAGAGTAGCCTCCTCATCACCGTTCATGCGGGTCACACTAAAATATTTCTGCTTCATATTAGCTACTACACGATACTTGCCATTCACCGGTAAGAAAGTCAATGTACCATTGGATTCTTTCCTAAAATAATCCGGATTAATCCACCAGCCATCCAGATCTATACCCACAACTACTATGGACTGTCCCTGAGTAAATGATTTCTGTATCAGATAAGTATTCGCATCCTGTGCTATCATCTTCTCTCCGTCAAACAATACATTGACCAATGGAGAAACTGCGTATGTAAGAACATTGAAAGTTACCTCATAAGGTTCTGCCTCCGTACCGGAGAAAGTGATGGGATCCACATTCTTCCCTTCCGAAAGCTGATTCTCATTATCCCATCCGAAAGTCAGTTCGTTACCGTTTTCACCGACTTTCGGGGTTTTAAAATAAGCCTTCATATCCTGAGGAAATCTACCGGTCACACTATAATTATACAGAGACTGCCTCTTCATCAGATATTCTTCACCCATTTCGTCAACCAAAGTGACATAAGGGAAGTCCGGTCGGGACAAAACAACCTCCCGCTCCATTTCCGTAGTAGTGAAATGGATATTCTGAAGGACAAACTTCAAAGTAGCCCTACCATCAATCACGTTGGGATAATAAGGCACAAAGACTTTGCCCGTATAATCGCTACCACTTGTCTTGGTGCGAATCACAGTTTCCGACACCAATTCCTCTCCATAAAAAAGTTTCGCTTTCAAAGTAGAAAGAGGTACATCCACATCCGAAGCCTTAATGGTGAACGGGAGACTATCGCCATAAAGCGCACTTACTTTCCCAGTTCCGAGTTCCATATCCGGATTACCCGAAAGGAATTCATCGTCACTACAGGAATTCATGACCAGTATTCCTACCAATGCCAATATTATATAGATACTTTTATTCATGTCTTTATACTTTTAAGGTTCTTATTTCAACTTCGCCCAACGGTAAGAGGTCACAGACTTGCCAGGAACATCATAAGCAAAATGACGTTTACCATCACTGATAGTTATCCTCTTTGTCTTCTCATTGTTATTCATCAAAACAAAGGCGTATGTACCATCCGTATTCTCGAAAGCAGAATACATAATATTGCTGTCGGAATAGCCGGATGCACCGATACGTACTGCGCCCGGTTTCACTACACTTGAAAGATGGGCAATAATATAATAATGTGAGTTACGAATGATTGTCTTATAGTCACTATTGCTGATATCCACCGCTCCATAGCAAGTCTGGCAACCACCTTCACGATTGGGAGCACGGTCATTATCAAGCATCAGATTCCATACAATCACCCCTTTACACCAATTGTTCACTGTTCCCAATGCAACTTCTTTCATATCTTCCAGCAATCGCTTTGACAAGTCACGTCCGCTATTCCATGTACCGATAGAAGTTTCCGTAAACAGTAGTTCTTTCTCGGGATAAGCTTTATGGATTTCCAGCAGTTCCTCACGATCGCCGCCATAATTGTGATATGCTGCACCGGCTATATACTGGGATGCATCGCTATCACCGTAAATCTTGACCGGATACTGTTTCTCTGCCTCAAGATTGCTGTAATCATAATTATGATCATAGGCATAAATCTTTGTATCCAATCCCGCAGCCTTGAACTGAGGTCCGAGTGCAGTTTTCACAAAGTCTCTCTGTTCTTCCCAACTCATGTACATCGAAGCCGAATTGCCATGATTCAATGGCTCATTTTGAGGAGTCACAGCATAAATATCAATACCTTCGGCCTTAAATGCCTGTACCCATTTTACGAAATAGGTAGCATAGTCTTGATAATAAGCAGGATTCAGCTGTCCGCTTGTCCACGTCGTCAGCGGGGTAAGATCTTCCAAACTCTTTACCTTCATCCACAAAGGGCAAGTCCAGGGGGCTGCAATAATCTTAATAGAAGGATTAATAGACAGAATCTCTTTCAGAATCGGCAAGATATAGTTTTTCTCTTCACTCTGCAAAGCAAAGTTCTCTATTCCTTTCGTATCGCAACAAGTATATTCGCTCAACGAAAAGTCCGAACAACCAATCGAAATACGAATATAACTAAACCCGAAACCACTATTATCAGAGAATGTTTCGGTCAGGAAATCATGGCGGTCCGTCGGCTGCATCTGTAAAAGATTAAAGCAGGTAGCTCCCGTTATGGCTGCCCCGAAACCATCCATTGTTTGGTATTGTTCTGTAGGATCCAGCGTGATAGAAGTAGGTGCTAGGTTATCCTTCGAGCTGAAATTAACCGCATCACGGGTTAAATCACGTGTCAGGCTGTTGGTCGTTGCATAAATCGTTACATCTCCGGTTGGAACAGGTACTACCGGTTTTTCTGCGTCGTCACTGTTGCTGCATGCAGCTAATATGGTGAAGCATCCTAAAAAAGTCAATGCTATATTTCTCATGTTTATCATAATCTTAAGTTTCTAATATATTAATAACCCGGATTCTGTTGAATCTTATCATTCGCATCAATTACTGACTGCGGGATAGGCAAGCGATAGGAGTTCTTATCGAAAGCATAAACCTGTGCCTTGCGTCCTGAATCTTTCGCATACACAGCATTCATCACTTCTTCTACCTTGTCCAAACGTACTAAATCAAACCACCGTTGTCCTTCAAAAGCCAGCTCCAACCGACGTTCTTTAAGCAAAGCGTCAATCATGGAATTCTTGTTTTCACGGATAGATGAAGGAAGTTTCCCCAAACCGGCACGTTTCCGTATTTCATCAATAATACCGGCAGCCGCTTCCAAATCAGGTGTATCCTGCATTATCAATGCCTCTGCCTTCAGCAACAACACATCAGCATAACGATATTTTATGATACTACTATTGGCCGAACGGCATTTATACATGAACGGATAATTATCCGACGGATAATAATTGCTCCACGAACAGTCATAATAAACAACCGACTCTTTAAAACGAACCTCATCACCTTCTTTCTTGAAAGCATTAATCAAGTCACGTGACGGAGTTACCCATTTCGCCCATGTGAAGTTGGTATTCCAGTTCACCAAATCGCGTCCGAACATCCACGAACACCAATTGCCCGCTCCGGGAGTAAACTGTGCCTCAAGAATAGCTTCCTTTGTATTACGTACTTTCGCATCCGTATTAGCATCGTTCATGCCAAACAAATCGCTGAAGTCTTCTACCAAATCGAAGCCATCCGCTTTCACTTCATCACAATATTGGATTACCTTCGTATAGTCACGTAACGGCTTTTCTGCATAAATTTTAGCTAATAATGTACGTGCCACCGATTTGGTGAATAATGTCTTATTGCTCAGTGTATTGTCCGGTGCATACTTCACAGCATCCAATAAATCTTTCTCAATCTGTTGGTAAGCTTCAAGTTCCGTATTTTGCTCAGGAAAATACTGGGAATATACATCTTCAATATTATCCGAAGTAATATCATCCGCCACAGTTGTAATCACCGGAAAGTCTCCCCAAAGACGCACCATATCAAACATAATCATAGCACGGAATATCTCCGCTTCCGCTTTATACTGTGCCCGTTCGTCGGCAGTCAATGAATTATCTTTCACCAGGTCGATGTTGCAAATCAGCTTATTGGCACGGGCAATATCCTCCAAATACCGGTTCCAGTCACGCTCCAATACAGAATTCGATCCTTCAATAGAATTATTTTCAAACGGAACAACTTCCGCTCCCGTAGTACCTGCATAGGCATTGTCTGAATGAGAATCCGCAATCAGCAGCAAATCCACATACCAATGTTCCTGACGATCACGCATCTGATTGTAAAGCGTAGTCAGATGGCTTTCAACAGCTGCCTTATCCTTGAACACAATCTTCGTTCCGTTATCCGTTATTCCTTCTGTCACATCCGAATAGGTGTCTAATGGCTCATAATCCAGTGAACAGGAAGAAATCCCCAATAACAAACCGGACGTCAATCCACAAAATATAGTTCTTAGTTTCATAATCTTTCCTTTCATTAGAATTCAACATTAATACCAAACACGTATGATCTGCAATGCGGGTAAGTTCCCCAGTCGATACCCTGCACCGTACCGCTATTACCCCATTGGTTCACTTCCGGATCCATACCGGAGTAACTGGTCCACGTCAGCAGGTTGGTAGCTGTAAAATAAGGTTGCAGACGGGTGATTCCCCATTTCTTCAAGAGTTTGCCTTTCACGTTGTATGACAAAGAGACGTCTTTCAACCGCAGATAACTGCCATCCTCCACGAAATAAGTAGAATTCAACAGTTTAAAATTGGCTTTCGGCACATCCGTTATCTGTCCGGGTATTCTCCAGCGTCCCAGCACGCGGGTCGACTGATTCTTACCATCATACATACCTTCCGTTTCGATACGTGAAGCGTTATAAACATCATTTCCGTACGAACCTTGTATAAAGATACTCAGATTAAAACCTTTCCAAGAGAATGTGTTGGTCATACCGTAAGTGAAATCCGGATTCGGGTCACCGATATAAGTACGGTCGGAAGATGAGATCTTACCATCATGATTCAAGTCACGATACATCAGCTCACCGGTTTCCGGGTCCACACCGTCGCTAATATAGCCATAGAAACCTCCCAAAGCACGCCCCGGCTCATTACGTACGACATAATCATTGACTACATCCGCTGTCTTCGCATCATAATACACTTTTTGCAGTTCCAGCTTCGTCAGTTTATTCCGGTTGAAAGAAATATTGAAATCCGTATCCCAAGTAAATGCTCCGCCACGGAAGTTCTTCGAACTGATAGAAAATTCAAAACCCTTGTTCACCATTTCACCTTCGTTTCTGGCTATCGAAGTGGCTGCGGCAGCGCCGGCAGGCAGAGATACATTCATCAGCATATTCTTTGTTTTCTTATAGTAGTAGTCCGCATTGAACGTCAAACGTCCACTCAAGACTGTCAAATCCAAACCTATATTTGTCTGTGTGGTTGTCTCCCAAGTTAAATCGGATGTACGTAAGTTCGCCTGACTGATGGTCGGTACGGCATTGGCATAATCCGTCTTATCCCCTTCCTCACCTTTCTTAAACCATTCGATACGACCGATGTTATAACGTTGCAGATAAGCATAGTCTCCGATACCCGATTGGTTACCCGTTTGTCCCCAACCTCCACGCAGCTTCAAGTCATCAATCCAAGTCAGATCTTCCATAAACTTTTCTGAAGAGATACGCCAAGCGGCAGAAAATGATGGGAATACCCCCCAGCGATGGTCAGGATGCAGTTTAGAGGAACCATCAGCACGGATATTGGCAGTCAGCAGATACTTACTGTCGAAATTATAGGCTACACGTCCGAAGAATGACATGATACCCCATTGGGAAGCCCCTGTTCCGGTATTATCCCAAGAAATCTTATTGGCCGCATTCAAGGTCTGGATCTGGTCATCACGATAATGAGAACCGTTAATCCAACTGTTTGAATAGTCGGAATCCGTCCACGACGAACCGGCCATGACTTCCAGTCCATGCTTTTTGAAGTTCTTATTATAAGTCAAGACATTATCAAATGTCAGGACCGTATTCATGTTCCGATTATCCGAAGCCTCTCCATATTGGTTGCGTCCCCAAGTAGTGGAAATAGGATCAAGGAAAGTAGTATTGACAGCATTACGGCGGTCAAGAGTAAGTGTCGATTTGAATTTCAACTCAGGAAGAATCGTCAGCAACACGTTACCGGAAGCCAATAAACGATTTTCTTTATCTTTATTGTTCTTTGCACGTGCCATATTCTCCAGTGGATTGGTGATATTGCCCACTCCATAAAAATTATTATAATATTGGTTCGGGTTCAAAGCGTCCCAAACCGGAGCATACGTCGGAGTATTGATAACCGCCAGAATAACACCTCCCCGATTCGCTCCTGTACCCATAGCGCCTCCTCCATTGCTTGTATAGTCGGAATAAGAGATATTAGCACTAACAGTCAACCATTTACGAACCTGATTTTCGAGATTCACACGGAAGTTATAACGTTTGTAGTAAGAGATATCCAACACACCTTGTTCATTCAGATATCCGGCAGAAAGATAGTATTTCATCTTCTCGTTGCCATTGGATACAGCAATCTGATAATTCTGGGTCTTCCCTGTCTGGTATGTCTCGTCAAACCAATCGGTGCGGTCGGGCAATCCGTCAGGCAGAGACACCAGTCCGATCTCGTCCTGCAATTCTTTGTACTGTGACGCATTCAAGGACTCCACTTTATCGGCCACTTTATTCAGTCCGAACTGGGCAGTCAGAGAAACTTTCGCATTTCCCGTCGCACCTGCTTTTGTCGTAATAAGAATCACACCGTTAGCGGCACGCGAACCGTATATAGATGCGGAAGAAGCATCTTTCAAGATCTGCATACTCTCAATATCATTCGGAGAAAGGAACTTGATATTGTCTACCGGCACTCCGTCTACTACATATAGCGGATCGTTACTTCCATTCATTGAAGTAGTACCACGCACACGGATAGACATCTCGCCTCCCGGCGTACCATTGGGCTGGATGACCGATACACCTGCCGCCTTACCCTGAATGGCCTGTCCGGCAGATACAATGGGACGCATATCCAGATCTTTGGTGGATACGGAAGAAATGGCTGTCGTCACATCTTTCCGTTTCACCGAGCCATAACCGATTACCACCACTTCATCGAGCACTTCATTATCTTCCTGAAGTGTGACCTTCATTTGACGGGTAGCCTTCATCTCCTGCGACTTATAGCCCACATAAGAGAATACCAGAATGGCATTTTGTTGAACATTTAATGAAAAGTTACCGTCCAGATCGGTAATCGCACCGTTAGTCGTTCCTTTTTCCTGTACACTAACACCGATAAGCGGTTCGTTCTGCGCATCCAGCACCTGACCGGAGGCAGTAATTTGTTGTGCGGATGCACTCAATGATAGAAACATTGCCAGAATAGCAAAGAGAATCTTGCGACTCCCCGAAAGGATTTTTCGCCTGTTCTTTTTCATGCGTACTAATTTTAAAGTTAATAATAAACGTCCGTCCGCAATGGAGTTTCTCTCATTGCTTCCGAAGCACAGGTCAAAATTATAAAGAAATGAGAACGAATTCATAAGGAGGGGACAATAAGTGGATACCATTAAAAGGCAAACAATTCATTTCCAAAAGCTTACTCTCTTTTCTTCAGTCTAAAAAAGTGGATAGTTTACAACCTTGATTAGCGGATTTTTCGTACTAAATCCTCAAAATCCTCTCTCGAGCCACGAGTTTTGTTCTTCACTTTTGCACGGTAATTATAGATTGTGTTCACCGAATAACGAAGGAACTCGGCGATCTGTGAACTGTCTTCAATGCCTAGACGTATCAAAGCGAAAATACGTAATTCGGTATTCAACAGTTCGTCTTTCTTCAATACAATCCGTTCATTATCCTGCAGCAGGTCATTAAACTTCTTCACGAAATCGGGGAACAGATGTAGAAAGGCTGTATCGAAGTTGGCATACAACTCTTCCAACTCTTCGTCAAGAGCATCCTGCGAACGGGTTATCTTTAAAAGTTCCGCTATCTGTCCGGCGGATACTTTCTTATTCACCATACGCCGATAAGCATCCAAACGGTTAATATAGGTGGAGCACAGCTTGATAAACCGCGCGATATATTCCTCCTTAATCTGATTGGACTCTGAAAGTTCTATGTTGGTGGAGGACAGGCAACTGTTCATCTGCCTCAACTCCTCATTCAGTCCGTTTAACTGCTCGTTAGCCTGTTGAAGATGGTTTCGTGCATCCGCAAGTTTCTTCATCTGACGATAGATATAGCCCAAAGCCACTATCAACAGTACCAGCAATGTAGTGATAAGCAACAGATATTGCTGGAGACGACCATTCTGCTTTTCAATCATTGCCTGATAAGTCTTGTCAATCAGTGAAAGTACATCAGCACTTTGCCAGCTACGCAAACGGGCATTGTAGAACTTGGTCGCATTCCATGAGAAACGCATATACTGATAGGCACGCTCCATATCTCCGTCCTCATAAAGAAGTTGGGCAAGCATCCACAGCGACGCATGATCTTTAATAGCCGAACGGATATCGGATATAGCAGAAAGACAAAGATTCTGTTTCTCTCCCAAATTATCATTATTATACTTATAAATCAAAGAGCGATGGTAAGTGACCAATGCATACTGTGGAGTATTCACTTCTGTTTCCGCCAGCCGGAGGTCATTCACTTTCAAGGCTTCCTCATACTGACGCTGGTCACGAAGCAATGCTTCGCGCATCATCAGATATTCTTCCGATTCTGGAGGCAATATGGCATATAAAGAATCTCTATATGCCTGCGAGATACTCCAGTAATGCCCTGAAAGAGTTTTATCCTGAGTATAAACGCTCAATTCGCCATACACATGGTCAAAGCAAGTGTAATAATCAGCTATTAAACGGGATACGACTTTCTGCCGGCCTACCGATTCTAAAACATCAATAGATTCCGTGTACATTCCCGTTGAAGATAATAATAATGAAAGTTGCAACTGACTTTCTATCTTCCGGTCTATATCATGCAAGCGCTCCGCAATCCGTATATTTTCATTCAAATAATGGATTGCAGAGTCGCAAATAAAGGCTTTATATTCTTTGTATATCTGACAGTTCAGGTTATAATGTTCCACAGAATTAGCTTCTATTCCGTGTGTCAGTTCTTTAAGATGTCTGATACGTAATTCACGTTGAACCACATAAGTCTCATGCTCCTGAATCGTCAAATCAAGTACATTCAACAGCGAGTCCAGGGAGTTATCAGCCCAGGTATATAGTGGAAAAGAGAGAAGTAGAAGAAACAACAGGTACTTTTTTTTCATCGGAGTATTAAACTTTAATAGAAAATTACAAGACTAATAAAGACAAATGTAGAGAAAATCTTCGTAATCCTACTATAAACAACTCATAAATTAAAGAGATCAATAGGCTATTGCAAGAAAAAATAGACTAAAATATAGTCTATGTTACAATTTTTATAAAAAAGAGCTCCAATTATATTCAGCAAGACTTTCAAATTACAAAGAATAAAATGTAACTTTGTAGTCTTAAGATTCTTATCTAGCTTTAATAATCAAAATTTGATTAACATGATAAAAAAAGATCGATTACTAGTACTAAGCACTTTGCTGATATTTACATATACAACTATGAATGCTCAAAAGGTCGTAAAACTGTGGGAAACAAACCCACCGATGAATAATGAAATAACAGAAACCGAGAAATGTGAAAGAAATGGTAACTGGATAACAAATGTATCTTCACCCGAATTGACTATCTATCAGACTAACAAAGCTACAAATACAGGAATGGCAGTTGTGATATGCCCTGGCGGTGGATATGCAGGATTGGCTATTCAGCACGAAGGATCGGAGTTTGCAAAATGGCTGAACGGACAGGGAATAACAGCCTTCGTGCTCAAATACCGAATGCCAAACAAACATAAAGAAGTGCCATTAGATGATGCACAACAAGCAATGCGTTATGTACGCAAGCATGCCAACAAATTTGGCATAGATGCCAATAAAGTGGGTATCGCCGGTTTTTCGGCAGGGGGACATTTGGCAGCCACTACTTCCACTCACTATACAACAGAAGGAACAAGCACAAAGCCTGATTTCTCCATCCTTTTTTATCCAGTCATTACAATGGAAATGGCTACACATGGTGGTTCCCGTTCTAATTTATTGGGTGACAAACCGCTACCTGAAGACATTCAGTTCTTTTCTAATGAGAAACAGATCAATGCGAATACCCCACCTGCAATCTTGCTATTGAGTGATGACGACAAATCCGTGTCTCCAGTCAATAGTATATTCTATTATGAAGCATTAAAGAAAAACAATATCCCCGCAACCATGTACATATTCCCCAAAGGAGGTCATGGTTGGGGAATGAATACAGATTTTGAATACCATTCGCAGATGCTTCACTTATTAAGTATGTGGCTGAAGTCTACTGATACCCAAATAGGAAAGAGCCAGACGAAATAATAAATTGAATATACTACATAATCTCGTATTGATACATCACAAAATCATTCTTTTGGGGAAGAGAAACTTTTATTATCCCTTTTCTACCAACAGTAACTGTCATAGCCTCTCCATTACCAAGAATTGGAGTACATACCACACGGGCACCCTCAGGTAACCATGTCTCTATCCATTCCTTATCGTGTATGTTATCTTCCCTGTAAATCAGAAGATAACCTCTTGTCCCATTACAACCGAGCAAGTCATCAGCCTGTTGGTCACATATAGACTGAAATCCAGTCCAGGAACGTCCGGAAGGCTCATCACCAATCGGAAGAATAGTCCCCTGGTGAAAATCATATTGTATCTTCTTATACTTCTCCATCATTTCTTTGATGGAGAAAGCTTCTTCGGGTAAATTAGCAGCTTCCATCCAAACCAGTGGCTGCCCTGCCATAGTTGTTGCAAACAGATATTCAAACGAATACTGGTTTGGTGCAAATGACTCGTCACCGTACTTCTCCGTATTTCTCCATTTATTCAGAAATTCAATCTGCAACCTTTCTGCCGGAACATATTTAGACAACATCCATAAATTACGAAGCGTCCAATACGGGTAATAGTTCTGCCAATCGGTATAACGATTTTCCAAGAAGATATTTCCATATTCGTTGAACATATGATAACCGCCACGACGACTAGCAGTTGCATCCAAGTTAAACATTACCTTATTATCTGTCTGTACCAACACCTTATCAAACAAATTGCGAAGATTGATCTCCGCTTTCTTAGTAGGTATGTTTAATCCGTCTATTTTAAAAATACGGATCCCATAGGTACGATAAAGTCCAACCAAAGTTTCAGCATCTCTCTCCCAGTCGGCAAAGTCATTCTGTACACTCGGGTTAAACCATAAGCCTATCTCAATACCCAGTTCCTTTCCTTTTTTTACAATAGGGGACAGTCCACGAGGATATTTTTTCTTATCTGGCTTCCAATAGTCTTTATTATCCCAAATATTCTTGAATGAGCCTTTAGCTACTGCCGAATTCGGACTTTTGCCAGTCTGCCATCCGTCATCTATTTGAAAGTGGGTCACCCCTAGTCTGGACATACGTTCAAGTTCCTGTAAACAAAATGCTTCGTTTACTTTAGAATCCTGGCTACGGTCACCCCAGGTATTCATCATAATCATTTCGTCACGGTCACGGAAATGGCGACGGGTATTCTTTTGATAGTTACGAAGGGCAGTCAATGCCTGCAATTTGCCTCCACCATATACACCTGTTACACAACCATATGTTCGTATCCATTCATCCTGTTGAATATCCTTCTCCGTAATACCTAGTCCGGTAACCATAAACTTTCCGAACTCTGCCATGAAATCGACACCATTATAGGCTAGTTGTACGCTAGAACAAGGCGCTTCTTTCAGGAAGAAAAAGCCACTGTTATCTTCACCGTTTCGTACAAAGAAAAGATTTCCACGATAGTTATTTTTGCGATAAGTAATGATATCCCGTTCTGCTACCAAATTATTGTTCCAGTCCGTTACATCCCAAAACTCTACGGCTTTGGCATGCCAATGTTGACCTTTAAAGTTCAACTGATCCAAAACAGCAGTCACAGATTTAGATTTCATATCTTCGGCAAACTCAATATTCTTACGATCGGCAGCGTTCTCATCCCGTCCACCAAAAACACTGTTAACCGTACCTTTCAGGTAAGTGTCGCATGCTATTGCCGGACAATCATCATAAATGCGATATATCCGCCGAATGTCCAAAGGACCCAAAGAAAAAGTAACAACCGTTCTCAGATAGGCCGGATGAATGTCAGTAGCCATCACCTTTTCCACCTGGCAAGTTCCATCCATTCCTGATTTTGCATCCTTCAAAATGACGAAATCCGGCATCAACGATGCCGTTAAATTTGTTTTCCCGTTCACTTTATCACATAGACTATATGTCATCAGGTTTCCGCCATTCCATACGAACTTACGTTCAACCAGTCTGTTACCAATAGTCAGTGTATCTCCTTTCAGTTCACTATAACAGGAACTTTGGGCATAAGAGAATGTTACGAGACAGATCATTGCCCACACAAATAGTATTCTTTTCATGTTTAAATAAAACGGTCATTTATTTCATTAAAGCACGTGGAACCGGCAATAATTTATTTGCCTCATTAAACCGTTGATTATCCGGTAATTCATTTCCATCTTTACCCATCCCCTTCTGCATATATGTTTTAAGTTCCTCCAAATGATGCTGGTAAACTTCACGAGGAGAAACTCGATACTTCTTACACAGAGAAGCTGCTATACCGACAACTTCTCCCATCATACCTGTAGTACGCATTACGCGGACTGTTCCCAACGCCACGTGAGTCACACTAATATTACGTCCTGCCATAAACAGGTTCTCTACATTTCGGGAGTACAGGCAGCGATAGGGTACTGCATAAGGATATATATAGATGTGGTTGGTTGCTGCTTTGAATTCCGCATTCGGGAACTTCTTCGAATTATCAGGATCGGGAAAATGCAAGTCAATACTCCATGTAGCCGTGAAAGAGGCATCTTCGTGAAAAACGTTCTTATCAATATCATCCTGTTTCAGAATATAGTCTCCCAACAGTCTGCGGGATTCTCTTTTTCCGGCAACATAGGCCACCCATCCCAGTGAACGATCTTTATATTTATCATTTGCCTTCAGGTGATTCTTCAGGAAACTCCAGTTGGAGTAAACAACCTGCAAACCATAGTCCCGGATACGTTCGGCATCATTCACCTGGTCAAAATTCATGCCTGTCTCCCACTTCCATTCTCCCATAGTCACTTTCTCACAATTATTTTCATTGAATTCTACTCCATAAGAGAATTCCGGAAAAGATGTTTTTTTCTTCTTATCCACTGAGTACCATTGGACAGAAGCTCCCATCGTCATCTTGTCAGCGACTTCCGGTGCCAGTGCTTCCCCAAACTCACTGCGTGCTTCACGCCCCATCCTATAGTCGGCTCCCGCCAAATAACCAATGGTCCCATCTCCCGTACAATCTGAAAACAAGGGAGCTTTCAGACATTGTTCCTCTCCGGTTTCAATATGTTTGATGATAATAGATTCTATACACTCTCCATTCATCTTCACAGATACTGCCCGATAGTTAGCAAATAATGTAATGTTCTCTTCTGCGGCAATAAACTCATTCTTCTTTTCATCTTCGTAATAATCTTCGGGTTGTGCGTTTCCTTTACGTGAATGTCCGAATTCACGAATCATACGCCCCAACCCTTTGTTAGGACCAACTTCGATATGCCCACCTAAGTGCACACGCACTTCAGCACTGTTATTACCTCCTAATACAGGACGGTCATTAATCAACGCCACCTTACATCCCAAGCGAGAAGCAGATGCCGCAGCACACATTCCGGCGATACCGCCACCAACAACAACCAAATCGTATTGTTGCTGTATGGCAGGAGCCTGCAGGTTCATCATTCTCCGGCGAAACAGATTCAGTTCGGCTGATTCCTCAGAAGGTATATCCTCTTTATCTGTCGTCAGATAGATAGCATCACAACGTCCATTAAAGCCTGTAAGGTCATGTAAGGTCAGAATCGCCTCCCCCTGTTTTAAATTGGTTTTTCCAGCATATTGCCACAACCATTTATCTCCTTTCGCACCCAGTACAGTTGATAGTTTCTTTCCGTTTATCCCCAGTTGGAACTTCCCCGGACCTTCTCCCTGATGCCAGGGGGAAGTCCAGTTGAAAGTACGGACATAAATATGATATGTCCCTTTCTCTGGTATTTCTATCGGGGTAGACGCATTTGCTACGGGAATACCCATACCGTGAGCCATCAGATAAGGAGAACCCATCAAGTCCATAAATTGCTGATCTGTTACCCAACCACCTTTATTTCTGAAACTTTCAGTTTCCACCCACACTTTCGCCGCATGTAAAGAGATACAACAAAGAGACAGGAAGAGATATGCTAATACTTTTTTTGTCATAAGGCAAATTACATTTATAAATTACATGAAACAGTTCGACTATTCCTTATCTACTTTGACTTCGGCAATAGATGCTTTTCCCGAAGTAATCAGAATACGTATATCACTTACAGTCGTTTTATTAAACTTATAACTCTGCATACGCCCCTCATCAGTGATCTTTCCAGAGAATATAGTCAAAAACTGTCCGCCACCACTCGATGCTTGTATATCGAAATGTGTCGGTTCTTTCTGCAAATTTGTCCAACGAATCGAAATACGGTCGATCGTATCGGCATCTTTCACTGGCAAAGTTAGATAATCTCCCTTACCGCCTGTCCACTTCGTCGCATTCTTCTTGTTAATATCCGGTACACGACTGTCTTGATAGGATACCACTGTAAGGGTATCAGATAAACGAATATCTGCAGAAGATGATCCGATCATGATTCTAAAGTCGCCAGGTTCTACTACCCATTTTTCTTCTTCATTATACAAGGACAAATCTTCGGGCGTAATGGTAAACATCACCTCTTTAGTCTCTCCCGGTTGCAGGTTGACACGTTCAAATCCACGGAGATTTTTCTCATACGTAGTCACCGAACCGATAATATCACGAATATACATCTGTACAACTTCATCCCCTTCTCTATCTCCTGTATTTGTCACATTAAGACGCACTGCTACATCTTGTTTAGGAGTGATAACAGAAGGTGATATAACAAGATCGGAATATTTGAAACTAGTGTAACTCAATCCGTATCCAAACGGATACAATGCACCATTCACCCGACTCATATTTCCCTTTAATCCTGATACACGACCGCCATCTACCTGTGAAGCCGGTTTTGAGGGGAAATTAAATGGAATCTGCCCCACTGTCTTAGGGAATGTCACCGTAAGTTTACCTCCGGGATTATAATCACCAAAGATCACATCTGCTATAGCCGTTCCACCTTGCGAACCAGGATACCATGCTTCTAAAATTGCCGGTATATGTTTGTCTGCCCAATTGATAGAGTTGGGACGACCGCTAATAACAACCAGTATTGTCGGTTTTCCGGTAGCGTATACCGCCTTTAGCAAATCGAGCTGATGACCAGGCAGATCAAGACTTGACCGTGACTTATTTTCTCCACATGTCCGTCCGTTCTCACCTAAAACGACAATGGCTACATCACTTTTCAACGTATTGGTCACAGCTTTATCTATTTCAGCCTGTTCCACGTCGGTTAATTCTGTCGGCAGAATCTCCGAGTCGGGCCAGTTGGAGTCTACAACGTCGCATCCTTTTGTATAGAATATTTCTGCCTTCCCTTTCATCTTCTCTTTTATACCTTGTAATACCGAAATAGTCTCAACCGCCAACGGACCGTAATGAGAGAGAGCGTAAGATACGTCATCAGCATTGGGACCACATACGCTAATCTTCTTGATTCGTTCTTTAGCCAGTGGCAATGTTTGATTCTCGTTCTTTAGCAATACAACAGACTCCCGTGAAGCTTGTAATGCTATCATCTGGTTTTCCATGCTGTTTACTTCTTCATCGGCAGCTTTCAAATCCATCTGATAAGGAGTGTCGAATAACCCGACCATAAATTTAACACGCAGTATATCACGCACCCTATCATCTATTGTTTTCATCGAGAGACCTCCTTCAGCTATCAACTCACGCAAAGGCAATACATACGAATCAGGAGAGCGGAATGTACAACGCACGTTCAATCCGGCCTCAACCGATTGCCTGACGGACTCTTTCATATTTTGAGAAGTCCCGTGTTTAGAATGAAGATATTCCACCGCATCACTATCAGAAACAACATACCCTTTGAAACCTAAATCCTTGCGTAATCGTGTCATCAACCAATAATAACTACTTTGAATAGGAAAGCCGTCATAATCGTTATATGAACTCATCGCTCCCAATAGCCCTCCTTTCTTTATAACTTTTTTCCAGGGATAAATATGTATATTTTCAATTTCGCGTGGCGACATTTGCGGGTCTACCCGAGATAATCCTTCACGTCCTCCCTTATTGTTACTGTATGCAACAAAATGCTTTGCAGTAGAGGCAACCTGATAATCTGTTTGCATTCCCTGTGTCATTGCCACTCCAAGTTCGGACACCAGGTAAGGACATTCACCATATATCTCTTCGTAGCGACCCCAACGTTGGTCACGCCCGACATCAAGAATAGGAGCATAGATATTGGTATATCCCAATAGTCTCCCTTCACGTCCCGTGATATACCCCACTTTCTTTATCAGTTCCCTATTCCATGTATGCCCCAATCCTAGTTGAGTGGGAAAGTTGGTAGCGATATAACTTTCTACACCTCTGATACCCTCATTTGTAAAATCAACAGGAATACCAAGTCGTGTATCTTCCACAAAGAAGCGTTGCACTTCGTTCAAGGCCCAAGCATGTCTTGACGCTGGCCAAACAAATGCGTTGTCTGACGGAGGTAATCCCCATTGGCGGAATCCATTGAGATGTTCGTCGATGGCCCCCATACCATCTTTCCATAGTTTATTCTTCCATTCGGCAGTGGGTAGTTCATCATCAAGTACACGCTGATAGCCATACAACGTTACCATTTGGCAAGTTTTCTCCTCTACCGTCATTTGGCTTAAAAGATCCTCTACTCTATCACTAATAAGAGCATTGGGATCCTCATAAATGTCTTTCTTACCATTTTTATTAAAGTCTATCCATCCATCTTTATAAATTGTTTTTTTAGATAATTTGTATGTTACCAAATCTTTTTTGCTTGGTATACGTGGGTCGTCTTGTTTTTGCTGAGCACACACCACAAAGGTTGTACCTAACATTACCATGGAAAAGAATATTTTTTTCATCATAAATAATATTTTAGTCGAGATACATCAGAACTTCCAGTCATCTTTCCAATATATCAGCGGATTATCATTTTCAAAAGTAACAGGTAACCATATATAACGTCCGTCAATTGCATCGTCAGGGCGCCATTCGTCTGCCATAAAAAGATAAGAGTCTTGCATACCTTGCACTTTAAAAATATAAGTACTCTGCCCACCAAAGGTAAGCTCACTATTGATTCCTCTGCAAGGATTACCCAATTCTTTCCATGGCCCCCATATTGATTCGGCCACAGCGGAACGTGCAGCATTAGGTTTCCAACCGGTGCATCCCGAACCTATGAAATAGTATTTACCGTTCCTTTTGAAAATAGTGGGAGCTTCCATATATCTGTTTACAAATACGCGCACATATCGACCTGTATGCGAAAGATAGTCGTCGGACAGTTCAGCAATATGCATAGTGCTATTTTCTTCGGATGAATAAATATGATAAGCCTTACCATCATCATCAACAAAGAGGGTCATATCACGCGCCATCTGTCCACCTTGAAAATCACGTCCCAGAATATTAAGTGAATCGGTATGCATCGGCATCCCCGAACCTGTATAACTTTTACCCTGAGAGGGAATATTGCTCGACTTATGTAAAGGGAGCACATTCATCGGCCAGTGTCCGGCATTTGGACGCATACTTTTGACGAATTTGTATGGACCGGTGATATTATTACTCACAGCCACCCCTGATTGGGCTGCCTTGTATCCTTCAGACTTCAGTTCAAGATGGAACCACATCACGTACTTCTTCGTCTGAGCATTGTAGATTACTTTGGGGCGTTCAAGTATACATCCTTTCTCAATATCACTACCGGACCCTACAGAATCAACAGCAAGGGCAACTCCTTCATCGGTCCAGTTATATAGGTCTTTTGAAGAATAGCAACGTACACCTACCTGGGCTTTATTCCCTTCACTGCCGGCTATCTTATGTTCTCCAAACCAGTAATAGGTTCCCTCATCATAGAGCATTCCACCCCCATGAGCATTGATATGCATACCGTTGTTGTCATACCATAACTGTTTGGGGACAAACGATTGATACAATTGTGTTCTTAACACTGTCCCTTCACATTGCGCCAATGGCTTCTTCACTGGATTTTCTCCAAATTCTTCCTGCTGATTCTCTACTGCACGCAAGCGATACTGATTCAATTCTCTTTTAAGAAGTTCGTTTTCTCGCAACAGTTTTTCGTTATTTTGAGGATTAAAGTCCTGATTCTTGACTTCTGTTTTCTTTTCCCCTTCCATCAATTCTTTCTCATTCCAAAGCATTGGTATGGATTCTTTATGCGACTCGATAACAAGTTCTGTCCTCAACGGCATTTCCAGTCCTTCTTTTAACACAGAAGCTGTAACCTTTATCTTTCCGGAACGGGTAGTAGAACGGAGCAAGACAGGTGCGGTTCCCCATACCACCGGACGAGGATTTGCCATTACATCCTCACCTCCCACTATTGTCGCTTCACCTTCTACATCAAACTTCACAAAGTAATTGTTCAGTCGTTTGATGTTTCCTTCTTTATCGGCTATACCAGCCACCACTGTGACCAAATCGGCTCCATTAGCCGTGACCCCTGTGCCTTCATCATCAACCCACAACACTATTTTTTCGGGACGCAATGCCGGAGAGCGTCGATGAGTAGCTACAAGCTTACCGTCAATATAGCCTTCGGCCAACATAAAGACTTCTTCCTGTCGGTGAGCCCGGGAAAGTTTTTTGTAATCCATGAAACGGAATACATCTGGGAATGTAATAATCGGCGAGGCCATACCTACCGAGCGATTTTCTTTTCTATATGTATATTGTTTCCCATCTTTAAATACTGTCAGACGAATCTCATCACAATTAGAATAGACGGTGACATCTTTAGAAGAGAACGGTGACATCTCATGAGCTATAAATATCATCGGTCCAGTTTGTGCCAGTATATTCGATTGAAGTGGCGAACGTTGAGACATAAACATCCAGTACGAATATTTGGGTTGTCTGAACACATCCATCATACCGCCATAGAAAGGGTCTGGATGATAACCACGCTGATGATCAAACGAATGCCAAAAAGATCCTCCCACATGTTGCCGCGAAGTGCTATTCAACTTCTCCAAACAAGTGAAATCATAAGGGGGATTGGCATAATGTGCCGCCTGTACTAATTGGGGAATCTCCCCCCATGACAAATGCACCCGGCTTGTAGAATTGTGTGCATTCCAATCGTCCACATTGTCACCCCATTCACGTGTGAAATAACATTTTGAAGGGTTCATATTATCAGTAGGATGAGAAAACAACACATCAAAGTATTCATTCCCATGTGCTCCACTATCACACCCTGCATAGCAATATGAATAAGGATATTCTTCTTTTACTACTCGATATGAGTTTCCGGCAAAATCTGCAGGATAGTGGGTTTCATTCAGAACGGGCTCCCACATCCATACCGAAGGATGATTACGATCGCGTCTCACCATATTGCGTATGTCGTTATATACTCTTTGGCCAAATACCGGATCATTATTCCAGAATTGCCAACCTGGAGTATTTACTATCACAAATAATCCCAGTTCATCGCATGCATCCATAAAAGCCGGATCTTGCGGATAATGCGCATTACGTACTACTTTTAGCCCTGCATCACGTATCTTCTTCGCATCGCGCCAATGGAGAGAATTTGATAGTGCATTACCCACCACAGCAAAATCCTGATGGCGGTTAGTGCCTATCAATTTCCCTTCATACGGTTCTCCATTTAACCAAAATCCATCTTTTCCCTTAAATTCTACACTGCGCACGCCTATGCGACGCATGTAACCGTCTATTACCTTTCCTTTATTATCTTTGATATATACATTAAGATGATACAAATAGGGAGATTCAGGCGACCACAGCCGAGGTGACCGAATGGTCATTTCCGTAGCTGTACTTCCCGCTTTATTTTTATTCAAACGAATGTTATTTGTTGCTGTCGCCACAATCTTCCCATCCGGCAATGCAAGTTCGTAAACTACCTTTCCTAAAAAGCCAGAAGTGCCTTCATTTCTAACGTGAGTTTTCAGTTTTATCGTGGCCTGCTGTTTCGAGACATAATCATAGGCCACAAACAATCCTCCTCCCGCTACTTCATTTTCATAATTAGGATCGGTGATGTATGTACAATTATGTGTGACCAGCCAGCAATCTCTATAAATACCACCAAAATAAGAAAAATCCAGCAGTTCCTGTGCCTTACCGTGAGGATATAAAGGGTCATTGCTATTATCAGCTTTTACAGCTATAACATTATCTTCCCCGTAGATAAGATCGTCTGTAAGATCAACGATAACAGGTAGATATCCTCCATAATGCTCAGTCTTCAACTTCCCATTTATCCATATCTTACACTTTCCCATGATCGCTTCGAAATGAAGGAACACTTTCTTTCCAGTCCATTCTTCTGCCGGATTGAAATGCTTGCGATACCAGACCACACCTTGATAATTTACGCATCCACTAGCCTCAGTAGGAAGATACTCTATCCCATGAGGAACAGATACTACCTGCCATTTAGTGTCATCATATTCTTTATCTTCAGCCTTAACCTCATCTCCTTTAAAGAATCGCCATGCTACATTCATAGAATAAGTCTGCCTTCCGGTATGCTCCAATGGATAAAACCCGGCAGTAGAGAATTTGGGCGAATACGGATATACAAAGGATACCACAAACAGGGAAAACAATAAGAACAACAATCTGTATTTTCTCATCACGAGTCATTTTTTTTATTAATAGAACTTATATTCTTCTTGATGTTAGCTGGAAAGGGCTGGCTTTACAGCCAGCCTTAATTCCTATCCTGCGTAACCCGGATTCTGTTTCACTACACCTGCTGATTCATTAATGTATTTTGCCGGAATGGGGAAACGTACTTTATACCAATCGCTCTGACTGTCCTGAAATAATTCTTGTGAGTTAGAGACAAACACTCCGTGACGAACCCGGTCTTGACGTGAAAGTCCTTCACAATAGAATTCATGCAAACGCTCGCTCAAGATTGCTTTATTGAAAGCCTCCTTATTGGCTGTTTGAGCGGCAGTCAATGGATCCAGGTTTACTCGGTTACGTACCCTGTTCACCAATTCAATAGCTTCGGTAGTCGGACTACCATTGTTCTCATTAATGCATTCAGCCAGCGAAAGTAAAACATCAGCATAACGAAACACAATGCAGTCGGTAGTTCCGGCAGAACCAGTCTGTTCAGAATCTGCGCCGAGTTTTCGTGGAATACAACCACGAGTCAGATTACCCGAGCCACGTTTCACTACTCCACCATCTTTCCTTGTGTACTCTGTAATAATAGTATTCAAGCGGTCATCGCCTACTTCAAAGGAGTCGTAAAACTTCCATTGCATCAGGAAAGTACCCCATGCCGATGCCTCAAATCCTCCCAAATCACTAGGTATTACCTGTGTCAGCCAATAATTAGGATTTCCCGAACCACAAGGAATGGCATGAATAATCTCTTTATTTTTTGCATTAGCCTTATCGAACACCGAGGCATAATTGCCCAAAAGAGTGTATACGCCACTGTTTTCCATAGCATACAATTGACGAGCTACCTTCTCCGCTTCCACAAAATTCTTATTTATCATATGGAATTTAAGCATCAACATCAGAGCCATTCCTTTGGAAGTACGACCCCAGTCGGTTTGTACATCGGGCAATACCCGGCTGGCCTCATCGAGAGTCTCAATCATAATAGCAGTATATTCTTCGTCCGAAAGGCGAGGAATAAAAATCTCCGCTTCAGGATCTTCCAGTGCCTCATCAGTGATGAGAGGGACAGGACCAAAGAGGTCATACATAATATATCCTACCCATCCATACAGACATTGTGCCTCGGCAATCGCCTTTTTCTTTATCGCATCACTCACCGAACTGTTGTTGATGTTGCGTATCGCATTCTTTATTCGAGACAATTCATTGTATTGCGGATATATCTTTCCTGCAAACTGTGTACCAAGGTCGCTACCGTTCTCACGCCACCAATGTTCATAGAAGTGGTTGTATCCCTCATTGGCATATTTACCTTCCAACATGCCGGTTGTGAAGTCCGAAATAACAGCATACCCCCACTGGTCAGCGCAATAGAACTTACCCCATCCTGTTCGGAAAGGAACATACAGAGCTGTAAGCGCCTTGTTCACATCCTCTTCGTTCCGGTAAAAGTTCTCCGGATAAATCTCGTTATAAGACGTTCGTTCCAAGGTGCAACTGCCTAACATTAACAGGACAAGAACCAACGCAGAAATATTTTTCACTATTTTCATATCTATTAGAATTTAATATCAACACCAAATGTGAATGAACTCGTACTCGGATAGAGGTATATATCATACTCCGGATCAGCCCCTTTGTAAGGAGTAATAGTAGCAATGTTTTTCATAGAAGCATAGAAACGCACTGAACTAAGCACTCCTCTTATCCACTTCTTGGGTAACGTGTATCCTAAAGTTATATTATCGATTCGAATATACCAGGCTTTTTCGACAAAGAAGTCACCATATCCCACACCACCATGTTGCCAAAAGCGGAACGACGGCACTTGAGAATCGAGGTTATCATAACTATACTGATCTTTCACGTACACCAATGTGTTACCACCTGAAAGCAGAGTCTCCGGATTTGCACCGGTCTTCTTATCGTTCCCTTTCCATTGATGAAACTTACCATACATCGTGATACCCAAGTCAAAATCTTTCCAGCGAAAATTATTATTCCAACTGAACGGGATTGGAGTATTATTGTATTTCATCACAAGATCGGCATTATCAATAATTCCATCGGGCATATTGGAATACATAGGTCTACCGTTTTCATCGTATATCTTATTACCCATCTTATCACGCAGATAGCCATTGACGTCTTTGATCTTCACCTCACCGGCTCGACGATCGGTTTCTAACTGTCCGGGATTGACTTCTCCGGGTTGTAACAAGCCGTCAGAAAGATGAATCCACTTATCGTTCCATGTATATTTCGGTGCATCCTGAATATCCAACACTTGAGACGGATCGCGCTTGGTTGTCTTATCACGGTAATAGGTCAAGGTAAACCGGGTGTTCCACTCAAAATCAGCAGTACTGATAGGTACGGCATACAAAGTAAGGTCCACCCCCGTCGTTTTATCAATACGTTTTGTATTATAGTTCAACTCCCTTACCTCCTGAAATGACATTAGCGATTTATTGCCAATACGATTTTTAATGGTACGCTCGTACACATCGATACTACCGCCGAAACGATTATCGAATAAACCAAAATCAAGTCCGACATTCTTATCATATTGTGATTCCCACGACAAGTTTGGATTTCCGATAACTGCCAGACGAACGCCACTGTTTGGCTTATTGTTGAAATAGTAACTATAGGCAGATTCTGACTTATAATAGGTCAAAGTACCTGTCAGGCTACCGGCATTACCAGTCACACCATATCCTGCACGTAACTTAAGATTATAAATCCAATTTATATTTTTAAGCCACTCTTCATCGCTTATACGCCATGCAAGAGCTACACCACCGAAGTTACCCCACTGTTTATTGGGCGCAAAGTTGGATGAACCATCGCGACGGAAATTAGCCGTAAGGAGGTAGCGTCCCTTATAAGAGTAGTTCAAACGTCCAAGGAATGAGGCCGATTGGCTTGTATTTTTAGATGAGCCAACTTTGGGACGTTCATTAGTACCCAGTCCGAGATTATGCCACAGCACACCATCGTAAGGAAATCCCGTATTCCAGCCCAACAGACTCTCGGAATTTTGATGCTGATATTCCCATCCTAACATCACCGACAGAGAATGGTCTTCGGCAAACACTTTATTGTAAGTGGCTCTCATGTTAACATACATATTGGATAGGTCCGTGCGATTTATCTGTGCAATTCCGTCGTAATCGGCACCCTGAATGGTAGTAGATGCAAAATGGCTTCCTGTTTTGGCAAACTTACGATCATATCCCAACGTTCCTAAAACAGTAAGGTCTTTGATAGGTTTCAATTCCAAGTATCCAGTAGTAAGCAAACTTTCTTTTTGAGTATCCATCGTCACATCCAGAATAGACAGCGGGCTAATACCCTTTACTCCTTTCATCATCACCGGATTAGACCAGTTACCGTCAATATCGCGTGCAGGCACCGTAGGATCATAACCTCTTGCTGCCTGAAATAGCACGGTAGTACCCGACGATCCTTCAAGAGCTACATCCGAAGAATTAACTGATGAATACGAAGCCGATACACCTCCCTTAATCCAGTTATTGAATGTATGGTCAATATTCATGCTCCCCGAAGTACGTGCATAGGTGTTGTTAATAGCAATACCTTTGTTACTCATATGACTCAACGACACACGGAAAACCGTCTTTTCAGATCCTCCTGATACAGAAAGATCATACTTCTGTATTTGCCCCTTACGGGTCACTTCATCATACCAATCTGTTCCACCGGGAAAATTATCAATACCCGCAGGATCGAATATAAACCCTTTATTAGGTTCACTTGCATATTTCTGCTGGAATTCAGCCAACAAGTCAGCTTCAGATGGCAACGGTTTATTTCCCCATGGATAATAGTTCTGCTCGTAAACATACTGTTGAAGCTGGTAACGGTTCACCTGTCGCATATAATCTTTCGCACCAAACACCTCCGGTTTCTTATCTATCCATTGCCCGGTGTATGAAGCCTTGAATGATACGTTAGTTCTGCCTGCCGTCCCTCTTTTGGTAGTAATCAAAATCACTCCACCAGCCGCACGCGAACCGTAGATAGATGTGGCACTGGCATCTTTAAGTACCTGGATGTCCTGTATATCGTCGGGATTGATATTATCAAGTACACTCTCTTTTTCACCCTTGCGATAGTCCAGTTCGGAACTCGCATCCGGTTCCCACATGGTTTGCACGGGTATTCCATCAATTACAATCAATGGTTCTGCTTTTGTAGCCGCTCCACGTATCTGTATAGATACCTTTGCACCGGGTTGGTCACTTGTCTGACTGAAACTCATACCGGCAATCTGACCCTTCAGCGCTTGTGCCACTGTAGTAGTGGCCGTTGAAGGAATCTCTTCTCCGCGTATAGATGCAATGGAGCCGGTAAGATCTCCCCTACGTTGCGTACCGTAGCCAACTACTACCACTTCGTCCAAATCGTTAATATCTTCTTTAAGTACGATTTGCAGAAAATTTTTCACGCCGGTTTTTGCCTCCGCTTGCCTATAGCCAATATAAGTTACTACCAGCGTTGATTTCACAGGCGCTTTCAATGAAAACTTACCATCCATATCAGTAGTAGTCCCTATGGTCTCATTTTTCACTTTGACTGTAGCTCCAATGATAGGAACCCCTGCCTCATCTACCACTATCCCGTCGACAGTGGCAGTTTGCTGCGCATATACCATACCCGTCTGAAGCAACAGGCATAGTAGTGAAAATAGAATCGTAAACAGGTAAGGCTTGCTATGTACACAGCCATTCCTTTTATCTGAATTGATATTATTCATATTCTAACTATTTTTTATATTGTGTTTATTCGAGTACAAAGCCCAACGCATGGAACCATATACCTTTATCACTCCCTCGCGTAGCACGGAGTCCTATGGAGACTTTACCACCAGTGATAGTAAGCGAACGAGTGATAGTTCTCCATCCGCCACGAGCTTCTGCAAAGATACTCTCTACCGTCTCATTCCCCTCGCTATCGATAATCACGAGCCACAGGTTACTTCCATCGGTGCTCGAACCACCAGCTTGTGCAATGAATGTCAATGTGTAAACACCATCAAGAATTCCATTTACAGTCTGGAATATGGAACCTTGGCTAGCCCCGCCCGTATCAACTTTAATAGCCCGATAACGACCTTTTTCAGGATCAGTGATTGAACTTGGAATCCAGGTACCTGCAACGAAGACATTTTCGGCAGAGCGTTCAATTACCCACGGTTCAAAATTACCATCAAGGAAGTAGGAATTCTTCAAAAGCGGCTCACCGTTCTGCTTCACCAAAATCCCGATATCCTCCATTCCTTGAGCACGTACCAATAACGTTTCCTCACGACGAAAGTCAGAATTGGCTTCTGCCGTTATCTTAAAGCCCTCATTTGTCTTTTCGGAAATGGTACACCATGCAGGTGCCACCACCTCATAACTTTCCAAATTGGTTTGAAGCGCAACGATCTGTGTACCACCCTCTTGTGCAAACTGTTTGGTCTTTTCGCTATCGTCCATTCGGAAGAAAAGTTCACCTGCTTCCTGTTTCACAGTCAAGACCACAGGAGCGCCAATATTCGACTCTATCGTTATTTTATTTTCCCTTTCTCTTACCGTTGTGTTTTCATCGACCTGTATCTTAAATCCGATAGGTTGTTTGGCAAGAATAATACACCAATTGTTTTCAGAAGTGACCCGGTAATCTTGAGTAGTTCTCAATATCACCGATATCATATCACCTTCTTTAGTGATGGAAAAATTCCTTTCACCTTCCACAATAAACATGTCTTTATCTTCTTTCTCGCATGCCGACAGTCCAAGCAGCATGGTTACGAATAAAAAAACGTTTAATAATTGCTTCATATTATATTAGAATAAAGTTTATTAATTACTCTGCGAATGCGCCCATATAGCCAATTCCAATAGCAGAATTACCAGCAAAGTCAGTGTTCAACATACCGTCAAACAACAAGCCGTCAAGAAAGACTTTGGCTTCGGTAGGGCGGCAGAAAGCTCCTTTATCGTAGCCATCCATATCACTGGGTACGGTAATGCCCGGATTGTACAGAAGAGCGGCGGCATCCATCCCATTAGCCTGAAAATTACCTAAGTTATAGTACAGATTATTCAGGAAAACACAGTTGTCTATGTATGAATCATCGAAAATACCTATAGTGGGTGTAGTAGACATAAAGATATTATTACGGAAAGTGATATCGTGAGATTTGCCCTTTTTCCCCCAGTCGTCACTAAATAACACCCGTTTGTTTTTATTGTCAGTAATAACAATATTGTTATATATTTCCGTACGTCCCACATTAGTCGAGATGGAAGCCAAAGCCCCCTTTTGAGCTCCGCCGTTAAAAAGGAATATATTGTTGCGGACGATAGTTCCCTCATGATTTTCGGTCTCATTATTACATAAAAGTATGCCTCCTCCCACATTGTGGTGAACATAATTATACTGCACAATGGTATTTTTGCAGGCAATGTCTACGTCGAGTCCTTCACCATCCGAACTACCATTGCACCATTGTGTATAAGCCGATTCATTATACTGTACCACAGTATTACGACTCGAATAAGGCCAAATACCCACACTTGCCTGTCCCGTACGTCCCAAGAAGTTAGCATAGTAACATACATTATGATCAAGGAAAGAATTGTCAGCTCCACCAAGAACGATACCGTCACCACCGATATAGTGAAGTCTGTTACCTTGGACTACAACATTAGTATTTGGATACCAATTATGTTCATCATCTATATATTCATTATATCCTTCGCCTGCGCCTGTGCGACTTCCCCAGCGATTGATGAACATGATGCCGGTGCGTGATACCTGATAGAATTCATTGTTGGTAATAAACATATCTTCATACCACCCGGGCCCCGCCTCTTTTGCCACAGTTTCGATAACAACACCGCCAAACGCTTTATTGTAATTGCCATCAGAACAAATAGCTCTAACATCAAGACTCGTCGGACTCACGCCTACAAAATCAGCATCACCCGCCCAATTAATTTCTTCGAAACGGCAACCTGTCACTTCGATGTTTTTTATGGCTCCTGCCTCTATCGCTCTAATGTACATACCACGTTTACCAGTCTTGTTGGTAATGAAGATATTCCGAAAACGAATGTTGCCATCTTGTATCAACACAACCTGTTCTCCTCCGCCCCCTTCGAAACGGGCACGTTCACTGCCTCCATATATGTCCACAATGAATGGTTTCGCCGGAGTACCTTTCAAGTCCTTCAGAGTTAGCGAGCCTTTAAAAACAGCACCGCTCTTAAACAACACTTTAGTAGCGGGTTCTTTGGACATAGCAGAAACCTTATCCAACGTTTGAAAAGGCGATTCGGGAGTCAAGCCGTTATTGGCGTCACTACCGGTTTTGCTGTCTACATAATAGGTCTTATAACCACTTTCATCTATTGGGGTTATGGACGGTGGCGTGATTACTTCTGAATAAACCACATTTTCCGGTCTTGGCCTTTTGCCTGATGTTTCTTCGTCTTTGTTATCACATCCGCCACTACTTAGAAGCAGAAGGATTGAGATCAATATACAATTCATCTTTCTCATAATTATTAAATTATAGTTTAACATTTCACTGCTCAAAATTACATATACAAAATTAGAGCGACATCTTCTTAAATCACCTATTTATAGGGTCTGAACAAACGTGGCACCAGAAACGAACATTTAGCGCATATGGCGCAGGACAGATAGATAGGAATCCTTTTCTATTCGAATACAGATACATCCGTTTCCTGATTTGGTTCAGATGGTTCTTTTCTATATTCAGAAGGTATCAGACCATATTTTTCCTTAAAACTCTTACTGAAATACCTGGCAGAAGTATATCCTGTCCGGTATGCTATTTCCGAGATATTAAATTCTGGATTGTTCTTAAGCCAAAAGGCAGCCTTCTTCAGCCGGATATTAGAGATAAAATCGGAAGGGGTTTGCCCTGTAATGGCTTTTAGCTTATGGAAGAGACGTGTACGTCCAATCAGCATCTCGGACACAAGGACATCTACATTAAACTTACTGTCACTCAAGTGTTTTTCGATAATCTCGATTACTTCATCCAGAAACTCCTTATCCAATGGATTAGATGCAAGAACCTGTGGCCCAACAAATGCCTGTTTGCTGAATTTCTCCTGAAGCATTAATCTATTTTTCACGATATTATTGCATCTGGAAATCAAAATAGGCACATTAAACGGTTTTGTTATATAATCGTCGGCTCCAATCCGTAATCCTTCCAAGTTATGTTCCACTCCCATTCTGGCTGTCAATAGAATAACTGGTATGTGGCAAGTCTCCATATTATTCTTTATCTCTTTACAAAGATCGATTCCCGAGAGTTTTGGCATCACAATGTCACTAATAATAATATTAAAAGTTTCCGCTTTGACCTTTTCCAATCCTTCTTCCCCATCTTCAGCCGATACAACAGAATAGAAAGGTGCGAATATCTGTACCAACAATTCCCTAAGCTGCTTATTGTCTTCAACAACAAGCATTCTTAAATCATTCTCCTTTTCCTGAATTATTTCACCTTCAACTGCCATGTCATCATCCAACAATAGTGGTAACGGCATTTCTTCAGTATTATAATCCTGCAAATAGCCGTCCGTAACATCCGACGTTTCTTCCTCCAGTTGTTCTGGCAGAAAATGCTCTTTACCTCTTTTAAGGCGAATCGTAAATGTCATCCCCTCGCCTTTTGCCCCCGAAGCCTTGATTGTACCGCCATGCAGTTCGACAATTGATTTAGTCAGAGCCAATCCCACTCCCGTACCCGTACTAGAGTCGCTCGGGTTTGACTGATAAAAGCGATCGAATATTTTGTCTATCTCTTGAGCATCTATGCCGCACCCATTATCTGCAATTTCCATCAACACATCATCGCCATCCTCACAAACGGATAATGTGACAACTCCTCCACAAGAAGTATATTTCAGAGCATTTGAAAGTATATTATTAATTACTTTCTGCATTTGCTTCGCGTTATACCAGAGAGAGACAGGCTGATCCGGCTTTTCAAATATCATTTGGATGCCTTTCGTATCTGCATACTCCTTAAAGAGAAGATAATTCTCAAAAAGGAAGCTAGCGATATCGTTTTCACAGACCTTCATTTTCATATATCCCTGCTCTTGTTTTCTGAAATCAAGTAATTCACTAATCAGTTCCTTAAGCTGAATACTATTCTTATATACACTGAAGAACTTCTGATAGACAGGCGGAGAAAGAAGTTTGCCCTGCAAAAGTGTTTCCATCTGCCCAATGATAAGAGTCAACGGAGTTCTGAACTCGTGCGAGACGTTCGTAAAGAATCGAAGTTTCGATTGGTTTAATTCTTCGACGTCATGCGTATGCTGCCGTTCATACTTGAGCGATTCCTGCAATTTTATTCTGTTATGATACACACGTATCAGATAATAAACAGTCAATACGGCAAAAATCACATAAAACAAATACGCCCATATCGTAAGATACCATGGGGGAAGGATTTCTATCTCCAATGAGCTTTCCGGTATCGCATCTCCGGTCAGAGCTATTGATTTCACAATCAAAGTATAATTTCCCGGCTTCAGATTTGTATAAGTGATCTCCCGACTATCTCTGAGTGGAGTCCAAATATCAGAAAAGCCTTTTAACTGATACACTAGATGTTCAGGTTCACCAGGCAAATAATTTGAAGCAGCATAACCTATGGTAAATACAGACTGTGAGCTTTTCAACACAATCTTTTTTGCTATGGTGATGGATTCTTTTAATATTCCTGTATCATCCCCCACTTCAATTTCATGTCCGTTCACCAGCAAACGATATGGGAATATATGGAAAAAAACAGATGGATGCAGCAAATCTGACTCTTTGAAAGAGATCATCCCATCGACTCTGCCGACATATATCGTACTATCTTTAGATTGAAATACAGAATTTTCATTAATTGTTTTCATTGGCCATTCACTAAGGACGATTAACCCAGTACCCTCCTTATCCCTCATTCCCAGCAGTGAAATTCCTCTGTTAGTCAGTGCCAGAAGGTTACCCGAAAGAAGTTCACACACTCCATAAACACAATCTCCAGACAAACCGGAAAAGTTCTCAAAACTATCCGTTTCATAATTATATAAGTCTATGCCACTATCAGCAGAACATATCCACAGATTATGCCGACTATCAAGGTAAAGAGTATGAATGTGCGGGCTACATAATGTTCCGGGTTTCGACGGATCCGATTGATAATATGTCATTTTCCCATCTTCGAACCGATAGGAGTATATACCGTCGCTACCCACTATCCATAATATGCCGCGATGATCTATCAACAGATCATTCACCCGTTGAATGGTAGATATTCCGTCGGGACCTGAAAACAACTGCTCATAATTGCCTGTCGCAGGGTCGAAAAGCATCACACCACCTTGGGTAGCCAATATGAGTTTCCCTTTATAAGGAATGATCGTAGATATGATATTCGTTCGTAAATCTCCTTTTCTCGATTCTTTTGCGTAATAATTGGTAAAAACATCCGTTTTCAGATCCAACCGACTCAATCCACCGAGATGTGTTCCTATCCACAATACATCTTTATCGGAATCATACCAAAATGCTCTTGTATTATCATGAGAAATAGAATTCCGAGAATCGTTATGAAAATACCATTTAAAGCTACCCGACTGGGGATTGTACATATTGAGTCCACCCCCATCAGTACATATCCAAATATTATTCCGGTTATCTTCTGTCATTTTGCCCACAGTCGAATAACTTAATCCTTTTTGTTCCTGTTGGGATGCATGGAAGTGGTGAAATATTTCTTTTTGCGGATTGATACAGCACAATCCTCCGTGGTATGTCCCTATCCAAAGGGTACCTTGATGATCACATAACAAACTCCAAACCGAATAATATAAATTCCCAGACTTTTCTTCTCGACGGAGATAACTAACAAACGTTTGATTCTTCTCATCAAAACGGTTTAGCCCATTAAAAGTACCTATCCATATATGTCCTTGGCTATCTTCACAACAAACGCGAATAAAATCGGAACTTATTGAGCCGGTTTCATTAGCCTGATGACGATAATGCATAATGCTGTCGTTTGAAAATAAATAAAGCCCGGAATCCCAGCTGCCAACCCAAAGTCTTTTGCGGCTGTCTTTAAAGATTGATCCAATTTTTCCTCTTTGAATAGGATGCTGTAGTTTATTATCAGCAGACAGGAAATAAAGTCCATTTCTTTCAGTACCTATATATAACCGACCGTCATTTCTGTTCAGACTCACAATCTGATTTGTCCTGTCAGGTAGTTCATAATACTGATTTACCTTCCCACCATCGTATGTATATATCACATTATTACACGCAAAATAGAGTCGGTCGTCATACAGCATAGCCGAAACATCTCCTTTAAATAGTACTGAAAACTTTTCCGAAGTCATATCAAACAAAGCCATACCCAATACAGTATGCAAGAAAACATGTCCGGCACGGTCACCGGTAATAGCAGTAATCGTATTACAAAAAAGACTGGTTGTATCTCCTTTATGATATCGATATTCTTTAAACTCCCTGCCATTATACAGACTCACCCCGTTTCGTGTACCACACCAAATGAAATCCCGCTCATCCTGATAGAGCGAAATTACAGAGAAATGAGTCAATCCGTCAGCGGTAGACAAATGTCTGAATTCAATGTCTTGCGCATTTACGTCTAATGAGATAATGAGATAAAGAGATAGCAGGATAATAGTAAGAATGTGTTTCATGAGCTCTGAATCTAATAGATAATGATTCGTTTTTTGGTGATATACAAAAATAACGATTCGTTCCCAAAAAGCACATTAAGAGAATAGTTTTTTCAGTCGGGTGAACAGATTCCTCACCTTAAACGAACAAATTTAGCACATGATTAAAAGAATTCCACAACATACATACCAAAAAACATTCTACCCTTTCCTGCTATTTTCTGATAGTTTTTTCCGAAGTACTATAATTACGTAAACAAAACGAATGCTTCCAACACCCGGAATTTGAATATCAGGAAATTACGGCTTATTCTTGAAAAAACAGGGGACATAGCCATTAATTATAACGTGAGTTCGAAATAAAATTAGAAAATAGACAGTTGTCCGTCATTGCACAAAATTTACGTCAATGGCGGGCTTCTTTTCAAAAAAACAGTATGCCGCGATAGCCGACAAGGAGTTGGCTATAAAGTTATTGAATGAACGATGTCTGGAGTGTTCTATCTGCGCAATGTTCTTCAATTCGTCATTGACTGTTTCGATCAAGGCTCTTTTTTTGAGCAAAATCTTGTCGGCAATACTCATCAGTGAATTCTTCATATTGTTTTTAACTTTAGTGACAAGCTGTATGCCATTAAGAAAAAGGTTCTCAAACAGAGCCTGACCAATATATCCTTTGTCTGCGCATAGTTTTCCTTTGATGTTCTCCAGAAACTTACCTTGCTAACGGTTCCCGGTCATCCACGTTTCCAGGCGTGAACATGAAATTGAGGATCTCTCCTTTGTCATTGATTATCAGATGCAGCTTGAATCCGAAGAACCATCCCATAGAACATCTTCCACGCTCGGCAAGCCCTTCAAATGTCTTATGAATCAAGATTCTTTGGTTACGACATACACATAAGGGAGTGGAATCAACGAAACTGATGCCGGTACAAGTTCCCAGCAGTACTCTTTTGATGAATATGGTCATGGGAAGCAATACTTCCTTCTCCAGTTCCACAAAACGGTTATAAGAAACCTGACGCGGAAAAAGGTGTTTCAGATGTTTACAGACATATTCCTTATAGTAATGCTTGAAACAGCGGAAACCACCGGAGCGAAACAGGATTAGAACAACCATAATCTCAGCATCACTCATACGGTTGAGTTTGTTACGATGCCTGGTCTTCTTATCCTTAATCATATATTTTTCCTGTTGAAATGTAAATTCCTTGCAAAAATCATCGGCCATACAATAAATCTCTGTAACTTTAGACTCTGGAAACATAGTGGTAATCGTTTAAATGTTATAATTCAGCACTATAAATTTAATACTTTTATCGCTATGTTTCTAATTATAAGTGAAATATATTTATTCTTATATCGAACTCACGTTAATTAGAATCACTCTTCATCCGTTCCGCAAATACGCATACAAGCTACAGATCGTCAACGAGCGGCACAATAAAATGCATCTGATTGCCACGTCCCACTCTCTTGATAATCCCTTCGGCCGCAAAAGATTTGAGGTCGGCAAGCGCGGAGTTCTTCAAGCGACCTGTGAGTTCAGTATAAGTAGCCCTTGTGATGAACCCATGCTTCCGGATATGCTGCAATACAATTTGTTCCAGTTGCTTCCTGTCCCACTCTTTCGAAGTACGGAAACCGATACATCTCCTACGTTCCAAATCTCCCCTAATACCGGTACGGAAAGACTTGGACGCACGGAAATTCACCCCACCAAAGGAAACGGAATTTGAACGTAAGTCATTCTTGTTCTCCACCAGGCGGGACTTTACTTTGGCAGAGAAGAATCCAAACTCTCCCAACTCCACCCGATATCCTTCACCCAGGTACTCCAACGTCTCGTTCTGCAACTCGGAAAGGATTCCTTCTATCATCCCCTCCTTGAAACCGGTTCTCTGGGCCACTGTCCGGATAAGACGCTCTGCCGTAATCGTTCCGCTATACACAATGTCGGCATACATTGTTTCCTTCTCACCCTCTTTCGTGGTAAGGGACGGTTTTTTCTTCAAATTGTAATAAGCCATAATTCTTTTCTTACTATGTTTAGGACTCTTCAGTGCAGAGAATAAGAATGTTCAGTGCAGAAAACAGTGCGGTTTTATGTAGCCGGGAAGTCGTCACCTTGCAAGGTGACCATCGGCACCTTACAAAGGGACAAAAGGCACTTTATAGGGTGACAAACGGCACCTTATAGAGTGACATCTCTTTAGAGAAAAGAATAAAATTTGTAAAGATACGAATTTAATCAGCGAAAAGCAAGACCGCCTACTAATTATTTGTAAATCAACGTGGACAAATATTCCTCTGCAAACATTTCATTGGACACCTCCAACAACTGTTCCGCCGTCAAAGCTTCTATGCGTTTAAAGACAAGCTCGGACGACTCGTATTTGTGATAATGCAAATAGGTTTTCGCCATTCCCAAAGCATTATTCTCAAAATTGTCCGAAGCCACTCCTATTTGCCCTATCAGTTGCTTCTTGGCCGCCGCCAACTGGGACGAAGTCATCTTCGTATCCCGCATCCGCTTCAACTCCTTATAAGTCAGTTTCAAACAGGTATCCATATCTTCAACATCAGTGCCGAAGTAGATACAGAAAGCTCCCGTATCGGTGTAAGAAGTCAGATTGGACTCGACATTATATACCAGTCCCCTACGTTCGCGCAGAGATACATTCAGCTTGCTGTTCATACCGGGACCGCCAAGAATATTGTTCAGCAAATAAAGCGCCGTACGCTTATCGTCATACGCATTGTATCCACGACTGCCAATCATCACATGAGCCTGATGCGTATCCTTAGCGACCATCAAATGCTCGGGAGCATAAAGCGGAGGAGGCACACGTCGGCTGTTTACCTCTCCGGCAGGGACATCCGACAGATACTTCTCCGCCAGACGGATTATTCTTCTGAAGTCATATTGCCCTTGAACGAAGAATACCATATTTCCCGGCTGATAGAACCGGCACGTAAACGAAAGGACATCTTCGGTGCGAAAGCTACGCAACAGTTCCGGCTTACCCAGGATGTTCCTCCCCAACGGGTGGTTACGGAAAATCATATCCTCGAAATCATCGAATATCAATTCCGACGGAGTGTCTTCGTATGATTGGATTTCATCAATGATAACCTCCGTTTCCTTCTCAATCTCGTGTTGGGGAAAAGTGGAATGAAACACAATATCCCCTAGCAATTCGAGCGCCCGTTCCAGATGTTCGGTCAGGAAAGCGGAATAGACTACCGTTTCTTCTTTATTGGTGTAGGCATTCAAGTCGCCGCCTACATTCTCCATCCGGTTAAGGATATGCCAGGCTTTCCGCTTCTCCGTCCCCTTAAAGATGAGATGCTCCACAAAATGAGCCATCCCCTGTTCGTGCTCCGCCTCGTCTCGTGTTCCGGCGTCGATGGCAAAACCACAATAAGCTACTTTCGAGAGAGTCGGTTCATGGATAATACGAAGACCATTCGGTAGTGTATATTCGTTATAATGCATTGTTTTCTACTTCCTTATTGAATTATGCCGCAAAAATACAATAAAACTTATTGCTGTTTATAGAAAATTGCAGATATTTGTGGACTATAACAGTAACAACGTATATGGAAAAGATAGGAATATTCTGTTCTGCCGCCGCAAACATTGACAAAATGTACTTTGAAAGTGCCCGCCAAATCGGTGAGTGGATGGGTAAAACAGGTAAAACGTTGATTTATGGAGGAGCCGATCTCGGACTTATGGAATGCGTAGCGCGTGCCGTGAAGGAAAACGGCGGTAAAGTAATCGGGGTAGTTCCTACCAAACTGGAAGAGAAAGGACGTGTCTGCACGTTCCTTGATGAAGTGATCCATACCCACAACCTTAGTGAGCGGAAAGATATCATGACAGAGAAATCGGATATCCTGGTAGCATTGCCGGGAGGCATAGGCACATTGGACGAGATATTCCATGTAATGGCTGCCGCTTCCATCGGATACCACCGGAAAAAAGTCATCTTCTACAACGAATACGGTTTCTATGACGAACTGTTGAAAACACTCAAGACATTAGAGGATAAAGGATTTGCCCGGCAGCCCTTCTCCACCTATTACGAAATAGCAAACACGCCGGAAGAATTAAAAGAAAAAATAAACTGATTATATGATAGACTCCATCAAACAACTATTGCAACAGGAAGCACAAGCCGTGCTCAACATCCCTGTAACAGACGCATACGAGAAAGCTATACAACTGATTGTAGAGCAAGTACATCAGAAAAACGGGAAACTGGTTACTTCCGGCATGGGAAAGGCCGGACAAATTGCGATGAACATTGCTACTACTTTCTGTTCCACCGGTATTCCGTCCGTTTTCCTGCACCCCAGCGAAGCGCAACACGGCGACTTGGGAATCTTGCAGAAGAACGACTTGCTTTTATTAATCTCCAATTCCGGCAAGACACGTGAGATTGTCGAACTGACCCGGTTGGCACATAACCTCGATCCGGACTTGAAGTTCATCGTAATCACCGGAAATCCGGACAGTCCGTTGGCACAAGAATCGGATGTCTGCCTGAGCACCGGAAAACCGGCTGAAGTCTGTACATTAGGAATGACTCCTACCACCTCGACAACCGCGATGACCGTCATCGGCGATATCTTAGTGGTACAGACCATGAAAAAGACCCAATTCACCATAGAAGAATATTCGAAACGCCACCACGGCGGTTATCTGGGAGAAAAATCAAGGTCACTATGCGAAAAGTAATCGGTATCGGAGAGACCATCCTCGATATCATCTTTCGAGGAGAACAGCCTTCCGCAGCCGTGCCGGGAGGCTCCGTGTTCAACGGCATCGTGTCCTTAGGAAGGATGGGAGTCAACGTCGGTTTCATCAGTGAGACCGGCAATGACCGTGTAGGGAATATCATCCTGCAATTCATGCGTGAAAACAACATCCCAACCAATCATGTGAATGTATTTCCCGATGGCAAATCACCTGTATCGCTCGCTTTCCTCAATGAGCAAAGTGACGCTGAATATATCTTTTACAAGGACTATCCGAAGCAACGTCTGGATGTACTGTTTCCCAAATTGGAGGAGGATGATATTGTCATGGTAGGCTCATACTATGCCTTGAATCCGGTATTGCGGGATAAGATTCTCGAGTTATTGGATCAGGCGCGTGAGAAGAGAGCCATTATCTACTATGATCCGAACTTCCGTTCTTCACACAAGAATGAAGCGATGAAACTGGCCCCTACCATTATCGAGAATCTGGAATATGCAGATATTGTGCGCGGTTCTTTGGAGGACTTCCTCTACATGTATAATATGCAGGACGTAGACAAGATATACAAAGATAAGATAAAGTTCTACTGTCCCCGTTTTGTCTGCACCGCCGGTGGCGACAAAGTATCTTTGCGTACCAACCTGGTCAGCAAAGAATATCCGATAGAGCCGTTGGAAGCCGTCAGCACCATCGGAGCCGGTGATAACTTTAACGCAGGCCTGATCTACGGACTGCTTAAATATGATGTCCGTTACCGCGACCTGAATAATCTCAACGAAGGAGTCTGGGATAAAATCATTCAGTGCGGAAAAGACTTTGCTGCCGAAGTTTGTCGCAGTTTCAGCAATTCGGTTTCGGTGGAGTTCGCAAAGGGATACCGATAACGGGAACACACGTAAATTACTATTAACTTTGGCTAATTATAGCAAAGGAATTACCACATCTTCGGGTAATTCTTATCTTTGCAGTATACGATTCAAGACAAAGAAACTATGTACAAGAACCTGTTAAGCTGGCTTACCATTCTATTGGTGCTTCCATCCTGTTCCGACACCCCGCCGACCATATCAGTGGTATGCGAAGAAAACAATGTAGGAAACTGCGTCATCAAATGGGAGACCACTCCTTTACTAAAAGGACAGGTACAAGTATACGCTTCCACTTCTCCTAAATCAATTCCGGAAGATTCTCCGGTGGCAATGAGCAATATCTCCAGCGGTAAGATGACAATTATAACGGAGAATCCGTCCCAGCGCTATTACTATCTGATGGTGTTCAACAACAAATACCGGGTCAGAGTGGCTACCCGTAATGTCAATATTCCCGGCATACAGAACTTCCGTGACTTGGGAGGATATAAATCTACTGATGCAGGGAAAACCATCAGTTGGGGTATGCTCTATCGTTCCGCACAGATAGACAGCATTTCCCCCTGCTCACGACGGGAACTCAAAAACATGGGTATACGAACCATCATCGACCTCCGTTCGGAAGAAGAACGCCATAACTACCCGCAATTGGGTGATAACGAATTTAAGATTGTACATATACCTATTCCGACAGGCAATATGGAAAGTATCTTGCAAGGAATCCAGAAAGAGAAAATAAAGAGTGACACCATTTACCGCCTGGTAGAACGGATGAACCGTGAACTGGTAGCAAATTATCAAAAAGAGTTCAAGGAGGTGTTCAACGTACTTCTCAATCCGGACTGTTATCCTGCCGTGATTCACTGTACCTCCGGAAAAGGACGGACAGGAGTAGTGTCGGCCTTACTGCTTGCCGCATTAGGAGTGAATGAAGACGTGATTATGTCCGATTACCGTCTAAGCAACGACTATTTCAATATACCCAAAGCCTCAAAATACGCCTACGAGCTACCGGTAAATTCACAGGAGGCAATTACCACCATCTACTCGGCCAAAGAGGACTTCCTGAATGCCGCCAAAGAACAAATTGAGTCGGAATATGGAAGCGTTCAAGCCTACTTGAAGAAAGGAATCGGACTTTCGGCAGAAGAAATAGAGCAGTTACGCAGTATATTGTTAATAAATTGACTATCTTTGCAGCCGAAATAAAAGATATACAGAGATTTAATGAAGACATTTGAAGAGCTTGGCGTTTCTCCGGAGATACGTAGAGCAATTGAAGAGATGGGATATGAGAATCCCATGCCGGTACAAGAAGAAGTGATTCCGTACCTTTTAGGAGAAAATAATGATGTAGTAGCTCTTGCACAGACAGGAACAGGTAAAACAGCCGCATTCGGTTTGCCCTTGCTCCAACAGATTGACGTAAAAAACAGAATTCCACAATCGCTTATCCTCTGCCCTACCCGCGAGCTTTGTCTCCAGATAGCAGGAGATCTGAACGACTATTCCAAATACATTGACGGACTGAAAGTGCTGCCTGTATATGGTGGTTCTTCCATCGACAGTCAGATACGCAGCTTGAAAAGGGGAGTACATATCATTGTCGCCACTCCCGGACGTTTGCTGGATTTGATGGAACGCAAAACCGTATCTCTATCGACCATCCGCAATGTTGTGATGGATGAAGCGGACGAGATGTTGAATATGGGATTTACGGAAAGTATCAATGCTATTCTTGCCGACGTACCCAAGGAGCGTAACACATTGCTTTTCTCGGCAACGATGAGCCCGGAAATCGCACGTATTTCAAAGAATTACCTGCAGAACGCAAAGGAAATCACGATTGGCCGTAAAAACGAAAGCACCAGTAACGTAAAGCACGTTGCCTATACGGTGCACGCCAAAGATAAATACGAAGCGCTGAAACGCATCGTTGACTATTATCCGCAGATCTACGGTATCATCTTCTGTCGCACACGTAAGGAAACTCAAGAGATTGCAGACAAACTGATGCAGGAGGGTTATAACGCCGATTCACTGCACGGTGAACTTTCGCAGGCGCAACGCGATGCTGTAATGCAGAAATTCCGTATCCGCAACTTGCAACTGCTTGTCGCTACGGACGTAGCTGCCCGTGGTCTGGACGTGGACGACCTGACTCATGTCATCAATTACGGATTGCCGGATGACACGGAAAGTTATACCCACCGTAGCGGTCGTACGGGACGTGCCGGAAAGACTGGTACTTCTATCGCTATCATCAACCTTCGCGAGAAAGGAAAGATGCGCGAGATAGAGCGCATTATCGGCAAAAAATTCATTCCGGGCGAAATGCCGACGGCAGCCGGAATCTGTCAGAAGCAGTTGCTGAAAGTGATTGACGAACTTGAAAAGGTGAAAGTCAATGAGGAAGAGATTGCCGAGTTCATGCCGGACATTTACCGCAAACTGGAATGGTTAAGCAAGGAAGACTTGATTAAACGCATGGTGTCGCATGAGTTCAACCGTTTCGCTGAATATTACCGTAACCGTGCCGAAATAGAGATCCCGACCGACAGTCGCGGAGAACGTGCCGGACGGGGTGATCGCAAAGAAGGTGGTTTCGAGAAAAGAAGCAGGAAAGCCGCTCCGGGCTTCAACCGTCTGTTCATCAACTTGGGTAAGACGGACAGTTTCTTCCCTAGCGATCTTATCGGTCTGCTCAACAGCAATACACGCGGACGTATTGAGCTTGGACGTATCGACCTGATGCAGAACTTCTCTTTCTTCGAAGTTCCGGAAAAGGAGACGATCAATGTAGTAAAAGCCTTAAGTCGCAGTAAATGGAACGGACGCAAAGTGGTAGTGGAAGTATCCAACGAAGAAGGAGGTAAAGAACGTGCCCCACGCCGCGAGAATAAGGATAGAAAGTCCAAAGAGGTCTCGGTAAAAGGTTCCAAAGCGGGCAAGAAAGAGAAACCAAGCCGTGCCGAACGAGGATACGCAAACGCACGTGGTCCTAAAAAGAAGGATGATTGGCAAGCATTCTTCAAAGATAAAGAGCCTGACTTCAGCGAAGAAGGATGGGCACGCAGAAAACCGAAGAAATAGATTCACCACGGATTACACGGATTAACACAGATTAAGACGAAGATTAAACGTGAATTGAAGAAAGAAAGAAAAGAATAAAACGTTTCTCCTCTCTTAATCTGTGTTAATCCGTGTAATCTGTGGTGAAAAAAACTTCGGTATATATACATATAAACTGTTTTATTTGGCTATTTTCAACTCCTTGATAAGATTCCCTGCTTTTCCGTACTTTTCTATAATAAAAAGTACATAACGGATGTCTACACCTATACAACGTTGAAGTTCGGGTTCAAAGACAATATCACTGCTCATTGCTTCCCAATTACCATCGAATGCCAGTCCCAACAATTCCCCTTTACCATTAAACATGGCACTGCCGGAATTTCCTCCCGTAATATCATTGTTAGAGATAAAGCAAACACTCATATCCCCCTTTTCATTAGCATATCTACCGAAATCACCGGAAGAAAACAGACTCAGCAGTTCCGGCTGGACAGCAAAGTCAATATCTCCGGCGTGCTCTTTCACCTTTTCAAAGATTCCTTTTACAGTCGTATAATAATCATAAACAGCTCCGTCAAAAGGTGAGTAACCGTTCACCGTCCCAAAGCTCAAACGCATGGTAGAATTAGCGTCGGGGTAGAAGTTATGGTCGGCATACATACGACGCATGGCAGCATTGAACACACGCTCCCCCTGTTCTATCTGTTCGGAAGCCTCAGAAATACTTTGATTCATCTCATAATACTTCACTATCAGATCGAGACTTAAAGCTACAGCCGGATCCTCAAATAAGTTATAGGTAGTATCCCGCTCCAAGAAACGTTTCAGACCTTTGGAAGAGGTTATTTGGGACGTGGCATACAGAGAATCCACATAGGCCTGAATGTTCCCGTTGTAAAGCGTATCAATCTTCTCATACATGGCAGGCAGATACTTCTTGTCTACTTTTGCCTGATATTCTTTGAGCATGGAGACAAAGACTTCTTTGTCAATGGCAAGATCCAGATTGTCATATTTCTCCAATAGTTTCTTGATACGTGTAACTACCTGCTTCTCTTCCGCCTCAAAATCGAAATTCAGGATTTCCAAGGCAAGCTGAACCAGTTCAGGACCATTAATAAATGCTTCACCGAAATAGGCTAAGGCATGATTTGTCTCCCGACGACCGCTGTAGCTCAATTCCAAAGAAGAAAAAAGACGAAGAAGCTTTTCTCTTTCCGCCGGATGAGATTGAATCCATTCGCGAAGCGCAGCCTCAGCCGCCCGTTTCTTTTCCAGAACTTTCAAATGTTTGATAGCCTTATTTGTTCCAATGCTATTTTTCCAGTAGTTAGAGCTCTCGTCGTACTTTGAAGCATATTTGATACGAATATCCGGACGATGGTCCATCTCCCGCTTCCAGATAGCCTGCTTCACTCCACGCACATCAATCATAGCCTGATTAATGCCGTTCATCATTTCTTCGATACCGTACGAAGAAAGATAACGTTCCGTACTTCCCGGATAACCAAGCGTCATGCAGAACGAGCCTTCCCTATAGCCATCCAGAGAGATAGGAGCTACATATTCGGGGTGATAGGGAACGTTTTCGGGGGAATAGTCCGCCGGACCGTTTTGGGCATTGGCGTAAATACGGAATACGCTAAAATCACCAGTATGACGCGGCCACATCCAATTATCCGTATCCCACCCGAATTTACCGACAGAAGAAGGAGGAGCAAAAACCAGGCGTACATCATTATAATCCCGATAGACGGAAAGCCAAAATTCATTTCCCGCATAATAAGCGTCTACAACACCAGTCAAGGTAGAATCCTTTTCGGAAACTTCCATTCCGATTACATTCATGATAGAGTCGACGGCTACCCTGCGTTCCGCTTCTGTTCTGGCATATTTGGCAGCAGACAGTACCCGCTTGGTGACATCTTCCGTGCGAAGCAGAAAACGGACATACAACTCCGGATTCGGCAGTTCTTCTTGAAGGCTACGCGCCACGAAGCCATCTTTCAGATAATCGCACTCCACCGAAGAGTGTTGCTGAATACTGCTGAACCCGCAGTGATGGTTAGTAAAAACCAGCCCGTCGTCCGAGACCACCACTCCCGAGCAAAAACCTCCAAAGCTAACCACAGCATCCGCAAGACACGGTTTCTTCGGATTATAAAGTTTGTTTACAGGCATCTGCAAACCAAGATCTTTCATCACCCGTTCTGTCTGCTTGTTCTTTTTAAGGTTTCCCAACAACCACATTCCCTCATCGGCAAAAGCATTCGAGAGACAGATAGAAAGAAGCACGACGGCGGTTAGTCTGAATTTCATGTTCTTATTTTTAGATTCATTATTCTGTAATCAGTCGCAACTGCTTGGCTCCCACCCTAGCTTTCAGCCATTCGCAGATTTTCTCTTTCTCGGCAACGGAGGGGCATTTGGAGAATTTCAATACAGCCAATGTGACTGTATCCGTTTTCAACGAATCAACCCGTACCTCAAGTGAATGAGCAATGGAAAGAGTGGTAATGGAAGGATAAAGTACCTTCAACTCAGGAACCAGTTTACGGCTCATTGCATCATATGTCTTGTATTCTTCCAAAGTTTTCTCCAGTTGGGAGATCTTCACTTTCTGTTCCTGAAGCCGTTGCTCGCTGTTCTTGTAGAAGTCTTCCATCACCATAGCACGAATGGAAGACACATCTACCGCTTCATTATTCATACCCTGCAATACAATTAACTTTGTATCGTCCAGCTTATATTCTTTCAATTTGCTGCGAGCGATGGAGATGGACGCATCCGGCACCTCAGAGCCGATCAGGACAACGCGGACTTCTTTATGTTCATAACTGATCTTTTTGTCGAGTACCTGCGTATTGTCAAATCCCAGCTGTTCGTTAATAAAACGATTGGCTGCCGCTTCGTAGAAAGTACTTTTTATAATGCCGTAGGTCAGGTAAACGGCCGGACACATCGTCAGAATGACGATCAGAACAATGTACTTGCGTACAGTCTTCTCACGGGTTTTATCTACAAACTCTTTCCGTTGGAAGTGCATCACACGGACACCGAGAAAAGTAGCTAGACTGATAAATACGGAGTTGATGAAATAGAGATAGAAGGCTCCCAAAAAATAAATCAGATTACCGGACGCCAATCCGTATCCTGCCGTACAAAGCGGCGGCATTAATGCAGTAGCGATAGCAACTCCCGGAATCACATTTCCTTTTTCCTTGGTAGAAAGAGCTACCACACCTGCCAAACCACCAAAAAGCGCGATGAATACATCATAAATAGTGGGCGATGTACGTGCCAGCAGTTCTGACTGTGAACCAGCAATAGGGGCAAGAAGGAAGAAGATAGTGGCCGTCGTCACACTGAAAGCGGTCGTTATGAGAAAGCTCTTTAAAGAGCGTTTCATTAATTCGAAGTCGTTCAGTCCGACAGAGAGTCCTACTCCCATAATAGGTCCCATCAGTGGAGAAATCAACATGGCACCGATAATTACTGCAGTAGAGTTTACATTCAATCCGAGTGATGCCATAAAGATGGCAAAAATCAGGATCCACAAATTGGCACCTTTGAACTCTACACCTTTACGGATAGAATCCACGGTGGCCAGTTCGTTATCCTTGTCTTTTTTCAAGTCCAGATATTCTCCCAGAAAGGACTTGATAGCAAACTTATTACGTTCATCTGTCTTCATAGTTATTTCTTCTTTATAAAGCGATTAATAACAGGAATCTGACTCAATGGTAAATCCTTTTTGATAATATAAGCTATAAATAGCAATAAAAGTACGGTACGGAAAGCAAGACGGAGCACAAGATTAGAGATAGGCACTTGTTCCCCGAGAATGTACAAAACGGCAGCTAACGCCACATAGCAACCGATTCCCCGCAGGTCATACCCGATAGGGTATTTCTTCTGACCGACAAAATAGGACAGAAGCATAGCCACAGCATAACCGGTGAAACCTGCCCACGCACAAGCCATATACCCATATATAGGAATCAAGAAAATATTCATCAGTACGACAATGAGACAAGCAATCAGCGAGAAGTAAGCTCCCCATTTGGTCTCATCCGTCAACTTATACCAGAAAGAAAGGTTGAAATAAATACCCATAAACATCTCGGCAATCATCACAATAGGAACTACACGAAGTCCCTCCCAATAATCACGGCCTATGACATACCGCAAAATATCCAAGTAGAACATCACCGCCAGGAAAGCAAGCACGGTGAAAATGATAAAGAACTTCATAGCCTGTGCATACATCTGTTTGTTACCCTTATCCTTGCTCTTGCCAAACACAAAGGGCTCATAAGCAAAACGGAAGGCTTGGGTAAACATTGCCATAATCATGGCTATCTTACTGGTTGCCCCGTAAATGCCAAGTTGCACGGCTGCTTCAGCCTCATCCGGATAGACAAACGGGAAAATAATCTTATCGGCTACCTGGTTCAAGATTCCGGCAATACCGAGAATCAACATCGGAAACGAATAATAGAGCATTCGTTTCATCAAAGAACGGTCAATGCAATAACGGAAAGCACGAAATTCCGGTATTAGTCCCATCATCACCGTAAACGAACAAATCAAATTTATCAAGAAAGCAGCTCCTACATCCGTACCTTTCAGAACCACGAAATAAATGATATTCAGAGAAATACTGATAAATATAAAGAGTAGCTTCAGCCCCGCAAACTTGATGGGGCGTTTCTTATAACGCAGATATGCAAAAGGAATGGCTTGTATAGCGTCCATCGCAATCACGATGAGCATCATCCCTAAATACCAAGGATGTTCTCCATAACCGAATAAATCGGCAATAGGAGACAAAAACAGAAGACAGAGAAGTAAAAAAGTAAGAGAGACACTACTCACCATCAACAAAGAGGTAGAATATACCCGATTCGGATCATCATCTCCCTTATTTGCAAAACGGAAAAAACCGGTTTCCATACCAAAAGTCAGCAATACGAGTAATAAAGCTACAATGGCATACATATTAGTGATTACCCCATAGCCACCGCTCGAAGCCGGAAGGGAGATCGTATAGACAGGCACCAACAGATAATTGAGGAATTTCCCTATAATACTGCTTGCACCATAAATTGCAGTGTCTTTTGCCAATGATTTTAATTCTGCCATTTTTATTAGTGATTAGTTGTTTGGTGGTCAATGATTAAACGATCATTAATCACCAAACAACGTTTTCTGGTTTCCGCTATAAAGACTTCTTCCCAAATGTTTATAAGCAAGCTCCGTCACTTCACGCCCGCGAGGAGTACGTTTCATGAATCCTTCTTTTATGAGGAAAGGCTCATATACCTCTTCAATGGTTCCCGCATCTTCTCCTAAAGCGGTTGCAATAGTCGTCAGTCCCACAGGACCACCTTTGAACTTGTCTATAATCGTGCAGAGAATCTTGTTATCTATTTCATCCAAGCCGTATTTATCGATGTTCAGCGCTTCCAATGCAAACTGAGCTATCTCTGTATCAATAGAGCCGGAGCCTTTCACCTGCGCAAAGTCACGTACCCGACGGAGCAACGCATTGGCTATACGAGGGGTTCCACGACTGCGGGAAGCGATCTCAGCCGCCGCACGTATCGAACAAGGCACATCCAATATAGATGCGGAACGACGAATTATGCTACTCAAGATATCATCATCGTAATACTCCAAATGCAGGTTAATACCGAAACGGGCACGAAGCGGAGCTGTCAGCAAACCACTACGTGTTGTCGCTCCAACTAACGTAAAAGGATTCAAATCAATTTGAATGCTGCGCGCAGAAGGCCCCTTATCAATCATAATATCGATACGATAGTCTTCCATAGCAGAGTAAAGATACTCTTCTACTACCGGAGACAACCGATGAATCTCATCAATAAAAAGCACATCATTCGGCTCAAGACTAGTTAATACACCTGCCAAATCTCCTGGCTTATCAAGTACAGGACCGGAAGTTACTTTAAATCCAACTCCCAATTCGTTGGCAATAATATTCGAAAGAGTTGTTTTTCCTAATCCGGGAGGACCGTGAAGCAGCACATGATCGAGTGCTTCTCCACGCAGGCGCGCCGCCTTCACAAAAATGCGAAGGTTTTCCACCACCTTATCCTGTCCACTGAAGTCCTCAAAGCTTAACGGACGGAGTGCATTCTCGAAATCCCGTTCTTTTGAAGTAAGCTGATGTTCGCGTATGTTAAAATCTTCCTGTTCCATTTATTTCTTGAAAGTAGGAGACAAAGATAGAGATTTACATTCATTTTCGGTATAAGAAAGACGAAGATTTAGTTTATTTGAAACGTAATAACTACTTTTGCACTATCTATATACACGCTATCAACTATGGTTCTAAATTACATTTGGATAGGATTTTTTGTCGTCGCCTTTATTATCGCCCTTGTAAAAGTGATTTTTCTGGGAGATACGGAAATATTTACAGCTATCATGAACGCTACATTCGATTCTTCAAAGACAGCTTTCGAGATATCCCTGGGACTTACAGGCGTACTGGCTCTTTGGCTGGGCATCATGAAAATCGGAGAAAACAGTGGATTGATTAACGCACTGGCTCGCTTTCTTAGTCCGGTGCTTTGCCGACTGTTTCCGGATATTCCTAAGGGACATCCGGTGTTAGGGTCCATCTTCATGAATATGTCTGCCAATATGCTTGGCCTCGACAATGCAGCCACCCCATTGGGGCTGAAAGCGATGAAAGAGCTGCAGGAACTGAATCCGAAAAAGGACACTGCTTCCAATCCGATGATTATGTTTTTGGTGATTAATACATCCGGCCTTATCATCATTCCGATCAGTATCATGGTGTATCGTGCACAAATGGGGGCTGCACAGCCTACAGATGTATTTATCCCTATCCTGCTAAGTACTTTCATTTCAACTCTAGTAGGAGTCATAGCAGTCAGCATCGCTCAAAAGATAAACTTAATCAATAAGCCTATTCTCCTTTTAATGGGCGTTATCTGCCTTTTCTTTTCCGGCTTGATTTATCTGTTCCTAAGCGTTTCACGAGAGGATATGGGTACTTATTCTACATTGATAGCGAATATTCTGCTGTTCAGTGTCATCATCCTGTTTATTTTGACGGGAGTCAGGAAAAAAATCAATGTATACGATTCATTTGTAGAGGGAGCTAAAGAAGGGTTTACGACAGCTGTGCGCATCATCCCTTATCTGGTTGCTTTTCTTGTAGGAATTGCAGTGTTCCGCACTTCAGGAGCAATGGATTTTCTGGTGGGAGGCATCGGTTATATAGTAGGTCTATGTGGGGTTGATACAAGCTTTGTCGGAGCCTTGCCTACTGCACTGATGAAATCACTTAGTGGCAGCGGTGCAAACGGCCTGATGATTGATACGATGAAAGAACTGGGACCGGATTCGTTTGTAGGGCGTATGAGTTGCGTAGTACGCGGAGCTTCAGATACCACATTCTACATTCTGGCCGTTTACTTCGGCAGTGTGGGTATAACCAAGACTCGTAATGCAGTGACTTGCGGTCTGATAGCAGACTTCTCGGGTATCATAGCCGCTATCTTAATCAGTTATTTATTTTTCTTTTAAATCATAACATTCAATTATGGCTGTAACTTATCAAACAGAAGGCGTAAAAATGCCTGATATCAAGAAACGTGAGACTACGGAATGGATAAAGGCCGTAGCTGCTTCTTACGGGAAAAGACTCGGTGAAATCGCTTATATCTTCTGCTCGGACGAAAAAATTTTGGAGGTAAACCGTCAGTATCTGCAACATGACTACTACACGGACATTATTACTTTCGATTATTGTGAAGGCGATCGTCTATCAGGTGACTTATTCATTAGCCTGGACACAATACGCACTAACGCGGAGCAATTTGGCGCTTCTTATGACAACGAACTGCACCGTGTCATTATCCACGGAATTCTTCATCTTTGCGGTATTAACGATAAAGGACCCGGAGAACGGGAAATTATGGAAGCTGCGGAGAATAAGGCATTGGCTATGCGACAAGTGTAAGCAAACCTCCACAGCAAACGGTTTCAAAAAGTAATCAGTTTACTAAAACATACTATACTGTAACATACACTAACTATAATGAAGACGCCCCATCGTAATCACTACGACGGAGCGTTTTCATTAGCAACGGAATTGCTAACACTATTTATTCAAGAGAGAGAAATTTATTATTTGATCTCTACCGCTTTATTTATGCGATAAATTAAAAGTTCATAATGTGAACGATCAGCCTCAGGCATAACCGCAATACTCTTTTCCAACATCTCTTTCGTACGCATCAACATATCAAAATAATATGCAGCGACTTTGGTCTGATTCGTATAAATAGGCGGAATAGATGAGAAACCACTTACTTCTTCAGGAGTCTGCAAAGAATGCAGATAGTGCTCTACATTTTCTCCTTCACGCAAAGCAGCCAGACTGATCTCCGATTTCCGGGTATCTGCAAATGACGTCTTTGAGGCCTTAAAGCTACCAATAGGTGCAGTCACTGTAGAGGTAGCGATAATACTTTCCAGAAAAGCAGTCTGCAGAGCCTTCTCAACATTATCCAACGTACGACGTTTCAAAGTTCCTTCCCATACTACATTATAAATGTCATCCAAATATTCAGAAGCCGTATAAGCCGTTTCCGGGAAACGTTCCGTACATACTTCGATATAAGGCAAACGATTAAAGATATTCTTGAAAATTTCCAAACGCATCATATCTGCCTTCTTATCAGCAATTGTGAAATCTGTAGCACGAGCTGCACTCTCTATCCAGTCCAGATCTTTTGCCAGACTCAGCACCCTGTCCAATGCAGCCTTTTGCTTCTCGCGGTCTACCATCGAGTAACTCGGAAGCACATCTTTCTCACGAATATCGTTCAGATAAATACCACCGACATACGAAAGAACCGCATATACACGACTGTTCAACCGATCACAAAGTGCCGAATATACCCGCTTACGCATTGTCATGTCCTTGTCCCCTTTTGAGAACCAAGTATAATAATTCTCACAACCGGTACGGATATTGGAAAGCATATAATCAAATGACTTCAAATGATCGTCTCCCAAGCCTCCACGAGTATTACGCGGGTCTGAATCAAAACGGGGCTGACTACGGATATAAGCATAATGAGGATCCCCTGTGTGTTGACGGATCCAGCTATCCAACGTTGCTTTTTCTTCTTGCAATGAAGAGGCATAGATAGGCTGATACAGATATTTGATAACCAGCTCATCATACGGTCCAGGGTTCGTATTGACCAAACGCACTCCTTTCCGGACATCATCAGCTGTAGCCACATCATTAATCACTACCCCACCCATCACAGAAGAAGCCAAACCATACTTCTGCGTAAAGCTGGCAGAGCGCAAAGAGTCTACCGGATAAGCAACAGGAGCTCCCCAGTTCACATTAAGTCCTAATCCTGTTCCTACTGCCTGAGCAATAGCGGCTTGAATCAGTTCACCTTGCACCTCTTGCGGGAAAATAACAGTACGTACACGAGGATCGGTTGCTACAGTTGCCGCAATACGGTCTACATACTGTACACTGATCAAGTTCGCATTAATCAATATAGAAGCATTCAAAATTTCACCGGTACGAGCATCAGAGTGAAGAGTGGTTTGTGCAGTATTCATCCATGAAGCAGAGTAACGGATGGTCATGCAATCCAAACTGTGTGCATTAAACAAAGTATCATTCTTAGGAAACTCCTTCACACAAATCACATTCTTAAAACCAATCTTTTCAAAAGCTTTATTCCAAGATTCCGCCCCGGCTTTAATATAAGGATGCCACTTGACGGGTAGTAAGCTATCAATATAGAATACTAATTGTTTCTTCGGTTCCACCAATTCACCCCGACGGTAAGCAGCGGAATCTGAAGGCTCAATCCGCCAACGTTTTGCATAACGTATATTCTTCACCTCTTGCCCCGCCCCGGCGAAGTCACTTTTCAACTGTGTAGTCAATCCAAGACGTGAATCTGCCAAACGGGGAGTCATAGGCTCTTCCGGCAAAACACATAACATCTTATTTACCACAGCCGTCAACGGAACATTCTCATACATACTATAAGCTCCCATCAAAGTGTGATTCACCTTATATGCCAATTCTTCACGAACGGTAATATTATCTCCGGAAGCGGAAACGCCCAAGATAGACGATTTATCAGATTCCAAAGAGTGGTCGCGAGACACAAAACCATAATAACCGTTAGCAGAAGTCGATGGGAAAGGTTTGGTAAAAGCCGAACCTTCCAAGAATAAACCTTTCATATTCACTACAAGAGCGGAACTATCCGGCGTACATGCCAACACTTTAAAGCTCTTGAAGATACCCGGATTATGTGAATGATTCAGTGCACGGGTAATATCAGAGTCACCACTCGTATTGACAGGTTTGCTCAACAAAGGCATACGCGCCACGATTGTCGAATCGATCATCTCAAAACGCAGACGTACATCTGTTCCGCCCAGTTGCCCCGGTGCACCTTCCCCACCGTCACTCGTGTTTTCTATAGAAGAAGTCAGCAACAGTTCCCGTCCTAACATAGCAACCGGAAACTCGACATACACTTTATCTTCCACCTTATGAATAGTCATCAGCCCATGAGCTGTCTGCACTTTCTTGTTCTTGAAAAGCTTCTGATAAGGTGTCAGCACTTCTTTCTTTTCCTCTTTTTTCTTCTTTTTAAAAGGCCAGATCGCATTTCCGTCTTGTGGCAGGCAACACATAAAAAGAAGCAATAAACAAAGTATCTTACTATATCTATTTCTCATACTTCCTATCATTTTAATGCCTGATCAATTTTGTACAACAATAAACGATAATGACGTTGCGTATCAGCGGAACCGGTAGAAACACTTGCTGCAACCAAGCTACGGATTTTCTTCAGTTCACCGAAATAAACGTGTTCCATCGGTTCTAACGGAGCCTTTAAATCAACATCATCTTCAAAACCGCTAATTTCCTCCAAGCGGGTTGCCCGCGTCTCAGCATCCTTATTATTAAAACATCCCATAAATTCTTCCGAAACGATACCAAAACGCTCACGCGAAGCAGCTTTCAGCCATTCAGGAATCTCAATAATACCATACATGTCCGTAATACCTCTGCGAGTCGCATTTTTAGCAACCCCGTTTACAGATCCTTCTATCAATTTTGTCAGATAATTCATCTGCAGACGCATCTCCGTATCTGTCAAAGTTTTACCAGCACGCGTTGATGCCCATACAAAACGTTCGATATCTGCCAAATATTCTTTTTGAGTATAAGGAGCCGATGTCGCCTTGTCCGAACAAATAGAAACAGCGCCACAACGGGATAGAATACCATCAATAATCGCATTCTCCATCTGCATAGCGACAGAAGTACGAATAGGAAATTCCTTCAATGCTTCGCGTGCATCCAACCAAGAAAGATCTTTCAGTTCATTCAACAAGAAATTCAATGCTTTCTTTTGTTGCTCTTTTGATACTGTCTTATAACTCGGACGCTGATCTCCATCATACCGTTCATTCAAATATATACCTCCGATATCAGCCAGCACAAAGCTCAAATAACGAACATATCCATAAACGACCTCATCATACAAAGCACTACGGAATTCAAAATCCTTATCTTTGTCTGCCACCCATTCATTGATATGTTTCAGGATGTATTGCAGATTACGACGTCCATACTCTGAAGCTTTCACAGGATCATCTCCCAAATCTTCTTCTACGGAACTCGGATCGAAGCGATGTTTGAACTGCTGCTTACCATAACGATACTTAGGATCACCCGATTTCTCACTAATCCATTTATCTAATATGGGAATTTCTTCTTCAGGCGTTTTTGCTTCAAATATCGGCTTATACAACCAAGAAATTGCATAATAATCATAGACACCAAGTTCAGGAGGCGTCATACGTACTCCTTTTTCCTTATCACCCGGCTGTGCTATATAGTTATTTCGGGCATAATCCATGATAGAATAGGTCGTTCCGTATTCTTGAGTAAATTTCGGGTCACGCAGCGATTCTACAGGAATAGAAGAAGACCCGGCCATATTATGCATCAGAGATAAGGTATGTCCCACTTCATGGGAAAGCACATAAGCAATACAATCTCCCAACAAGTCTTCACGCAACACAACATCCCGAACATCCTTATCTGCCGGTGCTGTTTGTAGAAAACGCCAATATTGTACGAGTTGCACGATATTGTGATATACCGTCACCGAAGCATTGATGATTTCTCCTGAACGAGGATCGATCCACGAAGGTCCCATCGCATTAGCCACTGTAGAAGGAGCATAACGAATACAAGAATATTTTATATTTTCCGGGTCAAAATCCGGGTCGTTTTTAGGGAAATCTTTTGCTATAATTGCATTTTTGAAACCAATCTTCTCAAATGCTTTCTGCCATACCTCAACACCTTTATGAATATACTTATTCCAGCTCAAAGGAAAAGCATCATCAATATAGAACACAATAGGTTTCTTCGGTTCTACCAATTCTCCACGCAGATATGCAGCAGAATCCGACGGTTCCAGATTCCAGCGATGAGCAATATGGCGATTACGCAATCCACGTCCTTCGGAAGCAAACTCAACAATAGAATGTTCGAAAATACCAATACGCGGATCGGCATAACGATGGCGCATCGGTTTTTCAGGAAGTAGAATGAAACTACGGTTCATCACGGCGGAGAAAGGCATATTCTTTACTGCATAACTTCCCTTAGTTCCTACACTCACCTTATAGGTAAGCAAAGAGCGGATGCTAATATTATCTTCAAAGCCTTTGATACCCTGGATGAAAGAGCTTTCCTTCTCGAAATCCTTATCAATGCTTCCTCCCATCATTTCTATCAGAGAATAAGGAGAGAAAGGAGAAAGCATTTTCTGATCACTTAACAAGTATCCGGTCATATCAAACACAACGGCAGTACTGTCATTATTGTAAGCCTTTATTTCGAAAGTCTCTGCAATAGCCGGCATCGTACTACTCTGCAAGCGCTTTTTAATCTCCCGATCATCCGAGAACTGTCCGGCTTGCACACGACGCAATGTAATCGTCGAATCACGTTGTACAAAACGAACCAGGAAAGGATCGCCAGATTTCTCACCTACACATCCAAACTGATTGTCCGTAGTCTCCGCAATTGTAGACCCCAACAGAATATCTCGGTTGAGCACTTTGAGCGGCAACTCAAAATATACTTTGTTGTCAAATTGGTGAAGAGTAATGAAACCTTTTGCCGTCGTGACCTTTTTGTCTTTAAACAGCTTATCATACTTGGTTTCTTTTTTCTCTTTCTTTTTTGTCGTAGCTTCTGTAGAAGCTTTCTTTTTGCTTTTCTTCTTAGCTATAGCGGGATTAATCATAGCCCCGCATAATACAACTAAAAGAAGTAAATAAATTTTTCTCCGCATTTAAATTTTATATATTTAATAAATCAATACTTACCAAGAACCACCGCGAACAGTCTTGAGCTTATAAATAACTTGAACAATATTTCCAAAATCTCTTTCTTTGAATGCGATCTTCTTTTCACTATCACCAGTCTTTATAACCTCTTCTATTACATCCTTATATAGATTGAGAACGTAAAATTCCCCATCTTCTGTCCCTACTCCGGCATATTGCTCATAAGAACCTCCACCAGTAGCAATAGTTGTAACATTGTGGGTAAATGTATGCAGTTTAATCAAACGCTTACCCATATCACCATCAAACTTATAGAGATAGAGAACATTATCCCGACTAATCAACAAATAAGGTTTCCCTTCTTCTTGATAAAAACAAAGAGAATACAAATTTTTAGCTCCGTTTCCAATAATTCCCTTTAATTCACTCACTTCATTCTGGGAAACTACCGTCGCTGCTTTTCCATAATTACTAATTCTAAAGTCTTGAATATATAATTCTCCTGTGCTTTCTTTTTCAATTACAGCTCTGTAACCACCGTCAACATTACTACCATACTCTTGATATGCATATACACCCACATGATGTACCTTATAGCCAGCCATATCATCAATGCGTGCCCAATTCGGATGCGCTTCATAAATCTCTTCATTTTGCACGACAGGTGCTGTTACTCTACCTGAATACACTGCACCCGTATAAGAATCATAATCACAAACCTGCAAATAACGTTTAGAGTTCTTATCATACAGCAAAACACCATACTGGTCCATAAAACTCGGTTCAAATACAATCATTGTTCCGTCAATCGGATTTCCATTATAAGAAAGCACCTGATCATTCAAGAACTGACTAGTATTGAATAATTCATAAGATTCTTTCACACGTGTATAAATTCGACCATCTGTACCAACTGCTATAGAAAGCAAATAAAGATCATATACTTGTTGCGGTTCAAATCCTTCAGGATAACCACCATTTATAAACATATCAGCTAATCGGCCTTCAGTGTGATAGGTACTTCCGGAAATGTCAACACACCCCTGACCACCTTTTTGAACGAGCCAAAGCCAACTAGTTTCATCCTGTCCCCCCCACTGAGTCACAAAATGCTGATTAATAGAAACAGGCGTGCTTCCCAACATTTCTCCACCATTAGATAAAGCATAAACATCTTTGGTTACAGCACAATCATAAACATTTTTCTTGTTTCCATCCTCTTCTACCTCCTTGGTTGTCGACCGCAAATAAGACAACATCGTTTTTCCGTCTTTTTCGGATAATACCACCCAACCATCATTGACGTAAACAGAAGTAACTGAAATCATTGTTGTTCCATAATAAGTGACCCCGGTATCTTGATCTTTAATCGCCAAACGCAAATCTTTATACTGGCCCTCTTTATCGACTATCCATTTCAAAACTGGTTCTGTAGAAATCTCCGTACCATCAAAAGTCCATGAATAAGTAAGAGATTCAGATTCCACCCCCTGAGAGAATGTCAATTCAGGCTGGATATTTATTTCATCTCCCAATACGAATACATCATTTCCATCCGGCAATGGCAATGTTATTATTATATCATTCATTATCTGATAGTCGTAATTTCCTTTATCTTCATAACAAGAAGACAATAATCCGACTACAAACACTAATATCGCTAGAATATATTTCATTTTCATATATTATATTGTCCTCAAATTAATTAACTGGTACAGTCATTGGCTTCCCGTCTTTCTCCCGCAAATCATAATCCACAATAGCCTGTTTCAAACGTAAAGCACACAAACGTTTTTGTGCAGTATTCAGATTACCAAAATCCGCAGCTTCTTCACCTCCATATTGCACCAATGCTTTATATTTCTCCAAGCTATAAGTCCCTAAATAGTTTCTCTCTACAGTTTTATTCCACCATAACGGTTTACTTTCTACAGCGTTAAATACAATCTTGATGGTTTCATATTGCTTAACACTACCTGCAATATATTCATTAGGTTCTATCTTCAACATCAAAGTCACATCCTCCTTCAAATGTTGTGTTTTTATCAATTTCAGAAGAAATACATCCTCCGCTACATTAGGCTTAAACATTGGATTAGCCGGCAACTCATAATTCTCAGCCAATGCAGTTGTCTTATCGGCAACAACACTCACCTTGTAAGGAGTAGGAACAGCAAAAGGATCACCAACCAATCCTAAAGAAAGCTCTACGGACAGCTCATCGTCAAGAGGATAATTATTAAAAGAGACCTCTACCGCCTCCTTATTCTCCTCAGCTTCCATCAATTCACTAAAATACAAATACTGCTTACCGCTATATGCTTCTATTTTATCCTCTGCACAAGAAAAGAATAGCAATGCAAAAAGAGATAACAAAATATACTGTTTCATATGTATATACGTTTTATTTACGTTAAATGTCTTCATTTTCCGGGCGATCAAAAACAAATTTCACATCATCTGCAAACGATTTTCTGTCGAGACGTTTATATAGAAAATAAAGTTGCCCCTCACCAATCAGCTCCTTACGTACTTCTTTCACCAATTCATCAAGAAAATTCTCCAATGATACAAAATTAAACGTTTTTGAAATCATCCCCCGAGCCGAACAAACCGTTTCCAATGCATTTGCAGCAGTCGTAAAATCATTAGTACGTGCCGCATATTCTGCTATAATATAATACATTTCGCTCAATCGTAAAATAGGAATCATATCATAATCATTTGTTCCTTCTGCAATCAGATACTTCTTGGAATAATACACATCCCCCGCAGCTTCTACCATTGCAGACGAAGCACGTTTATCTTCCTGTGAATCTTCAAAAATATCCGTCTTATTAAACCAAAACCGTGTTTTACTATTTGTATCTGTATAAGGACGATATTCTTCTTCCAATGTAATACGAGAAAGAGTAAACAAAATACTTTCGCTATCTTTCATATCCTCTTTCAAACTCGTATGTTCTACAAATCCAAAAAACTTAGAGTCATCTATTTTCGCCTCAATTACTTCCATTGCCATATCGTAGGCCTTCTTATATTCTTTTTCCCACATATATACCCGTGCCAATAAAGCAGTAATAGCATAGTAATTCATGCGATACCCTCGATAAGCAAAAAATACATCTTTAGGAAGCTCAGAATTTATTCCTTTTGCAAACATACGGCATTGTGTCTCCATCCATTCCGGATGCTCTTTTACATCGCACGTTGCCACTAAATCACGTGCTTTTATTAAATCGTTTTCTATCTTCTTCAGTATCTCGACATTCGGATAATACGTAGTACTAATCACCGGATATAAATCCACATACGGCATATACGCCTTGCCGTCATCCGCTTCCATAGAAGGAGCAAACGTACGTAGAATATCAAAATGAAATAACGCCCGCAATGCTAAAGCCTCACCGTGAATCAAATTTTTCTCCATTTCCAATTCTTGAAAATCAGTAGGTCCAGCTTCACTTACCATCTGAATCAAATGATTACAGCTGGCAATACCATTATATCCATTGGACCACAAATTAGATATTACAGATTTTACATCCGCATCATCATACTTAAATTCAGAAACCTTATAGTAAGTAGAAGTTGTCTCCATATACTCCGGCAAATACTGGTGTCCAAGAACTTCTATAAATCCATAACTTAAATTAGAGCCATAAAGAGCCGTTGCACCCAACTTCAAATAAATGCCATTCAACGCATTACGAAGGTCAAGGTCATCCTCATTGACTTCATTGCTTGGCGCCACATCCAACCAGCTGCAACTACTCATAAGCAGCATGGTAAGAAATGAAAGTATTGTATTTTTTCTTGTTATCATCTTAATTTATTTCTAACTTTACACTTGATTATAAACTCATCTTTACCGATACAGAAAAAGAACGAGAATAAGGGTAATCCAAGCCACGTTCAGCACGCACTGTAGAAGTACGGAACAAATCATTCCCTGATAGCTCCAAACGTAACATTCCCAAATGATATTTCTTTAAAACTGACGAATTAAAATCATATCCAACTGTCAGAGAGTTAAATGTCAACACATTATAATCTTGCAAAAAACGACTGGTAGGACGTGTTGTTGCAATCAGATCCGTCTGTAACTTTCCATAAGGAGTACGATCACCAACATGCTGCCAGCGATCAGTTAGCACACGACGATCTACATTTTGTGAAGAAACACGTGCGTTTTCGACTTTACTTACCAAAGTAGAGTTATAACGTTGTCCTCCAAACTCATACATGAAGCTGGAAAAGAGTGTAAAATTCTTCCAACGGAGATTCAATCCAAATGTCCCTTGAGCTTTCGGCTCTTCATTTCCTATCACAACTTGGTCTGCCGCACTCCAATCATAGGTAAGAGAACCATCTCGTTTAATAAAAATTTCACGTCCATCAGCAGGATTAATACCTAAAGAACGAACTCCAAAAATAGAAGTCAGAGATCCACCTTCCACATATTGCAGATAAGTTTCCGAATACTTTTCGTCTGTTCTGTTCCACGCCTCATCATAATCGTCATATTTTGCAAGGACTTTATTATTGTAATCTTTCAGACTATCTGATATTTTCAGAATCTCATTCTTATTATGAGCTAAATTAGCGAATACGGCCACTAACCAATCTTCATTCTGAAAAACATTACTTCTTAACTGAATCTCGAACCCTTTATTCATTACTTCACCAATATTATCTTTATAGGTGGTAAAGCCTGTAGAGCTAGGTAATGTCACATTATTTACCAAATCAACAGTCTTTTTGCGATAGTACGAGAAGTCCATCTGGAGCAATCCTTTAAATATATCCAAATCAACTCCTATATCCCAGTTACCAGTTTTTTCCCAACCGAGATTCTTATTTCCCATTGCCATCAATTGGGCGCCAATCCCAGTCTTGTACCATTCATTATTAATAATCTGATAAATAGTTTGAGCTTCATAAGGAGAAAAGTCAACCTTACCTGTCACACCATAAGTTGTACGAATTTTCAAACGATCCAACCATTTCAAATCTTTAAAGTAATCGTAATTGTGTATATTCAGACCAATACCTCCCGAAAAGAAGGGTGCAAAACGTTGCTCCGAACCAAACTCTGAATTCCCATCAAAACGAACGGAAACATCGGCAAGATAAATATTATCATACGAATAATTAAACGTTCCAAGTCCACCTAACAAACGACTTTTTGAGTCAGAAGCAGAAGGATTGCCGGAAATAGAATGTGCATATCCCGGAGATGAAAGATTGCCGGAAGGGAAACCGCGATAATCAATCGCAAGTCCCGTACCTGTACTTGAAGTAGCATTTACACCAACTAAGAAGTTCAAGTTATGCTTTTTTATGCTACGATTGTATGACAATGTCATTGTAGCATCCCAACTTAGACTATTATTAGTCACTACATCCAACTTACCAGATATGACGTTATTAAGCCCTAAAATATCATCATTCTGTTTCGAACGCGGATCAAGAAAATCATTTGCTTCAGAGTTCGACTTGGTAACGCTGAACTGACCTTTCAAAAGCCAATAAGAATTAATATTCCACAATAATTCGGTATTATTAATCAACTCCCACGATTTATCACGGCTATAGTTACCAAGCGTAGCTTCATACAATGGGTTAGGACTACCGGCACTTCCATTCCATGGATAAGTCGTTTCCAAATATCTGCCATTCTCATCCAGATATTCATCATATGGAAGTTTAGAAGTATAATCCGAGAAACTGCCATAAGGAGAATCCGCCGATTTGGTATATGTATAAGAAAAGTTATTCCGCAACTGGAAAGATCCCAAGCGATAAGACAACGAAAGCCCACCAGCCATACGGTCACGAAACGACTCTTTCATAATCCCGGCATCTTTATTATAAGAGAGATCAACTCCCCAACGCAGGTCATCCGTACCACCGTCCAAATATATGCTGTGTTTATGATTAAACACTGTACGAAGTGGTTTTGATAGCCAATACGTATCAACGCCCCGTACTACATTATTCAACTTCTTATTATAAATCTCATCTAACGATGCTTGTTCTGATACATAATTATCTGCTTTCGGATCTGCTTTAAACAAGCCGGCCGCAACTTCTGTTTGAAGTTTCTCACGAGCATTCATCAGGTTATAATCCGTTAAATCAGGGTATTCTAACGTTCCTGTAAAATTATAACTGACATTGATCTTACCCGGCTTAGGAGTCACTGTTGTAATAATAACGACACCATTTGCAGCACGAGAACCATACATTGCTGTAGCAGCAGCGTCTTTCAAAATAGTGATGCTTTCAATGCGGCTAGGATCCATATCATACAGCTTCTCTACACTGATTTCAAATCCGTCCATAATAAAAGTCGGAAGATTAGGATTATTCTTCAAAGCAGATTTGGAAAGGCTTTCTGCATCCAATTCTGTTGTACCGATACCGGATCGTCCACGGATGTAAAGTTCCGGTACGCTATTCGGATTAGATCCCATCATATTGTTTTCAGCAATGCGGAAAGAAGGGTCAAACACCTGCAAAGCCCCCAGCACATTCGTTTTTGACACAGACATCAGTTGGTCTGCCGAAACTGTTACAGAAGTACCTGTAAAACTATTCTTGCTAATCTTCACATAACCGGTCACTACCACTTCATCCAGCTGTTTTGCATCCGGCTTCATCACTATTCGTAACGGTTTCCCATTGGTAACTTTTACATTTTGAGTGGTCATACCTAAATAAGATACTGTCAAAACAGGATTACTCTGATTCAATAAAGTAATGGAAAAATTCCCTTCAACATCTGTTACTGCGGAATGCTCTGTTTTTAATAATTTGATATGAGCTCCCGGCAAAGGCCCTCCTCCTTCATCTACTACCACTCCGGTTACAATTTTTTTCTTCTCTTTTGACTGTTGATATACAATAGTCACAATATTGCCTTCAATCTCATAAGTATAGCCTGTATTTGCCAATACTTGATTCAAAACTTCAGTGATAGGCTGTCTCTCACTTTGAATAGTAATACGAGACATACTCTTTACTTGCTCAGTGTTATAGATAAAGTTCAAACCTGTCTGAGCTTTCACTGCATCAAAAAACTCTTTAACTGATGCAGACTTTAAATTAAGGGATACTTTCATTGAATTAGACTGTGCTGTAGCCGATATCGGTGCGAACAACAGAAAAATAATACAGAGAGACATCACAATACGCTCTCTGGCCCTTTTAATTTGCATGGCCTCCTCCTTTTTTAGTAAATGTGGTTAATAATTGTTTTATTCTCTTCTAATAATAATAATAGCTTCGCCTTCAACATCCATTTTCAGATGAGTAACTCTTTGAATTGCTTTTAATATTGGGATTATAGAACCGTAACGATCAAGGTCGCCGGTAAAACGTATCGTCTTTATATCTTCATCTTCAAACATTATTTTCTTATCATACCAACGGGATATCACCTCCATAAGGGTTTCCAAAGAACAATTATCAAATACAAAACGTCCGTTATTCCAAGCTATATAAGGTTCTATATCTACCTTGCTGATTTGAACATCCTGTGTTACTCCATTTAAGACAGCCAATTCCCCCGGATGTATCTTATGCTCATCCCCCTGATTAGGAAAAACGCTGATAGCTCCTTCCACCAATACCACTTTCGTGACTCCGGCTACATGTGTATTGACATTAAAGGAGGTGCCATATTGCTTGACAATCCCATTTGCCGTTATAACCCGGAACGGACGGTCGTCTTTAGCTATTTGAAAATAGGCCTCTCCATCCAAATAAACAGTACGACTAGCTACACTAAAATGCGACGGATACTTTAAAGTCGTGTTATAATTCAAATGCACTTTTGTTCCATCCTCAAAAGTGAGCCAAAATTCACTATCATCATAAGTGACCAATTTATTATTATCAGTAGCAGTAACGTCTCCATTTTCTGATTGTGTTTCTTCCATAACTTCTGGAGATAATATCGGCAAGATAGTCGAGTCCTGCAACGATTGATGGGAAGCCGATTTCAATTCTATTTCCTGCCCGCCGACCAATACAAGAGTAGCTTTCTGCTTTCCCATCTTTTCCGAACGTATCATTGCTAATTGATCATCCTGTACTCTTACAGGTACGGTATCAGCATTTCGCCACATTCCCACCCAAATAGCAGCACCAATAATTATAGGGATCATAAAGATAGCAGCATATCTCCAAAGCATCCTGCGATGGATACCACGAACTTGAAAATGTTTTTCCTGAAACTTTTTCCAAGCCTGTTCCTCGTCCACTGTTGCAAATTGACGGTATCTTTCAGACAAATCAGTATCTCGCATTAGACTTTCATAGTTCTCTTTATTTTCTAAAGAACTTTCAATCCAAACTTGCAATCGTTTCTCTTCTTCTTCCGAAAGCTGTCCTAGTAGCTGGTCATGAATTATAGAATTTATATTTCTTTTGCGTTCCATTATATGTTTTTGCATCATTTATATAAAGACGACTAAACAAATAAAATGAGGGACAAGTTAAAACAACTTTTTTTCAAAAAATATCTTTTTTATGGAAGAATAGACAAAAGTAATGCAAAATGATATGGACTTAACTTTTTCCGGAGCAAAGACATTGCCCGTTTCTTTTGCGTTTTAACGGTCTCAAGAGAAACATAAAGCGCAGCTGCTATTTCTTCATTCTTCTTACCCTCCATATGCAACAAAAAGACCTGTTTGCAACGTTCCGGCAAAGAATCAATAGTCATAAAAAGTTGCCGAAAAATCTCCTCTGTAAAGAAATCATCTTCTTCCTCATCTCCTACTCTGTATTCCTGATGTGATTCTATTATCTTCTGCAAATAATCAAATTCAACATCTTTATGTTTGAGATAATCAATTGAAGCATTCCGAACGGAATTATATAGATAGGCCTTAAATGACACCAATGACTTAAATGATAATTGCTTTTCCCAAAGAGTAGAAAACAGTTCCTGTACAATATCCTCTGCAGCTCCAGACTCCCCTGTTATCTGTATTGCATAACAAACCAATGCCTTATAATAAGTCTTATAAAGCATACGGAAAGCTGTAGCATCCAGTTTATTTATCTGTTCTATGGAAATCTCTCTGCTATCCATTTTGGGCATTTTCCGCCAAAAATACAATTAAATAGTGATATTCCATACTAATTATTAAAAATTCGAATAACCAGACAACAAAAATGCCTCATCATACTCACTATGACGAGGCACTTCCGTTAGCAATATAATGCCAATGTAAATACTAAACTCCTCCTGCATTACTCTTCTTTCGGAGCAACCTCAGGAGTCACTAGTTTCTTTATTTTCTTGGCGTTGATATACAAAAATACCAAACGCGGATTTTTTTCTCTTGAGACAAGTTCCAAAGAATCCTCCGATAAATATCCGATCCGTTCACGAGAATGAAATGGCTGCATCTCATCACTATCCTCTTTACTGAATCCGTCAATAATCAGATATCCTTCTTCATCTATTTTCCAAGTTCTCAAATCGTAGACAGGAATATTTATTGCAGAACATTTTCCACCTTTCTTGAATTCAAACCCTTTTAATTCACCGGTTGACTGGTAAGTATAGGGATTACACCACTTGCCAATAATTTGTTTCTCGGCTTTCGTCTGTCCATAGCCACGCAACGCGAAGCATAACAAAACCATCACTGTAATTAGTATTTTCTTCATTTTCATCAATATTAATTAATCTTTTATCAAATCATATTTCTGATCGACACCACGCTCTTTCAAATGAATACCTTCTTTCATCCAGCGTGGTTCATGGGTTGCCTTCAAATAATAATCAAAAAACTGCATCATACGGATCGTCCAATCTTTTTGGGCGGCCGGATTATTCAAAAAATGTCCTTCTCCTTTATAGTTCAGCAACCAGGCAGGACGTTGCAAACGACGCATTGCCAAATACAAGGCACGCCCTTGTTCATAAGCAACAGCCTCGTCATCGTCATTATGGCAAATCAACAAAGGTGTCCGTATCTTATCCGCTTCCATAATGGCCGAGTTAGAAAGATATTTTTCTTTTGCCTCCCACAAAGTACTTCCCATACGGCTTTGAGTTTCCTCGTACATAAAATAGCGGGGAAGTCCACTACCATTGCGTATACCCAAATAACCCGTCACCATATCCGTAATAGGAGCCCCTATACTGGCACAAGTGAAAATATCTGTTTTGGTCACCAAATAGCCGGCCTGGTATCCTGACCAACTATGCCCTTGAAGCCCTATTTTTCCAGGATGCGCTATGCCCCGTTCTATCAGGAATTTCGTCCCGCTTACCACCGCATCATAACTGCTTTGACCGGGACTACCTACTGTAAAATGGACATCCGGCATAAACACAATATATCCATTGCTAACAAAATACATAACATCCGCCATCGCACTACTCAACAAAGGAGCATGATAAGTATTCAGTCCCTCAGAATGTGTCTCATAAAACTGCACCAATACAGGGTACTCCTTACTTGCATCATAATCTTCGGGGAAAAACAACAGACCTTTATTTTTCTTATTTTCGTAATTTGTCCATTCTGTCACTTTTACAGTCCCCCAATTGTAATTCTCCTGTTGAGGATTGATATGAGTAATTCTCACCGGATTCGAAAAATCAGACTTACTCCACCATAAATCACGAAATTCAGAGATATTCTGACGATTCCAGATACAGTACTTTTGGTCATCAGAAAAACAATGTACCGTATACGTATATGCGCCTTCAGTCAGTTTTTTCAAGCGTCCCCGCATATCAAGCAAATAGACCCCCTCGTCCATTGTATTCTCATCCCACAAAGAAACCATTATCTTCTCATCCGGTCCAAAAATATCCTTATCAATATTACTAACCATCTTGCGAATCACTTTTCCGTTCCGTCGTCCATATCCCTTTGTAAAACATTCGGGCTTGCGCACCCCTGTAAGGTCTATCTTCCACCAATCGTATGCATCATAAATCAGAACTGCATTGCCATCCGCTGTCCATCCCGCAATTCCACAGGCAGGAGCAGGAGCTGGTTTATCATGCATTCTTTCAAAAACAGGATATCCGATAGCAGTAGAAATATCTGTTATTGTTCCTGTCATACCATCAAATTTGTTCCAGACTTGCGCTATCGGATCATACATTACAGCCCATTTACCGTTTACCGACCATTTCGGTATTGAACGATAGGCAGTTCCAATTTTTTTCCGTTCTCCTGTATGTATATCTATCGAATAAACATCAAAAGGTACATCTTCAAGCCATTCCCGTTGCATACGGTAAGGAGTGTCATCCGTATAAAGCATATAACGAATTTCCTGTGCTCTGTCCGGAGCCAATAAATCAGTAGTGGCAGGAGCGGCTTCCACCAACTTCCCAGTAGTTATATCGTACACATATTTAGGTAGATCCATCGACCGATACCGACTGCGTCTTTGCAGTGTCGGTACTTCAAATTCATTCCAGGTCCAAAGTTCCAATTCAAAACTTTTATCCGGTTCCGGCTCCTTTCTGTTTTTCTCTATCAGAGCAGAAGGTTTCAACTCAAAAGTCAGAAATTTGGCATAATGCGACAGATCTGTCCTCACCATCTCCATGCCGACAGGGACGGGAATCTCTTTTTTATCAAAAACCAAGTTACAGACATTCTTCTTCAAAGAGAAATCATACCACAGAGAGTCTTTGACCCGGAAAGAACCGTCCAGTAGTTTTTCGTCCAAGCTGAAAGCAGTCGGTTCCTTCTTCACATCACTCTGGTAAAGCGTACGGTAAGGACCTCTCAAAGGTCCGTAGCACAAAGTATTTCCTACAGACTGGTTACGAATAAAAGCAATCGAACGGCCTTTATCGTAAAGTCTGTAATAACTGACACTATCTATATGAAAAGTAGTTTCTTTACGAAAATCACGTATTACCAAGCGACTGAAAGCAGGCGTATGCTTCACAGTATCTTTCGGAACAGCCAACACAGAGATGGAATACGGAGTTCCCTCCACCGGATTAAAATTCTCCTGATGACTCCACTCTCTCTTTTTACCTGAAGGTAACGCCATCAAAATTGTTTTTTCCGTTCCGGTAGAATCTATATCCACATAATAAAGTGACTGGTCATTATTATAAAAACTAACCTCTGTCACTCCCGGCAATAAAATCTCTTTTCGTGTCCGAGTATCAAACAAATGCAACATCTTTGCATCCTTATTCTCTGAAGTGCTTTCCATCAAAGAAACACGATAGGTCACCCATCTGCCGGTGGGTGAAATTGCAGGTGTATCGATTCGTTTCCATGACATACACGCTTCTATATCAAGCGGTTTTTTCTGAGCGTATCCATCCAGACCGAATACTGTCGCAAACAGTATTGCCATTTTTACCAACTGTGCCAATTTCATATTATTTCCTCCTATGCCTTATTTTACCATATATCTATTCAACTCCACATCAAAATCACCGGAATTATCATGTAGCAACAACCGCGAGAAGTGACGCCACATTTCATGTTCAAAGAATTCCTCTGATTTACCGAAAAAGCCATGAGTGGATTCGGGAAGTACATACATACCAAAATCTTTTTTCGCTTTAATCAATGCACTTGCCAAACGCAATGTATGGGCCGGGTTTACCGTTTGATCCATCGCACCAGTAAATAACAGAAGACCATGCTTATAATTTTTCACCAGATCCTGATTAGGACGGGTGCGGACACTGTATGTATATGTCTTATGCTCCACTCCCAAACTATCTTTCACAGTCTTTATCCTTTCATCCACTCCAAAATGAATCTCCACCCACCCTTTATTATAAATCCGGTTGTCATGGTTTCCTGCCGAAGAAACTGCCGCCGAATAAAAGTCAGGATACGTACAAATGGCAGAAGCAGACATGAATCCACCACCGGAATGTCCGTAAATACCTACACGCTTGATATCAATAAACGAATAACGCTGTGCTAATTGCTCAATCGCATATTTATCATCAGCCAAAGGATAGTCACGCTGATTGCCATATCCATATGTATGATATGCCTTTCCGCGCATTGGTGTTCCGCCCCTATGCCCTACTGTTATGACTATAAATCCAAGCTGGGCCAAACGGGTATTGTAAGAATCATTGATTGTAAAACGAGTAGGAACATATTCGAAAAACGGACCTGGATATACATTAGATATAATCGGATATACCTTTGTCGAATCAAAGTCAGCGGGCTTCCACATTACTCCATAAAGGTCTGTCACTCCGTCGGCAGCCTTGACCTTGAAACGTTCCGGTGCTTTCCATCCCAAATCATATACAGGTTGCATGTCCGCTTTGTCCAATGTCATGATCACTTTACCATTACGGTTACGTACCACATTGACAGGGACTTGTGAAACAGTAGAATAAGCATCTACCATATAACGATGCGAAGGAGAGACACTGACTGTATGTGTCGCATTCTCAGGCGTCAACAAACGCAGTTTACCAGGATGATCCAGACTTGCTTCGTAGAACATATAGTAATAAGGGTCCACTCCTTTCTCACGTCCATAACCATAAAAATAAAACTTACGTCCCAAAGTATCGATCTTCACAACCGGTCCGGCTACCCACGTCCCGTCCGTCACTTGATTTTTAAGTTTTCCGGTAGCTGTATCATACAGATAATAATGTCCCCATCCATTCCGTTCGGAACGGAATAAGATCTCCTTGCCGTCATTCAGAAATGAAACGCTACGCATCTGATAATCCAAATAAGGTTTATTTTCCTCATGAATGACTGTACGCACCTTACCGGTGGCTACATCTACCTCGCAAATATCAGCCTGATTCCATGGACGATTATATCGCTGAAAATAGATATACTTGCCGCTCTTAGTTACATACAGCACATCAATATACTGATCGGGCCAACGATTGATATCTAGTTTTTTTACCTCACGTGTATCCACATCACCTAGCAAAAGCTCATATTGCGTCACATTTTTGTCACCGGCCAATTCTGCTTTATAGGTCACCAGTTCGGGAAAGGGAGTGCCTAAAGAGTTGATCAGCCACTGTTCTCTCACCTTACGATTGTCTTCACGAACAGCATAAAAGCGATGAGTTCCCGGTATCCATCTGGCTTCTTCAGCCCCGAAGCGCCCTTCCAGTTTACCCTCATCCTCTCTGTTGAAAGTATAATCAGGTCCACCATCCATAGTCAACCGCACAGGAATCGTGTCCTGTCCTTTTTTGGGGTTACCTACGAAGTAAAGGTTATCACGGCTTGCATAAAGCATGAACAGACTATCCGGAGAATACTTCATCCAGTAAGGGTCGGCATTCTCATACACCGGCTTCTCATCCAGCTTCTTCAGTTCCTTTGTATGAATATTATAAGTATAATAATCATGATCAAAGTCCAACCGGATCGTCTCATTGTCTTTCTCAAACTTAAAAGAAAAATAAGGGTCTACCGGAGAGTAAGCTTTCTTCGTATAAGCGGAAATTTTGCTCAAAAGTTCTGCATTGTCAAACAAAAGTCTTCTTTCTTTCTTCTTCGGATTGACATAATAATACTTTCTCCCTTCGCGAGTCATGAAAGTATAATAGAAGCAGTCGGTATTATTAATAAAAATCGGACGAACCTCTGTGGAATATTTAGTAATAGGATTCTTCTCCAACAGTCGGAACTTTTCCGCCAACTGATAATTCGCTTTTTGTTGTGCCCGGACATTTCCTGCGGAAAACACCACAGCCACCAAGCTTAGATATGTAAAGAGAACATGTTTCATAAATTCTTTAATACTGCATTATTTAGTACGTGTGATATCTCCCCAATAGTCTGCCCGGGTATCTCCCAAAAGATATTTGGCAAAGAAACGGTGCATCTTGCTCTCAAAATAATCATCTGCCGACCCATAACCATGACCTGCTCCTGGAATGACCAACATTTCAAAGCCCTTTCCAGCCTCAATCAAAGCCTGCGCCACCCGGTAAGTATGAGATGGATTCACATTAACATCCATATCTCCGGTTACAAGCATCAAATGTCCTTTCAGATTCTTAGCTATCTCTGCATTGGACCTTACTCTGAACTTATATTCGTACTCCTTCTTTTCGTTTCCCAAACTGTCTTTCACCACCTTTACCACTTCTTTTACTCCATTATAACATTCTCCCCAACCACGGTTATAAATCGTATTATCATGATTACCAGAGCAGGAAACAGCCGCCTTATAAAAATCCGGATAAGTAAAAATGGCTGCGGCAGCCATAAACCCTCCACCGGAATGCCCGTAAATGCCTACCCGGCTGATATCAATAAATGAATATTTCTTTGCTAATTGCTCGATAGCATATTTATCGTCAGGTAAAGGATAATCACGCATATTACCATAACCAAAACGATGATACACCTTTCCACGCATCGGCGTATCCCCTCTGTGTCCCACAGAAATGACAATAAAGCCAAGTTGTGCCATACGTGTGCAGTACCCCTCGTTTAACGCAAAGTTCGTGGGAACAAAACCAAAATAAGGACCGGGATAAACCACCGAAATAATTGGATATTTCTTGTTCGGGTCGAAGTCTGAAGGTTTCCACATTACTCCATAAAGGTCAGTCCGGTTATCCGCAGCCTTCACCACAAAACGTTCCGGTTTCTTCCAACCCGCAGCATACACTTGGTTCAGGTCCGGTTTTGCTAATTCCATAATTGTTTTTCCCATGTTATCTTTCAATAGAAAACGGGGTTCCATGTCCACCCTCGAAAATATGTCGATAAAGTAACGATTGGATTCGAGAAAAGTCACTTTGTGCTGTCCATCTTCTTTTGTAAGCAAAGTGACCCCTTCACGGTCAAGCTTCGCCTTATAGAGCCGGTAATAAAAAGGATTGATGTCCGGGTCATCGCCATACCCATAGAAATAGACAGTACGTGCCAGTGTATCAACAGCGACTATATGCCCGCTCACCCAAGGACCAGAAGACAAAGCATTTTTCAAGTTCCCTTCTCCATCATAATGATAATAATGCCCCCATCCCGTACGTTCGGAACGGAACAATATATCCTTACCGTCGTTCAGTACAACCACATTTCGCGCGTGTGGATCACGATAAGGTTTGTCAACCTCATGAATCAGTTCTTTCACCTCCATTGTCGAAGTATTGACCGAGCAGACGTCCACTTCGTCCCATGTACGTTTGGTGCGTTCAAAAAACACATATTTACTGTCCGAAGAGACTTGGAAAGCCATCACATACTGGTCGTTCCATTTCTGTATATTTGCTTTCTTCACAGTCTTTTCCACCACATCAATGATGACCAGTTCGTGTTGTGTCACATATTTGTCACCGGGATATTCATATTTGTACTTCTTCAACGACGGCTTGTCCGACAATGAATTGACTACCCAAAAGTCACGCAGTTTTCTTTCATCCTCCAGTACAACATAAACATGGCGGCTGTCAGGACACCACAATGCTTTGGTAGGCACTTCCCCTTCTTCCTCATCTTCTCCGTTGCGTGCATAAGAAAAATTTTCCACACCATCTGTCGTCAACTGTACTTCCGTCGTATCCATCCCTAGTGCTTTATTTCCTTTCACATACAGATTATGGCTTCTGGCATACAATATATACCTTTTATCTGGAGAAAAGTTCATCCAGGAATACATAGGTTCCGAATCATCCTCTTTCTTTTCCTCTCCCACCTCTTTCAGTTTACGCGTCACACGGTTATAATCATACTTTCTGGAGTGATATTGAAAAACAAACGATTTTTGATCCTTCGAGAACTGCAAATCCGAAAGCTCTAATTTTGCCGGATTTACTACATCATGAGTAAAACGAGACAGCTGTACAGCCATCTCGTCATTATCGAAAAGCAGCTCTTTCGTAGCTGCTTTAGGGTTCACATAATAATAGTTTTTACCGGACGATGTAGTAAAATCAAACCAAAAATTATCAGTCTTATTGATTTCACGGGGATAAAGTGTCATACTGTTACTCGACAATTTTCCGCCCAATGTAAAGTCATGGTATTTCTGTGCCAGTTCGTAATTTGCCCGCAAAGCAGCGTTGCCACCAGTAGATGCTTGCCCCCACCCCTTCAACACGGAGAGACAAGGGAGAAAACCAACAATTAACAGGTTCCTTAATGTCATAATACAAGTTTTAATTAAAAAGCAAAGCTCATATAATCCTCACCTCTGCCTATTTTATAAATCATATCCACTATCTTGCCAAAATTCTTATCTTTCTCAGGAGTATTTTCATCCGGGAAGAGCTGTTTACAATCCACAGTTCCCATACCATCCGCGTTCTTGAGCTCCCCTATTCCGAAAATATAAAAACTGCCGTCTTCCAGAGCGACACCAAGCTGCCCACGATGCGGAGCAATACTGGAACCTTCTCTCTGAAGATCCAAACCAGACAAAGCTTTTACCTTTGCGGGCAAAGTGACATCCAATTTAATCAGCTCCCCTCTATTAGTTCCGTCATTACCATACTGACAATAATAAAGCTGATTACCGTCAGCTATGACTACATAACATCTGTTGTTAAACACCGCCATTCCCCTATAATCAGAAATCGCGCCAATCGAATACTCACAATAATCAGAGCATTTGACAGTTTTCGCCGTATTTACTGCTAATATAAAAAAACGTAATTCGTATTGCTCCGAATCTTTATCCTTCAACAAAGCAACCCAAGCCGGCTCTGCCGACGTGACATCGAAAAAGCCAAAACTTTCAGCAACCCAATTCGCAGGTAATACATCCACAACCTCTTTCTCAATATTAGAAAAATTATTTGCATACTCCCCTTCTATCGGACACATTTTACCACTTTCCGACATTGATACTTCCGGAATAACTGTACTTTCTGTATATGTACCATTAGTACCTAAATCAAGTATACCGACAAAAGAGTTATCTTCTTCTGTTAATGCCAGAACGCAGGATCTGCTTCCATTCAGCCTATAAGCTTCGAATAAATGGCTGAACGACATATTGTCATTCAATCCGACAGACGTATAGAAACTTGAATGAAAATCGCTGACATCTGCCTTGTTTGCCCAATAAATACGGCCGTTAGCATCCCGTACTGCCTTCATGGAGAAAGTCATACAGGCTTCTACCGGTGAAAATCCTTCCGGCAAATCATCTCTAAACTCTTGATAAGTATATACTTCACGCTGCAATGTATTTCCATTCAATTCCGCCCATTGTTTCTGTTGGACAACCAACTCGTCAAACAAAGTGACATTGCATAAACGATCATAGTCCATATATCCCAGATTTTCCATCAATCCTACCGGTTCTTCCCCCAATTCAGGCACTATATCATGCATCACCTGGTGATATACCAAGGAATCTCGATTCACCACTTTTCCTTCATGCACCATCTGGTAAGTATGTGTGGCGGGTACTATAAAATGAAGTACCGAACGCCCGTTTTCATCAGAGAGAATCGTCCATCCACGCTGGAAGAGAGACCTAACCTGGACATATGTGGACTTTGCAAATCTGACTCCTGTCTTATTATCCACCACGGCTATTGTTATCTCGTAAGTACCGCATTTGTCTGATTTAAACGTATAGGTAGGTTTCGTTTCATCCGGTAATAATTTATGATCCATATACCACTCATAACTTACATCCGGAGCTACCGTATCTATGGTAAAAGTAAAAGCGGGTGCAAAAGTCAGTTCTTCTCCCTCCACAACACTATAAGAGTCCTTGAAATTCTGAAAGTTATCTCTTGCTCCTTCCATGTCATTGATCTGCTTGTAATCATAATTATTATCATCATCCAAGCATCCGGAAACAAATCCGGCTAGCGCAGCTACTACTGCATATATCCATACTCTTTTCATATTCTATTTCAATTTATCCGGCTACAACCACTTCAATCACCACATCATTTTCATCCTTCAGCCAGTCTTTCTTATCTTTACCGGCATTCAATCTCTTAAGCGTATTTTTCAACTTTAATGAATATTTACGTAACACTTGTTTGTCTTTTCCGTCAAAAACCACATTATCTTGCTTCAACTCATCCAAAAACATCTGGTATTTCTTTTCCGAATAAGCTCCCAAATAATAACTTTCAACAGAATTTGCAGGATTGTCTGCCGTACCAATATCATTTACCAACCACCAGTCTGGCTGAAATAAACGATCAGTAACAGAAATAAGAGCACGGGCATAAACATATGAGCCCTGTTTCAATCCTTCCCTCTCATCCACCTGCAAAGCAAGCAGCCTGGTCTCTTCAGCCAATAACGGAGCGTTCTTCAAAGTCACATAAATTGTATCCACAAGCAGCCCTTTCCTTATCCTACAATCTGACGGCAATTCATACAGTTCTTCAGGCAAGGTGGTGCGTTCCTTGTCCGCACTCACAGCAAAAGGAAAATCAGCGTCTTGAATTTTGCCGCTAATAGCCACTTCAATCGGTATTCTAGCATTTTCTCCTTCGTTATACACCTTAAAAGAAACCGTCGTGGTGTCTTTAGTCATATCTTTGTTAAAGCGTAGATATGACACTTCATTACTATTGACAAGCAAGCCCTGTTCTTCACATCCAACAAGAAAAAAACAAGCCGCACAAGTCAACGCTCCTAAAATCTGATATATAATTCTCATCTTATTTTATTTTAGCCAAAACTTATTTTATATTCATTTCTGATTCGGGAAGAGGCAATACAACATTCTCGTCCAAAGGAATTATCTCCTGCCCATTGTTCCACTTGTAAAACTTCTTATTCAGGCGTTTATACATATAAAGAATTTGCCCCTCTCCCAAAAATTCGCGGCAAGCATCCTGCACCAATAAATTCACAAAATTCTCCTTTGTTTCCCCCGAAACAGCAGACTTAATCCCCCGTCCCGTCCTAACCGTTTTCAAATATTCCAAAGCCTCATTCGGATTCGTTTCAAAAACAGCCTCAGCTGCAATATAATAAATCTCGGACATACGAATCAGCGGAATAGTCTGGTTGCTTATCTTACCGTAGCTCACACTCTCCGATTGTTTATAATACTTCAAAGGCCGGTAACAATTATCATCTTTCGGCTCCAGCTGATAAACGAATCTCCAGTCTTCTTTCTGTTCTTCCGAATCATAAATACGCTCAACCATTTCTTTGCTTAGTGCCAGATATTTCTCATTACCACCCGAACCATCGTAAGAATGATTAATCGCCTGATCCCAGTCAACTAGTTCTGTCGGAGAATAAAGTCCGAATATAATGTCATTGTACATCTTCATATTACCTTTATCCCGTATATCACTCTCCGAAGTACTTGCTTTAAAGTAACGTTTGCTCTTATTCACCGTAATCAATTTCATAGCCTCTCCATAGGCCTCCGATGTTTTTCCTGCATACATATAGACTCTCGCCAATTCAGCTGTAACAGCATAATAATTCAATCGGTATCCTCTCATTACAAGAAATAACTTTTCGGCAGAAGTTGATGACTTAAAACGTGAAGAAGCATCCATAGCAGAGTTCTTGTCCACTTCCAGAAGAATATCTTGTGCTTTTTTCAGGTCAGCAACTATGTGCTCCAAGCAGTAGGTAACCGTCTGATGTTCGTTGACATAGCTCGGATATTCATCCACATAAGGAATAAATGTACGGTTATCCTGTCCATAGCCTACAGAAGACGGTGCAGGAGCATACATTCGCAACAAATCAAACTGTATAAATGCTCGAAGACCAATCGCTTCTCCTAGAATCATTTTACGTTCGAGTTCACGAGCATAAAACAGTGTAGAATCGGCTATGGCAGCCTGCTGCGCCAATTCATTGCAATTGGCTACTATATTCCAGGCCGCATTCCACATCGCATCCGTAATAGGCACCAGTTCAGTATTCTTGAAGTTAAAAGACGCTATTTTCTTCATGGCTTTTCCACCTCCCGAGTCCGGAGTCTTATCAAAATTATAAGACTGCCCCCAAGCATCGACTAATCCCCAAGTCAGATTGCTGCCATAAAGATCGAAAGAAGATAATTTGCGATAGATTCCGTTCAGGGCAGTACGGAATCCGTCACCGGTAGAGAACAGATACTCCTCCTTGATCTCATCAGAAGGATAAACATTCAGCCAGTCGGAACAGGAAGTCAGCGTTATGGCTGCAAACGCTGTTGAAATTAATGTAGTATATATTTTTCGTATCATAGTGTGTGATATGCTTAGAATTGTGCTTTAATAGAAAAATCAACAGTCCATGATTTCGGATAACTCAAGCCACGTTCCTGCCGGATAGAGTTCCAGTTGATAAGATCACGGGTACTGGCTTCCAGACGCAGCATATTCATACCCAGATACTTCTTTATCCACTCACGCTTAAAATCATAACTCAAAGTCAACGCACTCAAACGGAAATATGACTTGTCCTGCACGAAACGGGAAGTCGGCAAAGTAGTCCACTCTCCATCTTTAATGTTCTTGAACTGTGCAATGTCTCCCGGTTTCTGCCAACGGTCAGTAAGCACACGCAGATCTACATTCTGACCGGCAATATCCGCATTCTCCACACGGTCCACCAATGTCTGGTTGTATTCCTGTCCGCCCCATTCATACTGGAAAGATGCAAACAGACTCCATTCCTTATAAGAGAGATTCAAACCTACCGAACCGTTGAACTTCGGTTCAGTATTTCCTACCACCACCTCTTGAGCGGCACTCCAAGTATCGGATACGGTACCATCACGATTTAAGAAAATCTCCTTGCCGGTAGTGGGATCAATACCCAATGAACGTACCGCCCAAATAGAGGTCAGTGACTGTCCTTCCTCATATTGTGCAATAGGTACGGCATATTGGCTGTTACTGCCCGGAGTATGAATTCCTTCTATCTGATTGTTCATTTCCTGCTGATAGAATTCGGCAACGCGTTGGTTATAGGCACGTTGCGAGTCAGATATCTCCAGAATCTTATTTTTATTATGCGCTATGTTTCCCCACAAAGCAACCAGCCAGTCACGATTACGGAAAACATCCGCACGCATCTGCAATTCAAATCCCTTGTTCAAGACCTTACCCATATTGTTCTTGTAAGTAGAGAAACCAGAAGTCGTCGACAAGCTGACATCATTCACTAGGTCAATTGTCTTTTCATAATAATAGTCAGCCTCCACTGTCAAGCGCTTGTCAAATAACATCATCTCCACGCCGAAATCGAACTTGTCAGTCTTTTCCCATGTCAAATCATTATTTCCCAATGCTTTAAGCACTGCACCGAACCCGGTAGCATACCATTCGTCGAAAAGCATTTCGTACATAGTGGTGGCTGCATAAGAAGGAAAATTGACTTTACCCGTACGGCCGTAAGAACCACGAATTTTCAACTGATCAACCACCTCCAGATTCTCTTTCACAAAGTTGTACTTATGGAGATTCAATCCAAGACCACCGGAAAAGAACGGTGCCCAACGCTGGTTAGCTCCAAATTCGGAAGAACCGTCAAAACGGACGGAAAGGTCCAGCAAATAAATATCTTTCAACGTATAGTTAGCTGTCATCAGAGTACTGACCATACGTGAAGCACGCTCTGTACGAGTCGGTTTTTTATAGATCTCGGAAGCGTAGTTAATGGAATGAAACTGTCCGGAAGGGAAACCACGATAATGCGCACTTGTTCCATCGGACGAACTGGAAGAAGACTCCCATCCTAAAGAAACATTCAAGTTATGAATCTGGTTGAAAGACCGGGTATAGTAAAGGAAAGCGTTGGCATTCCACCGCAAACTATTACCACTTTGGGTATAAAGGTCACCCGTCTTGTGAGAATCAGGATTGGAAGTACTAGTTCCGGCCACACTTGTCTTTGAAGAAAGCGGATCAATAAACTTTTCACTACTGGAATATTGACGAGTAACGCTGAACTGCCCTTTCGCCGTCAGGTAATCCGTCAGGTACCAGTTCAGACTGAGGTTGTTCGTTATCTCATCGTAAGCACTCCAATCATAACTGGCAAGGGTAGCTTCATAAAGCGGATTGTTCGCCTCACGCCCTTTGCTGTCCTTTGAGAAATCCAGCTGCTTCACCAAAGTGCCGTCATCCTCATACGGTGTGTCGTAAGGCTGCAAACTCGTATAGTCACTGAAGGAACCGTAGGGCGATTCTTTTGATTTGGTATGCGTAAATGATACTGTATTCTTTACCTGCAACTTTTTCATGCGATAATCCAATGAAAAACCCACGCTGTAACGATCGCGTCCCGAACCTTTCATCACACCACTGGTACCGTTGTAAGAGGCATCCACACCATAACGTAGGTTTTGTGTACCTCCTTCCACATACAAGCTGTGTTTGTGATCAAAAGCATTCCGAAGCGGAAGTACAGTCCAGTCCGTATCCACCCCGCGTTGTATTTGGGCAAGTTTTATATTATAATCGTTGATGCTCTGCCCGAAATTATCATTCTCGAACAATCCGGAAAGACGTTCTATTTCCAGTTTCTCGGCCGCATTAGCCAGATTATAGTCTCTCAGATCGGGCATTTCCAATGTTCCGGTAAAGTTATACGACACACGAACCTCACCAGGCTTGGGAGCCACCGTAGTGATGACAACCACCCCGTTTGCTGCACGTGAACCGTAAATAGCCGTAGCTGCGGCATCTTTCAAAATAGTCATACTCTCAATCCGCGTCGGGTCGAGGTCATATACCTTCTCAATGCTCACTTCAAATCCGTCCATGATAAAAGTAGGAAGATTCGGATTATTCTGCAAGTTCGATTTTGACAACTGGTCTTTATCCAGATCTCTCACTCCCACCCCCGAACGCCCGCGAATATACATTTCGGGCAATGCATTCGGGTCGGAGCCAAACTGTGTATTTGTCATCAGTCGAAAAGAAGGGTCGAAAGACTGCATGGCATCAATGATGTTGGTTTGCGACACCTTACGCAGATCGTCTCCCGAAATCTGAGTCGAGCTACCCGTAAAACTGGTTTTCCGAACATTACTATATCCGGTCACCACCACGTCATCCAACGTTTTCACATCATCAACCAATACAATTTCCAACGCCTTTTTACGAGTGGCATCCACCTGAACCGTCTGCTTCTTCATCCCAATGAAAGAAACTTCCAGAGCGACCTTGTCACTGTTCACATTCAAGGTAAACTCACCCTCAATATTGGTCGAAGTCCCCGTACGAGTACCTTTCACCAAAACACTGGCTCCCGGTATCGGCTCACCGGTAGCGTCTACTACCATACCATGAACACGCCTGTCACCCTTATCGGACTTCATCTTCCGGATGACAACAATCCCGTCTTTCACCACATAATCAAATCCACGAGGATTCAATATCAACTTCAGAGCCAGTTTCCATTTCTCATTCTTCACATTGACTGATACATGAGCAGCCCCCTTAAACATCTGTGAATTATACAATAAATTCACTCCTGTCTGTTTTTTTACTGCATTCAGAGCGGTCTCTATCGAGACATCACGCAGACTCAAAGTCACCGTCTTATCCTGAGACGGCAAAGCCCATGTGCTAAACGTACAGCACACCACCGCTAATAAATATAGCAGCCATCGTTTTTCTCTCATAAGTTACTGATTAAACTTTATCTAAATATTCTGTTTTTATTCCGCTTCTTTCATCGTGCTACCATAAATCAAGATATTCCGGCCACTGATCTTATAAGTCAGATCACCGGTCAGTTCCAATGCTTCAAGGAATGAGTTGATTGTTCCGTAGCGCTTCAAACTACCACTATAAGTTATATTGCGTAAATTTTCGGTTTCATAATATACTTGTATGTCGTACCAACGTTCGAATGTCTCCATAATTTCTCCTAAAGAACGATTATTAAAAACATACAAACCTTCTACCCAACCTACATACTCCTCCAGATCCACCGCACGTTTCTCCGAACCATTAGCCGAAACAATTGCCTGTTCACCCGGCAAGAGGGTGATAATTTCCGCATTCGGTGCAGAGAATTGTACTTTACCACGGACCAATGTCGTATAACAGGCAGAAGCATTGACATAAGCATTGACATTGAATGCAGTACCGAGCACAGTCACCTCGCCAAAACGAGTCTGTACGACAAAAGGATGTTCTTCATTTTCAACAACGTCAAAATAAGCCTCACCTTCCAAAGCTACAATCCTACGTTTGCCGGTGAAACGCACAGGATAGGTCAACTTGGAACCTGCATTCAAATGAACAGTCGTTCCATCCGCAAGTATTACCGTGTTCTCTCCTCCACGCGGTATGACCAGTTCATTTGATTTTTCCGGTTGCTCTTCAACGTTTTTTTCTTCGTGTTGTGTTGCAGCGGTTGTTTGATAAGACAGTACTCCTTCTTTATATTTTACCTGAATGCCATCTACTACCACATTTACTTCTTTTTTATCCACATCAATGACACTGCCATCGGTCAAAGTCAATTGTGCCTGTTGTGTACCCGGCTGGATCAAAGTCTTATTTTCTTTTTCCGGTGAAGTGTAATTCGACACATAAAAAGAAAGTCCTATTGCCAAAATGACAACAGCGGCAGCAATATACCATCCGATGCGAAGAGAGCGACGTCTTTGTCCTTTCGGCTCAACTTGTCCTATCTTTTGAAGGAAAGACCGATAAGCTTTTCTCGATGAATATTTTTGACGTTCCTTAAAGGCTGCGCTCAACGTCCCGCCATCCTGCAATTGAGTGTATATCTTCCGCAACTCCGGACACTCTTCCAATCGCTTTTCAAGCTCTTGTTGTTCCGCTTCATCCGCTTCGCCAAGAAGAACTCTTCTCATCAAAACGGCATCTTGATATACATTTTCGAACTTATTCATCTTATTGACCATTTTTAATTAAACGACTGTTTAATTTCTCTTTATTATAGATATACATAACCCATAAAAAAGGGTGACAAAAAGATGATATTTTTTCGGAAGAATAATATAAATAGCGAGATTTCAGCGACAGAAATATATCATTTTGTCACATAATAAAAGGGAAGGTAGTGCTTTTAACAAAAAAATAGAACTTAATCAATCTATAAAAAGAGAAATACATATCAGATTGTTTTTTCTTATTTTTAGAGAAATAAACAAAGAATTATAAAACTCATCGCATCTCCCATTTTTTCACGGAGAAATCTATAGCTGCGCGCCTTTTGGGTCTTGACGGTATTGATACTGATTCCCAAACGTTCCGCAATCTCTTCCCAAGTATACCCTTCGATTCTCAGTAAGATGATCCGGCGTTGCTCGGTCGGAAGCTCTTCAATATGGTGATACAACTGACGGATGATTTCTTCCTTCACCGTCAAAGCATAAATCATATCCTCATCTTCTACGCTTTCTCCTTCAGCAAGGGAACTTAAAATGGTATCATGAATCTGATTGTTGCGTATATATAATAAGGTGTTGTTATAACAGGCACGATAGAGATAATTGGTGAGTTCTCTGATATCAGAGAAAGTACGCTTACCCTCCCAAATAGAAATAAACACCTCCTGGACCAAATCTTCCACCGCATCGGGAACCGGCAATATTTTGGAAACATAAACACATAAAGCAGCATAAAAACGATCATAGAAATCGCCCCATATCTTTTCATCCTTTCGATTGACTCCTGCTACTATAGTGTCAAATTTATCGTTCATACTGTCACACTACCTGCGAAAAACAAACAAAATTCATTAAAATTGCCGCAACTACTTACTTTTGCGATATTTACAAATGCAAATATATTGTTTTTTTCAAAAACATAAGCTTCGCCAAACTATAAAATAGAAAATAAAAGTAACTTTAAACTAACTCGACCGAATCCCCTCTCTTTCAAAATATCCGGCTTGCACCTCGAGATTTTTTTCATTTCCATCTCTCATACCTCTCATAAATTAATGTAAACAACATATCATCAAATGATTATATAATGAGAGATAATTTAAAGTCTCGTATCTCTCATATTTTCCGCCTGCATCTCTCATACTGCTTCTTTCCTTTCATAACAAATGCAACATTTTCTTCTTTTTATCAAGCAGCACTCTGTCTCACAACTAACAGACATTTATATGCAAGGAAGCATTCAAGAGCGTTTTATCAAGCTGCGCTCCCGTATTATCTATCGCGCATCCAAACCATTGCACTCCAGTGAACAGATCATTGCACTATAGTGAACAGTTCCATCTACTCAAGTGAATGATTCTATCCACTAACGTGGAACGAACGGAATGTCGCTTTAATAATCTGGAAAGAGCGCCAATCTAGAATAAGACTACAAAGTATTCATCTATGAAATAGTACTGCTAACGACACAAACGGGCATAAAAAAAGAGCGAATCCTTCCGCTCTACCTTAAAGAATCCCCATAAAACGGGATTCTTCTTTTTTTCATCTTTCATTTACTTGTTACCCAAAAACTACTCTTTTTACTTAATACCTAATAAAACAATCTTTTTTTCCTGAAAAACAATCTTAAAATGCTAATACCTAAAATTTATAAACTAATACCTTCTAATTTTCACCTTTTAATTTTACTCTTTCTAATACCTAAAAATCTAAGTAGTTTCACAACCACACTGCAAAGGTATAGCTGTTTTGTAAAATGACAAGAGCCATTTTATTAAAAAATATATTCAGACTTGTTTTTTTTGACTTATATCAAGAGATCAGATAAAAAGACAGGCTAATTGGCACATTTAACCTCACTGCTTATACTATTTTCTTTAATTCTTCCTTAGCAAACCCTAGCTTCTTCAAAATTCCGATAATTTTCGAAGTAGCAAAAAGAAAGCATGCGAGAACATATAGAGGCAAAATTCTTACTTTTTAGTAGAGAGTAAACCACTAAATCAACAAGAACAACTTTATTTTTTGAACAAACTGTATGTTCATAACCCGAAATCACGGCGTTTTTTTCAATCCGCCCGTCCCTCTCCCCGATTTTTCGGAAGCAAAAACAGCTTGAGGATACAACTCTCACAACTTTTCTGTAACTTTGCAGCGTTAGATAATAAATAAAACAGGAATGGATTTTAAGTACGACGTAATTGTAATCGGTGCCGGACATGCCGGTTGCGAAGCGGCCGCTGCCGCCAATTTAGGTTCAAAGACTTGTCTCATCACCATGGACATGAACAAGATCGGGCAAATGAGCTGTAATCCGGCAGTAGGAGGAATCGCCAAAGGACAAATTGTACGCGAAATAGATGCATTGGGTGGACAGATGGGATTGGTTACGGACGAGACGGCCATCCAATTCCGAATCTTGAACCGTTCAAAAGGTCCTGCCATGTGGAGTCCGCGAGCGCAATGCGATCGTGCCAAATTTATCTGGTCTTGGCGGGAGAGACTGGAAAATACACCCAATCTCCATATCTGGCAGGATACCGTCTGCGAACTTTTGGTAGAAAACGGAGAAGTGACCGGCCTGGTCACAGTTTGGGGAGTTACCTTCAAGGCAAAATGCATTGTACTGACCGCAGGAACTTTCCTCAACGGGCTTATGCATATCGGACGTCATAAGTTGCCGGGAGGAAGAATGGCCGAGCCGGCTTCTTACCAGCTGACTGAATCCATCGCCCGTCACGGAATCACATACGGCAGAATGAAAACGGGAACTCCGGTACGAATAGATGCACGTAGCGTCCACTTTGACCGGATGGAAACACAAGACGGAGAATGTGACTTCCATAAATTTTCATTTATGAACACAAGTGTGCGGCATTTAAAACAACTGCAATGCTGGACTTGCTATACAAACGAGGAGGTACACCGTATCCTACGTGAAGGTCTGCCGGATTCCCCTCTATTCAACGGGCAGATTCAAAGTATCGGCCCGCGCTATTGCCCGAGTATCGAAACCAAGATCGTTACTTTCCCTGACAAGAGCCAGCATCAGCTATTTCTGGAACCGGAAGGCGAGACGACTCAGGAGTTGTACTTGAACGGCTTCTCTTCTTCACTTCCGATGGACATACAGATTGCAGCACTAAAACAAATTCCGGCATTCAAAGATTTGGTGATCTACCGTCCGGGATATGCCATCGAATATGACTACTTCGACCCGACACAATTGAAACATACGTTGGAATCGAAGATTATCAAAAATCTATTCTTTGCCGGACAGGTGAATGGTACTACCGGATATGAAGAAGCCGGAGGACAAGGATTAATAGCCGGAATCAACGCACATATCAATTGTCATGGTAGCGAAGCATTTACATTAGCACGTGACGAAGCATATATAGGCGTATTGATCGATGATCTGGTAACTAAAGGTGTAGATGAGCCCTATCGAATGTTCACCTCGAGGGCTGAATACCGTATCTTGCTCCGAATGGATGACGCAGATATGCGGCTCACTGAAAGAGCCTATCAGCTTGGCCTGGCCAAAGAAAATCGTTATCAATTAATGAAAAGCAAAAAGGAAACAGTGGAGCAAATCGTTTCCTTCGCACAAAACTATTCGATGAAACCTGCATTAATCAATGATGCACTCGAAAAGATAGGAACCACTCCTCTGCGTCAAGGATGCAAGTTGATAGAAATACTGAATCGTCCGCAAGTGACGATTGAAAACATATCAGAGCATATTCCGGCATTCCAACGGGAATTGGAAAAAGCGACAAGTTCCGATGAGGGCCGAAAAGAAGAAATTATCGAAGCTGCTGAAATCTTAATCAAGTATCAAGGATACATTGACAGAGAACGGATGATAGCAGAAAAACTGGCACGATTGGAAAGTATAAAAATTAAAGGGAAGTTTGATTATGCTTCCATTCAGTCGCTGTCTACCGAAGCCCGCCAAAAGCTGGTAAAGATAGATCCGGAAACAATTGCCCAAGCAAGCAGAATACCGGGAGTATCTCCAAGCGACATCAATGTATTGCTGGTGCTTTCGGGACGATGATAATCGTGCAACGTTTCACGTGAAACAAAACATTTAAAGAAACGATATAAATCAATGATTATGAGCAAAGAAACGCTAATCAAAAGTATTCGGGAAATACCAGATTTCCCCATTCCCGGAATCTTGTTTTATGATGTTACGACATTATTCAAAGACCCGTGGTGTTTGCAGGAATTGTCGGATGTCATGTTCGATATGTATAAGGACAAAGGTATCACAAAAGTTATAGGCATAGAATCAAGAGGTTTCATCATGGGGCCTATTTTAGCAACCCGCCTGAATGCCGGCTTTGTTCCTATCCGCAAACCAGGCAAGCTTCCGGCCGAAACACTTGAGGCAAGTTATGACAAGGAATACGGAAAAGATACCGTGCAGATTCATAAAGATGCGCTGGACGAGAACGATGTAGTTCTGATACACGATGACCTGCTGGCAACAGGAGGAACAATGAAAGCAGCTTGTGAACTTGTGAAAATGCTAAAGCCTAAAAAAGTATATGTAAACTTCATCATCGAGTTGAAAGACCTGAACGGGAAAGCCGTATTCGGCGATGATGTAGAGGTAGAATCCGTACTGACGCTATAATACTCCGCGTCCTCTGTGTGATGAAACCCAAAGAATGAGAATAAGCATACGTATGGAAGCGAAGTTCAATGAATATCTGAAAGGAATCGTAGCCAATCTACCCGAAAAGCCGGGTATTTATCAATACCTGAATTCGGAAGGAACGATTATATACGTTGGAAAGGCTAAAAATTTAAAGAAAAGGGTCTACTCCTATTTCAGTAAAGAACACGAACCCGGAAAGACACGGGTGTTGGTCAGCAAAATCGTGGATATTCGCTACATTGTAGTCAACACGGAAGAGGACGCTCTCCTTCTGGAAAATAATCTGATAAAGAAATACAAACCCCGTTACAACGTTTTATTGAAGGATGACAAGACTTATCCTTCTATTTGCGTACAAAACGAATATTTTCCCCGAGTTTTCAAAACGAGAAAGATAATAAGAAACGGTTCTTCCTATTATGGTCCGTATAGCCACATCCCCTCGATGTATGCGGTATTGGACTTAATAAAGCATCTATATCCTTTGCGGACTTGCAATTTAAACTTAAGCCCGGAGAACATTCGGGCAGGTAAATTCAATGTCTGCCTGGAATATCATATCAAGAAATGCGCCGGACCATGCATCGGGCTGCAATCACAGGAAGACTACCTCAAGAATATCGATGAAATCAAAGAGATTCTCAAAGGAAATACGCAAGAAGTAAGCCGTATGCTGCTGGAGAAAATGCAGACATTGGCAGGTGAGATGAAGTTTGAGGAGGCACAGAAAATAAAAGAGAAGTATCTTTTAATAGAAAACTATCGTTCGAAGTCGGAGGTGGTCAGCTCTGTCCTTCATAATATAGATGTCTTTTCTATTGAAGAAGACGAAACCAATTCAGCCTTCATCAATTACCTCCATATCACCAACGGAGCTATCAACCAGGCTTTCACTTTCGAATATAAGAAGAAGCTGAATGAATCAAAAGAAGAACTTCTGACGCTGGGCATTATCGAGATGCGAGAGCGTTACAAGAGTCAGTCAAGAGAGGTTATCGTTCCTTTTGAGCTTGATATGGAGCTGAATAATGTAGTTTTCACCGTTCCCCAACGGGGAGATAAGAAGAAGCTATTGGAACTTTCCATCTTAAACGTGAAGCAATACAAGGCCGACCGCCTGAAGCAGGCGGAAAAGCTGAATCCAGAGCAGAGGAGCATGCGTTTGATGAAAGAGATACGACAAGAATTGCATTTGGAAAGGCCACCATTGCAGATTGAATGTTTCGATAACTCGAACATACAAGGTTCTGACGCAGTGGCAGCCTGCGTCGTATTTAAAAAAGCCAAACCATCGAAAAAGGATTACCGGAAATATAATATAAAGACCGTCGTAGGCCCGGATGACTACGCTTCGATGAAAGAAGTCGTCAGAAGGCGTTATCAGCGCGCTATTGAAGAAAACGCTCCTTTACCCGACCTGATTATCACTGATGGTGGAAAAGGACAAATGGAGGTCGTCAGAGAAGTTATTGAGGATGAGTTGCACCTCAATATTCCTATTGCCGGACTGGCAAAAGACAACCGCCACCGTACATCGGAACTCCTATTCGGCTTTCCACCGCAAATAATCGGTATCAAGCAGCATAGCCCACTCTTCCGCCTACTGACACAGATTCAGGATGAAGTACACCGCTTTGCAATCAGTTTCCATCGCGATAAACGCAGCAAACGGCAAGTGGCATCTGCACTGGATACCATCAAAGGGATTGGAGAAAAGACCAAAACGGCTCTTCTAAAAGAGTTCAAGAGCGTAAAACGAATCAAAGAGGCCTCATTAGAGGATATTGCTGCCGTTGTCGGAGAAGCCAAAGCAAAAATAGTCAAAGAAGGATTATAATATTTTCTTCCCAATACACCGTTTTCTCTTCTTAATTTTGTAAATTTGCCTTTCATAATCATGAAATAAAAGAAGAGTAATGCGAATTGTTATACAACGGGTAAGCCATGCATCAGTCACTATTGACGGAAACTGCAAGTCTGCCATCGGAAAAGGAATGCTGATTTTAGTCGGTATCGAGGAAGCCGACGGTCAGGAGGACATTGACTGGCTCTGCAAAAAGATAGTAAATCTACGTATTTTCGACGATGAAAATGGAGTAATGAATAAGTCTATTCTGGAAGACGGAGGCGAGATTCTGGTCGTCAGCCAGTTCACTCTGCACGCTTCCACCAAGAAAGGGAACCGCCCCTCCTACATCAAAGCCGCAAAGCCGGATGTATCCATTCCGCTTTACGAGCAGTTCTGCAAAGATCTGAGTAGCGCACTGGGCAAGGCAATCGGTACAGGTACTTTCGGGGCGGATATGAAAGTCGAACTTTTAAACGACGGCCCTGTTACTATATGTATAGATACCAAGAACAAAGAATAACAGACTGACTAACCATCAGTAACAACCCTATTAATCACAATTATTAACCCCTAAGCACTAAAGAAATGACTCTGGAAGAAGCTCAAAAACAAGTAGACCAATGGGTGAAGACATACGGTGTCCGCTACTTTAGCGAGTTGACCAACATGGCAGTTCTGACCGAAGAAGTCGGAGAACTGGCACGGGTTATGGCTCGAAAATATGGCGACCAATCCTTCAAAGAGGGAGAAAAAGACAACCTTGATGAAGAAATAGCAGACGTATTATGGGTGCTTCTCTGCATTGCCAACCAGACGGGTGTAGACATCACCGATGCGTTACAAAAGAGTATAGACAAGAAAACGAAACGAGATAATAAAAGACATATCAACAACCCAAAACTGAAAGATCATGGAAGAGAATAACTCACAGCCTAGCAAGTATGATGCCGCACTGGCAAAGTATAACACCAATCTGAACGATGCGGACATCCAAGCTCGCGTAGCCGAACTGATCAAGAAGAAAGTTCCGGAAAACAATACGGAAGACGTTAAGAAGTTCCTGTTCAACTGTATCGACCTGACTACACTGAACAGCACAGATAGCGATGAAAGCGTAATGCATTTCACCGAAAAAGTCAATCAGTTTGACGATGAATACCCTGATCTGAAGAATGTAGCGGCAATCTGCGTATATCCTAATTTTGCCGCTATCGTCAAGAATACGTTGGAGGTAGACGGAGTCAATATCGCCTGTGTATCAGGAGGTTTCCCTTCATCTCAGACTTTCATCGAAGTAAAAGTAGCAGAAACTGCATTGGCAATCACAGACGGCGCCGATGAAATAGACATCGTCATCTCCATAGGAAAGTTCTTGAGCGGAGACTACGAAGGAATGTGCGAAGAAATAGTGGAGTTGAAGGAAGTATGCAAAGAACATCATCTGAAAGTAATCCTCGAAACAGGAGCCTTGAAGAGTGCTTCCAACATCAAAAAAGCCTCTATCCTATCCATGTATTCGGGTGCGGATTTCATCAAAACGTCCACCGGCAAGCAACAGCCTGCCGCCACTCCGGAAGCTGCGTATGTGATGTGTGAAGCCATCAAGGAATACTATCAGAAAACAGGAAATAAAGTCGGATTCAAACCGGCAGGAGGCATCAATACGGTCAACGATGCAGTTGTTTATTACACCATCGTCAAGGAAGTACTAGGCGAGGAATGGCTCAACAACCAGCTGTTCCGCTTGGGTACCAGCCGTCTGGCCAATCTCCTCCTTTCGGATATCAAAGGCGAAGAAATCAAATTCTTCTAAACCCCAAGGGCTACATTAGCAATCAAATATGCCCTGCCGCGCTGGCTCCCGTCTTTACGGAAGCCGACGCGGCATTTTTTATATTAAGAAAAACTAAAGTTCGTTATCCTACAATTCGGAAAATTCGTTATCTTTGTAAACGATTTAGCGATGAAAATATAGCTAATCAGTTATATTAGAGAACGTTTCATTTATTACCAACTTCCTGAAATTCGGCAAAATTCAAAGTTATGAAGGTAATAAGCAAACGGGTCTCACGCACCTTCATGTATATACTTTTGTTATATATCGAATGGAGCGTGGGACTGTTGCTTGTATTATCATAACGGCTTGCCGAAGCCTCAGGAGGATACATTGCAACAGTTCTCACGCTTTTCTTAAATCTGAATGAAAGTATAGGATGGACGTATACACGAGAACCTTACGATTCAATCATAACCCTCTAAATCTATTCCTCAAAACCGAGAGGAAAAAAGGATTACGCATCGGCTATATGGAAGCCGCATTGGAAGGATTTTATCTTAATTCCATAGAAACCGGAATGCATCCGCAAAAATTATCCGATTTATTGTTAGAGAAATTTTATTGTAACGACACCGAATCCGTCACCGGATTATTCCAATTTCTGATCAATGAAGGCGATAGGGTCTCCTATCAAATCATGCTTCCTCACCTGCTTTCAGCAAGTAACATACATGAGTTCGAAGAGATCATCCACAAACGCTTTTCCGGAATAGAACGCTTCATCCGACAAGGAAAGAATCTATACAATTTTGTGAAGTATACAGAGGAAAGAAGAGACCCTATTATATGGATAAATGATTTGGAAAGAGGTATTGTCGGATGGGATATGGGGCTGCTCGTAGGATTGGTTCGCAGTGCTTTAGGAAGCGGATATATTACAAAAAAAGAAGCCTGGAGATACATAGAACAGGCCAATACATTATGCGCTGATGTACTCCATACACCGGAAGAAATAGATAAAAGCTTCCTAATAGGCAAAGCTATGAAATCAGAAAAGATAGAAGATTGGGATCGATTCTTGTCTTGTTATTCCCGGTTGGATAAATATCGAAAGTAATCATTTTTCGCGGTCCACCACGTAATTCAGATAGGCCCGGAGAGCTGTACATACATCCGAATCCGGCAAAGAGGCCAATAATCCAAGAGCTTTCTCTTTATACAGGTTCATGGTTTGAATTGCATATTCGATACCTCCGTTTTCTTTGATAAACGCGATCAAACGGGCTATTTCGTCAGGGGTAGCCGTACCGTCTTTCACCTTGATCGCAATCTCCCGAGCAGTATCGTCCTTCGTATTGTTCAGCACATAGAGAGCCGGTAAGGTCAACTTGCCTTCGAGCATATCATTACCTGTCGGCTTACCAATCTCCTTACTATTAAAGTAGTCAAAAATATCATCTTTAATCTGGAAGCAAATACCAATATACTCCCCTAGTAAACGGGCGAATTCGGCTTCTTCCTCATTTGCATCTACCGAGAGAGCCGCAGCCTTCGTGCAGGCAGCGAAAAGAGCAGCGGTTTTCTTACGGATTACGTCAAAATAAACGGATTCCGAGAAGCTATGATTACTTACATTCGAAAGTTGAAGCAATTCACCGTCGGCAAGGTCCTGCCCCAGCAAAGAAACCAGTCGAATGATAAGATGGCTTTTCGTTTGCTCGGCGTGAACCAGACTAGTGGCAAGCAAATAATCTCCCGTCAACACGGCTACCTTATTATTAAAGATGGCATTTACGGATAGTTGACCACGACGTTCGGTGCTCTCATCCACTACATCGTCATGCACCAAACTGGCCGTATGAAGCAGTTCCAGCGAAACAGCCGCATGAAGGGTAGAAGGACGGACGACATCGTAAAGACGTGCCACCAACAAGACAAGAATAGGACGCATCATCTTACCATTCCTCTGCCGTATATGGGATACGACACTGTCGAGCAATGCATTCGAACTGGAAAGAGAACTATCAAAAAGTTTCTTGAAAGCCTCCAGTTCCGCTTCAATCGGAGTTCTGATAAGTGATATACTGTCCATTTACTACACAATTTGAGCACAAAAGTAATAATAAAACGCTTAATACGGTATTTTTTTGTACTTTTACCATGAAAAATTAATTAAATCTATGGATTCAGATAATAAATTATTTCTTTTAGACGCTTATGCACTGATATACCGTGCATACTACGCCTTTATCAAAAACCCCAGAATCAACTCCAAAGGATTCAATACTTCAGCCATACTAGGCTTTGTGAATACCCTCGAAGAGGTGCTGAAAAAAGAGAACCCGACGCATATAGGAGTGGCTTTCGACCCTTCGGGGCCTACCTTCCGCCACGAAGCTTTCGAACAATATAAAGCACAACGCGAAGAAACTCCGGAAGCAATCCGGTTATCCGTACCTATTATAAAGGATATTATCCGTGCTTATCGCATTCCTATTCTGGAGGTTTCCGGTTACGAAGCCGATGACGTGATAGGAACACTTGCTACCGAAGCCGGTCGTCAAGGCATCACTACTTATATGATGACACCTGATAAGGATTACGGACAATTGGTAAGTGACAAGGTATTCATGTACCGTCCCAAACATACGGGAGGCTTTGAGGTAATGGGAGTGGAAGAAGTGAAAGCCAAGTTCGATATTAAGTCTCCGGCACAAGTGATTGATATGCTCGGTCTGATGGGCGACTCTTCGGATAATATCCCCGGCTGTCCCGGCATAGGCGAAAAGACCGCTCAGAAACTGATTGCCGAATTCGGGAGTATCGAGAACCTATTGGAGCATACCGACCAACTGAAAGGAGCATTAAAGACAAAAGTGGAAACGAACCGGGAGATGATAACATTCTCTAAATTCCTGGCAACTATCAAAATCGATGTACCTATCCAACTTGAGATGGATGCGCTCGTTCGCGAGCAACCGGACGAAGAGGCGCTTCGTTCCATCTTCGAGGAACTGGAATTTAGAACACTTATCGACCGGGTACTTAAAAAAGAGACTTCCGCTCCTCTCCCACTCTTTCCCGAAAAAAGTGAAGGGATACAAGGCGATTTATTTGCAAATTTCACGGGCAACGAGCCGAGTGAAGCCAAAAAATCGAATCTAGAGACGTTAGAATCGCTCTGTTGTGACTATCAACTCATTGATACAGAAGAGAAAAGAAAGGAAATTATTCAAAAGTTACTTACATCTAAAATTCTCTCGTTAGATACGGAAACCACCGGAACGGAACCGATGGATGCAGAATTGGTCGGAATGAGTTTCTCCATTGCCGAAAATGAAGCATTTTATATCCCAGTTCCCGCAAACCAAGAAGAAACGTTAAAAATCGTCAATGAGTTTCGACCGGTATTCGAAAACGAAAGTTCCCTGAAAGTGGGGCAAAATATCAAGTACGATATGATTGTTCTCCAAAATTATGGAGTGGAAGTAAAAGGCCCGCTCTTCGACACAATGATTGCTCACTATGTTCTTCAACCGGAACTTCGCCACGGGATGGATTATCTGGCAGAAATCTATTTGCATTATCAGACGATTCATATCGATGAGTTGATAGGGCCAAAAGGTAAAAACCAGAAGAATATGCGCGACCTTGCTCCGAAGGATGTTTACTGCTACGCTTGCGAAGATGCAGACGTAACGCTGAAACTGAAAAACGTACTGGAGAAAGAATTGAAAGAGAATGGCGCCGAACGTTTGTTCTATGATATCGAAATGCCTCTCGTCCCGGTATTGGTCAATATAGAAAGAAACGGAGTGTTATTGGATACGGAAGCGTTGAAACAGTCGTCCGCTCATTTTACAGAACAGATGGAACGCATCGAAAAAGAGATTTATGATCTGGCAGGCGAGACTTTCAATATCGCTTCGCCGAAACAGGTCGGTGAAGTTCTGTTCGATAAGCTGAAGATTGTAGAAAAAGCCAAAAAGACAAAGACAGGGCAATATGTCACTTCGGAAGAGGTTCTCGAAAGTCTTCGCCACAAACATCCGGTGGTGGAGAAAATTCTGGAACACCGCGGACTGAAGAAGTTACTGGGAACGTATATCGACGCACTCCCCCAACTTATCAATCCACGTACGGGAAGGGTACATACCTCTTTCAATCAGACTGTCACCGCTACAGGACGTCTCAGCTCAAGCAATCCGAACTTACAGAATATCCCCATACGCGACGAAAACGGGAAAGAAATCCGTAAAGCATTTATTCCGGATGAAGGCTGTCTTTTCTTTTCCGCCGACTATTCACAGATCGAATTACGGATTATGGCACATCTCAGTGAAGATAAGAATATGATTGACGCTTTCCTCAGCAATCATGATATCCACGCTGCAACAGCCGCAAAGATTTATAAGATCGGACTGAAAGAGGTAGACTCTGATATGCGCCGCAAAGCAAAAACCGCCAATTTCGGTATTATATATGGTATATCCGTTTTCGGACTTGCCGAACGGATGAATGTAGAACGAAAAGAAGCTAAAGAATTAATCGACGGTTATTTTGAAACCTATCCCGGAGTGAAAGCCTACATGGATCAGAGTATCCGGGTAGCTCAAGAGAAAGGATATGTGGAAACGATTTTCCACCGGAAACGTTTCTTGCCGGATATCAACTCCCGGAATGCAGTCGTACGCGGATATGCGGAACGAAACGCCATCAATGCTCCTATTCAGGGAAGCGCGGCCGATATTATCAAGGTGGCTATGGCACGTATTTACCAACGGTTCCGGGCAGAAGGAATAAAAGCCAAAATGATTCTGCAAGTACATGACGAATTAAATTTCAGTGTCCCTATTGATGAGAAAGAACGGGTAGAAGAAATCGTTATCGAAGAAATGGAAAAAGCATACCGTATGCACGTTCCCTTAAAAGCGGATTGCGGATGGGGAAAGAACTGGCTCGAAGCACATTAAAACCGATAATGCATCTTGCACCGCCACAGTGCATACCAGCAAAATTTCAAAAGGATTAAGTAATAACATTATTTAACCTGACAACCAGAAAGCAAGAAAAAGGAACACTTTTTCAACGAAGTGATTCATCCTATATCCGGCAGATTGACTGCCGGATATTTTTTTGTCACCAATATTGCCAAAAAGCAAGTCAATACTAACGCACAAATCTGACATTTTGATAATATTTCATCTTCAATATTGCATAAACACCAAATTAATATGTAATTTCGCAGCGTAAAACAGATGCAGTTATAAAAAAATGAAAGAATAACTCAAAAACTTAAATAGCCATGAAAGCCAAAGTATTTTTAAAGATGTTCGTTGTATCAGCAGTTCTTCTGGTTGCATCAATTGCCACTTCTGCGCGCAGCAATGATGGTCAACTGATCTACAATCCGGTAGAAGAAAATGGTATGACAATAGGACAAACCGTTTACAAAATGGACGGAAGTACCCTTGCTAACTACATGAAGTACAATTATAAGTACGATGATAGCAAACGGATGGTTGAAAGTGAAGCTTTGAGATGGGACAGTGACAAGGATGAATGGCAAAAAGATTTACGAATCAACTATATTTACGAAGGTAAAACCGTCACTACCAACTACTATAAATGGAACACTAAAAAGCAAGCCTACGTATTGGTTCCCGAAATGACCGTTACGATGGATAATACAAATATGTAACAAAACTCTCTCTCATTCTAATATTCTAATAGCAAGGAATGCCGCTTCTGGTGAAGAAGTGGCATTTCACATTATATAATCGGATGTTCCACGTGAAAATACATTATTTATCCTGAATCCCAATCAATCTTATTATTTTTTTAATACCTTTGTACCCATATAAATATGAGTAACTGACCTAATGAGTCCACTGAACTTCACCCACATTCTGACACAGGCAGTCGATGAGCTATCGGAAAGCGAATCTTACAAAGGACTGTTTCATCAACACAAAGATGGCGAACCACTGCCTTCTGCTAAAGTCTTGTATGAAATTATCGAGCTCTCACGCTCTATTCTATTTCCCGGTTATTACGGAAATTCGACCATTAACAGCCGGACTATCAATTATCACATTGGTGTAAACGTTGAAAAACTATTTGATCTGCTCGCAGAGCAAATTCTGGCCGGATTGTGTTTCAGTACTTCCATAGAGGGAAAATGCAACGTCTGCTCCGATTCCAAACGGGAAGAAGCAGCCCGCCTTGCCGCTAAGTTTATCAGCAAACTGCCCACCATGAGGAAAATACTGGCAACAGATGTGGAAGCCGCCTATAACGGTGACCCTGCCGCTGAAAGCTATGGAGAGGTAATCTTCTGCTATCCAGCTATTAAAGCTATCAGCAATTATCGGATAGCCCACGAATTGTTGGAACTCGGAGTGCCCTTAATTCCCCGTATCATCACAGAAATGGCGCATAGCGAAACGGGGATTGATATCCATCCGGCAGCTAAAATAGGCAGTTACTTCACTATCGACCACGGTACGGGTGTCGTAATCGGTGCAACCAGTATTATCGGTAATAATGTCAAACTATACCAAGGTGTTACTTTGGGGGCCAAAAGTTTCCCGTTGGATGCTGACGGAAAGCCTATCAAGGGGATTCCCCGCCACCCTATTCTGGAGGACAATGTTATTGTTTATTCCAACGCCACTATTTTGGGAAGAATCACTATCGGGCACGATGCAACTGTAGGAGGTAACATCTGGGTAACGGAGAACGTGCCTGCCGGAGCAAGAATTGTACAAACCAAAGCAAAAAAATAATATCAAATAACTATATATGAGCGAACAATTCGAAATGATAGCCAAGACCTTCCAAGGACTGGAAGAGATACTTGCAGAGGAACTGACAACATTAGGAGCCAACGACATTCAAATAGGCCGTCGAATGGTTTCATTCAGTGGAGATAAACGTATGATGTATAAAGCCAATTTCTGCCTTCGTACTGCTATCCGCATTCTGAAACCAATTAAAAACTTCACTGCTAAAGATGCAGACGAGGTTTATAATCAGATACAAACCATTCCATGGGAAGAATATCTTGATGTAAACAAGACATTTGCCATTGATGCGGTAGTGTTCAGCGAAGAATTCCGCCATTCAAAGTTCGTTTCATATAAGGTAAAGGATGCGATTGTGGATTACTTCCGCGAGAAAACCGGGAAACGCCCGTCTGTCCGCATCAACAATCCGGACGTACTGCTGAATATTCACATTGCACAGACTACTTGCACTTTGTCTTTGGACTCTTCAGGAGAATCACTGCACCGTCGCGGTTATCGCCAGGAAGCGGTAGAAGCCCCGTTAAATGAGGTATTGGCTGCCGGCATGATTCTGATGACCGGATGGCGTGGAGAATGCGACCTGATTGACCCGATGTGCGGTTCGGGCACTATTCCTATCGAAGCGGCACTGATTGCAAAAAATATTGCACCGGGAGTATTCCGTAAAGGATTTGCTTTCGAGAAATGGGTAGATTTCGATGCAGATATGTTCGATGAGATTTACAATGACGACAGCCAGGAGCGTGAGTTTACTCATAAGATTTATGGGTATGATAACAATCCGAAAGCGAATGAGATTGCGACTCACAATATAAAAGCTGCCGGTGTGTCGAAAGACGTCGTGCTGAAACTCCAACCGTTCCAACAGTTTGAACAGCCAAAAGAGAAATCAATCATCATTACCAATCCTCCTTATGGAGAACGTATTTCTACAAATGATTTGCTCGGCCTCTATCAAATGATCGGCGAACGTCTGAAACATGCGTTTGTAGGAAACGAAGCATGGGTGCTTTCTTATCGGGAAGAGTGTTTCGACCAGATTGGTTTGAAAGCAAGTCAGAAGGTTCCTTTGTTCAATGGACCGTTGGAGTGTGAGTTCCGCAAATATGAGATTTTTGACGGAAAATACAAAGAATTCAAGAGCCAGGAAGAGGGAGAAGAAAAGAAAGAGGCTGAAGGAGAACAGGCTCCAAGATTCAGAGAGAGAAAAGAATTTAAGCCACGCCGCGAGGGTGAGTTCAAACCGCGTCGGGATGGTGAATCCAGACCTCGCAGAGAGGGAGAATACAAGCCGCGCAGAGAAGGTGATGAGTTCAAAGGTGATGACAGAGATAGAAAGCCACGGGGAGAATTCCGCGGAGGAAGAGATTCAAGAGGGCCAAGAGAATTTAGGGGGAACCGGGAGCCGAGGATTCCGAAGAAGGAAGAGGAATAAACAAGCATCAATATTTAATTATACATTGACGCCAAATTGCCTATTAACTAACTGATAGACATATGAGGTCACAAATTGTGATCTCAAGTTCAAACAACAATAATGTTAAGTAATAGGCGTAGATAGTAAACCACCAATTAGACTAAAAATGAATGAATTAGTTATTATAGAAAACAAAATATATGAAATCAGAGGACAAAAGGTTATGCTTGACTTTGATTTGGCAGAAATGTATGAGATTGAAACAAAGAACCTAAAACGAACAGTAAAAAGAAATATAAATCGTTTTCCTGCGGATTTTATGTTTCAGCTTACAAAAACAGAAGCTAACTTACTGATAAACAACATAAGGTGCCAAAATGGCACCTTAGAAATAAATTGGTTTAGATATCAACCTTATGCCTTTACCGAACAAGGAGTCGCAATGCTATCAGGTCTTTTAAATAGTGAAAAAGCCATCGAAGTCAACATCAACATCATGCGAGCCTTTGTCCACATGCGCCAATACCTGCTCTCCCATGCTCCAAAACAGGAATTGGAAGAATTGAGGAAAAGGATTGAATACTTGGAAGAGGACATATCCTCCGACAGAGAAAGCTACGAGAAGCAATTTGATGACCTATTCACCGCTTTTGCCAAATTGAGTGCTGCCATTCAAATAAAGCAGACTCCTTTGGACAGAGTAAAAATAGAAGGATTTAAAACAAATAATAAAGAAAAGAGCAATGAGTAAAATTGGAAAAAGAGCTATTCTGTTATTGTTGGCACTACCAATCGGATTCAATGTTATGGCACAAGAAACCAAAAAGCCGATGCTGGAAGAACTGATTCCGGGCGGCGAGAGTTACCTCTATGCAGAAAACCTGTACGGACTGCAATGGTGGGGTGACGAATGCATCAAACCGGGCATCGACACTCTTTATTCGGTTCAACCCCAAACAGGAAAAGAAGAAGTCCTGTTCACCCGTGAACAAGTAAACAAAGCACTGGCATCTGCCGGATACCCAAAGTTATCTCATCTTTACGACCTCCAATTCCTCTGGGATGACAAAACGGAAGTATTGCTACCTAGAAACATCCGCTATGCTGTTTACAATTGGAAGAAGGGAGAAGTTATCGGCAGAGATGACCTGCCCAAAGAACCATCTGCCAACTATGACTATGCTATCAATAAGAATCTCGCCTATACCGTAAAAAACAATCTGTATGTCAACGGACGACAAATCACCAACGAACCCGAAGGTATCGTTTGCGGACAATCTGTGCACCGCAACGAATTCGGTATCAACAAAGGAACCTTTTGGAGTCCGAAAGGCAATTTGCTCGCTTTCTACCATATGGACGAAAGTATGGTGACTCAATATCCGCTTGTAGACATCACAGCACGTGTAGGAGAAGTAAATAACATACGTTATCCGATGGCCGGAATGACCAGCCACAAGGTACAAGTCGGTATTTATAACCCTTCTACCGATAAAAACATTTACTTGAATACAGGCGATCCCACCAATCGTTATTTCACCAATATCAGTTGGGCACCGGACGAAAAAAGTCTTTATCTCATAGAGGTAAACCGCGATCAGAACCATGCCAAACTCTGCCAATATAATGCAGAGACAGGTGAGCTGATGCAGACTTTATATGAAGAGACACATCCCAAATACGTCGAACCGCAAAATCCAATCGTATTCTTGCCATGGGATGACACCAAGTTCATCTACCAAAGTCAGCGGGATGGCTACAACCACCTTTATCTCTTCGATACACGCACCAAGATATATCCCGAAACACATACTTCTGCCAACGGTGGCACATACCGTCAATACTGTAAGGTAAAACAACTAACTAAAGGAGATTGGTTGGTAAGTGAGATTCTGGGATTCAATACCAAACGCAAAGATATCATCTTCACTGCCATAGAGGGGTTGAAGAGCGGACATTTCGCCGTTAACACCGCCAACGGAAAGATGAATCAGCCATTCAGTACCTCTCAAGAAAGCGAACATAACGGACTGCTCAATGCATCCGGCACATATCTTATCGACCGTTATTCGACCAAAGACCAACCCCGCATTATCAATCTGGTAGACACAAAGAAGTTCAAAGAAACCGTCAATCTGCTAACCGCCAAAAGTCCTTACGAAGGTTACCAAATGCCAAGTATCGAAACCGGAACAATCAAAGCATCCGATGGCACTACCGACCTGCATTTCCGAATCATGAAACCGGCAGACTTCGATTCAAGCAAGAAATACCCGGTCATTGTCTATGTCTACGGAGGTCCTCATGCACAATGTGTCACCGGAGGATGGCAGAACGGTGCACGCGGGTGGGATACTTATATGGCAAATAAAGGTTATATCATGTTCACCATCGACAATCGTGGCAGCAGTAACCGTGGACTAGCATTTGAGAACGCTACTTTCCGGCGTCTCGGTGTGGAAGAAGGTAAAGACCAAGTAAAAGGTATAGAATATCTGAAATCCCTACCTTACGTGGACAGTGAGCGTATCGGCGTACATGGATGGAGTTTCGGAGGACACATGACTACTGCCCTGCTTCTCCGCTATCCGGAAATATTCAAAGTAGGTGTTGTCGGAGGTCCTGTGATAGACTGGGGGTACTACGAAATAATGTACGGCGAACGTTATATGGATACACCCGAAACGAATCCGGAAGGCTACAAGGAGTGTAATTTGAAGAACTTAGCCGGACAGCTGAAAGGCCATCTGTTGATTATCCATGACGATCATGATGACACCTGTGTGCCGCAGCACACCCTATCGTTCATGAAAGCCTGCGTAGACGCACGCACCTATCCCGACCTGTTCATTTACCCGTGCCATAAACACAACGTAATGGGCCGTGACCGCGTACATTTGCACGAGAAAATTACCCGATATTTTGAAGAACATCTATAATACCAACTCATTATGAAGATATTATTACTAGGCTCGGGTGGCCGCGAACATGCACTTGCATGGAAAATAACCCAAAGTCCGAAAGTTGAAAAACTATACATTGCACCGGGTAATGCCGGAACAACTGCCGTAGGTGAGAATGTCAATATCAAAGCAACTGATTTTGACGCTATCAGTACTTTCGCCTTGAAAGAAAACATCGAAATGGTAGTAGTGGGTCCCGAAGATCCGTTGGTAGAAGGAATCTATGACTATTTCCAGAATCGCCCGGAGTTAAAACATATTGCCGTTATCGGTCCTTCCGCACAGGGAGCACAGCTGGAAGGAAGCAAGGAATTTGCAAAAGGCTTTATGATGCGTCATCATATCCCGACAGCCCGTTATAAGAGCATTACTTCCACCAACATCGAAGAAGGTCTGGCCTTCCTCGAAGCACTGGAAGCTCCTTACGTACTGAAAGCCGACGGACTTTGTGCCGGGAAAGGTGTTCTTATCCTTCCTACTCTGGATGAAGCGAAGAAAGAACTGAAAGAAATGCTCGGCGGTATGTTCGGCTCTGCATCTGCAACTGTTGTCATCGAAGAATTCCTAAGTGGTATCGAGTGCTCCGTGTTCGTACTGACAGATGGAGAAAACTATAAGGTCCTCCCCGTTGCCAAAGACTACAAACGCATCGGCGAAGGCGATAAAGGACTGAATACAGGCGGTATGGGCAGTGTAACCCCCGTTCCGTTCGCCGATGAAGTGTTCATGGAAAAAGTACGCACACGTATTATCGAACCGACAATCAACGGACTGAAAGAAGAAAACATCACCTACAAAGGTTTCATCTTCCTCGGACTTATCAACGTAAAAGGCGAGCCGATGGTTATCGAATACAACGTCCGTATGGGCGATCCGGAAACAGAAAGCGTCATGCTCCGTATCCAAAGTGATCTCGTCGAACTGCTTGAAGGCACTGCCGCAGGCAATCTGAACGAAAAGACATTGGTTATGGACCCACGTTCAGCCGGTTGTGTCATTCTCGTCAGTGGCGGATACCCGGAAGCCTACGAAAAAGGATTCCCCATCAGCGGACTGGAACAAGCTGCCGCTACGGACAGTATCATCTTCCATGCCGGAACAGCAATGAAAGACGGGCAAGTAATGACAAACGGAGGACGTGTCATCGCCGTTTGCTCTTACGGTGCAACCAAAGAAGAAGCATTGGCGCAGAGCTATAAGGTGGCGGATATGATCAACTTCGACAAGAAGTACTTCCGCCGCGATATCGGATTCGATTTATAATAGACGAATGAGAAATAAAAGGTTACAGAATCAAGTAACGGCAGGACGGTTCACCCTGCCTGCCGTTACCCTTATCTGCACTCTTTGCTGGGTGTCGACCTCCTTTTTATTTCCCCAACTCGCATCCATCCCCACACAGGACAACCAGCCTTTCTTCTGGCAATCCATACAGAGCTTCCTGCTTCCGGGCTGGGCGGAACAGATCGTCAGCTTCCTAATCTACGCCATTATCGGCTATTTCTTAATAGAACTGAACAATCAGTTCGGCATTATCCGTATGAGGGCTTCCATGCAGACAGCCATTTACTTCCTGTTTGTCACCGTCTGTCCGGAGATGCATCTGCTATATGCGGGAGATATTGCCGCTTTGGCTTCTCTGATATCCATCTATTTCCTGTTCAGAAGCTACCAGCAATCACACGCGGCGGGTTACCTTTTTTATTCCTTCCTCTTTATCGGAATGGGAAGTATCATTTTTCCCCAACTAACTGTTTTTTCGGTACTTTGGATACTTGAGGCTTATCGTTTCCAATCTCTCACCCTACGCAGTTTCTGCGGGGCACTGCTCGGCTGGATGTTGCCTTACTGGTTTCTGTTCGGACACGCATTCTTCTACAATGAGATGGACCTGTTCTACCGTCCTTTTATCGAGCTGTCAACTTTCGGAGAAGCTTTCCACCTACAAACCCTTCAGTCTTGGGAACTGGCGATATTGGGATATCTGCTTATACTGTTTATTGTCAGTGCTGTTCATTGTATCGCTGCCGGGTTTGAAGATAAGATACGCACACGCGCCTATCTGCAATTCCTGATAGACTTGACCATCTTCCTCTTCCTGCTGATAGCCATCCAACCGAATTACTGCAATGACCTGTTGCCATTGCTTATGATTAGCAACAGTATTCTGATAGAACACTTTTTTGTACTGACCAACAGCAAAAGTTCGAATGTATTTTTCATCATTTCCTTAGTCAGTCTCACCCTTTTATTCGCATTCAATATATGGACGCTTTTATAGACTCAGCGATACAACTCCTCATAGAATGGGGACTTCCGGGATTATTTATCTCGGCTTTATTGGCGGGGAGCATCGTGCCTTTCAGTTCCGAACTGGTATTGGTAGCCTTAATCAAGCTTGGCTTGCCTCCTATCGCCTGTCTGTTGTCCGCCACTTTGGGGAATACCGCCGGAGGAATGACATGTTATTACATGGGACGCTTAGGCAAAATCGCCTGGATTGAGAAATATTTCAAGGTAAAGAAAGAAAAAGTAGACAAGATGGTAAACTTCCTGCAAGGGAAAGGAGCCATGATGGCATTCTTCGCCTTCCTCCCCGCCATAGGGGAAGTGATTGCCATCGCACTGGGATTTATGCGGAGCAACACATGGATTACGGTAGGTTCTATGTTTCTCGGCAAACTAATACGTTATATCCTTCTCCTATATGTGCTCGAAAGCGCATGGGATGCAGTGGCAACATAAGAATGTAAGAATATTAGATAACAAAACATTAGAGTGAGTGATGAAAAGAATTATTGAGAAAACCGATGATGGGAGCGCTACCCTGTTTGTTCCGGAATTGAATGAACATTATCATTCGACGAAAGGAGCACGCACGGAATCTCAACATATCTTTATTGAGATGGGACTGAAGGCTTCTGCTTCCACCGCCCCACGTATTCTTGAGGTAGGTTTCGGCACCGGATTAAACGCATGGCTCACCCTCGAAGAGGCCGAACAGAGCGGCCGACATATACATTACACCGGATTGGAATTATATCCTTTGGAATGGCAGACAGTGGAAGAGCTCGGATATGTCCGCAATGACGAACAATTATTGGTAAACGGTGAACTGCAACCATCCATCGAGCTATTCAAACAACTCCACACATCTCCCTGGCAAGAAGACGTACAACTCACTCCCCATTTCATCCTGCGGAAAATGGAAAAGGACGCAAATCAATTGAAAGTTGAAAGCACTTTCAACTTCCAATTCGATTTGGTTTACTTCGACGCTTTCGCCCCCGAAAAGCAACCGGAAATGTGGTCGCAAGAACTATTCAACTGTCTTCACGTTTTATTAGACGAAGGCGGGATCCTGACTACCTATTGTGCCAAAGGGGTTGTCCGGAGAATGTTACAAACAGCCGGATTCACAGTAGAACGCCTTCCGGGACCTCCGGGAGGAAAACGGGAGATATTGCGCGCCCGAAAAACAAGAAATGAGAAATAAGATAGAAAATCACGAAATAGAAAGAGCAATGAAGAAACAACTAAAAGATATAAGAAACCTATTCTTGGGAAGTGTCTGCCTATTATTGGCAGCCTGTGCCGGACGCCCGTCCCAAACCAACAGTTATGAAGAGAAACCTGTAATTACGGTTACGTTGGAGCCTCAACGTTACTTCACCGAAGCCATTGCGGGAGATAAGTTCAAAGTACTCAGCATGGTTCCCAAAGGTTCCAGCCCGGAAACATACGATCCGGTTCCCCAGCAACTTGTTTCTTTAGGGGATAGCAAAGCCTACTTCCGCATCGGATATATCGGCTTCGAGCAAACCTGGATGGACCGCTTGATGAACAATACGCCCCATATTCAGGTATTCGATACTTCCAAAGGAATCGACCTTATCTTGAACAATAACGACCACGGACATGGAAACGGACATAGCCCCCACGACGACCATATCCATGCTGTAGAACCGCATATATGGAATTCTACCGCCAATGCATTAATTATTGCAGGAAATACCTATAAAGCCCTCAGCCAATTGGATAAAGCCAATGACGCCTATTATATGGCTCGCTACGACTCTCTCTGCCAACGTATACAACATACCGACAGCCTGATTCGCCAACAACTTTCTTCACCGGAGGCAGCCAAAGCCTTTATGATCTATCATCCGGCTCTCTCCTACTTCGCCCGCGACTACGGACTGCACCAGATTTCTATCGAAGAAGGAGGAAAAGAACCCTCCCCTGCTCATTTGAAGGAATTAATAGATCTATGTCGGGCAGAAAACGTACAGGTCATCTTTGTACAACCGGAGTTTGACAAGCGCAATGCGGAAACCATCGCGCAGCAAACCGGAACGAAAGTTGTCCCCATCAATCCGTTAAGCTATGATTGGGAAGAAGAAATGCTGAACGTAGCCCAAGCACTTGCTCCGCAAGCTGAAGCAAAATAGAAGAATCAAGAACCTGCCTAGCCATTTCAAGCAATGAAACCAATCATCGAAATAAAGAACCTATCCGCCGGATATGACGGCCGCACTGTTCTCCATGACGTCAATCTGAACGTCTACGAACGTGATTTCTTAGGTATTATCGGTCCCAACGGAGGTGGTAAGACAACACTTATCAAGTGTATCCTCGGTCTGCTGAAACCGACAGGGGGAGAGATTATTTTACACATCCCTGCCACAAAAGGGTCTGATATTCAGCCCTCACTCGGCTATCTTCCCCAGTACAGCACCATAGACAAAAAATTTCCTATTTCGGTGGAAGAAGTGATCCTGTCAGGATTGAGCATACAAAAGTCTCTCACCTCCCGATTCACTTCCGAACAGAAAGAGAAAGGCAAACAGATTATCTCCCGTATGGGACTGGAAGGGCTAGAACACCGTTCTATCGGACAATTAAGCGGCGGACAACTGCAACGTGCCTTGCTGGGACGGGCTATTATCTCCGACCCTGCGGTATTGATTCTCGATGAACCCAGCACGTATATCGACAAACGTTTCGAAGCGCGTCTTTATGAGTTATTGGCTGAAATCAATAAAGAGTGCGCCATCATCCTTGTCAGCCACGACATCGGCACCGTGCTGCAACAGGTAAAATCCATCGCTTGTGTCAACGAAACATTGGATTACCATCCGGATACAGGCGTTACTACGGAATGGCTGGAAAGAAACTTCAACTGCCCTATCGAGCTATTGGGACACGGCACATTGCCTCACCGGATTTTAGGAGAGCATCATCACCATCATTAACTATCAAAGAGTTTCCCTTATACTTAATAAATCTTACTTTCTTCTGCATTATGCAGTTAAATCACTATCTTTGCGACCGCATAACTTGTTTTTAACGAATAAACTACCATAGTGCTAATGAAACAGTACAGAACCGTAAACAACCTCATGGGTTGGCTTACATTCATCATTGCGGCAACAGTCTACTGCATGACGATAGAACCGACCGCAAGTTTCTGGGATTGCCCTGAGTTTATAACTACCGGCTATAAATTGGAAGTCGGACACCCGCCCGGCGCGCCTTTCTTCATGCTGATGGCGAATCTTTTTACACAGTTCGCTTCTGACGTAACGACAGTTGCGAAAATGGTGAACTACATGAGCGCCCTGATGAGCGGTGCCTGTATCCTGTTCCTTTTCTGGAGTATTACCCATCTGGTTCGCAAGCTTATCATCACCGACGAGAACAACATTACCAAAGGGCAGCTTATCACCATTATGGGCAGCGGGCTGGTCGGTGCACTGGTATATACATTCAGCGACACATTCTGGTTCTCCGCCGTAGAAGGTGAAGTATACGCTTTCTCCTCCCTGTTCACCGCAGTCGTTTTCTGGCTGATTTTGAAATGGGAAGACGTGGCCGACCAACCGCACAGCGACCGCTGGATTATCCTGATCGCTTATCTGACCGGCTTAAGTATCGGTGTACATTTGCTGAACCTGCTCTGTCTGCCTGCCATCGTACTGGTATACTACTACAAGAAAACTCCGAGCGCTACTGCAAAAGGCTCTTTTATAGCCCTACTCGGTTCAGGCGTATTAGTAGCCGCCGTGCTCTACGGCATTGTGCCGGGTATTGTGAAAGTAGGCGGATGGTTCGAACTGCTGTTTGTCAACGGACTCGGAATGTCGTTCAATTCCGGCGTTGTAGTTTATATCGTCCTGCTTGCAGCCGCCTTGATTTGGGGAGTATACGAAAGCTACACCGAAAAGGACAAGACACGCATGGCTATTTCATTCATCTTGACGATTGCCTTGCTGGGTATCCCGTTCTACGGTCATGGCCCAAGCAGTATCGTTATCGGTATTCTGGTTATTGCCGCTTTGGGCATTTATCTTGCTCCGAACGTACAGGCTAAAATCAAAGAGAAATGGCGTATTTCCGCACGTACCATGAATACAGCCATGCTATGCACCATGATGATCGTAATCGGATATTCTTCATACGCGCTGATTGTCATCCGTTCCACCGCCAACACTCCGATGGATCAGAACTCGCCGGAAGACATCTTCACGCTAGGCGAATATCTCGGCCGTGAGCAATACGGGACACGTCCGCTTTTCTACGGTCCTGCTTTCTCTTCAAAAGTAGCGCTTGACGTAAAAGACGGCTATTGCATCCCTCGCCAGTCGGAAACGGGCAGCAAGTATGTCCGCAAAGAGAAGATTTCTCCCGACGAGAAAGACTCTTACATCGAACTTCCGGGACGTATCGAGTACGAATATGCGCAGAATATGCTTTTCCCGCGTATGTACAGTTCCTCACACGCCCAACTTTACAAGCAATGGGTGGACGTGAAAGGCCATGATGTGCCATACGACCAATGCGGGGAAATGGTAATGGTAAATATGCCTACCCAGTGGGAAAATATCAAATTCTTCTTCACCTACCAGTTGAACTTCATGTACTGGCGTTATTTCATGTGGAACTTTGCCGGACGGCAGAATGACATACAGGGTAGCGGGGAGATAGAACACGGCAACTGGATCACCGGTATCCCGTTCATAGATAACATACTTGTAGGCAACCAGGAATTGCTTCCGCAAGATCTCAAGAACAACAAAGGGCACAATGTATTCTACTGTCTGCCGTTGATTCTCGGATTGATCGGACTCTTCTGGCAGGCTTACCGCAACCAGCGTGGTATCCAGCAATTCTGGGTAGTATTCTTCCTGTTCTTCATGACAGGTATCGCCATCGTGCTCTACCTCAACCAGACACCCGCACAGCCTCGTGAACGTGACTATGCGTATGCCGGTTCGTTCTATGCTTTCGCTATCTGGGTCGGTATGGGAGTGGCAGGACTGATTCAGTGGTGCTCAAGAATGAAACCCGAACAACGCCTCATCGCAGGAGCTACGGAAGAAGAAGCCGAGAAGATTAGAAAAACGCTGGAAGAGAAAAGAGCGAAGTTTATCACGGAAGAAGAAGAGGCCGAGCTGCAATATAAGCTCGACTCGCTATACGAAACTTACATCCCGTACAAACCGTCTGCGGCAATGGCGTGCATCCTTTCCATCATCTGTTTGCTTGTCCCCATACAAATGGCAAGCCAGACGTGGGATGATCACGACCGTAGTGGCCGTTTTGTGGCACGTGACTTCGGACAGAACTACCTGATGACTCTGCCGGAAAAAGGCAACCCGATCATCTACACGAACGGTGATAACGATACCTTCCCCTTGTGGTACAATCAGGAAACAGAAGGCTTCCGCACAGATGCCCGTACCTGCAACCTAAGCTACCTGCAAACGGATTGGTACATCGACCAGATGAAGCGTCCGGCATACGATTCTCCATCGCTCCCTATCACTTGGGACCGTGTGGAGTATGTGGAAGGACAAAATGAATATATCCCGGTACGCCCGGAAATGAAAGCCTTCATCGACAGTTACTTCAAGCAAGCTAACGAATTGGCTGCCAAAGGAGATACGACCATATTATCGCTCGTACACTCCATCTTCGGTGAGAACCCCTATGAACTGAAGGAAATCATCAACCGCTGGATGCTCGGCAAGAACGACCAGCTGAAGGAGCTTCTCAAAAAGACCGGAAAGGATATACAGCTCCCGCTGATTCCAACAGACAGTATCGTGATGAAGATAGACGAAGAAGCTGTACGCCGCTCCGGCATGAAGATACCGGAAGCTTTGGGCGACTCTATCCCCGAATATATGACGATCACCCTCAGAGACGCCAACGGAAGCCCGAAACGTGCGCTCTACAAGAATGAACTGATGATGCTCGAAATGCTCGCTAACGCCAACTGGGAACGTCCTATCTATATGGCAATCACCGTAGGCGGAGAGAACCATTTGGGCATGGGCAATCACTTCACGCAGGAAGGTCTCGCTTACCGCTTCACTCCGTTCGATACGGAAAAGCTGGACAGCAAGATTGACAGCGAAAAGATGTACGGCAACCTGATGAAAAAGTTCAAGTTCGGTGGCATCGACCAGCCGGGCATATACATCGACGAGAACGTGATGCGTATGTGCTACACACATCGTCGCATCTTCACGCAACTCGTAGGGCAGCTCATCAAAGAGGGCAAGAAAGATAAAGCACTCGCTGCGCTCGACTATGCAGAAAAGGTGATTCCGGCTTACAACGTGCCGTATGACTGGGCAAACGGTGCTTTCCAAATGGCAGAATCTTACTATCAATTAGGTCAGAACGAGAAGGCCAACAAGATCATTGACGACCTTGCCAACAAGTCACTCGAATATATGATCTGGTATCTCAGTCTGAACGATAACCAGCTTGCCATTGCCGGAGAGAATTTCGTATATAACGCAAGCTTGCTTGACGCGGAAATTCGCTTAATGGAGAAATACAAATCAGAAAAACTCGCAAAACATTACTCCGAGCAACTCGACCAATTATACAACGAGTATGTGACGAGAATGAAAGGGAAATAGTAATTTAGTACAATGTTTATAGAACAACCACCTTGGTTTTTCCGGGCGTTGTATCCACAAGCAATCTTCCGGATGGATCCGAACGTACGGGCAGTCTATCTGACTTTCGATGACGGACCCATCCCGGAGGTTACTCCTTGGATATTGGATTTATTGGAAAAACACCACATCAAAGCTACCTTTTTCATGGTAGGCGACAATATACGCAAGCACCCGGATGAATATCGAATGGTAGTAGAGCGCGGACACCGCATCGGCAACCACACATTCAACCATATTCGCGGATTTGAGTATTCCAATCCGGACTATCTGGCAAATGCCAAGAAAGTAGACGAGATTATCCATTCAGACCTGTTCCGTCCGCCACACGGGCATATGGGTTTCCGGCAGTACTATACGCTTCGCCACCACTATCGCATCATCATGTGGGACCTCGTAACCCGCGATTACAGTAAATGTATACGTCCCGAACAGGTATTGGACAACGTGAAACACTATGTACGTAACGGCTCTATCATTACCTTCCACGACTCACTGAAATCTTGGAACAACGGGAATTTGCAATATGCCCTACCCCGTGCCATCGAATTCCTAAAAGCAGAAGGATACGAGTTTAAAGTATTCTAGGATATCTCATAAATGACTCTGATTATATGCTTTGAATTACATAAATCGTATAATTCAAAGCATATATTCCCTCCTATCCTATCATAATCTCATTTTTTTATTTACATTTGCAACGGACTCTTCCGCAGAAAGCCTTCGGGTGGTGAGGGGGAGCCGTTTTTATATTGAGAAGACGTTTACAAGCGTTTGTCATTGGTGTTCAAAACTTCGCAAATTTCGTTCTACCGGAATGACGAGCTGCAACGAAGACGTCCTCCTGATGTGTGCTTATATACATCCGTGCCTCGCTTTGAAAAACAAAGAGAGGCTGCGGGTGTTGTACATATCGGCGTGGGCTTTCTGCGTTGTTCGTTCCCGGTAGCTGGCATTGCGAAGGCCTTGAACACGGAACGGACGAAGGTAAGATTCCCGCGCCTTTTTCATATATATTCTTCCAAAGTTACATTTACTAAAATTAGTTCACCTACGGGAATCTGGGCGAAACACACAGAGTTGTATGGATATGATTCATGCAGGACAGCTTATCGAACGTATTCTTCACGACCAAGGACGTAGCGTCACTTGGTTCGCTGCCCAATTGTGTTGTACCCGTCCCAATGTCTATAAAATATTCCACAAAGAGAATATTGATATCCAATTGCTTTGGCGTATATCCTGCATCCTCAATCACGACTTCTTCAGAGACTTGTCCGATACGATCAACCTCATCCCTCCTACGAACACTATCTCCAAATAGGCGACATATTTGTCACCCTTTAGGAACTACCCGTTTCCCCTTTGTTATGTTCCTTTCACATACCTTTGCGACATATTAACAAAACTCACAGAATGATGAAGATGAAAAAACTAATTCTATTAATTGCATTGATTCTCGGTTGTACATTGGAGAGCTATGCTCAAAAGTCTACATTTCAGTTTCGTGACGCACAATCGCGTGCAGGTGATGCAGTAAGCGAAGTATGTGTAAAACCTGTAGTAGCGGAAGTCAGGCTGCTGGGAGGAGAGACTCCCAAACGACAAGTATTCACCTATAAGTTCACACGTGAAGAAGTAGAAATCGGATTGAAAGGAGACTTGGGCAATGTCCGTTCATGGGCTACTTATAAAGCCAACGAAGATGCCGGTAGCGACGTTATCATGGCAGCCACCTATAAAGTGGAAACTAACGATGAAGGAGGCTACACAGTAACGGTGGTAGGCTTCCCTGCCGTTTTTAGTAAATGGTACACCGCCACTAAGGACGATTATGAATGGATAAGGATAAAGAAACTCGCTCCTACGGATGAGAAAGGGGTAATAGCACCGGTCGTAAAAACCAATAATTAACTATTAAAACATAAGAAACAATGAAAAAAGTATTATCAATCGTAGCCGCACTTCTCTTATGTGTAGGCACACAGGCACAGATCGTATCATCCAGAAGTTCCATTGTAAGAACAGAAAAACAACAGTCTAACAAGCAGTGGTTCTTACGCGGTGGCTTAAACGTTATGAAAATGACAGGAGACGATGATGAAAGTGGTAGCAAACTTGGTTACAACTTCATATATGGCTTTCAGAAACCGATGGGAAGCATAGGAACCTATTGGGGGATGGAATTCGGCCTTGGCTCTCGTGGTTGGGGATACTCTGAAGATGATTACGAAATCAGCCAAATAGCACACAACGTACAAATTTCTCCGTTTACATTCGGATATAAGTACAACATCACAAATAATATTGCACTAGACGCACATCTCGGAGCCTATGTAAGTTGTGACTACTTAGGAAAAATCACCGAAAAAGAGGACTACAATGGTAAAACAGAAGAAACTACCGTGAAAATTGGAGATTGGGATGACTGGAAACGTTTTGACGCAGGAATGAATATCGGCGTAGGCATATGGTACGACCGTTTCAATTTCGACATTACCTATCAACGCGGATTTATCAAAACTTGGGAATCAAATACAAGCAACGTACTGATTCGGTTAGGTGTAGCATTCTAAACTCTACCAACAAGATTGTAAAAAAAGTAAAATCAGACCTTTCAATATCATTTTTCATTCAGCATTCATGTTCTCCTCTCTCCGTAAAAAGAGACTTGAATGCTGTTTTTTCAAATAATCAGTAATATATTCTATATCTATGATGCAAAAACCTTATGGGGCACTTGGATACAAATTGAGGAGAATAATCACCATTGGGTATGGAAATTCGAACCCAATGGAGATTTTTTTCTAAAAAAGTATATAAACGAAACACTTGACGGTAGAGAAAAAGGTACTTATATCTGTACAAAAGATACAGAAGGCGGAATAATCACTCTAAGCCCATGGCCGGATATGGAATCAAATTCTATCTATATCAGAAAATCAAATGATAGTCGAATATAATGATCATGAACTCTACTTTACCAAACAATAATATCAAATATTAATTAATAATTAATCAGTTATGAAAACATTATGGAAACTGGCTACTTGCGTAGCCGTAGTATTATTATCATTCAGTATGTATTCCTGTGGCGACGATGACGAAGACTCCATCGGATCAGTAGATGAATTAGTAGGTATGTGGGAAGTCGTCGAACATAGCGGATATGAAATAGAAGATGGTGAACGCGAAGAGGACAATCCATCATACTATGTCGGCAGACGATATGAACTGAAATCTGATATGACCTTCAATAGTTACTCCAAAGGAAGCAGTAACCCTAGTGAAACCGGTAAATGGGAGTTAAAAAACGGCTCTGTCCATCTTATCTTCTATTATCCGAATGACGGTGGATACGATTATGAGGATCCGGATATTATGAAAATTGTAGAGATATCCGCAGACAAACTTGTATGGGAATATCATTGGAAAGAAACTGGATGGGAATTATATGAAAAAGAGACTCTGAAGAAAATCGCTCAATAAGCAATGTACCCAAAATATATTTCACATAAGTTGAGGGTTCCGATTCATATCGGCGTCCTCAACTAAGCATCCATTTCCAGGCGGGTACCACATGAATAGACATATCTTGTTCTTTCCATTCGGCTTCTGCTTCCATCGTAACGATAGTCAGTTCCCGGCAACCTGTCGCTTGGGCTGCTTCCAACAAACCATCAACTTCCCGTTTACGGGTCTCCTCATCCCCCATTTGGTAACTTACCTGAATCAATCGCGTCACTTTATCATATTCAACAACTACAAAATCACACTCTTTCTTCCCCTTATAATAATGCAACTCCTCTTGGATTCGCAGGTTCCGCCGCAAATGAAGAAAGACCGCATTCTCCAAAAGCTTTCCATTATCTTCACTATGCGGATTTAAGAGGACGGAGCGCAAACCATTATCAATGCAATAATATTTCTTATCTCCTGTGCTCTCTTTCACCAGAGATGGCTCATATTTCGTCAGGGAGAAGAAAAGGTAGACAGATTCTGTCTGCACAATCACATCATAAAGCGTATTCTTCCCAATGCTGACTCCCTGCGACTTCAATTCATTGTAAATACGATTGATAGAAGTAGGCTTAGCCAGATTCGACATCACGCGCTTTATAAAATAACGTATCGGTTCCGGATTCTTTATTTCATATCTCTCTACAAGATCTTTGTAAAGCATTACAAAGAAATATTCCTGCAAAATCCTGTCTTTATACAGTGGAGCCGCCAATACAACTTCCGGAAATCCCCCTCCATGCAAATACGTCTTAAACGCATTCACAAGCTTGGCTCGATTCTCAGGCACATAATAGTTTGTATTGATATCGGTAAAGTTACAAAATTCATTGAATGATAACGGGAATTCTTCGTATTGCAATGTCCGGCCACGCAAAGAGGTAGCCAATTCGGAGGAAAGCATTCGAGAGTTACTTCCGGTAAGGAAGATATGCCTGCATTCCTGCTCGTATACTCTCCTTACAAAAGGTTGCCAATCATCCGCCATCTGTACTTCATCAAAGAACATATATACATCCTTCAGAGGAATTGCCGGATAGAGTTCCCGATAAGCCTGAAGTATTTCATCTAGATTATCTGCATTCAAGTGCAGACGTTCGTCATCGAAATTGAGGAACAGAATTTGCTCCTTCGCAATAATCCGTTCGCGAATAAGCTGATTTATCGTCAATAGGAACAAAGAAGACTTACCGCACCTTCTCACCCCCGGCACAGTTATAATCTTCCCGCTATCAAGCGGCAAAGTAAGTTCACGAGGGCAGACTTCTATTGGCAGTAATGCCTGAAATCCCGCAATCAGTTGTTTTAGTAATTCTTTCTTTCCCATAAAGACACTTTTTATAAAATCTTTCCTTCTACAGAAGACAAAAATAAGCAAAAGCTTCTTTCATGCAAAGAAACGATAGCAAAAAGTAAATCAGCAAATGAAATATTAGCAAACAATATATCAGGAAGTTCTCTTAGCATACAAGCAGCTATTAGCTATCATACAGGCTATTAAAATATGCCGCATAGAGTATCAACACCTGTCGTCTCAGGTATTAACACTTAATATATAGGCTGTTAATACCTGAGACGACAAGTATTAACAGCCTACAAACAAGGTATTTTATACCCAAAACAGTTTAATAAGCCACAGTCAACGGTGTACGTACTTTCTGTGCATATTGGGACATATATTCATTCCAGGCTTCTGCCGTCTTGATAGCAGCTTTATCCCACGCAGATCCCCAGTAATAAGTATATTCCGAACCCGGTTCATATTCGCTGACAGCTAGCACGTGACCATCGGCCCCACCACGTTCTTTCTTTTCCTTCTCTTGGAAAAGAACTACTTTAGCATCCTTCACCTGTGCAGGGAACGCAGCACCAACAAAGATTTTGCCGTTTCCACCACTACGGTCGGTTGTAGGATCGACATAAGTGATATAGCCATTCGCAGCGTCTGCCATCGTTACTCCATCCGGTTCGCGCAAAACCAATCCTGTAGCCACAGGCATTGTTTCTTTCAGATTGGTGTACGAAATCACCGCTTTGTTCAAATACGAGCCTGCATCCAGCGAAATTACACGCGTTTCCACCACACCGGAATCTCCACGAACCACCAGCGGATTAAATTCCAGCTTCACAGTGAAACGCAACGGACCATTATCAAGGATTTCCTGTGTACGATAGCAGTAAGGATAGACAATCGTATCACCCTCCATCAAAGCCGACGTACCGCAGCCCAGCGTAGGACCTACCGCATAGCAATCCATTCCGTAGCCATGATCAACGTGATAAGAGATGGCACGTTGAAGTTCGGCAGCCGCCTTGGGGTCCGTTTTCTTCAGTTCGGCAATCTTCGCACGCTTCTCCGGATTAAGTTCTTCGGCATAAAGAGCTTCCAAGATCGGTTCGGTAGTATTATACTTCGTGAAAAGGTCATAACCGAATCCACGCTCGTTTCTTGCCTGCAAAGCAGGACCATACGCACGGAAACCTACCAAATCATTCTCCCAAGCAAGGTCATCAAGACGCTCGGGGTAATATTTACCGCAAGCAATCACATTAAAGGCTTCCGGAGCACCCGGCTGAATGGTATAAGTGGCCGTACCATTAGCTTTCACCGTAGCCGGGAAAATAACCTTTTCATCGTATGTCACCTGATAGGGAACCTGCTGTCCGTCCGCATCAAGCACTACAATCTGTGCCGTGTCCGCCAGTTTCAACTTCGCAACCACATCGCTCATCGGTACTTCCACCATCTCCCCTGTACGCTCTAAAGCCAAAGGATTGGTCACTGTAACCGTCATTGCCTGTTTGCTGTCAACACAGGAAGCAACTCCCATCAAGACTGCAGCAACCAGAATTAATATCTTCTTCATGATTAATCTACTTCATTGAATGAATAATAAAAAGATAAGGTGACAGACGAAAAGAGGAAGCTCTTTACCATTCTATCACCTTATCGGAATATCTCGTTATCTCACTATTATTTCGGTTGTTTTCCGATATAAGCAAGGATACCACCGTCTACGTAAAGGATATGACCGTTGACAGCGTTAGAAGCTTCAGAAGCAAGGAATACTGCAGGGCCAGTCAGTTCTTCCGGATTCAGCCAACGACCGGCCGGAGTCTTAGCGCAGATGAATGAATCGAACGGGTGACGGCTTCCGTCTGCTTGCGGCTCACGAAGAGGAGCAGTTTGCGGAGTAGCGATGTAACCCGGGCCGATACCGTTACATTGAATGTTGTATTCACCATATTCAGAGCAGATATTGCGAGTCAGCATTTTCAGACCACCTTTAGCGGCAGCGTATGCAGATACAGTCTCACGTCCCAATTCAGACATCATAGAGCAGATGTTGATGATCTTACCTGCACGTTTCTCCATCATTGCGGGCAAAACAGCCTTAGAAACGATGAACGGAGCGTTCAAGTCGATGTCAATCACCTTACGGAAATCAGCGGCTTCCATTTCGTGCATAGGCACACGACGGATAATACCTGCATTATTAACAAGAATATCAACTGTACCTACTTCTTTCGCGATAGTGGCAACCATAGCCTGTACAGCCGGTTCGTCTGTTACATCACATACATAACCGTGAGCTTTGATACCTTTTGCAGCGTATGCAGCCATACCTTTGTCCACCAACTCCTGATTGATGTCGTTGAAACAAATAGTAGCACCTTGTTCTGCGAATGCAGAAGCAATTGCAAATCCAATACCGTAAGAAGCACCTGTAACGAGAGCTACTTTACCTTCCAAAGAAAAATTCAAAAACTGATTCATAATTTTTTGTTATTAAATTAGGAAAATTATTGTAGTTGTTTATTTCAAGTCTGTTATCAATGAGAAATCCTGATCTCCGTAGTCAAGGTTCTCGCCGCCCATGCCCCAGATAAAGGTATAATTGTGGGTAGCGGCAGCCGAGTGGATAGACCATTCGGGTGAAAGAACCGCCTGATCGCCTTTCATCCATACATGGCGCGTTTCGTCCACTTCGCCCATAAAGTGACAGATAGCATGGTCTTCGGGAATTTCAAAGTAGAAATAAGCCTCCATACGACGACTGTGTACGTGAGCAGGCATGGTATTCCATACACTTCCCGGAGCAAGTTCCGTCATACCCATCTGCAATTGGCAGGTAGGAAGCACCTGATTCACCAGCATTTTATTGATGTTACGATGATTGGACCCTTCCAGAGAACCCATCTCGGCAACGACTGCATCGGCTTTCGTCACTTTGCGGTCAGGATAGTTGCGGTGTGCAGTCAGCGAGTTGAAGTAGAACTTAGCCGGATGGGCAGCGTCCTTACTTTCAAAGGTCACCTCACGATCACCCGAACCCAGATAAAGGGCTTCTTTATAATCAAGTTCAAATACCGCATCACCTGCTTTTACAACACCGGGACCTCCCACATTGAAGATACCCATTTCACGGCGGGTCAGGAAGAACGGAGCTTTCAACGGATCAATCGCTTCAAGCTTCAGCACCTCACCAACAGGAAGCGCGCCACCTACCACCATACGGTCGTACATGGAATACACCATATTTACTTCATTGGGGACAAATATCTTTTCGATCAAAAAATCTCTACGGATTCTTGCGGTATCATAACTTTTTGCATCTTCGGGATGCGCGGCATAGCGAATTTCATAGTTCGTTTTCATACTTTATTTATTTATAGTTATTGAATAAGCCTCTCTGCTAAATGCACGTCGTTTACGTACACGATGCAAAAATAGCAAAAGAAAACGGGTTAACATTACAATTTTGTTCCAATTATCCATCAAAAATGTCCAGAAACGTTGCAATGTACACTTTTTTAACGAACTATAATACGTTTCGGAGGAAATTTTTACTTAAAGCGAGGAGAGTATTGTATTTTTTAAGACTACCGGCAAAAAACAAACAAGATACAAAATCAGGTCTGAATACATGCCATATCATCATCAAATAACTAAACAACGCATAAAAACGGATGAAATGGACAGCAGGAAACAAAAGACAAATAGCAGATACACACGACTAATACATAATCACTTATCTACCAATGTAGTATAGAAATAGTAGTAAAAAGATTCTCTTTTTTCATACTGACGTATTCGATACGACGTCCGGAATTTGAGTAGAAAGCAAGAAAAGCTTTACTTTGCTCAAAAAATAAAAAGCTATGAATTACTTCCTATTAACAAAAACAATATTCAGTCTTCTTCTGATGTGCAGCCTATATATATCAGGGTATGCAGCAACACCCGCACGGGCCACTTCGACTTTCTCATACGAACCCGACTCCGTACGCAAAGTGCTGGAGCAGGAACAGCGTGCCGCATTCAATCATTTCTGGCAGTTTGCCAATAAGCAGACAGGTATGATTCATGCCAGCGCCAACGTCAACAACAAGAATCTGACTACCGGAGGAAGCGGTTTTGGCGTCATGGTGATACTGACGGGAATAGAGCGGGGATGGATTAGCCGCGAAGCGGGCGCCAAACGTATCCTGTCCTTAGTACGCTATCTCAACAAGACAGACCGTATTAAAGGCGCATGGTCGCATTGGATGAGCGCGGAAGGTGAGCCCGTGAAGTTCGGTAAACAGATAGAAGCCGGAGATCTCGTAGAAACTTCCTTTATGATGATGGGGTTGTATGCCGCCCAAGCTTACCTGACAGAAAACAATTCCGTCGAAAAAGAGATACGGAAAACGGTAGACAGCTTCCGCAAGACCATACAATGGAGCGATTTCGTGCACAACGGAGAGTTATATTGGCTGTGGGAACGCACGAACGGAGCGTACACCTTACCGCTACATGGATACAATGAAGCGCTGGTGACCTACATTCTTGCTTTGGGCGCACCGGACAAGTACGCCATCGGTGCCGATATATACAAGAGCGGATGGCAACAGAACGGAAAGATATACAAACCTAACCGTGTGCATTACGGTTATCCTTTTGTCATGGGAGCCCAATTGAGCGGCCCTCTGTTCCTGTCCCATTATTCATTTCTAGGGATAAACCCCAAAACGATGCAGGATGAATACGTAGACTATCAGCAATATGGAACGTACCACGCCATGATACACAGGCATTATTGCATGGAAGTAGCTCCCAAAGAATACCGGTATGACGCGTTCAACTGGGGACTAAGTGCCGGTTCCGGACCGAACCAGCCCGTCAAGAAAGGGTACAAGCCACGCACTCCGAAACGGGATGATGGCGTGATAGCTCCTACCGCCGCCCTCTCATCCATGCCTTACACGCCTTTCTATTCCATACAGATGTTGCTCAACCTGCATTATAACTGCCCGAAGCTGCACACTCCGGAAGGATTCGGAGACGGTTACAGCCTTGTAGACGACTGGTATTTCAAAGGCAGAATCGCCATCAACCAGGCTCCTATCGTTATCATGATAGAGAACTACCGCAGTGGTTTCCTATGGAAGCTGCTCGCCAATCATCCCGACATCAGGAAAGGTATGGAAAAAGCAGGCATTCATCTGCCCGTCCATCCCACAGGTTTTCCGTATGCCATTGCGGACACACGCACGGGCTACTACGATATGCTCCGTCACCCCGACCGCAAAATGTACGAACTGGATTTCTATCTGGAGGAAGCCGGACAAGTGTCATTCCAAATCTGCAATGAGGCAGGCACAAAAGTGCTTTCGGAGATTCCCGCAAAGAAGTACCCGAAAGGCCTCAACCAACTCTCGTTCGACCGTAGCGGATTGAAAGATACGCAACGCTGCATCATCCGTCTGCAGGAAAATGGCCAACCGAAAGCAGAAGTAAAAGTCCAACTGAATTAATTCCCTCTGATTGAATGATGAGCCATCAACCGATACTTTGTCTTCTCCTGACAGCCGTCACCGTCTTGTCCAGCTGTTTGGACGAGCAGGATTTCCATTCACCGGAACAACCGGAGACACCGTCTGTCCCCACCGTTCCGGAAGGGAACTACTTTGCCGATTCGCTGGAATATACTCCTGAGAAGCAAAGGCAGACGTTGACCGATATACAGCGGGGATACTTCCGCTTCTTCTACGAGAACTGTCAGGCAGACAGCAAAATGGCGCTGATAGGAACGGAACGCTCCACAAACACAGTGGCATTGGCAGGGTCGGCATATGCGGCAACCGCCATTCCCGTTGCCGTAGAACGTGGTTGGATCACCCGCAAGGAAGGAGCACAGCGTTTTCTGGATATGTGTACTTTCCTCAATAAGGCCGAACGCTATCACGGAGCATGGTCGCATTGGATGGACGGAAAGACGGGGACAGGCCTGCCTTTCAATCAGAAACAACAGTCGGCAGGCGATTTGGTGGAGACTTCTTTTATGATGATGGGACTATTCATCTGCTCCGAATACTTCAACTCGGAAGACGCAACGGAAACCGAAGCAAGGGCTTTTGTCAGCAAGTTCCACAACGAAATAGACTGGAACTTCTACACCAACGGAGAGAAGACGCTGTATTGGGCATGGGATAAGGACTTAGGCTTTGCTCCACTCAAGATAACCGGTCCTTGCGAAGCCTTGCCCGCTTACTTGCTCGCGCTTTCCGCTCCCGAAGAATATGCTGTTACGGAAGATGTGTACACCAACGGATGGCGGGGAAATAAGTTCTTCAATGCAGGCCGTACCACCTACGGATATACGTTCGAGCTGGGCGGAGAAGAAAAAGGCGGTCCGCTCTTCACCACGCAGCATCCGTTCCTATGGATAAACCCTTTCTTATATCAGGATAACTATGCAGATTATTGGGAGTTCTGCACCAACCATGCGCTGATAAACCGCCATTATAGTCTGAACGACGCTCCGAAAGAGTATCTATACGATGAATACAACTGGGGATTGAGTGCTTGCTACGGACCGGAGCCTTTAGGATACAAAGGCCGTGCCCCCGGAGAGAGCCGCGACGACGGTACGATTTGCACCACAGGAGCTATGGGAACAATTCCCGTCACTCCGTTCTATGCCCTGCAAGTCATTCGCTCGCTCTATGAAACGCCCCATCTACAAGGAACTCACGGCATTACGGATGCCTACAACAGAAGTTTGGCTTGGGCAGACTCCCGATATTTATCCATTTCCGTAATGCCCGTCGTATCCGTCATCGAGAATTACCGCAGCGGATTGATATGGAAACTAGCCCTGCAAAGCGAACCTATCCGACAGGGGCTTGAAGCGGCCGGATTCAAGGCGGTGACTTATCCTGAAGGATTCTGCCAGAACCCTGTCAATCTCCAGACCGGAGCCGTCGATCTGACCGTTCATCCGGATACAGAGGATTACAACATACGATACTGGTCTGACGCAGCCTCAGCTGACATCTATTTTACAATCAACTGTGAAGAGAAAGCCCGCAAAGTCACTCCGGACGAGATAAAGCAGGGAATCAATGTGTTGCAACTCCCTTACGACCGATGGAGTAAGCGCGCATATAGCCTGGATATGTACAAAGACAATAAACGAATAGATACTTTAAACATTAATTTACGATGAAAACTTCATTCCTTCAAACGGGTATAAGCACGGCAGCCCTGTCTTTGAGCGCCGTAGCCGCCTTTGCCGCCGACAGCAGGCCGAACATACTCTATATCATGTCCAACGACCATTCTTTCCAGACCATCGGTGTATACGCCTCAGTACTGAAAGACTATGTGAAAACTCCCAATATCGACCGTATAGCCAACGAAGGCGTCAAGATGGAGAACTGCTTTGTCACCAATTCCATCAGCACTCCCAGCCGGGCGGCTATCCTGACGGGGCAATACAGTCATCATAACCAAGTATATACCCTCGCCGATGAACTCCCTGCCGGACATCCTTCTATGGCAAAGGAACTCCAAAAGAACGGTTATCAGACTGCCATCGTAGGCAAATGGCACATCGGCACACAGCCCGAAGGTTTCGACTTCTACAGTGTCATGCCCGGACAAGGCAAATACGAGAATCCCGGTTTTATGGAAAGCGGACTTCCTTTCGACGTGAAACACACCGTACGCACCAAAGGTTACTGTACGGATGTCATCACGGACAAATGTATCGACTGGATGGAGCAAACGGACAAGAACAAGCCTTTCTTCCTGATGTGCCACTTCAAAGCGCCTCATACACCATTCACTCCGGCTGAGAGACACAAAGACCTGTACAAAGGCGTTGTATTTCCCGAACCGGACAACCTGTATGAGAACCTCGACAGCCGTCCTATACTGAAGTCCGTGCACAATAAGATTTCCGGAGGGCGGTTTGCCAACAAGGAACTTCCCAAAGAAGACAGAGTGAAGGACGCTTATCAAGAATACATCCGCACCTATCTTTCCTGCATCGCCGGAATAGACGAGAATGTAGGCCGCCTGCTCGATTATCTGGAAAAGAACGGACAACTGGACAACACCATCATCGTCTATACTTCCGATCAAGGCTTCTATATGGGTGAGCACGGGCTCGTAGACAAACGGTTGATGTACGAAGAGGCATTGCGTATGCCATTAGTTATCCGCTACCCGAAAAGAATACCGAAGCACACTATTTGTAAGACTTTCGTACAGAACATCGACTTTGCTCCGACGCTTCTCGAGTATACAGGCATATCGACTCCCGACTATATGGACGGCAGAAGTTTCTCCGCTTCTCTAAACGGCAAGGAAGCTCCCGACGCAAGAAAGACAGCGTATTACCGTTATTGGATGAATTTCAAAGGTTACAACATCCCCGCCCACTACGGACTGCGCACCGACCGCTACAAACTGATTTATTTCTACGGAAAGTCATGCGGAACGAAAGGTTCTATCGACAAGCCCAATTTCCAGCCTGTATGGGAGTTCTACGACTTACAGAACGATCCTCACGAGATGACGGATCAATACAACAACAAGAAGTATCAGAAAGTGATAAACGAATTAAAAGAAACACTCCGAAAGACTCAAAACGAAATCGGAGACAAGCTATAATCAATAACCTATCAATTTACCATCATGAAAACCATCAATTTTATCCAATGTTCCATTTTGGGGGGTCAATGTAAAAACCTGAGGGGTAAATTTATAAATTGTTATCTTTGTCTCCAAATTCATAGCTTATGGAGTTAAACGGTTATCGCCTTCTTC